>Ga0209815_1000231_pt1 | contig 43116 bp, 34 predicted proteins | sample CoawatmetaG00DNA_FD_187507 | JGI IMG/M metagenome (GOLD analysis project Ga0209815, IMG submission 187507) | Marine microbial communities from the West Antarctic Peninsula - Coastal water metaG002-DNA (SPAdes) (version 2) | ecosystem: Environmental > Aquatic > Marine > Coastal ...
ACTGATCAAAAAAGTCTTTTCGGTGGATGCACAAGTGATGACTCATCCGCTGCAGGGCACGCCGATGGTGGTGGTTTAAAAGCCTGCTTACTAATAGTTACGAATAATTAATAATAGTTACGAATAGTTAATAATTGTGGAATGGAATTTATATGGCTAATCAGCTGCAACTGATACTGGGTGGGGCGCGCTCTGGCAAAAGCCGCACGGCAGAACAGCGCGTGGCGGATTCTGGCCTAAACAAGATTTATCTTGCGACAGCCACCGCCGGTGACGACGAAATGAGTGAGCGTATTAAAAAGCATCAGGCGGACCGTGACGGCTATTGGCAGTTGCTGGAAGAGCCTCTGAAATTGGCCCAAACACTGCGCCAACATTCTCGTGTCGACAACTGTATTCTCGTGGATTGTCTGACGCTATGGCTAAGTAATTGCTTACATCACGACTGTTGGCCAGAGCAGCAACAGGCGCTACTGGATTCTATTGAGCAGTTGCCCGGTGCGGTTATTTTTGTCACCAATGAGGTGGGTCAGGGCATTGTGCCCATGGGTGAGTTAACTCGGCAGTTTGTCGATGAAGCGGGTTTTTTACATCAGCGTTTGGCCGCGGTGTGCGATCGTGTGACCATGGTGATAGCGGGCTTGTCCCAAGAATTAAAAGAGCCAGTGCGATGAACAGCTGGTTGCGAAATCCTGCGGCGGCACTCTGTGTCCAGAGCCGAGAGCTCGCCTTTGAGCGTCAGCAACAGCTGACCAAGCCGCCGGGATCGCTGGGTCGATTAGAGCAGTTAGCTATAGATTTTGCCGGCTTCCAGAAAACGCCTACACCGGAACTTAAGTATCCAGTTATTCGTGTCTTTGCCGCTGATCACGGTGTGGTGGCTGAAGGCGTTTCGGCGTTCCCTCAGGAAGTGACGGCGCAGATGATTTACAACTTTGTCGGCGGTGGCGCGGCGATTACGGTATTGGCCAAACAGCATGGTGCTGATTTTGCGGTGATCAATCTTGGCACTGTTGAGCCGCTTGGTGAGATGCCTAAGTTAGTCAATATTCAAATTGCTACTGGCACGGAAAATTTTTGTCAGGGCGCGGCGATGAGCTCTGAACAGATGGCAGTTGCCCTTGAGGCGGGGCGCAATAGCTGCGCCGATCAGCCAGTGGATTGTTTTATCGGTGGTGAGATGGGCATAGGCAATACCACCTCGGCAGCCGCTATTTTCTGTGCGCTACTGGGTGCCGATGTGGATGATATTGTCGGCCGTGGCACCGGTGTTGACGATGCAGGTCTGCAGCGCAAGCGCGAGGCTGTGCAGCGCGGTTTGGACTTGCATATAGACGCCGATACTAGCCATGAAGAAATTTTACGCTGTCTCGGGGGCTTTGAGATTGCCGCGCTGGTGGGTGCTTATATTGGCCATGCTCAGCGTGGTGTGCCGAGTTTGGTGGATGGTTATATCAGCACTGCCGCGGCGCTATTGGCCTGCAGAATTTGCCCAGGCGTGGCTGACTGGTTATTGTTTTCGCACTGTTCTGCGGAATCGGCTCATGCCCTGGTGTTGAATGCCATGCAGGCACAGCCCCTGGTTAATTTAGATATGCGTCTGGGTGAAGGCAGTGGTGCTGGTGTTGCACTGTCGCTGATTCAGTCGTCTCTGTTACTCCATTCAAAGATGGCAACCTTTGCCGAAGCCGGTGTGAGCGAAAGCTAAAAAATTATGACTAAAACCACTGCTCAAGCAGAATTCACCTGTATCGATTTTTTGCGTCATGGCGAGTGCCAGGGCGGCGAGATATTCCGCGGCAGTGGCAGCGATGTGGCGCTCACCGATAAGGGCTGGCAGCAGATGCGCGACTCAGTGCAGGATATGGCTGTCTGGGATTCTATTATTACTTCGCCGCTGCAGCGCTGTCGGCGCTTTGCTACAGAGCAGTCCGAGCGTTTAGACATTCCCCTAGTGGAGAATGCCAACTGGCGTGAAATCCACTTTGGCGATTGGGAGGGGCGGTTGATGGCCGATATCTGGAAACAGTCTCCGGATTTAGTGGCCAGCTACTTTAAAGACCCCAATCAGTCGACACCTCATAATGGCGAACCCTTTGCCGAGGTCGCTGAGCGCCTTAAAAGCGCTTGGGAAACGCTGTTAACTGAGCATCGCAACCAACATGTATTAGTCGTTCAGCACGGCGGTACTATAAGGATCCTGCTGGCTTTAATCCTCGGTATGCCGGCCACAGCGATGAATCAATTTGAAGTGCCCTTTGCCTGCCTCAGCCGTATCAAGGTCTTCCACCACAGTGACTATGCGGATTTCCCGATGCTGGTGTCACACAATGCCGGGAGCGCTGAGAAGTGAATGCTATTCGCCGAGAATGGCGCGCTCTGGCCTGTGCTATGCAGTTCTTAACCCGGATCCCGCTGTCCACGCGGACGCTTTTTGACAATAAAGATTACGCCAACTCTCTTGCCTGGTATCCGGTCATTGGTCTGATTTTGGGTGGCTTGGTGTGGCTCTCAGGTGTGGCTCTGACAGAACTGTCATCCACTTCTCTGGCCGCAGCGCTGGTGCTGGCGGTTTGGGTGCTACTCACTGGTGCGCTGCATTTGGATGGCGTCGCCGACTGTGCGGATGCCTGGGTCGGTGGCTTTGGCGATCGCGAGAAAACTTTTCAAATCCTTAAAGACCCGCGATCGGGTCCCATAGCCGTAGTAGTGTTGCTCCTTGTTCTCTTCGTTAAGTGGGCGGCGCTGGAAGTGTTGCTGGGCTCCGACCACTGGTCGATTATCGGGTTGATTCCGCTATTGGCTCGCGGCGCTATGCCGTATATTTTTTGGCGCCTCGACTATGCCAGTGCCAGCGGTCTGGGCTCGGCTCTGGTGGAGGAGCTTTCACGCCAGCGCATACTAATCAGTTTGCTGGTTGTGGCTCTTACTGTGGCGCTCAGTCTGGCTGCGGAGTTGGACATTCTCCTGCTGTTTGCGGTCGTCTCTCTGCTGATCTATCTCTGGTGGAAGCGTGCTAGTTATCAAAAATTGGGTGGCTTTAATGGCGACTGTGCCGGTGCTCTGGTGGAATTTCTTGAGTTGGGTCTGTTGTTGGGTTTGGCGATTTATACGAGCTATAGCCTGTGACTGCTGTGGCACTTCTACTGGGTCTGCTGATCGACCATTTTGTCGGTGAGGCCAAACGCTGGCATCCCTTGGTGGGCTTTGGCAATGCTGCCTCTATATTAGAGAAAGCCGCCAATCCCAGTAGCGACACCGAGGGAAAATCACACGGCCTAATCTGCTGGGCGCTGATGGTGTTGATTCCGGTTATCGCGATGAGCCTAGTTGTCTCGGAGCTCTCGGGCCTGGCACTGTTAGTGGTTAACGCGCTAGTGGTCTATTTTGTGGTGGGTCTAAAAAGTCTCGCTGAGCATGGGCGCAATGTTGCTGAGCCTCTACTGGCCGGTGATCTGCAGGGTGCTCGCGGACAGATAGCCATGATGGTCAGTCGCGATACCGACAACCTCAGTGAGCAGCAGGTGGCGTCGGCAACCTGTGAGTCGGTGCTGGAGAATGGCAGTGATGCGATCTTTGCTGCTCTGTTTTGGTTTTGTTTGCTCGGTGCTCCAGGTGCGATTCTCTATCGTGGAGCCAATACACTAGATGCCATGTGGGGCTATAAGACTGATCGCTATCGCCGTTTTGGTTGGGCCGCAGCGCGAATTGATGATGTTTTAAATTGGCTGCCCGCACGCTTAACGGCACTCAGTTACAGTCTGGTGGGTAATTTTTCCAGCGGCCTAAAATGCGCTCGACAGCAGGGTGCTCTAACCGATAGTCCCAATGCTGGCTTTGTGATGGCTGCAGGAGCCGGTGCCATAGGGGTCAGCATGGGCGGTGCGGCGGTTTATCATGGCGAAGAACATCAGCGACCGATCTTTGGCGTGGGCCCAGTGGCTGAGGCGACCGACATTGAGCGCGCCATTGCGCTGGTGCAGCGCACATCGGTGCTGTGGGTACTGTTGGCTCTGGGGTTTAATGGGTTGACAGTACTGCGATTATCGCTGTGACAGCTGCGCTTAAACCAGTGGCTCTTAACCCAGTGGCTCTTGACTCAATGGCTCTTAAACCAGTGACTCTTAACTCAATGGCTCTGAAACCAATTCATGGCGGTGCTCTCTATAGAGCCAGTAAAGAATTTGCTATAGCTCCTGAACATTGGATTGACCTCTCTACCGGTATTAGCCCTGAGGCGTGGCCAGTGCCAGCGCCACCGATGGAGGCGTGGCGCTCTCTGCCCGATACCGAAGATGGTTTAATCGCCGGGGCTGCCGATTATTATGGTTGTCGTGTCAGTGAGATATTGCCCACCTCAGGCTCCCAATTTGCTATCGAGCAGATTCCTCAGCTAGTCGATGTCGGCGCAGTAGCCGTGCCCGTTTGGGGTTATGCCGAACACAGTTATCGCTGGCAATTAGCCGGACATCAGTTGTACTGGTACAGCAGTTATCAAGAGCTGGCGCATTTGGTCGAGACCAAAACCGTCGCTAATGCGTTGGTGATTAACCCGAATAATCCCAGTACCGAATTGTTTACGCTCGCAGAGTTACAGCATCTGATGGCAGTTTTGGCGGTCAATAATGGCAAGCTAGTAGTCGATGAAGCCTTTATGGATAGCTGTGAAGAGCACTCTCTGTGCACTATTTTAGCCGATCGGCCGTGCCCACCAGAGCTGATTATTCTGCGCTCGGTGGGTAAGTTCTTTGGCCTCGCTGGGATCCGGTTGGGCTTTGTGATTGCCAGCGAAGTGTTTATTCAGCGCCTTGAGCCACAGCTGTCGCCCTGGGCGGTGAACCATATTGCCCGCTGGGTTGGTCAGCAGGCACTGGCGGATCGTGACTGGCAGCGGCGCCAACGCCAGCGATTAGTGCAGCACTCTGCGGTTTGGCAAACGCAGCTGAAAATTTTGTTCCCGGCGTTTGACTGGCAGCGCTCAGATTGTTTTGTTACCGCCTTTGCCGATCGCCAGAGCTGCGAGAAGCTCTACCAAAAGCTCGGCGAGAGTGCTCTGTTGGTGAGACTGTTATGCAGTGCCCGAGAGGGTTTGCAGGGCGGCTTTCAGAGTCAGTCGCATAGTGTGAAGGTGGGTGGAAAGTCAGATAAAAAGCCAGATGGCGCCGCGCTGCGCTTTGGCCTGCCAGCCCCGAGTCAGCAGCAAGCTGTTATAGATCGAATCACAACGCATAATTGGAGACCCCTATGAGCCGTTTAAAGCTAACCCTGTTGGTTATTCTCAGCTTTGCTAGCGCCGGACTGCGCGCCGAAGTGATGGTCGATGATGATCTGGGCAATTCAGTGCGTCTCGAACAGCCCGCCACAAGAATTATTAGCCTGGCCCCTCATCTTACTGAAATTGTATTTGCTGCTGGTGCGGGCGATAAGCTTATTGGTGTCGTCAGCTACAGTGATTATCCTCCGGCGGCCTTAGATATCCCGATAATTGGCTCTTACAACAGCATTAATTATGAAGCCTTAGTGGCGCTGCAGCCCGATCTGGTACTCGTTTGGAACTCGGGGAATGGTCAGGAGTTAGCCGCGCGTTTGGAGGCGTTGGGGTTAACGGTGTTTGTTAGCGAACCCAAGCGTTTGCCGGATATTGCACGATCTTTAAATAAGATCGGTATCCTCAGCGGCACAGTGTCAGTGGCCGAAAAGGCTGCAGCAAAATATTTAACGCGCTACCAGGCTCTAGTCGCAGACAACAGTAGCAAAGCACCGGTGAATGTCTTTCTTGAAGTCTGGCATGAGCCGATGATGACGGTTAATGGCACCCATATTATCTCCGACAGTATTGAGCTCTGTGGCGGCATTAATATTTTTGCCGATGCTCTGCCCCTGGTGCCGCGCATCAGTGTGGAATCGGTGGTGCGTGGTAACCCTGATGTGATTATTGCCACGGGTATGGCCAATGAGCGCCCGGAATGGTTGGATAATTGGTTGATTTGGCCGGACCTCAGTGCGGTTAAATCGAATAGTTTGCACTCCATAAATCCCGACTTGATCGGTCGTCATAGTCCGCGCATATTACAGGGCGTGACTCAACTCTGTGATTACTTTGATCGGGCTCGAAAATCTCTGGCGTTGAATCCAATCAAGCCAATTGATCGCCTCTAAAGTAAAGGAGCCGTTTTGAACACAATAATTACCCAGCAAGAGCGCGATGATTTCTACAAGGTTTTGTATGGGCGCCGCGATGTGCGCAGTGAGTTTCTGCCCGAGTCGATCGCCGATGATGTTCTAGAGCGCATATTACAGGCCGCCCATCATGCTCCCTCTGTCGGTTTTTCTCAGCCGTGGAATTTTATTCTGCTGCGTGACCAAAAGATCAAGCAGTCTATCCATGACCTACATCTGCAAGCCAATGCCGAAGCAGCTGAAATGTTTACTGAGAAGCGTGGGAAGGATTATCGTCAGATTAAGCTGGCTGGAATTCTCGATGCGCCAATCAATATTTGCATTACCTGTGATCGCGAACGCGGCGGTGATGTGGTGTTGGGCAAGACCCATCAGCCGGAGATGGATATCTATAGCTCGGTCTGTGCGGTGCAAAATTTGCAGTTGGCGGCCCGGGCTGAAAATATTGGTGTCGGCTGGGTATCGATTATGGATAAGCAGCAGTTAAAGACACTGCTTAAAATTCCGCAGAGAATTGAGATTGTGGCCTATCTCTGTATTGGTCATGTATCGCATTTCTACGACGAGCCAGAGTTACAGGTGAAGGGGTGGCAGAGCAGAACAGATTTGGCGGAGCTGGTGTCCACGGACCAATGGGATTTTTAAACTGAGATTTTACTCGTCGCCTTCGCTGTCGCTCATGCGCTCGATACGTTCCTGCTCTTCAGCGAATGCGGCCTTAATTTCTTCCATCACCGTATCCACATCAGCCAGTTCGGTGTCTTCGGCAAAGTAGCCGGTCAATTGGCTGTGGGGGGTTAACTTACCCTCTTCAAATAGTGCCCACATCTCCTTGTCGTATTTGGTCTCGAGCAGCTCTGGCGCGTACTGCCCGTAGTACTCGGTCATATTGTTAACATCTCGAGAGAGCATGCGTTCGGCATGGTTATTGGCGGCGGCATCCACTGCCTGAGGCAGGTCGATAATCACTGGGCCGTAGTCGTCGACCAGTACATTAAATTCTGACAGATCTCCGTGGACTAAACCGGCGCAGAGCATGCGCAGTACATATTGCATGACCACATAGTGATCTTCGATGGCCTGTTCGGCAGACATGGAGATATCATTTAAGCGCGGTGCCACCTGGCCATCTTCGAGGGTCACCAGCTCCATCAGCAAGACACCGTCAAAGCAGCCGTAGGGTACGGGTACACGCACATTAGCGGCGGCGAGTTTGTAGAGGGCGTCGACTTCGGCGTTCTGCCAGGTTTCTTCCTGCTGCTTGCGGCCGAACCTTGAGCCTTTTTCCATGGCGCGCTGGCGGCGACGCGAGCCCGCGAGCGTTGACCGTGGCCCGTGCTCCATGATCCTCGAAACATATTGTTTCATGTGTTTCTCCTGTTACCGCTTCTCGGCATGGTGGGTAATGGTCTTCATTCGTGCCTCATTGGGCGTAAACCCCATGCGAATGTACCGTTGGTAGATGATCGTGAGCTGCGAAGCGCGGTTCGTGGTGCTTTTTGTTACATGCCAAAGTAATACGCGACAAGGTTCCAAAGCCCAAATCGAAAACAAGGTTCCAGATTGATAAAAGGGGGAAGGTATGCCTTCTCAATGGGGAGGGGTAGATACGTTGGGCGGTAAGTAAATCACGAAAAATTTCTGCAAAAATTTGACCTACGGATAGCGATCTAGAGCCGATTGATATAGTAGCCTGGTCTTGTCATCCATAACGCACATCAACGTCTGTGTGCAAATGTGCTCGTTAATAGTGCCTTTATTCTAATATCAGCGGCTATCAAATTTAGCGACTAATCAACACATATTCCAAGACAAACCAGCAATGGCTTAATGCGCCAATTAAAACAAAACAATGCCAAATGGCGTGGTTGAATACGATGGATTTGGAGACATAAAAAATTACGCCGATGCTATAGGCGGCACCTCCCACCATTAGCAAGACAAACCCTGGTGGTGAAATGACCAGAAAAAGCTCATAAATCACAAATACCGCTGACCAACCCATGGCAATATAAGTACTAATAGAAAACCATTTAAAACGTCCGGCGAAAAAAGCTTTAAAAACAACGCCAGCAATAGCGGCGGACCAAAGAATAATAAGCAGTATGGTTGCCGGCACATTATTTAACGCAATCGTTAAAATCGGGGTATAGGTCCCAGCGATTAACAGGTATATAGCAGAGTGGTCAAGGCGCTTTAAAATGTCTTTCGCGTTGGGCTGAGATATCGCATGGTATAGAGTTGATGTTAAAAACATCAGTATTAAGCTGACACCATAAACTACTGCACCGGTCTTTTGTAGCATGCTGTAATCTGTCGGCATTATGTTAATCATATAGATCAGTGCGACAACTGAGATTAGCAAACCTATCCCATGTGTGAGTGCGTTGGCAAACTCTTCTGCAGCTGAATAGCCAGGGGCAATAAAGCGCTTAAAATCGGGATAATAGTTATTATTCATAGTTGTTGGTTTTGTCCAAGAGGGTTGCGGGAAGCTATATGAATTCCCTGAAACAAAAAATTAAATTAGTTCACTGAAGTGCAGGTAGTTTATCGAAACCTGTCCATTCTACGGTGCGGCTTAAAAACCCCATATTTCCTGTTATTAGCATTTTATCGGCCTCGGCTAGGGAGATTTCGACTTTTTTAAAGTCTTTTAACTTTTCGATATAGGCTAGCCCATACCAGACGTTTGGTCGGTCTTTATTAGCTTTAATATCTGTCATGAAAGTACGCCCAACACGGTCTGGAAATCTGTCGTTACGCACTATGATGCCAGTACCTTTCTCTGTCGTAATCTCGATCCATATGGTGCGTTCGCTGTGCTTCCAAACACCAGATAGAACGTTACTTGATGCTACCGATATGAATAGCCAGGTGCAGAAGAAAATGAAGCTGCGAACAACTATCCGAAAATTAATATTTGTATCTGACTGCGTATAAGTCACATATTTATTTTTTAGGATTGAGGCTATTTTGCTATTCATTTTTTTATCTCCCTACTCATTCGATAGGCCACATAAAATGGGACTAATAGCAGAAGCGTTAACAAAAAAACCAGCATGCCGTTCTTGCTTTTTAATAAGGTATTCGAAAACAATTGTTTTAATTGGCTATAACCTGGCGGCACCGGCACTACCTTGTTATCGCGACGGTACTGCTCATAATGGGACAGCATGCGCTGAAAACGTAGTGCCTTTGAGGTGGATAAATTGTCGGTTTCACCGGGATCGTCAACGATATTGAACAGTCGCCATTGGCCATCACCTACCGGCGGTTGGTTGATGACCAGCTTGTAGTCACCCTGAAACAAAACACCGTGATCGGTCAGTTCGTAGCCTACTTTGTCGTCAGGTCCATAAACTCGTTCGGCTGCTCCCGAAAGGAGAGGTCTGAGGTCGCGCCCGGTTATGGCCTGTACTGGCCGACCAGCGTAGCGCTCTGATGGTTGTGAGGTTCCGGTCAGCGCTAAGATCGTGGGGCTTATATCTGTTGCCCAGGCGAAGGCTCGTGTTAGCGGCTGCTGGAGGGTGATAGGTTTGCCCGCGATGATTAGTGGAACACGCATTCCCCCCTCACCAGCATAAAACTTAAAGTACGCCAGAGGGCTCACTGAGGCGCTGGCGAAACTCGGACCTATAGTGCTGTAACTGCCCTTTAGACCCAGGTTGTCGTAATCTAGGTTATAACCAAGACTCTCTGGGGTCAGCCGCACAGGAAAGGCACGAGGCTTGGCGGGGCCACTGGCCTCGCTACCGTTGTCTGAGGTGAAGATAAAAATGGTATTGTCGTATTGCCCTCGCGCCTTCAGAAACTCAATCAGACGACCTATATGGAAATCCATCGCCTCAATCATGCCAGCGTAAACGGCCATGCGCTTCGCTTGATAACGCTTGTCGTCGTCACTGAGAGCATCCCAATCGGCTGTTGTTTCCATCCTCACCATGGGAGTATTTTTCGGCACAATACCCAGCGCCTCTGCGCGTTCTTTACGCTGCTGCCGCAGAGCGTCCCAGCCGGAATTATAGACGTCCATGTAGCGATCGATATATTGCTGAGGAGCCTGCACCGGTGAATGCACTGCCATAAAGGGCAGGTAGGCGAAGAACGGCCTGTTATCTTGAAGATCCGCATCCGGCAAATTGCTGTCGATAAACTCAATCATCTTATCGACCAAAAAACGCGAGGAGTAAAAATCTTGGGGAAGTGTAAATCTCTCGCCATCGGCAAACCAATTGGCTTGATCATAAATTGGCAGGTAAGGACGTTGCTCCCAATTGTCTGCGCCTGAATCCATCATTGCCATGGTGCGCTGAAAGCCACGCTGACTGGGTCGCTTGTTCGGGTCCATTCCCAGATGCCATTTACCTGCCATATAGGTGTGGTAGCCCGCATCTTCCAATAGGGTTGCCACGGTCACCACATCGTTGCCGAGTACGCCCTGATAATTTTCATGTACCCGCTGCTGCGGAGCCAGCATTTCAGGAATATTGGGGACGCCTGCCAGATGGCTATCTACCCCGGTGAGTAGCATGGCTCTGGCGGGGGCACAATTGGCTGCAGTATGGAAGTTCGTAAAGCGCACACCCTTTTCTGCCAACGTGCTTAGGGTTGGTGTATTCACCTCACTGCCGTAAGGCGCAATATCAGTAAAGCCCAAATCATCGGCGAGAATAAACACGATGTTGGGACGTACTGAATCTGCTCCAAACGCTGCCATACTGCTAAAACCTAAACAGAGAACAGAGCTATAAATACCGGCGCAAAAAAGTTGCAGTAAGGACGCTCGAGTCACTGACGCTGGTCTCTTATTGAATTTTCTTGCGGTAAATGACGAGAGGCAAGGAGCAGAATAAGCGCCACCGTCACCTCTACCATAATCTGACTGACCGCAAGAGTGGCACCGTGTAACAGCCAAGCGACAATTCGCCCAACCGCTGTGATCGCTAGTAACATCATTGGTGGGTAGTACCAACTGCGAAGCTCAGTGATCAGGGCAATGAGCATGCAGCTGCCCAGGGTGATAAAAAAGCTCGCCAGATTACCGACCTGAGAGCTGAGCCCAATCCCTTCCGAGAGTGCTAGGCCAAAACTAGACGCTACTTCGGCTGGCGCCACGAACCAGCGAATACCGGTGACCACAAAAATAATCGCCGGTATTAGGACCAATAATTTAAGTACTTTATTCAATGTTATTTTCCTCGACCAGCCACGACTAGCATCATTTTGTGCGCTGTTTCCAGTCCGGAATTCTGGTTTTGTCCGGTGACAAAGCGCTGTTCATTATCCACCACGACATGAGTGGCAAACATATCGCGAAATGCGGTTTGGCTTTCGTATAGGGCACCCGCTTTGCGCAATTCGCTTTCCGGATGCTGCGGCGTGATTTCAATTTTTAGTTCTTTGATCTGCTTGTCACTGACCCCGGTCATACGGCGTCCTGCGATGAGTAAATTACCGTCGCGATCTTTGGCATTGATCAGTCCCAAAACGCCGTGGCAGACAGCGCCGATAACCGGTTTTCTGTCAGCGTAGTAGGCGTCACTGATCTTCTCTGCCAGTACTGGGGAATAACCAAGGTCATAGGCTGCGCCCCAACCACCGGCGAGAAAAATAATATCGTAGTCGGTGAAATCAATAGCGTCCACTTTAATTGAGTTGTCGACCTTGGCCTTAAAGATTGAATCCTTGAGGAAACGCTGTGTCTCAGGTGTGGCTGAAATCCGCGATAGTGAATCCGGAGCAATTGGAATTTCTCCACCTTTGATACTGGCCACATCTACCAGCATACCGCCATCAAGGAAAACGTAATACGGGTGCGTGAGCTCCGAGGCAACAACTCCAGTGGCCGGACCCTCTGTTTCGCCTATGGCTGCAAGAACATTGTGACTGGTGGTAATCACCAGAGCGCGTCTAGCCGGCAGTGCCACTTTAGGACCCTGATATTCTGGATGCAGTCCCGCTTTGTGCAAAATAGTCGGTAATGTCAGGACAAGGATCCCGGCCAGCAACATCAGGCCGAAAAACCCAATAATCAGTTTTTTCATCGGTAACTTCTCATCTCTTTGTAGTTATATTTTTATTGAAAGACCCACAACAATACGTTGTCACAATGAGCTTGTGAGAATCATATTCGGCCAAGAGAATTTCTTTATAGGCTATACAAGAGGGGTGGCTTTAACCCTAAAAGGGGTCTGTGATGCTATGAGGTAGCATTTGCCGGCTTGACTGTCCTGGCCGCTCAGCTATGGATTACTCATGATGATATTAAAAGTTGACCGAAAGTGATTCCCTTAGTTTCTTTTAATGTCCTTACTCTTTGAAGAAGACGTAGTCAAAATCTATGCTAAATGGATAAAAACTACATCCGAAGTCTGGCTTCTTTCTGGAGAAGTTGGGCAATAATAATATTAGGGGAGAACAATTATGAAGAATTTATATCTGGGGTTATCCGCGCTAGCTTTTGCTGTTGTTAGTTCGGGCGTTACCGCACAGGATCGAGCACTTGAAGAAATTATCGTCTCAGCGGCCAAACGCAGCCAAAGTCTGCAGGAAGTGCCTAGTGCCGTGAATGCATTCACGGCACAAATGATCGACGAAGCTGGCATCAACGATGCACAGGATCTAGCCAATATGACGCCAAGCGTTAATTTAACAACCTCTAGAAACCCGTTTCAAAACAGGCTTGCCATTCGTGGAATCGGCACCTCACAAAACGATCCTGCCCTGGAACCTTCCGTGGGTATATTTTTGGATGGCGTGTACATGGGGCGCACTGGACTAGGTATGTCCGACCTAGTTGATTTAGAGCGTATTGAAGTATTGCAGGGTCCTCAGGGTACCCTATACGGTAAGAATACTAACGCTGGCGCTATTAGTTTGATTACTAAAAGCCCTAATCTCGAAGAGTTTGAAGGCTCCGCGCAAGTTTCTGTCGGAGATTACGGCATGAAAAAAGTGACTGTGACCACTACAGGGCCTCTGAGCGAGACCGTCGCTTATCGTCTGTCGGGCAACAGTCACCAACGGGACGGTTTTTATGAAAATGCTTCTGGTCCAGATCTAAGCGATGCCGATGATTGGAATGTACAGGGCAAGTTGTTGTGGGAACCGAGTGCCGAGGTTAGTGTTGTACTCAGTGCCTCCCATGTCGATCGCGATAGCAATGGTGGTGGCTACGATGGAGTGCTGGGTAATTTAACGCTGAGTGGACTTGCTGCACAGGGTTTGCCCCAGGGAGAGAATGATCCCTACGATTACAAAATTGCTACCAGTACAGAGGGCGTATTCGCCATGAAGTCAGACAGCTTGTCTCTTCGCGTCGCCTACGACATGGACTGGGGAACAGTGACTTCGATCTCCTCTTGGAATGACTACGATTATCGTACGGCATCTGATCCGGATGGCTCTCAGCTTGATATCGTAGGCACTGTCCCTGAGCTCTATTCAGGGGACAGTTTGTCTCAGGAATTCCGTCTCGATTCGACACTTGGTGACAGTATCGAATATCAGGTCGGCCTGTTCTATCACGACCAGAGATCCCAGCGAGGCGCCGACGGCGCTATTGGTACTGTTCTTGGGGAAGATTTTATTAGCGTTGCTGGGACAGCTTATCTCAAGGCCAATGCCCTATTTGGTCCCAGAGGGATTCCGCTGATGGGGTTTGCGGCGCAGCCGGGAGATTACATTGGAGGTAAAAATGTCTGGGATTCAGAGACTCTGGCCGCTTTTGGTCAAATGACCTGGAATGCAACTGAACGCCTGTCTGTAACCGCTGGCCTGCGTTGGACCGACGAGGAAAAAGTAGCCGACCTCTATACTGAGATCAATAGCACAGCAACAGGTGCTCCTCCGCCAGTAGCCGCCGCTCTTCCGGCACCCCTGCTGAATTTTATTAGCACGCCTTTTATTTATAGATTAGCAACGGAAATTGACGCAACGCTGGAGCGTCGCAGTGTTAATACAGACTGGATGCTCAGTCTAGCCTACGACCTTGATGATAGCAGTATGGCCTATATGAGTGCCTCAACAGGTACCAAGTCTGGAAACTTCAATGGTGTCAGTGGTCCTGCGGCCACGCGTGAGTTTGACGACGAAGATACCAAGAGCTACGAACTAGGCCTAAAGTCCACCTTGCTCGATTCACGGTTGCGTCTCAATGCTGCTGTGTTCATTACCGAGATCAAAGGTTATCAATTCCAGTACTCGCTACCCAACGGCGGCACTACTGTTAGTAATGAGGGTGCAGTCGAAGTCTCTGGGGTGGATCTTTCACTTAAGGCGCTGCCACTGGATAATCTAACCTTGGAAGCCGGCCTGCTGTATATGGACAAGTACGATGTCACTGAAGGACCAAACGCCGGTAAACAACTTGGTTTCACAGCGGACTTGAGTGGTAATTTGGCAGCTACACTGGTAATTCCTCTTGAGCAGGGTGCGCTCTATCTGCGCGGTGATTACATCTTTATGGACGACCACTGGACGACCAATAGGAATAATCGTATTGAGGCGACGGACTTCAATGACAGAACTCTTTTAAATGCCAAGATCGGCTGGCGCAATGATGATTGGAATCTGTCGATTTGGGGCAAGAACCTGAGCAATGATAAGTATGCCTCTGTGACTAACACAGTGCAGGCATTCAGTGGTAATCAAGCTTATGTGCTCGCAGCACCGAAAACCTATGGTATAGATGTGCGTTATAACTTTTAATAACCTCTAGAGAAAATAAACGGTCGGTTTTCACCGGCTGTTTATTTTTAGTATTGCCTTGGAATTCTCAGATTCAGCTATTGGTCTGCTTAAAAAAAGCCTTCCAGGCAGCGTCGATCCCAGTGAATAGTTTGCAACACTGATGTGCAAAAAATAGAGGGAAGATAGTTTTTGAAAACGCAGTTAAACAAGCCATGGCTGCACTTCCTTATTCTAGGGGCCGTTTTTTATCAGGTTCAAGCCATAGTGTTTCCTGAACCCAAAACGGTGATCGGCCCGTTGAGCGAGTCGGTGCAGGACGCGTTACAACAGCAGTGGCTCAGCCGCTTTGGAAATCTGCCTACAGCCCAGCAAAAAACTAAAATGATCGACGATGAGTTGAATCATGACTTGTTATTCCAACGTGCTGTAGAGCTTAAACTTCACCTGCATGACAGTATTGTTTTTGATCAGCTAATTCGCAATATGCGTTTTCTGGAGATAGATAAAGGCAAAAGTAACAACGATTTATTCCAACACGCCTTAGACATGCGCTTACACCTAAGAGACGAAGTTGTTAAGCGGCGACTGATTGAAAAAATGAAACAGCGTCTACTGATAATTAATCCTCCCGCTGAGGTCTCGAAGACACAAATCAATAACGAGTTTGTTGCTCGTCAGTATCAATTCTACCGCTCACCACGATATTCAGTTTCCCACATATTTATCAGCCCAGAGCGAGAGGCCGAACTTGATTCTGTTATCAAAACCATCCAAGACCAGCGTTTAAATGCTACAACAGCAAGATATCTAAGCTCTCCCTTTATGTCAGGCTATGAATTTCAGGCACAGACTACCGAACAATTGGCTCGTAGCTTCGGGACGGTATTTATGTCTGACCTAACAAAAGCCGATCCTACAGTGGATCAATGGCATGGCCCCATTCACTCTTCTTTTGGTTACCATTATGTTTGGGTGAGTGCTATCGAACCGGCACGAGACGCCCGCTTAGAGGAAGTGGCCGGCCAGTTGCGTCGCAGCCTCGAAGTCAGAGCTCGTGAGCAAGCGTTGCAAAGCGCCATCGCGGATTTGCGTGCCGACTACGAGGTGAGGCGGTGAGGTACCTGTTCAGTTTAATGGCGATTGTGGCCACATCGCTACTACTGCCTCATACCGCGCAGGCACATCTTTTTGCGCCATCGCTATTAAAGCTGTCTGAATTGTCACCGCAGTCTTATAACGTGGTTTGGAAAACCCCAGTTAAGACTATCAGTAATATTCCCTTGCGGCCTATCTGGCCCGAGGGTTGTGAAACTCAAGCTGAGAGCACAGCCCGAACCGAGGGCACAGGTATTGTGTCGAGCTGGCAGCTAGTCTGTGATTCGTCACATGACCAAGGCTTGGTTGGTCAGCTGTTGGGCGTCTCCGGACTCGGCGCCAATCAGGTCTCGGCCATGGTGATACTCAACCTGCGCGACGGTCGCCATTACCAACAGGTATTGACCGCGGAAACACCACAATTTCGAGTCCCGTTAGAGCCTGTTCAGAGCCAAGTAATGACTGAGTATTCGGTAATGGGTGCAGAGCATATCTGGGCTGGTATTGATCACCTGATGTTTGTTTTTGGCTTGCTGCTACTGGTTGGCTTTGGGGCAGGGTGGAGACTAATTGGCACCCTCACGGCGTTTACGCTAGGCCACAGTATTACTCTGTCACTGGTGACGCTCGGTTTCTTAACTTTCCCAGTGCTGCTGGTGGAATTCACTATAGCTCTGAGTATTTTTATTCTCGCATTAGATCTTGCCCGCAGTGACAAAGGTGGCTTATTCCGCCGTTACCCCTGGTGGCTGGCTGCGGGTTTTGGCCTGCTGCATGGCATGGGATTTGCGGGGGCCTTAGCCGAGATCGGCCTGCCTCAGGGCAGCGTACCCCTGGCTCTGCTGTTTTTTAATCTCGGCATAGAGCTGGGTCAAATTGCCTTTATTCTGCTATTGCTGGGTGCTTGGCAGTTAGCCAAACGGCCGTTATTACCCTGGCAGGAGCGTCTGTTACCCGTGCCAGTTTATACGCTGGGGGGACTGTCGGCCATGTGGTGTATTGAGCGTGGGCTACTACTTCTGCCATAAGTGGATTATTTAAATTTTTAAAATCCTGCTCTGCAGGAAAAAAGAGAGAGCGTGATATGTTCAAGAAAATTGGTTTGGTACTTATTGTTTTGCTGCTTTTGGCCCTCGGCTTTGTTTGGGTTAAATTACTGATGCCCCTCCAAGAATCAGCGGATAAAAATGGGCCGGCTAGCGCAGGCCGCGATTACGCTTTGCAAGATGACAGTCGGCTAACATTGCCTGCCCCACAGGTAGCCACTTATCAGGCGGCGCCCAACCCAGATATGAATCTGTACTGGGGTGAATTGCATGTGCACACTACCGAAAGCTTTGATGCAACGCTGTTTGGAAACTCGCTGAGTATTGAAGACGCCTACCGTTTCGCTAAAGGTGAACCACTAACCGTCGCTGGCGGTGAGGTCATGCAGCTCAGTCGGCCACTGGACTTTGTAGCGATCACCGACCATGCCGAAGGCTTCGGCACCCGCACCCACTGCGGCGACTCAAATCTGTCTCTGGCTGAGCGTGCCGCCTGCTGGCTAGCCAATGAGCCCAACCCAAAGATTTTTCAAATCCTAGCGGCGAAGGCTCGTGGCACAGCAGCCCCTGGCGACCCATCAAAGCCAGCCGGTGTCTATCAACAGACGACTCGCCAGCCCCTTACTCCAGGTTCTTTCCCGACCTGTAAGTTTGGCGATGGCGCCTTTGAGCGATGCATTAAAAACACTGCCTCCGACTGGGCCCGCTATATCAAACTTGCCGACAAGTACTATGAGCCGGGTGAATTGACTACGCTGATCGGCTATGAGTTCTCGCCGGGAATGCCGGATCAGGGCAAGCACCATCGCAATGTTATTTTCCGCTCCAATACAGTGCCTGAACGCGCTATTTCAAGTTTGGATGTGCCCAATGCCATCGAACTGTGGAAGGGGCTTGAAGCCAACTGTGTCGAAGATTGTGACTTTCTGACCATGCCCCACAACCCCAACAAGGCTTGGGGGCTAACCTATTCTCGATACACCTGGGATGGTCAGGAATACAGCGAGGCTGACTGGCGTTTGCGCCAAAAGCACGAACCGCTGGTAGAAATATTCCAGATCAAGGGTGCACAGGAATGTGCCCTTGGGGTTGGCGCGACGGACGAGGAATGTGCTTTCGAGCAGGTTTTTGATCCTTGCCAGCCCGGCGAAACTACCGGCTGTGCCTTCGAAACAGGATTTGTTCGCCAGGGGCTTAAAGTCGGGCTAGAGCTTGAGCAGGAGCTCGGATTTAACCCGTTGCAAATCGGCTTTATCGCCGCCACCGACAGCCACAATTCCAACCCCGGCGATGTCGAAGAATGGGACTTTCCCGGCGCGGTGGGTGCGGTTACTTCATCTGCGATTCGGCGCTTGCGAGAAGACGTGGCAACAGCCGCCTACAAATCCCTGATCAAGTTTCATTCATCCGGGGGCCTTGCCGCGGTTTGGGCGCCAGAGAATACCCGCGAAGCGATTTTTGACGCCCTAGCCCGTCGCGAAACCTACGCCACATCGGGCCCGCGCATGGCGGTGCGCGTCTATGCAGGCTGGGGCATTGATGATGCCATTATGCAAGACCGCAACCCGTTTCAATCGCTAATCGCCAACGCGGTGCCCATGGGCAGTGTTCTGCGCGTGCCGGCAAGCCCTGATGCGGTAAAGCAAAGCTCTCCTAGCTTTATGGTCTGGGCGACCCGCGATCCAATGGATGCCCCATTGCAGCGGGTGCAAATGATCAAGGGCTGGATCGACGCTGAGGGTCAAACCCAGGAAAAGGTTGTAGATATTGCCTGTGCGGATGACTTGGCCGTTGATTCGGCAACCGGGCGCTGTCCCGATAATGGCGCAACCGTTGATCTTGCTAGCTGCAATTTCAGTCCCGGTTCCGGCGCCAATGAGCTGAAAACCTTGTGGCATGACCCTGACTATGATGCGGAGCTAAGTGCCTTTTATTATGCCCGCGTTTTAATGAACCCGACTTGTCGATGGTCTAGCTATGATGCTATCCGCCTTGGCCGGGAGCCGGACCCTCGAGTACCTGGAACAATCCGCGAGCGGGCATGGACCAGCCCTATCTGGCTTGATCCCGAAGGCTGATAGGACTAACGAATTGATAATGAGCTGTCCGATTATGATTCCCAAATATGGGCAGGTAACGGCATACTAATTACATCAAAGAACTAGCAGTGTCAGTATTCGCACGAGTGCTGACGCTGACAACTAAGAGTTTTTTTGCCACTACGGTTGCTAATAGCCAAAGCTATTTAATAAAAAGAGATAAAACCTATGATCTTTCGTACCGTACTGATTGCCTTCTGCCTAATGCTCGCCGCCTGCTCGGGGGACCAAGCACAGGAAGATAAGCGGGCACAGGCTCAAGCATACTATCGAACGACCAATACGGTTATTCCTGGGAGTGATGAAATTATAAGGTTTCCAGCATTGCTCGCCCCCGATCCTAGTCGCCCCAAGCCCAACCTCGATCGCAAGGCCTATTTTGGCGACCTGCATGTGCATACAACGCTCTCCTTTGACGCTTCTGCTTTTGGGACAACCGCATCACCTGCCGATGCCTATAGGTACGCGCGGGGTGAAGCGATCAGGCACCCTAGTGGCTTTGACGTAAAGCTGGCACAGCCTTTGGATTTTTACGCGGTTACCGATCATGGGATATTTTTGGGTCTAATCAATGACGCTGAAGACACCAGTACAGCCTTTTCCCAATATGAACTGGCCAAGGAATATCACAATATTAACGAGTCGGTCGATGGTGGCCTTTTGGATTTGGCCAAACGCAGTAAGATATTTGGCAACTTTATTAGCGACGTGGTGGCTGGTCTCCTCGACGGCACTATCGATAACAGCGTCGTCAACAAAGTGAGTACATCCGCTTGGTCAAAAACGGTTGAAGCGGCCGACGAGGCTTATGTGCCCGGCACATTTACCACCTTTGCGGGGTATGAGTTCACCTCATCCACTGCGGAGCGAGAAGCGCTGCATCGCAACGTGATTTTTCGTGGTACCGAACGCTTACCGGCACTGCCCTTTACACGCTTCAATAGTATTAACCCCGAAGGCCTGTGGGACTGGATGGACAAGCTGCGTGATCAGGAGATAGAAAGCCTAGCAATACCGCACAATAGCAATGGCTCCAATGGTGCGATGTTTATGTTCACCGATTGGGAGGGTAAAGCCATTGATCAGGAATACGCTGATCTACGGTTGCGCAATGAACCGCTGGTGGAAATCACTCAGGTCAAAGGCACGTCAGACACCCACCCCTTGCTGTCAAAAAATGATGAGTGGGCTAACTTTGAAATATTTCCCCTGCGCACCTCTACTAAATTACTCAGTGACCCGCCGGGTAGCTATGTCAGAAATGCTTGGCAGCGGGGGTTATCTATGGAAGATCGCGGTGCCGGAAATCCCTATAAATTTGGCGTGATTGGTGCCAGTGATACCCATACAGGCGCAGCCTCACTGGAGGAAGATAATTATTTTGGCAAGATTGGTTCCTTTGACAGCACTGCTGAAAAACGTGGCTCTGTGCCAGCAAGCTTTCTCTATGGCACATTAGTTAAATTGGCTGCACCGGACATGGTCCAAGAGATAGACGATAAGGTCTACCTTGATTTTTCAGGCTACCATTACTGGGGTGCGTCTGGTATTGCTGGGGTCTGGGCCGAAGAAAATACTCGTGAAGCGATTTACGACGCACTGCGTCGCAAGGAAACCTTTGCCACCAGCGGCACAAGAATCAAAGTGCGCTTTTTTGCCAGTTACGATCTTGCTGCCGCAGACTTAACCAGCCCTGACCTGATAAAAAATGCCTACCGCAGTGGTGTCACTATGGGCGATACCTTGCAAGCTAGTAATGATCGCCAACCCCGGTTTTTGACTTGGGCGGTCGCCGATCCAAACACCGCAAAATTACAGCGCATACAAATTATTAAAGGCTGGCTTGAAAACGGCGAGCATCAGGAGCAGGTTTACGACGTCGCCTGCGCCGATGGCTTGAGCGTGGACCCACAGACTCATCGCTGCCCGGACAATGGTGCACAGGTCAACTTGGCTGACTGCTCAAGAACAGCCAATATTGGCTCAGGGGAGCTTAAAACACTGTGGCAAGACCCTAACTTTATCCCGGGCCAAGACGCATTTTACTATGTCCGCGTCCTCGAAAATCCGGTCTGTCGCTGGTCCACTTGGGATGCTATCCGCGCGGGTAAAACACCGCGCTCAGATCTGCCTGCCACCATTCAAGAGCGCGCATGGTCCTCACCAATTTGGTATAGCGCGACGACTCAACAAAACAACTTTGTGAATTAATAAATCTATGACAAACCACAGTGAATCGATAGACGTTTTAATTATTGGTGCCGGTCTGTCGGGCATCGGCGGTGCCTGCCACTTGCGCCGCAACTCCCCTGACCGCAGCTTTATGATTCTCGAATCTCGCGAAGCAAGCGGCGGCACCTGGGATTTATTTCGCTACCCCGGCATTCGCTCCGACAGTGACATGTACACATTCGGCTATGGCTTCAAACCCTGGAGTGACAAATCCTCCATCGCAGACGGTCATAAGATCCTCAGCTATATTCGCGAGGCAGCAGCTGAATACGACGTGGAACAGCATATCCGTTACCAGCATAAAGTGGTGTCTGCCAGCTGGTCATCGACGCAGAGTCGTTGGTTGGTGAACGCTGAACGAGGTCACACTGGCGAGCGGGTAACCATTAGCTGCAAGTTTATTTTTAGTTGCAGTGGTTATTACGATTACGAACAGGGTTATACCCCGGAGTTTGCCGGCATAGACAACTTTAAGGGCCAGGTTATTCACGCCCAACATTGGCCCGAGCAACTGGATTATCAGGGCAAGCACGTTGTAGTTATTGGCAGTGGCGCTACCGCCGTTACCCTGGTTCCCGCTATGTCCCAAGACACCGCCAGTCTGGTGATGTTACAGCGCACACCGACCTATATTGCCAGCGTACCTAAAGAACAGCCCCTTGCCGAGACTCTCCGCAAGTGGTTGCCGGACAGCTGGGTTTTCCGTTTGATCCGCTGGAAGCAGGTGCTGTTTCAGATTTATCTCTATCAGTTGTCCCGTCGCAATCCACAGCGGCTGCGTAAATATCTGCTTGGTCTAGTCCGTAAAGAAATGGGGCCAGATTATGATGTCGATACCCACTTTACCCCAGACTATAACCCCTGGGATCAGCGCCTGTGCGGTGTACCTGATGGCGATCTGTTTGCCGCTATTCGCGAGAACCGCGCCGAGGTGGTAACCGACCACATTGACCAATTCAATAAAGAGGGTATCCACCTCAAATCAGGAAAACAGCTCGATGCCGACATTGTGGTACTGGCGACGGGCCTGAACTTAAAGTTTGCCGGCGGTGTCGAGTATAGCGTCGATGGTAAGGTTCTCGATTTTGCCGAGCATTTTATCTTCAGAGGAATGATGTTTTCTGGATTGCCTAATATGGCGTTCACAGTTGGCTACACTAATTCTTCCTGGACTCTCAAAGCTGATCTGACGAGTCAATATGTGTCGCGACTGCTTAATAAAATGGCACGCCATGGCTACACAACGGTGACGCCGCGTTTGACAGGCGAAGTTGAGGAAATGCCACTGCTGGATTTTGACGCAGGCTATGTGTTGCGTTCCCGAGAGAGCTTTCCCAAGCAGGGTAATCGGTTGCCATGGAAAAACTATCAGAATTACATTCGAGACTTTATCGGTTTGCGTCTTGGTCGCCAAAATGATGACGAATTGGAGTTTCGCTGATGCCGTGCACCACCGGTAAAAAAGCACAGAAGTATAAAATTTCATTATTGAAATATTAATTATGCTGACCTTGTTTTTGACTCTACTATTTTTTTTGTTGGCTCTTCACGCCTACCGTGAATATTGGCGTCTGCGCACTTTACCGCAGATGTATCACGGCGAATTTGCCGGCGAACTGATGAAAGTGGGCAGCACCTATATAGCTCGACGGCCAGCAATCAATGGTTGCTCCCGTTCAATTATTGGCTTCCCCGGATTTCTCGAGGATATGCGTTATTTTCAGGATCTTTACAAAGACGATGATGCTGAACTGATTCTAGTTAACAACGCCAATTATCACTGTCCGTTTTTAAAATCGGGAGTTACTAGTGATGTTAGTAGGCTGGTATGGCCAAAAAATCCTTACTTAACCGGGACTGTCGAGCACGATGGTTTTTACCTGGGGCTGGTGCTTGAGCGACTGGTCAGTGGCCGTGAAGTGCGTTTACATGGTCATTCTCGCGGCGGGGCCGTGGTGTTAGAAACGGGTCGTCAGTACCCCGCGGTGACCTTGTCAAAGGAGCGCCGAGTAAGCGCTATTCTGGAGGCCCCGGTGCTGCCGCAGGCGCGCTTATTCGGTAAGAGTTCCGAGCCGCTGACGCATCGTATCCTATGTTATTTTATGCCGATCTTCTTTGGGCGCAGGCGCAAGATCAGTGCCGAGCGGTTACTCACACTGTCTCTGATGCGCCCCACCAATAAGCTAAAAGCCGAACTCTTGATATCCATCTTTAGTACCACGCGAAGCTATGCCACCTGTGTCATCAATACACAATCCATTGTTGCCTGGCAGAGGAATATGGGGTTAGAGGTCTATGACAATTTCCCTTTACTAACCGTCGTTGTTGGAGAGCAGGATACGACTTTGGACAACCACAGTATGCTGGCAAGTGCAGAGCAGGGACAGGCACGAAACAGTGGCCTGAGAATTATCAAGACTGAGCATACCAATCACTTTATTAGCCTCGAGCAGCCGGAGACGATCCGAGCTATTGACTGATGGGATTAAGCTCAGTGTGCTAGCGGTGATCCTGGCGACGGCAAAAAATAGCGGTCGAAAAGTTAACAATAGTGATCGACATTCGGCCGAAAATGCTTCCATCCAGTTTTTCGCGATTACTATAATTGGTGACCTTAAAAATTTATCTCTATTGAATCGCGATTAATAAAAGGTCTGTATATGAAGCGTATTCTTATTACCGGTGCTGCCAGTGGTTTGGGTCTGGCCATGGCGAAAAAATATGCCGGTGAGGGCTGGGCTGTCTGTGTTGCTGACATTCAAGATGAAGAAGGCCGCAATATTGCCTCCCAGCTAAAGGAGCAACATAACAGCGATTGTTTTTTTCAGCATCTAGACATTACAAATGAAGATCAATGGCAGCAACTGGTTAACACCATCTCTAAACGCTGGCTGGGGCTGGATGCCTTAATTAACAATGCAGGTGTGGCATCCGGCGGGGCAATCGATAGTTTGCCAGTAAAGGATTTTCAGTGGACAGTTGATATTAATTTAATGGGTGCTGTTAAAGGCTGTCATTTCTGTGTGCCGCTATTGAAAAAAAGCAAAGGTATGCTAGTCAATGTGGCCTCTATGGCAGGCTTAGTACACATGAGAAGGATGTCAGCATACAGCGCATCTAAAGCAGGAATAGTGGCGTTGTCAGAGTCGTTGTTAAGTGAATTAGCGCCTTTTGGTGTAACAGTATCTGTTGTATGCCCCGCATCTTTTTCCAGTAATCTCTTGAGTACCATCCGCAGTAGTAGTGCTGATGGCGTCAAAGTGGCTGGCAAGCTTATGGCCAGATCACCTGTAAGCGCTGATGATATTGCGACCAGGGTTTATAACGATTCAAGGAAAGGCAGGCACATTATTATTCCACATTTCCGCGAAGTAATTTTGTGGAAGCTTAAGCGCTACCTTCCAGGAATTTATTATATTTTTATGAAAAAACTGGTGCATAAAATTATTAGCCGTTAACTGCGCAATCTCATATCTACAATAGGAACAACCATGAATAATCATATAGGCAGTCAACCGCTGGCGGGGCACCGCACCACTCTGACATTATTATTACTGGTCTACACTCTGTCGATCAGCGATCGGATGATCCTATCGATTCTATTTCCGGATATAAAAGCAGAGTTTGGTTTAAGTGATACCCAGCTGGGATTGTTAGGGGGTATTTCATTCGCTCTATTTTACGCCACCGTAGGCCTTCCTATTGCACGCCTAGCGGATCAATACAGCCGCAAGCGCATTATTATTATCAGCCTTGTTATCTTCTCTTTGATGACCGCCTTCAGCGGCCTCGCCGCCGGCTTTATCAGTCTTCTACTGCTTCGAATATGCGTCGGAATCGGGGAGGCAGGCGTGAACCCGGCCAGCCAGTCTATCGTTGCTGATTACTTCCCGCCAAAGCGTCGGGGATTTGCTATGGCCACGTTAATGCTGGGCGGCAGTTTTGGCATGATGCTAGGTTTTGTTGGTGGGGGTTTTATTGCCGAAGCCTACGGCTGGCGCATCGCTCTAGTATCCGTAGGTCTTCCCGGTCTTTTATTGGCCGCGGTTATGGCTAGATTACTAAAAGAGCCTGGCAGAGGGACCTTTGAGGCAGAGACGCCTCCACCTCCACCGCCAATACTAACCACTGTGGCGGTTATGTGGGGCAACCCCGCTATGCGACACCTGGTCGCGGGGGCGACAATAGCAGCAATGATGTCTTACGGTATCACTCAGTGGTTACCGACCTTTTTCATGCGAACTCATGACCTCAGTCAGTCTGAGACTGGGATGATGATGGCCGGTGTATTCGGCATACTCGGGGCGGTTGGTGCTCTAGTCGCCGGCAAGTGGTTCGATCGCCTTTCCTTGCGTGGATTCCAGTACGGCCTGTGGATGCTGACCATAGTTCCGTTCATCTCTATGCCGCTGTTTATGTTAGGCCTTTTGGCTGACAACCTGACCATCGCTATGCTGTTCTTTATTATTCCAGCCTTTGCGGCTAATTATTTTATGGGCCCAATCTTAGCGATGGTGCAAACACTTTCACCAGTAAACATGCGCGCTGTTTCCTCTGCTATCCAGATGCTGTGTATCAACCTTGTTGGTCTGGGCCTGGGCCCATTGCTGGTCGGAATGCTCAGTGATCTGCTGAGCCCCCGATATGGTGATGATGCTCTAGGGGTCGCGCTGGCCTACTTCACAATTTTGGGCTTCTGGGGTGCCCTGCATTGCTGGCTTTGTGGCCGAGCCATAGCGAAACAGCAAGCACAGCAGCAAGCTAAATAAGCGAGGAGAAGCCAATGGCATATCGCGAACCCATTCAGTTAGTCGGTGGAACGGGATCACCCTACACGCAAAAAATGGTGGCATTGATGCGTTATCGTCGGCTGCCCTATGTGGTGAACTGGGGCATACCAGCAAAGGTTTGTGATGAGAGGGGCGTGGAGAAACCCAAACCTATTTTCGAGCCGACCTTTTTTTTCGATGAGGACGAAAGCGCCAAGGCGGTTTGTGACTCTACCCCAATTATCCGCCGTCTAGAAAATAGCTATAACGGTCGCTCGGTATTGCCTACTGACCCGGCATTGGCGTTTATCGACTACCTGATCGAAGACTTTGCCGACGAGTGGTGTACTAAATACATGTTCCATTATCGCTGGTATCAAGCGGTAGATGCGGACAATGCCGGCACCCTATTGCCACTGAGTATGAACCCTAGTATGCCAAAGGAGAGCCATACAGAATTTAAGCACTGGGTTATCGGCCGTCAGGTCAGCCGCCTTTATGTGGTGGGTTCCAATGAGGCTACGGCAGAGGTAATCGACGCCAGCTATCGGCGTTTTCTTACGGCCATGGAAAGCCACTTGGCGAATCAGAAATTTATGCTGGGAAATCGCCCCGCAGCGGGAGACTTCGCCCTTTACGGCCAGTTGAGTCAGTTGGTCGGGTTTGATCCCACGCCCAGGGCGATTACCCATGAAGTTTCTCCCCGCACAGTTGCCTGGGTGAATCTTATGTGTGACCAGAGTGGGCTTGAACCCACAGCGCAAGATTGGCTTAGTCTAGGGCAGCAGCCTGAGAGTTTGCGCAGCCTAATGAAAGAGATCGGTCGTATGTATGCTCCCGCACAACTGGCCAACGCCCGTGCCGTTCGGGTCGGCGACAAGACCTGGACTGCTGAGATAGATGGCGTAATCTGGACTCAGCAGACCTTCCCTTACCAGGCCAAATGTCTGCGTTGGACCAATGAGCGCTATCGGACTCTCAGTGATGTAGACCAAGCTAACGTTGACACCCTGCTTAATGGTACGGGTGTTGAGGCCATGCTGTCGTCAGACTAGGCCGCCACAGCAATATGCAAATAATATAGGGATAAGGAAAAAGATGATGCAAAATAAAATCGAAGTCTATGGCTGGAGGGTTTCACCATACACGGAGAAGGTCGAAGTTTATCTTAAAAATAAAGGCCTTATTTTCCATATGAACCATTTGGAGCGGCAACCTCAACACTTGTGGCTGGGTTAACATCGCCACGAGGATCCATCAGTAGTCCACTTTTGATATTTACGCGCAGCGCAGTTCCCTCTGTGTCGAGATAGAGATACTCGTAGTTATCACCGCCTATATCGCCAACACCAATAGGTTGTACGGTAGACCCATTTTCGGTTTCAAAAGAATATCCAAGGCGATGGTTTTCGGCGCTAACACCCTCCATTGGTGTTACACCGCCGTTCCATATGGCAACAATAACTTGTTTGGTCTCTGGTGGAACATCATCGTCTGGCAGATCTTCGGGGCTAACCGCATAGGCTAGCACCAGTGAAGGTCCGTCGTTCAGCGGCGTCACGTCCACTGACAGACCCTGAGCATTATCTCCTCCAGCAAGAATCAATTGGCCGGTCACCTTTACTTTTACCGGAGGATCATCGGGCTCATTGCCAAACTCACCAATAAGCAAAACACTATGTCGCTTACTTGTCTCGTCGGCTGGGCGAGTGGTGACCCGTAAAGGATGTACCCGTTTTCCTGAGCGACTGATCACAGTAAACATCTCAGGCTCAAGGGAATCGGGATCAGCCACTCGTTTCGAGAACGTTACCGGCATCCCATCGGCACCCTTATATCTCAACCCCTGTATAGCATTATCTAACCCAAAGAACGCACTGGCCATTCGTGCGGGTTGATCGTCGAGGTCAGTTCTTGGCGGAGTAGGGCCAGGTGAACAACCCGCTATTGTCAGTGCGATCAAACCGACAAAACCGTAGCATTTCACTCTTTTCATGTTATTTCCCCTGGGATAATTTCACACATTAGCTTAGCGCAATTCGCGCCGTAAAATTTTACCCACATTGGATTTAGGCAACCCATCGCGAAACTCGATTTTTTTGGGAACCTTGTAAGCCGTTAGATCTTGGCGGCAAAATTCTCTCAGTGCAGTGGCCGTTAAACCGCTATTTCTGACTACCACAAAGGCTTTTATCGCTTCGCCTGAGTGATCGTCAACAACGCCTATGACAGCGCATTCAAGCACATCGGGATGACTGTATAAGACGTTCTCAATTTCATTGGGATACACATTGAAACCAGACACCAGAATCATGTCTTTGATGCGATCTACTATTTTATAGAAGCCGTTATCAAGTTTTACGGCGACGTCGCCCGTTTTGAAAAATCCTTCAGGGTCTATAGCCTCCTCAGTGGCCTCTGGGCGTTTCCAGTAACCCATCATGACATTGGGTCCGCGCACCCAGAGTTCACCCTCGTTGCCATCTGCCACCATCTTGCCGGAGCTGTCCATTAACTTTATTTCCTGAAACCCCATTGCTTGACCAACACTGCCGATTCGGCGAGATGACGGCACATTGAGACTGAGGTTGGCCGTGGTTTCAGAAAGGCCATAGCCCTCAATGAGTTTGGAATCCGTTCGACGTTCCCACTCTCGGGCGACATCGGGCACCAGTGCGGCGCCGCCAGCAATAGTCCACTTTAGATTTGACCAGTCCACGTCATCAAATTTTTGGTTTGCCATCAGACCCACCAGCATGGTGTTAACAGCGGCAAATTCAGTGAAGGGAACCGATCTCATGACATCGAGTAGGCCATAGAGATCTCGCGGGTTGGGAATTAATACTGAGCGGCCGCCAGACGCGAAGTTTCCACAAAGGTACAGGGTAAATCCGAAGATATGATAGATCGGCAGTGGTGCTATCAGCCGGCGGGTTTCACGTTCGCCCTGAGCTTCTGCAAGGTGATTGCGACCCTGGGCTATGGCCGAAATAATATTGCCATGGCTAAGCATTGCGCCCTTGGCAACGCCCGTTGTACCTCCAGTGTATTGAAGTACGGCCAAATCATTTAATGTGGGCCGAGCCCCCGATAAACCCGAGCGCTTGCCTTGACCGAGAGAAATCGCCGCGGGTAGGGAAAGCAATACAACCGATTGATCAAGATTATGTGTAGGACCAGGTTGTAGCTCCATCATGTCGAGCGCATTGGTGGTGATTACCAGCTTGATATCAGTATCAGGAATAACCTGTTCCGCCGCTGCGACAAAATCACTGAGCATTACTACTGCCTTGGCTCCGCTATCTTGAAATTGGTGTCGCAATTCCCTTTCTGTATAAAGCGGGTTGGTATTCACCAACACCAAACCAGCACGAAGAATGCCCCAGGCCGCTACCGGGTATTGAATTAGGTTGGGCAGTTGAATGGCTACCCGATCACCATGTTGTAAACCTGCATCGCCGCGCAGAAAGGCCGCGAACTTCCCCGACATCTCATCTATTTGCCGAAAACTGATGTCTTGTCCCAAGCAACTAAAGGCTATTTTTTCGGCAAATTCAGAGCAGGCCCGTTCAAACAGATCCAGTAGTGATGTGTAATGTTCGCTGTTGATGGCGTCAACTTGCTTGCGAGAAAAATCAAAACGGGAGTCGGTGGTAAAATTCATATTTTAAAGCTCGTTAAGTTTAGCTGATTGAAGGAATTTCTATAAAATCTCAGTGGCTGATCTAATTTACTAAGAGCAGGCACAAGCAGAAAAGGTCACTCTGGGGCTGAGCCTGTTTTTCATAGTGACCTAAGCATCATTGTTGGGTAACTCCTTGGAAACAGTCGTCACTTCAAGATGCAGTACCATACTTTAAGATACTTCAAGGCATAACATTTTGGGGAATCATTTTCAGCCTTCTCACCGTTTTAGGCCGGACACAAAAAGCCTACCATATCAAAATAGGTTAGGGTTTATAAAAGGGCTGATGACGACTGCGTCTTGCATAGAAGACTAAAAAATGACCGAATATGATTACAGTATTTTCTTCTGATCTTGCTATTGTCTTGAACTGAGAAATTCTTAGCGGCGGCGCAGCAAGTCGGGTACGTGAACAACGCAGTAATATTATTGTCTGGAGTATTTAAGTTGAAGTTAAGTCAGCGCTTAATGATTGGTAAGGCCACTATATCTATTGTTTGGCTGCTAATTGTGGCTTCAGTCATAGAGCTATCCCAAGTGCCATTTCCTTATGTGTTTCAGGGGGTCGGTGTCTTTCTAGTGGTTTCTCATATTATTGAAATTATCGTATTTAAACAAAGAATGCGCGGGCCAAGAGATTATCTGTTAACCATGTTGTTTGGCTCGCTACAGCTAAGGACGATTAGGGCTTCAGTATCGAACTCCACTGGCTAATCTATAGTGTTTTTGTGTGCAGCAGACTTGTTGGATGTCGTATCAACATCTCAGATCGGTTTAAGTATTGGTAGTTAAAGCGTCTAATGAAACTGGCTTTGACAAGCGTCACGCTTTCACTTGATTTGCCTATTGTTGGCGATACTCACTCGGTGTCATGCCATTCCAGCGTACAAATGCTCGGCGGAAGTTTACGGTTTCAGAGTAGCTGAGTAAGTGCGCTATGTCGGCAACGGTTAAATTAGTTTTGGTTAAATACTCTGTAGCCAGTAAGTCTCTAACCTCATCGAACAGGGCCCTAAAACTGACCGATTCAGTATTCAACTTGCGTCTGAGGGTGCGTTCACTCATATTCAAGTGCTCTGCAATCTTAGAAATATCAAGAAAGTCACCGGCGGACTGGAGCAGTAAGCGTCTTACCTCGGTTGTTACCTTCTCGCCAGTAGTGAGGCTGCGTAACATTCCCTCACACTGCTGGTGAAAAACCACATGATCCGATACATTGGCCGTTTTAACCGGAGTATCGAGAATATGTTCAGGTAGAAATAATTGATTACGTTCCGCACCAAAGACTACTTTTGTATCAAAGAATGACTGATAGTTAGCAATATCAGTGGGCTCGGGATATATAAATTGCAGCTCTGCGCCTTCTAATCGGCTGCGATAAAGGGAGCTTCCAATAGTGCTTAGCTGCGAGAAAGAAAGTTCCGCGATAAGCCTCTGTTGCGCCAGGGTTCCTTGGGTCAGGTTATGCCATAACAATAGCCCGCCATTATAATTCTCTGATTCCCATTGTGGTTTAAAAAATATTTTGCCATAGCGCAACAAGAGATCAATGGACTCTCTCAAATTCGCACAGCTCATTAAGGCAAAACCAAAAGTACTATAGCTGGCAATACCAACCTGTTGACCCAGGCGGAGCCCCAAATAGGGATCATTGGTAAGTTCGGCCGCGGTAGATAATAAAAAAACGGCCTCAATTCCTGAAAATATTCTGTTATCAGAGGTTGGCATGCCATTAATACGGGACTGGTTAAGTAGCTGCTCTGGAGTAATGCCCGCCTTACCTAGTAGGGATAATAGCTGCGTAAAAACATCACGTTGAAGTTTACTTTCATTCATTTTTTTACTCGCATGATATAACTATTAAACGCGCGTCCGAATATGATTCCCTTCCGTGTGGCGCTAGTACTATACTCGAACTCAGTAGAATTTTAAAAGCATCATATATCTAATTGTCAGCATAACGTTGTGTAAAGTGGTGAACATGAAAAGAGGCGCTTTGAAAATGAACAGCCGGAAAATAATTAGTCTGTTACTGATCGTAATTGCTGGGGTTGTTTTGTTTAATACATTGGGCGATGACGCGCGTCTCCACAATCCCAAGGTTTTTGGGCCACCCGAAAAAACTCAGTGGAAGCCTGTTGGGCCCCGTCTAGCGGGACAGTATAACTACGATATTATCCCCGAGCCGGATACCTTTAGCGCCATACATGTTAATGGAGCTAATTCGGATGCTGTCTGGGGCGTTGCCGCGCCGATGTTTGAATTGGATTGGGTGGCAGAGCCTGGGTACTTTGTGGGCAATGGCCCCCTGCTTGATAACCAAGGCAACCTTTACTTTAGTCCGCAGTTCTACCACGGTGAGCGCGTGGTGCTGGTGTCACTCGATGGCAAAACCGGTGAGCGACGCTGGACGATACCCGCTGACAGCGATATACAGGCAAGCAGCCCCGCTTTTATATTGAACGACCCGGAAAACCCTGGATCGCAAATTATTTATATCATTGGCTATAACCGCCTTATGGCTCTACGGCCAGACGGTTCAACGATCTGGAGTAAAGATACCGGTCTCAGCATTCCAGTTTCGGAACTGAGCAATAAAGCACAGGGCAAATTTCATAGTTTCAATTATCACCCAGCGACAGATTCGCTAATCTCCATAACCAAAGCCGGGGCATTGTTCGCATTCAGCCGCAAGAGCGGAGAACTCATAGCCCCTATCGGACAAATACCCGGCGCGCCAGCCATCAGTGGCAACGGCACGAAGATCCCCGATTTTATCCTTAACAAAGTCGACCCGCTAATGGACGAAGCCTTTGGCAAAACCGACGAAGGCTTGAGCTTATTTTCATCCGCCGTTAATTATATCTACGGCGGCGGGGGCATTGTGACTAACTTTTTCAGTATTGATGCTGATAGTAGCCGCATCTATATGGCCGCTACTGCGGATGATGCAGTTGATGGTACAGAAGACGGTAGGTCTGAACTCGGTGCTATTTATGCCCTCGACCTGGTCGGTGACGGCAACGGCGGTTTCAAATTCCAAGTATTACATCGTAAGATATTTAAGGGCGGCACTGGATCAACGCCGGCGCTCAGCGCAGACGGTCAGCGCCTGTATGTATCGGACAACGAGGGCCATGTTATCGCGCTGGATGCTGAACTAGCTGAAGTGTGGCGGTTGGATGTGGGAGAGCCACTGGTGGGTTCGATCACGGTGTCAGCGGATAACGACGAGCTTTACGTCGTCACTGCAAGCGACGTGATCCAGTTGATCGACAACGGATACCAGGGGAGTAGAGCCTGGACTGCTGAGCTGACGGGCTTTGATGGCTATGCGAATATCGATGTGCAATCTAACGGCTTGACCGCAACGGCAACCGCCAACGGTGTGGTTATTATGATCGGTGGTGGCAAAAAATTGTTTGGCAAGACCCTTATGCTGCATGTGGGTATGGGGCTGTTAGATCGAGAAACAGGGAAGTTACGCTACTTTACCGAAGGACGTGAAGACTCTCTGGCAATGAGCGTTGTTGCTGCGGATGGCAGTGTTTATGTTGCCCACTCACCCTTACGACGCGCCGTGGGTAAAGCTATATATCCCGAATTAACGCCGGATGTGACCGGTGGTATCGCGCGCTTTAAACCGATTCGCTTGGATCTACTGGCCCGCGATGCTATATGCGCCGCCAGTGCCCGCGCCGCCAATGCCAGCACCCTAAGTCAGGCCACAGAACAGGCATCTATTACCACTGATATCCGACAGATCAAGGTATTGCTTAAGCAAGCTGATGGCGCCATGGCCAAGGCGCTCAGCGATGGCGATTTGAGCGCTGAGGATGCCAGTATGGTAGGCAATCTACTGAAAAAAAGTAGCAGTTATTTGACGCCGCTTGGCTTAACAGAATCGGTTGGTCATCTAGCTAAGGCTTGTACGGTTTTCGACCTCTAGAAAGTGATATCTTTATTGAGAGTCAACTGAAAGAAAAAATAGGTCATCGCTCGAATTATTAATGTAACAAAGGATGTAACAAAAGCGGATTTTTAAACGAATTAAACCTATATTAATCAATTGTTTACCGTCTAAATACAATTCCCGCCGCCTCCATCAAAATATGAGGCCCGCAACGGGCTTTAAAGTACCATAAAATACTGATTTATCTAGATTTTATGGTATCTGTTTATCTGATATTTTAAATATCCATCCTTAGGTAACATACACGTTTGATGTTCTCTGCGGGCAACCTAGCGTGCTACTGCAAATGCTTGAATCGGATTTACCATAGACCGGTTTAGGACTGAGCTATAATCTCGATTGGTTGGATTAGTCGGTTAGTTAATGAATACCAGTAAACTGTAACAATGGCTTCTCTTTTGTTACAAGGTTTGTAAGCGAATATCTGCTTTTGTATTGAAGTAGCTGAAGAAAAAATAGCGGGGAAGTTTCCTAAAAGGCTATGTAAGTTACAAACCAGTTACAAACATGCTAACTCATGCTGTAACCCATTGTTTTTAAAGCATATATTGTAGAGCTAATATTGAGTGGGAGTAGTCGGGTAGGCGTAACCCACTAATTTATAGTGGTCTATGGTTCGCAAGCTTGTTACAAACCACCCAAGCCCTTCCTCTTTAGCCCCACGGTCTAGTCAGCTGCTGAATCACCATTACGCCTGTATTAATCAGCTATAAGGCACAGAAAACAGCTCAGCGCGAAGCCTTGAGCGATGATAATCTTTCTGTTCACCAGTTAGTACGCCACACTACCCAGCAAGGTCTGTGGCACCAGTCTCAAACAGTTAACGAAAACCTACTATCAGGCTGCTCTAACAGAGTAAGAGCCTGCGGCTATCGCAGCTAATAAACCAGGTATGTTGGAATAAAACACTTTAAGTGGTCGATAGCGCACCGCGAATATCTGGAGCATGACTTCGCTTGACCCTTGCCGCAGAAACCAGATATAGAGATAAACATGATTGGAGCTACCTATGCCGAAAAACTGCCCCGCGATGTCCTTCAGGGTATGGGCAAGGTCACAGAAAGCGACTGTTATTTCATTAATCGGCGAATCAATAGTGTCACTGGAGGAGGGGCAATGGTCATAAATTTGCATGCGAAGTATGCTTTTATCAAATATAAGTCATTGAAAAATAATCGTTAATTTAACCGGCTATGATATTTTCTATAAAAATTAGCATCCGAAGTCAAAATATTCTAAACTGAGGTCAAATAGCAATAATGGTAATACCAGGTTGTCGCTCGTGGCTGATCAATAGAGCAACAAATTAATGAAAAAAATAATAATAATCCTTGGGGGATTTCAATGACAAGTAACTTCCGAAAAACCAAATTAAGCTCCGTTATGTCGACGCTGGTACTAGCGCCGTTTATCGCTTCATCATCGCTGGCTCAGAATTCAATGATGGACGAAGTAATAGTCACAGCGACTAAAAAGTCGGTCAATGCTCAGGAGATTCCGATTGCAATCACGGCGATCGATGGCGGTATATTGAACGACCTGGGTGTTTATTCCAGCATCGATTTACCCAAGTTAGCTCCAGGCTTAAAAGTGCAGTGGAAGGGCCCCTTTCCTAGCTTTAAAATGCGTGGCGGTGGCGTTGCAGGCTTGAATGGTGAGGCTGTTCCTCTATACACCAACGGCTTGGCCGGTGGCACAAGTTGGGCTGGCTGGATCGACCTTGAACGAGCAGAAGTTTTGCGCGGCCCACAGGGTACGCTCTACGGCGCAAATACACTCGGCGGCTTGGTCAATATCGTCTCTAAAAAGCCAAGCACCGAAGGCACAGATTACGGCGTGGCGGTTACCTTAGGTGACTATTCCATGCGCAAGGTTGAAGGCTTCGTCAACATGCCGATCAGTGACACCCTCGCTGTGCGTCTTACCGGTAGCAACACTGAACGCGATCCGTTGATTGAAAATAAGGCCTATAGTAAAGGCGGCCTTCGCGATGAAGACAACAGTTACATCCGAGCTCAGGTATCTTGGGCTCCGACTGAAACCATGGACTTAAACGTCGAATACACTAAGTGGGAAAATGACTCCATGGGTAATGCCAACTTTGGCTCCCACTATGTCGGTCTCCCGATAAACCCTGAAACGGGTCGTGCAAGTGGATTCTTTGACAATATTGTTCCTCGTAAGGCACCTATAGACGGTGATGTAACAACCGGTGGCCGGACTTATCACAATGCTAATCCGGAAACCGATCCGACGGGCTATTACAATACAACTGGCAACTTCGCTAATACTTGGCAGGCTGAAGCCGAAGCATTGACCATCGAGTTTAATTGGGAATTAGACTTTGCAGACCTCAGTGTCAAAGCCCGCCGCACTGAATCGGAGTCTCTGTCGCTCTGGGATGTTGATGCTGGACCCGGAGGCCTTGCGGATGGCTCGGTTGCCTACGCTGCTAACGATCAGATAGATATGTATCTGTCCTCAAAAGGGGATACGGAACTACGCTGGACACTCGGTTACTACTGGTCTGACTCGTGGGACGAAGATGATAACAACGGCGCATATCTGTGGGCCTATGTTGAAGCTGAACAGAATGACAACACTGGCTTCCCTTCCTGGACAACTTGGGATCGTTATGGATCCAAGTCTTCAGCAGTCTACGCCAATGCCGAATATGATATTACCGATGACTTGACCGTTTCTGCTGGCATTCGCCGTCAGGAAGATTCGACTAAAGCTAGTAATTACGGCACTGACCGTGATAATGATCCGGCTAATCCGAATCCGGGATCTGTCTGGGGTCCGGGATACACGAATACTGGCAAGGTGCTGGATGCAAGTTACTACACAGTGCTGAAGAATAGCGAAGAAGTTATAGATGCAGGCCACACTGACTACAAGTTAGCCTTAAACTATGCTTATAACGATGACATTAACATCTACGGTAGCTTCTCTACCGGCTATATTGCTCGCACAGTAGATGCTGGAAAAATTCTTGATCCAAATGAGCTAGATGCATTTGAACTGGGCTTAAAGTCTTCATGGGCTGATAACACCTTAAGATTTAATGCTGCTCTTTATCACAGTGAATACACTAACCTGTCTTACACTGTTTTTGAGACCTGTGGCGCTAGCATTTGCTCAAGCCAAGAGACCGGCGGTGGTCTAACATCCAAAGGACTTGAGCTGGAACTATTGTGGCAGCCAGTAGAAGAGCTGAATATCATAGCGGGCCTTGTATTTGACCAAACAGAGTTGGATGAATTCCAGGTAACCGAGGCTGTGTTTACCGAAGCCGCGTTTGTTACGGATGCCAGCAGCGCCGATGGCGGTTACTACCCCTATCGCCCTACTGGTCACAACGGTGCCTGGCTCAGATCAGATACTGATGAGGTGATTGCAACGCCGACCTACGATCTCAGCGGTGAAGAGGCTTCTTTCTCGCCAGATTATATTCTTAACCTCGATGCTTCCTATCGGATTGATTTAGGTGATAATGGTGCTCTTATCCCGGGTGCCACTGTCTATCATCAGGCTGACTATAAAACCATGAATCATGAGTATGCTTTCGCTAAGCAATCTGGTTATACCACTCTCGATCTGCGAGTTACCTGGGTAACGCCTACAGACGGCTTAGAAATTAAAGCCTTCGTTAACAATGCGACAGATGAGCTGTATAAAGTTTCTCAGAACGCATTCAGTGGTGGCCGCATCATGGCTGACTATGGTCGTCAGCGTATTTGGGGTGTAAGAGCTGGTTATAAATTCTAACCGAGCCTTTACAGTCACAGGGGCCATGGATGGCCTGTATACTAAAGCCTCGCACTTAAGTGCGGGGCTTTTTACATTTACCACAGACTGAATACGTCCATATGACAATCACTGATTTACTTAAAGCCGGACTCGAGTGCTACCAACAGGGTAATTTGGACGGTGCTGAGAAAAAATTTCGTCAAGTAATATCGGGCGATAGCCGTAATATTCATGGGCTCAATTTACTCGGTATGATCTGTGTTAACACCGGGCGCCATGAAGAAGCCGTGCAGCTGATATCACAGGCACTGAAAATCAACCCCGCTGATGCCCAGGCTCAAGGTAATCTGGGTCTAGCTTATCAGCGCATGGATAATCTGACGTTAGCTGAACGCTGCTTTAGAAAATCGATTGAAATAGGATCTAAGACCCCGACTATTTTTAATAGCTTGGGCAATGTGCTCAGAGAGAGTGGACGGGCCTCCGAAGCGGTTCAAGTCTATGAAAGCACCCTCAAAGTTGATAGTAACTATCCAGAATGCTGGACCAATCTGTCTCAGGCACTGGTTGACATGGGTGAGTTTGGGCGCGCTTTGCAGGCGGTGAGCCGAGCCTTGCAGATTGATCCCTCCCTCGCCGAGGCCCACAACCAAATGGGCGAAGTATATCGAAAAACGTTTAAATATGACCTGGCTATCAGTGCTTACAAAAAATCCCTTGAGTTGTGCCCAACACTCTATGAATCCATGCTTGGGTTGGCCACCGTGTACCGAGAATCTGAAGATGTCGACTCATCACTTGAGGTCTTAAATCGGCTAATTGAACTCGAGCCGCGACATGCCAAAGCCCATGCAGCGTTGGGTATATTAAAAGAACAGATAGGCGATACAGTCGCTGCCGCTGATTGCTTCAAAAAGGCGATAGAGTTGGCGCCTGACGCAGTCTCACCGCATTATCATCTATCCCAGATTAAGGGCAGAATCATTAGCCAAGATGAGATCTTGGCTATGGAACGCCTTCAAAAAATTACCGACCTCTCTTCTAAAGATAAGTCTCATATACATTTTGGCTTGGGCGAGGCCTATGACCAGAAAGGGCAAACCGACAAAGCCTTTGCTGCTTGGCTGATCGCTAATCAGAGTAAAGCTGAGCGCTATCCTTATGACTTAGATAAAAGAACAGGCCATCGAGATTCAACCATTGCTTATAGTAAAGCCTTGACCGGAAGGTTCACTGAGTCCCCTGTGCAAGATACTCGTCAATTAGTGTTTATAGTAGGAATGCAACGTTCCGGAACTTCACTGACAGACCAGATCCTGACAAGTAATACTAAGGTGAGCAGTTTAGGTGAGGTTGGTTATGCTGATGAGATGGCGGTTCAAGTAAAGGAGCTGACAGGAAAGCATTATCCTCAGGGACTTTCAGGGTTGACCCAAGACCATATCAGTCTACTGCGTGCGAACTTCTTGAGAAAAATTCCCCAAAGGCATTCAGGTGACCCAGTACTCATCGACAAAACACCGATGAATTTTCAGTATTTGGGTTTACTCGCTGAAGTTTTTCCAGATGCAAAATTTATTCATTGCTCCAGAAATCCCATGGATAATTGCTTCTCTATTTTCAAATTGGCCTTTGCTGACGATCAAGACTTCGCCCATAATTTGAAATCATTGGGAGACCATTACAGACTCTTTAAAGGGTTGATGGATCAATGGAAGGAAATGTATCCACAGCGAATATTGGATGTTCAGTATGAAGACACAGTATCCGACATTCAGGAGCAATGTGTGCGCTTAGTGGATTTTCTGGGTTTGGCCTTTGAGCCTGAAATGCTAGAGTTTTATTCAACCAAGCGTTTGGTAAGAACCCCCAGTGCCAGCCAGGTACGCAAGCCTATCTATAAGTCATCAGTACAAGCATGGAAAAAGTATGAGCAACATCTACAGCCTTTGGTCGAAGCGCTTGGTGACGAGCTAAGGTACTAGTTTTCTTCTAGACAATGGCATAGCTCTACTCCTAATTAGGGTCCAATAACCAGTAACCTAGACCCTGCTTTTAATAATGCAGGTTCAAATATCACAGAACGTTATTAACAATTGACTTCGAAGTCAATTGTTAATAATATCTAGTTCATAGGTTCAGCAATATTAATATGGAGTGGAAAACCCCGCGATGATAACAATATTAAAAAAAGGTATTTCGGAAGAGCAGAGCCGCGAAGCGAGTAATATGGTTCGAGAGGTTGTGGAAGGTATTTTACAAGGCATTACCGATCATGGTGATACTCATGTTCGTGAGATGTCAGCAAAATTGGATAACTGGTCGCCGCCAAGTTTCCGTCTGTCTGAAGACGAAATACAGGCCTGTATCGATAGCCTGTCTGAAAGCACCCTGCATGATATTAAGTTTGCCCAAGAGCAGGTGAAGAATTTTGCCCGTATTCAACTCGACTCTATGAAAAATGTTGAGGTAGAAACACGCCCTGGTGTTGTTCTCGGGCATAAGCATATCCCCATGAACAGCGTTGGCTGTTATATCCCCGGAGGAAAGTATCCTCTCGTGGCCTCAGCGCATATGAGCGTGGCTACCGCTAAGGTCGCCGGCGTTAAACGTGTGATCGCCTGTGCGCCGCCGTTTAATGGTAAGCCTATGCCAGCAATTGTTGCCACCATGGCCCTGGCCGGTGCTGACGAAATATATTGTTTTGGCGGTGTCCAGGCAGTCGGTGCCATGGCAATAGGGACAGAAACTATTGCACCTGTCGATATGATTGTCGGTCCAGGTAATGCCTTTGTCGCTGAAGCGAAACGTCAACTGTTTGGTCGTGTCGGTATCGATTTGCTCGCCGGTCCCACGGAAACGCTGATTATTGCCGATGACATAGGTTGTGATCCTGAAATGGCTGCCACAGATCTTCTCGGTCAGGCGGAACACGGCGTCAACTCACCGGCGATATTACTGACCAATAGCGAAGCCTTTGCAAAGGAAACTGTCATCGAAGTCGAACGGCAGTTAGAAACCCTTGAGACAGCAAAAATTGCCGGTCAGGCATGGCGAGATTATGGCCAAGTTATCCTTTGTGATACCTATGAAGAGATGCTTCAGGTAGCAGACGATCTGGCATTCGAACACGTCCAGGTAATGACAAAAGATCCAGAGTACTTCTTAAATAATATGACCAATTTCGGCGCCTTATTTCTTGGACCGGAAACCAATGTCTCTTATGGCGACAAAGTGATCGGCACTAACCACACATTGCCGACAAACAAAGCGGCTCGCTATACCGGTGGTCTTTGGGTGGGTAAGTTTATTAAAACCTGTACCTACCAGCGGGTGAGTAAGGAAGCCACGGTCGAGATAGGCGAATATTGCTCTAGGTTATGTGATTTGGAAGGTTTTGCGGGTCACAAAGCACAGGCTGATCTGCGAGTTAAACGCTACGGCCCCAAATAGACTTGTAAGCTGTCTGCTAGCTGAATTTAATGGCAGTGAGTCAACAGCTAACCAAGACACCTATACTAGCAAGACCGGTATAGGTGTTTTGGTTCTGGAACTGGAACTGCCTGGCTATACGCCCCACTTAGTTCGTCCCCTAGCCTCTGCTATATCGCGGTCCAGCCGCCATCAACTTTTAAGCTATGCCCTGTGACCATGTTTGATGCAGGAGTAGCAAGATAGAGCACTGCCGCTGCAACATCCTCAACCTTTCCAATTCGATTCAGTGGAATCTTGGCCAACACTTCATTCCTGAAGGTCTCATTTTCAAACATGGGTAGAGTCAATGGCGTTTCAATAAATGTGGGTGCTACAGAGTTTACACGCACATTGTGCACCGCCAGTTCCACCGCCATAGCTTTAGTGAGCCCTTCAATCGCATGTTTTGTCATGCAATACACAGTGCGATTTGCGGCGCCAATATGCCCCATTTGCGACGACATATGGATGATAGACCCTGAGGTGTTTTTGATCATGACCTTTGCCGCTGCCTGTGCGGTAAGGAACGCAGAGCGTACATTAAATGTCAGCATGTGATCCAGAGTTTCTTCACTGACATCAACAAAGGGTTGCGGCTTGTTGGTACCCACATTGTTAACCAGAATATCTAGGCTCGTCAGACTGGACACTCGATGTATAAATGTTTTGTCAGTGGTGTCGAGTACCCAAGGCTCAATATTATCAGGATACAGTTGATGTAATTCATCCAGATCTGACTCGGTGCGACTCACGGCGATAACAGTGGCGCCTGCCTCAGCAAGTAAGATGCAGCAGGCCCGGCCTATACCTTTGCCAGCGCCGGTAACTAACGCCACTTTTCCAGTCAGGGAGAATATTTCAGAAATTGTAGAGCTACTCATGATAGGGCCTTGCTTAGATTTATCTAAGCTTTTGAATTAAATAAGTTCTTAAATTAAATACGTTTTTATATTAAATAGTCTTTCTAATAGTCTTTCTAATAGTCTTTTTAGTAGTCATAGCAATGACAATAATTGGGGCTAATGAACGAATAATAATATATCCCGCGCTAAAGCCTGCGGAAATCCATCGGCAGTCCCATCTGGCGAAAACCAACTATATTGACTGCGCTTCAATCCATGAGTATTGCCATTATAGATAAACGCCTTTGCATTGCCACCTCGCTGGGCTATCCGTTTGGCCAAATCCAGGTTCCAGCTCGGCATCGAATAATAGTCTCTGTCCGAGCAATGAAGCACCAATGGCTCAGTCAAAAACTCCACCGCATCGAACCCGCCAATGGCTAGCATTTGCTGTTCAAATTTAGGTGGATGTTCTACTACCAACTTACCCACATTATCTATTTCAATGCTGATGGACAAAGCCTCTGAGTCTTTTACCTGCGCATTAATTCGGTCGTACATAATTTTATATCTACTGCGTACTACCGACTCGACACTGGCCTCTGCCCACTGTTCTGATTGCCATATCCAGTCAGGCGAACTCGTATCAAGGGTGCCGATATAATCACTTGGCCATGGAAAAATAAAACTCTGATTAATACTGTTATCCCGGCCTCTTGCTGTACCGGTCCAGGTGCCATCTCCCGAGACAAATGCCTGTAAGGTTTTAGCCATAGGTGCAAATGTTTCTAGTTGCGTAAATCGACTGGGAATATTTCCCGACCAAATCGAAGCGGACGCAAAAGTATTTTTAATACTCGAGTCTTCCCCAGACACTGCTAGTGCCGTGAGAGCAACATCGCCACCCTGAGAATGACCGCTAAGGTTTATGGCGTTTAGGTTGGCTTTGGGGCTCAAGGTTTTATTTGAGGCCCATTTTTTCCAATCCGTACGATTCAGAAACGACAGGCCCTCAAGTAGATTTAGGAGATCGATTGCATAAAAGGTGGGTGCCAGATAGGTGGCATTGTCCCAACTTTGCATTATGTCGAAGCCTTCGGCCTGCACTGCATCAACAGTTCCATGGCCCAGATACCCAGGAGTAATGACAATAAATCCTGCGTCGACGTAGCCATTGATGAGCTCGCCCGCAAGCGATGTTAAGTCATAACCGAAATTATAATATTGGGCTTTTTCTTGGCCAACCCAGCCATGGGCAAATACTATTACCGGAT
>Ga0209815_1000233_pt1 | contig 43042 bp, 35 predicted proteins | sample CoawatmetaG00DNA_FD_187507 | JGI IMG/M metagenome (GOLD analysis project Ga0209815, IMG submission 187507) | Marine microbial communities from the West Antarctic Peninsula - Coastal water metaG002-DNA (SPAdes) (version 2) | ecosystem: Environmental > Aquatic > Marine > Coastal ...
GATCAATATTGAGGTCAATGTAATTTGAGTATTTTATTTTCTCAGTTTCCATTGAATGAAGATTAATGATTTTAAATTCTTTTAATTCTTGATTTTGCATAATTTATATATTTATTAGTTTTATTATATATATATTATCTTATTAAACTCTTATTGAGTTTGTGCAAACATTAAAAGTAAAGCGTAACATCTTCTTGATCCATTAGATCACGTAGTGCGATCTTGTGGCTGAACGCCATATCCTCATCAAAGCCGAACCAGTGGTCGTAACAGTGTTGATGGTGAGTGATCTGGTCTTCGATACTAAGAGTATCTATGATCGTGTCTGGTAGGTATAGGTTGTATAGATCTATCTGTTGCATGTGAGTAGTATTAAAAGGATTACGGCGATGTGTATGTAAAGCATAGTGTTGGTTAGGTTAGGTTAGTGAATCAAATAAAGGCTATTTAGCCTCTACTTGATGTTCACGTGCCCACGTTGGTAGGTTACTAGAGTTAGTATAGTTACCATACTTTTGGAAACATTCCATAGTTTCTAAGTGTTCTTGATTAGAAGAGTACACTGCATCGTGATCGTAAGTGTATGTAATATCTTTCTTGTTAGTGAATGTAATGATAGTGTTAGTACCGACTAATGATTTACGTATTACGAATCTTTTAGTGATGATTGAATTTGTCATAGTAGTTTGATTTAATTGATTAGTTATTATTTATAGTTATATTATCTAATGTAAGTCTTATTAAGTTTGTGCAGAGCACTGAGCATTACATGATAGTTACAATAGTATTATCTAGATAGTATCGTGGTAAGACCGTGTGCAATGCTATACAAATCGCTGGCGCGATTAAAAAATGCGAAACCGCTGGGCGAAAACGCAAAAAGCCCTACGGGGCTGGCAATATGTAAAAGACTTTCCATACAAGAGGGCCCACCCTAGGGGGTAGGGGTAGCACTTCCCTTATATATTTATAACGTAATTTTTATGTGACACTAGGCTGTTAACTAAAGAAGAGTAATAGGCTATTGTCACACTTTTAACTATCAATACTACTATGTAATAATATACCTATGAATGGTTCACCAATAAAGTTAAAGCAAAAGCTATCACCAAAGGCTGCAACTGCTAAAGCGGTTAGAGACAAGAAAGCTGCTATGACACCTGTTAGACGTAAGAAGAAAGCTGAGAACCAAAAGATAGGCCAATCATCTGAATACGACTTACACCACAAGCCAGATGGATCTATAGTTAAAATGAGTGCTAATAATAATAGAAACGTGTGGAAACACGGTGAACGTAAATAAATATAAAACATGCCAAACTTTAAAAAGAACACATCGTCATTTAAAATGTACGGTAAAAGCCCAATGACTAAAAAGTTAATTGGTAAGCAAGGTAATCTACCTGCAGAACTGAAAGCTAAGATAATGGCTGCGCCAGAATCACCTGCAAAGATGTATGATAAGAAGTCTCCTGCTATGAAAAAAGATACGCATACTATGCCTGATGGTACTGTTATGCCTGGAGCAAAGCACTCTCCTGCTAAAAAATATAAGTCTGATGCTCAGCGTAAAGCAGTACATGCATCGAAAGCTGATAAAGGATCTCCATCAAAAATGTATGGTAAGTCTCCGATGAAGAAAGACAAAGACTATGACGCAATGCAAAAACAGTCTGTTAAAAATGATCCAGCTAGATACGGTAAAATGACTGCTGCTGAGTACAGAACAGAGGTTGATAGACAAGTAAAGTCTAAGAAAGAGACTGGTAGCTATAATGTTTCGAATAAAAAGGTTAAAACAGCTAAGCCAGAAGTCAAAGAAACTGAAACTAAGTCTAAATTAGCTGTAGATGGTAAGAGTAAGAAAACTTTTAAAGATACTAAAGTTGGTAAGGCACTTTCTAAAGGTATAGCTAAAGCAGCTGAAAATAGAGCAAAAAGAAAAGCAATTTTTGACGCTGCAAAAGCGGAGCGCAAGGCTAAAAGAGACGCTAAGAAGAATAAAAAATAATATCGGAAACACCGATACCCACGTTATTAACCTAAAACCAAAATTATGACGTACCTATATTACCAGACTACCAGTACAACTGGTGGCGAAATCAAAGCAAACGATAAAACCAAGAAGCAATGGTCGCATTTAGCGAACAAAGAAAACTGGAGGATAACCCAGTTGCCAAATGGTTACTATCAAACCGAGGTTTCAAACCCCGAAAACGAAGATTGGCATGATGTTACACGTCGAGAGACGTTAGAAGGCGCCGAGCAAGCAGTAGATGGTTCAGTTGAGCATTTTACAAGTAAAATGGAAGCAACAAAAGGACCAAAAGTTGTGAAAACATTCAAATAATCATATTTTAATTTAATTTAATCAAATAATGGAATACAATCAACCAAGTGAGATTGTCAAAGACTTAAACTTTGGCAATACCGCGAAGAATAGAATAGCAGCTGGTGTAGAAAAGCTAGCTAAAGCAGTAAAGTCAACCCTTGGGGCCTCAGGAAAATGTGTTATTTACGAAGACGCTAGAGGCAACCCGGTCATAACAAAAGATGGTGTAACCGTTGCGGAAAGCGTAGTCTTATTTGACCCGGTTGAAAACATGGGAGCAACCTTAATTAAAGAAGCTGCTAGAAATACAGTGAAAGAAGCTGGTGATGGTACTACTACTGCAACTGTTCTTGCCGAAGCACTACTTCAAGAAGTCAATAAAGACACTAAATCCACTACTAGAGAAATAAAAGACGGTATTAAGACTGGTTTAGCTAAAGTTAACAAGTATCTAGATGATGCTGCTGTTAAAATTGAAGGCGACATGCTTAGATCTGTTAGTTCTATTAGTTGTAACAACGATGATGAGATAGGTGCTATTATATCTGAAGCATACACTAAAGTAGGTAAAGATGGTGTTGTACTTATGGAGACTAGCGAAAGTGAAGAAACATACGTAGAGATAGTAGATGGCGTGCAGTTTGATTGCGGCTTAACTTCACCACACCTTGTTACTAACGAAGAGAAGCAAAAAGCTGAATTAGAAAGTCCGCTAGTATTGATATGCATGTCTGAAATACCTAACGTACGTAAAGTACAGACTATACTAGAGTATGTTATTAAACAAAACCGAGCTTTACTTATAGTAGCACCTGTTGCTCAGCAAGTAAAATCGGCTCTACTTATGAACAAGGTTAAGGGTAATATTAAAATTAACATTATCGACTTACCAGGCTTTGGTCCTACTAAAAAAGACACGTGCGAAGATCTAGCGGTACTAACTGGAGCTACGGTGATTAATGAAGAATTAGGCGATGATCTAGATCTTATTACTATTGAAGCATTAGGAGAAGCTGAATATTCGTCTACAGATCAAAACAATACTGTTATTACAACAATAGAAGAACTAAGTGAAAATGTTGGAGAAAGAATTGATAAAGTTGCAAGACTTGTTGCTGACGAAAAAAATCCTTTTCTTAAGAAGAAAATTCAACAAAGACTGTCTATGTTATCAGGTTCAGTTGGTATTATTAAAGTCGGTGCTGATTCTAAAGTTGAGCTCAAAGAAAAAAAGGATAGGGTTGAAGATGCGATATATGCAACAAAAGCAGCTTTAAAAGAAGGTATAGTTTCAGGAGGCGGAGTTGCATTGCTTAATGCTTCTACCAAAATCAAGTCTGATAATGCAGGTGAGACTATGCTACTTAACTCTATTAAGGCTCCGTTTGTTACTATATTAGCAAACGCTGGTTTTGAGACAACAGGCTATCCTGATAAAGAAGGATTTGGCATAAACGTAGTAACTGGTAAAGAAACAGACATGATCAAAGAAGGTGTTATTGATCCTGTGCTTGTAACCAAGTCTGCACTTAAAAATGCCGTATCAGTTGTGACTACTATTATATCTGCTGACTGTGTAATTTCAAATATGAGAAGCTAATGAAAGCAGTAAACAATTACATAGTAGTAGAGAACATCAAGATAGAACCTAAAATGGTGGCTGGTCTAATAATGACAGAAGACATCGATGAAGACAATAGGTATATTAAAGCTAACGTAATCTCAATAGGAAACTTAGTTGAAGGTATAAAAGATCAAGATGTTGTTTACTACGATAAACACGCTGGACACGGTGTTCAGTATAAAGAAATATTATACCACGTAATTCGCTCAGGCGACGTGGTACTAGTAGATTAATCCTAAGCCTCAAACCAAAACCCTTAAACTTAAAACGACAAACAAATTAATTAATTAACAAAACAAAAACAAAAATTATGAACAACATGTTAGTATTCCATAATGACGCAAACACGTCTTATGCAAATTATGCGGGGAATTTATCCTCAATGTCATCAGCAACAACTGCCGTGACTTTAAGATTCTCTTCTACTGTAGGTACTTCTGTAGCAAACGACGTAGTAGTTTTAACAGTAACTGCTGGACAAGAAGAAAATGTAATAGAAGCTGTAGCTGGAGCTATTGCCGAAGCTAGATCTGGTATGACAGTTATAGCAAGCGATGTTGCTGGTAAAACAGTATACATTCACCCTGGTATCACAGCTTTAGCATCTATATCTGTAGATTCTGGATCTGGTACATTTAAAAACTTTATAACTGGAGCGTTTACTTCAAACGATCTTGCTTTAACAGTTGCTCAATCAGGATCTTTAATTTCACTTCCTGCTAATGGAACTACGGCTAGTACAATAACTTTACCTACAGCTCCACCAGCTGGAACTAACTACACATTTGTAGCGGTTGCAGACAATGGTAATGCTGCTACTACTGTAGCTGGTTCTTTTGATGGTGTTCTTAGTGATGGTGGTGATAATACTTCTGTTACTGGAACTACTGCTGCTGTTATTGTAGCATCTAAGTTCAAGAAAGGCGATATAATAAAAATTGTTTTCTCAGCAGTTTCGAGTAAATACTTTTTAGAAGCAATTCTTAAGACAGCTGACGGTGTAACTGTATCTTAATATTAATTGAGACTAACTAGCCACGACTTACGTGAATTACAAATCCTAAAGTATTACAGGCTCACTAGAAAGTGGGCTTGTAAGACTTACGGGTTAACAGATGCCGATCTTGAACTTCTAATATTTTTAGATTGTCAAAAACGGTTTACAAGACAAGAATTTATTGATGGTACTTATACCATGAGCTGGGATAAAACTCGGTGGGACAAACTAAGAAACTTAGGTTGGATAGAAACCTGGAGACACAGAAACAGAACTACAATAAAATACTCAGTATTTAAAACGTCGTTCAAATGCCAACAACTAATAAGTAGAATATATAGAATATTACTAGGAGACGAGGATATGCCTACGTCAGCTAGAAGTGTATTCTACGATAATAAAACATACACCGACAAAGTCTACAACAAGGCTATTGACGATATGATAAAAGATAAAGATAGATAATGGGATTTAAACTAGGTAAAGGTAAAACGCCAATAGCTTCAAGCGGAGAAATAAGAACCAAAATGAGGTTTGGCAAAGAATCTGGAGATGCTGACGCATCTGTACCTGGAACACCTGTTGTTAGAAAAAATCTAGCAGAAGGAATAATGGGCGAAGCTAATATGGATGGATCTATTTATATAAGCAACAAGATTATGCATGGTAGCTTTGAAGAAAGACAAGTGATAAATCATGAGATGCGCCATGCTACAGACATGAGAGTTGGTAAGCTTTCTTATGAAGATGACCACATAATGTATAATGGCGATAGATTTGATAGAGAAACTATTAACGGCAAAGATATGATCAATGTATACGGAGAATGGAAAGAAGCTGGAGATGGTGGTTTTCCTTGGGAAGACGATGCGAACAACGGAGAAGAAACAGCAATATGAATATATTTAAAGATAATAACGAATATAACGAAAAGTCAATCATTGGTGCGGTAGCATTTGCTATTATGTGCTTAATTATGATCGCTGACTTAGTTACAGGCGTTACGGGAACAGATCTAGTTATAAATGAGTTTGTATATGACTCGTTTGTTTTAGTAGTCTTAGGATGCTTTGGAATAGCTGGTTTAGAAAAATTTGCTAAAAAATGAGTATACTAACTAATTTACTTTCTGGCGGAGCAAGTGATCTTATAAAGAGCGTTGGCGGAGTTCTTGACAACTTAACCACTTCTAAAGAAGAAAAGCTAGAAGCTGAACGCAAGATCAAAGAATTGATGGCCAACTATGAGGTAGAGATGGAAAAAAACATTACGTCTCGTTGGGAAGCAGATTTAAAGTCTGATTCATGGCTTTCGAAGAATGTACGACCTATGGTACTTATATTCTTAATAGTATGTACGATGCTACTTATATTTATAGACGCGGGTACAATAAATTTTAATGTAAAAGACTCCTATATAGATCTTTTGCAATTAGTATTAATAACAGTAATAGGGGCTTACTTCGGAGGACGTAGTCTTGAGAAAGTAAAAAAATAAAAATATGAAAACAGGATATTTTAATTCATCATTAATAAAACCATTAGTTATAGCTTCAGCTCAACACGCAGCTTTTAACGATGGTGAAATTGTATTTGATTGGACAGGATTTGAAATACCAAGAGGTACAGCAAAGCTATTAGGTGCAACAATAAAAATAAGAGCAAAAGGTGACACCGGTCAAACGGTACAGCCAGCTGGTGTAGATTTACTATTTGCTAAAGGACCAGTGCCTGATGCAACACCAACATCACTTGGAACAGCTGGTGCTGAGGTTACTAATTTTGCTTCAACTGATATAGTGGGTGCAGTGCCTTCCGCTGCTGCAGACTCTTTTGGAATAAGAACGCTTTATCAATCAACAGTATCTTCTTCTGAGTTAGTGCTTGAGCCTAATGGTAATAGTGGTGCTAATGTTGGTGTAGATAAATTTTACGTAGCTGGACTAGCAGCTGGAGCTTTAGACTTTACCTCGGTACTTACGGTAAACGAAACAGGTTTTGGTGCAGCTGCACAGACGGTAATAACTACTGCTGACTTAGATCCTCGATTAAATCTTGTTCCTGGAGATGTTATACACGCACAAGATGATGCGGTGCTTGGTACAATTCTTACTGTAGACAGTGCTACGCAAATAACTTTAACGGCAGCAAACACGGCTGCTATAGCAGATGACGATGTTTTATACAATATAAATCCAATTGAGATTATATTGCATTTTCAAAAATAACAACAATTAACTAATCAAATTAAATTAAATTAAATCATGGCAAAAAGAAAGACTCCGAAAGGAGATAAAATCGTTGACCTTAAACCTAAGGCAGAAAAGATTACAGACGAGCAACTACAAAAAGTTCAAGGTCTAGTAAGTAACATTAATAGATCTCAAATGGACATAGGTTCAATAGAGACTAAGAAGCACCATCTTCTTCATTCAATATCTACATTTCAAGAAAGCCTAGTAGCTTTACAAGGTGAGTTTGAAAAAGACTATGGAACAGTAGATGTTGATATTCACACAGGAATTATAAACTACCAAGAAGATGTCGAAGCTAATAAGAAAGATTAGTATCGGTAAAGATTATAAGAATGACGCTATGCACTATGCCGTGGGGCAAGAAGTGTATGGTGGTCATACTATCTGCGATATTATAGAAGAAAAAAATAAATTCTCTGTCTACATAAAAAAAGGCAACGATGTTCTTCCTTGGAAAGACTTCAATAAAAACATGGCTGTTTCTGTAGAGTATAATCTGCAATATTAATGAAGAGCGTTTACAACTTTGTTGTAACACCTGTTGGACAAAGATACAACAACACAAAAAAGGTAGGTGACTCTGAACTAATAATAAACACTGAAGTATTTAGCCATCAGTATGTGAATCGTGTTGCTAAAGTTTTATCTGTGCCTACGGTTGGTGAAACTAACATAAAGCCTGGTGATGAAGTAATAGTACATCACAACGTGTTTAGGAGATGGCATGATGTTAAAGGTAGAGAAAGAAACAGTAAGGCTTACTTTGACGAAAACACATATCTAATATCTACAGATCAAATATTCTTATATAAGAACAATAGTAACTGGCAAGCTCCAAAAGGCTATTGCTTTGTTAAGCCTATAAAAGCTGTTGATCAGTTCAACACCGAGTCGGAAAAGCCGCTAGTAGGTATTGTCAAGTATTCTGATGGAACTGTAGACGTAGGTGATTTAGTTGGTTTTAGGCCAAGTAGCGAGTACGAGTTTGTTGTAGATGGCGAAAGACTATATAGAGTAATGTCTAATTTTATTACAATTAAATATGAATATCAAGGAAACGAAGAAGAGTATAATCCAAGCTGGGCATAAGGCTGTTGAAGAGCTTATCAAAGTTGCAAAAGAAGCTATTGTTGATGGTGATGATGACATTACTGCCGATAGACTTAAGAACGCTGCTGCTACAAAGAAGCTCGCTATCTTCGATGCCTTTGAGATACTTAATCGTATACAAGAAGAAGAAGCTCTACTCGAAGGTAAGACTATTGAGAAGAAAGAAGAGAAAGTTTTTAAGGGCTTTGCCGAAGGTAGATCTAAGTAATGTACGAACAAACTTTATTCAAAATAGTAGAGCCAATAAAAAAGACTACAATAAGTAGACTTAACAAAGGCAAGAAGTGGGAGTATGGCTACAACAAAGAGCACGACGTTGTAGTGCTTTCTAACGATGGCCAGATCGGTGAAATATATGAAATTGAAAACTTACATATAGCTTTACCTAAAGCTCCTAAAGATGTGTATAGCAACAAAGATAAAAAGTGGAAACAACTTGATAAACCTGAAGTACTTAATAAGATTAAAACAATATTTGATTGGAAGGCGTATCCGGAAAATCAAAAAGAACAATGGCACGACTACATCGACGGAGAGTTCGATAGGCGTAGCGGTGGTTTTTGGTTTAATAATAATGGAACGCCTACGTATATAACAGGTACACACTATATGTACTTACAGTGGAGTAAGATCGACGTAGGTGCACCAGACTTTCGTGAAGCAAATAGATTGTTTTTTATATTCTGGGAAGCTTGCAAGGCTGATAAACGTTGTTATGGTATGTGTTATCTTAAGAATAGAAGGTCTGGATTTTCTTTTATGAGTTCGGCAGAGACGGTTAACTTAGCTACAATATCAAGTGATAGTAGATATGGAATACTATCGAAGAGTGGTTCTGATGCAAAGAAAATGTTTACTGACAAGGTTGTGCCTATATCAATTAACTATCCTTTCTTCTTCAAGCCAATACAAGATGGTATGGACAGACCAAAGTCTGAGCTAGCATATCGTGTACCGGCGAGTAAGTTTACTCGTAAAAAAATAGAGATAAACGAGAAGCTAGAAGAGATAAAAGGTCTTGACACTACGATTGACTGGAAGAACACTGGTGACAACAGTTATGATGGTGAAAAGTTAGCGCTACTAGTGCATGACGAGAGTGGTAAATGGGAACGACCAGATAACATACTCAACAACTGGCGAGTTACAAAAACTTGTTTAAGGCTAGGTAGTAGAATTATTGGCAAGTGTATGATGGGCTCAACAAGTAATGCTCTTGACAAAGGAGGAGATAATTTTAAAAAGTTATATAACGAAAGTGATGTAACGCAAAGAAATAAAAATGGTCAAACACGTTCTGGTTTATACTCTATGTTTATCCCAATGGAATGGAACTATGAAGGCTTCATTGATGAATTTGGACAACCTGTGTTTGATACTCCCAGACGAGACGTTTATGGACCCGACGGTGAATTAATTGACATAGGAATAATTGAGCACTGGAACAACGAGGCCGATGGGTTGAAAGGAGATCAAGATGGTTTAAATGAATTTTACCGTCAGTTTCCCAGAACAACAGAACACGCTTTTAGAGACGAAGCAAAGAACAGTATATTTAACTTAGTTAAACTATACGAGCAGATAGATTACAATGAAGGAATAAGAAATAGTTCAGTAGTTAATACTGGCAATTTTCAATGGGAGAATGGTGTGAAGGATTCTAAAGTGGTATTTTACCCAGATCCAAAAGGAAGATTCAATATTAGTTGGACGCCACCTCACAACCTTCAGAATAGAGTGATAATAAAGAACGGAGTTAAACATCCAGGAAACGAGCACATGGGTGCTTTTGGTTGTGACAGCTACGATATTAGTGGTACGGTTGATGGTAAAGGATCTAAAGGTGCTTTACACGGATTAACAAAGTTTAGCATGGAAGATGCACCACCTAATCAAATGTTCTTAGAATATATTGCAAGACCACAAACCGCTGAAATATTTTTTGAAGACGTATTAATGGCATTAGTATTTTATGGTATGCCAATACTAGCAGAGAATAATAAACCTAGATTACTTTACTATTTAAAACGTAGAGGATATAGGGGTTTCAGTATGAATAGACCTGACAAGATTTGGAACAAGTTATCTGTTGCAGAAAAAGAAGTTGGTGGTATACCAAACTCTAGTGAAGACATAAAACAAGCTCACGCTGCAGCAATAGAAATGTACATACAAAAACACGTAGGTCATTTAGGTGATGGTAACTACGGCAGTTTGTATTTTAACCAAACGCTAAACGAGTGGAGTAAGTTTGATATTAACAAACGAACAAAATTTGATGCAGCAATAAGTTCAGGGCTAGCTATAATGGCTTGCAATAGACATTTATACAGACCTCACGCCGACGTAAAAAAACCATCACTAAACATAAACATCGCTAAGTATACTAATACTGGTGGTACATCTAAAATAATAAAATAAAAGTATGGCAGAGTCTGTTATAAGAAATTATTTTCCAAGTCAAGTTGTTAGCGACGCAGAAAAAATAAGTTACGATTATGGCTTAAAAGTTGCTAAGGCTATTGAGGCTGAGTGGTTTTACGACAACCAAGGAACTAGCAAACATGAAACGTATCAAAACGATTTTCATAAACTAAGATTATACGCAAGAGGAGAGCAGTCTGTTAAGAAATACAAAGATGAACTTTCTATAAACGGAGACTTATCTTACCTTAATTTAGACTGGACGCCAGTACCTATAATTCCTAAGTTTGTTGATATTGTTGTTAATGGTATTGCTGAGAGAGTTTATGACATTAAAGCATATTCTCAAGATCCTAACGGAGTAGCGAAAAGAACAGAGTATATGGAAAGTATACTTGGTGACATGGCTGCTAAAGAAATGAATGATTTTGCTGCCGCAGAGTTTGGAATGAATTTATATGAAAATGATCCTGAGACTTTACCTCAAACACAGGAAGAGTTAGAGCTTCACATGCAGTTAACGTATAAGCAAGCTGTTGAAATTGCAGAAGAACAAGCTTTGAAAGTGTTGTTCGAAGGTAATAATTACGACTTAATTAAAAGACAATTTTTCTACGACTTAACTGTATTAGGTATAGGTGCTGTTAAAACTTCTTTTAATACTTCAGAAGGCGTTGTTATAGACTACGTTGATCCAGCTGATTTAGTTTATTCTTATACAGATTCACCATACTTTGATGATATATATTACGTTGGAGAAGTGAAGTCTATACCTATAAATGAGCTAGCTAAGCAGTTTCCACATTTAGATCAAGAAGAATTAAAAGACATATATCAATCTTCAACTTCTAGAACATACAATAAGAATAGAGGTGGTAGCGTTGATAAATACGATAATAACAAGGTTCAAGTTTTATATTTTAACTATAAGACTTATATGAACGAGGTTTACAAAGTTAAAGAGACTGGTAGTGGCGCTGATAAGCTAATAGAAAAAAACGACAGTTTTAATCCACCAGAAGATTCTGAAGGATTCTCTAAACTGCAAAGATCTATAGAGTGCTTATATGAAGGTGCTATGATCTTAGGCACTAACAAACTTGTTAAGTGGGAGATGTCTAAAAACATGATGAGGCCAAAGAGTAATTTTACAAAAGTAAAAATGAATTATTCTATTGTTGCTCCTAGAATGTATAAAGGTAGAATAGAATCTCTTGTAAAAAGAATTACTGGTTTTGCTGATATGATACAGCTAACACACCTTAAGCTTCAACAAGTAATGTCTAGAATGGTTCCAGATGGAGTTTATCTTGATGCAGATGGTTTAGCTGAAATAGATCTTGGTAACGGAACAAATTATTCTCCACAAGAAGCTTTAAACATGTTCTTTCAAACTGGTTCTGTTATTGGTAGATCATTCACTTCTGACGGTGACATGAACCCAGGTAAAGTGCCTATTCAAGAAATACAGTCTGGATCTGGAGGAAACAAAATGCAAGCATTAATAGGTAATTACAACTATTATCTACAAATGATTAGAGATACCACCGGCTTAAACGAAGCTAGAGATGGTAGTACTCCTGACGAAAGAGCTTTAGTTGGTGTTCAAAAAATGGCTGCTGCTAATTCTAATACGGCAACAAGACACATACTAAACTCTGGTTTATTTTTAACAGCTGAAGTTGCAGAGTGTTTGTCTTTAAGAATATCTGACATAATAGAGTATTCTCCAACTAAAGAAGCATTCATACAATCTATAGGAGTTCACAACGTAGCTACACTAGAGGAAATGTCAAATCTACACTTATATGACTTTGGTATATTCTTAGACTTAGCACCAGACGAAGAAGAGCAAGCTAAACTAGAAAACAACATACAGCAAGCGTTAGCTCAACAAACTATAGACTTAGAAGATGTTATTGATCTTAGAGAAATAAAAAACATTAAACTAGCAAATCAACTTCTAAAAATACGTAGAAAAAAGAAGATGCAGCAAGATCAACAAGTGCAACAGCAAAATATTCAAGCACAATCTCAAGCAAACATACAGCAGCAACAAGCTTCTGCTCAATTAGAAATACAAAAACAACAAGCCCTTAAACAAGCCGAAGCTCAGCTAGAGCAAATGAAATCTCAACTGGCCGCTCAAAGATTACAAGCAGAGTCTGTTATTAAAGAAAGACTAATGGCTCAAGAGTTTCAATATAACATGCAACTTAGAAGTATGGACAACCAAGGTGTGATGGGTAGAGAGAAAGAAAAAGAAGATCGCAAAGACAATAGAACAAAAATACAAGCCAGCCAACAGTCAGAGCTTATTGATCAAAGAAATTCAGGTAGACCACCTAAAAACTTTGAATCTTCAGGTAATGATACTATTGGTAGTGGTTTTAATTTAGGTGCATTTGATCCTAAGTAAAGATTATTAATTATTATTATATTATATTATGGACGAAGAAAAAAATGAAAACGTAGTTGAAGAAACTACAAAAGAACAAACCGTAGAAACGGTTGATGAAAGTAAATTTGAGTCTGCTGGTGACGATAGTGTTATTAAAATAGACTTAAGTAAACCTATAGAAGAAGATGCCACTAGAGAGCAAAGCACAGATGAGGTACCTGTTCGCGACGAATCCGAAGCTAGCAAAGAAGTACGTGAAGAAAACGTCGAAGAGCAAAATGAAGAACTTGCCGGAGAAAAAGAGCAAGCCATTCAAGATGATCAACCCGTTGTCGAAGAAATAACAGACGAAGAATCTGCTGAAGAAGTAGAACAAGTTTCTGAGCAAGTACAGGAAGCTGTTGCTGAAGCAGAGGCTACTGGACAGCCTTTACCTGAAAACATTCAAAAGCTAGTAGACTTCATGAATGACACTGGTGGAGACTTACAGGACTACGTTAACCTAAACAAAGACTATTCTAGTTTAGACAGTTTAACTCTTCTTAGGGAATATTACAAGCAAACTAAACCTCACTTAGACTCAGAAGAAGTTGACTTCATGATGGAAGATCAGTTTTCTTTTGATGAAGAAGTAGATGAGGATAGAGATATAAGAAGAAAAAAATTAGCTTTGAAAGAGCAAGTTGCTCAAGCAAAGAACCACTTGGAAAGTGTAAAATCCAATTATTATGAAGAAATAAAACATGGCTCTAAGTTGACGAAAGATCAGCAAAAAGCTATTGATTTCTTCAACAGATACGACAAAGAGTCGAAAGAGTCTAAAAAAGTAACTGAAGATCAACACAACACGTTTGTTAATAAAACTAACAACTTGTTCAACAAGGATTTCAAAGGTTTTGAATACAATGTTGGAGATAAAAAGTTTAGGTTTAACGTTAAGAACACTGATGGTGTTAAGGAAACACAAAGCGACATTAACAACTTTCTTAAAAAGTTTTTAAGTGAAGATAATAAAATGTCAGATGCTAAAGGTTACCATAAGTCTTTATATACTGCTATGAATCCAGATGCTATTGCACAACACTTTTACGAGCAAGGTAAAACCGACGCTTTAAAAAATAGTGTTGCTAAAGCTAAAAACGTCAACATGAATCCTCGCCAGCAACACGGTGGAGAGGTTAATACTGGCGGTATGAAGTTTAAAGTATTAGGTAATGACTCTTCTGATTTTAAGTTTAAAATTAAAAACAAATAATTTAACAATTTAAAACAATTTATTATGGCAATTACTAATGGTAGTTTGTTAAACAGTGTACCTGCTCCACAAAAGCAAACACTATCTAACAACTACATCGATTTTACAGCTACGGCAACCGCAGGTTGGGCGCAGCAATATTTACCAGATCTTATGGACAAAGAGGCTGAGGTTTTTGGAAACAGAACTATCTCAGGATTTCTTGCACAAGTAGGAGCTGAAGAAGCTATGACATCCGATCAGGTTGTTTGGTCTGAACAAGGTAGGTTACACTTATCGTTCAAAGGGCATATTCAAGATAAAGATGCAACTGGTGGTGGTGACATTACTATTGAGTCTGATATTGATAGCTCTTCTGGCTTTACAGCGGCAAATCACGGTATTAGAGTAAATGATACTGTACTAGTAGCAAACTCTGAAGCTGTAGCTAAGTGTTTAGTTATAGAGGTAGCGGCTGCTGTTATCACAGTTTCTCCTTACAACTTCATTACTCTTGAGGCTGCAGGTTTTGCTACTGAAAACGACGTTAAGTCAACTACTATAATGGTTTATGGTTCTGAATATGCAAAAGGTACTAGTTATCTTAAAGCTGACGGATCTACTGCTACTGACGCAAGAGGTGCTAACGAACCAACTTTTAAGTCTTTCACTAACAAGCCAGTTATCATGAAGGATTACTACGAAGTATCAGGATCTGATGCATCTCGTATTGGTTGGATTGAAACTTCTAGTGAAGAAGGTGCTTCTGGTTACCTATGGTACTTGAAAGCTGAAGCTGACACAAGAGCTAGATTTACTGATTATGTAGAAATGGCAATGTTAGAAGGTGAAAAGAATACTGATGCTGCTTCTGGCGTAGAGCTTTTAGTAGATAGCTTCTTAACTTCTGATGGTGATTCATTTGGTACTGAAGGTTTATTTGCTGCTATTGAGTCTAGAGGTAATGTTACTTCTGGTGTTACTGGTGTTAACGCTGCTACTGACTTAGCTGAATTTGACGCTATTTTAGCAGAATTTGATAAGCAAGGTGCTATTGAAGAAAACATGATGTTCGTAAACAGAGCTACTAGCTTAGCAATGGACGATATGTTAGCTTCAATGAATTCTTACGGTGCTGGTGGTACTTCTTACGGAGTATTTGACAACTCTGAAGATATGGCATTAAACTTAGGATTCTCTGGATTCCGTCGTGGATCTTATGACTTCTACAAGTCTGACTTTAGATACTTAAACGATCTGTCAACAAGAGGTGGTATTAACGCTGCTAACACTGCTAACGCAATTAGAGGAGTTATTGTACCAGCAGGTACTTCTTCAGTTTATGACCAACAACTAGGAAAGAACATGAAACGTCCTTTCTTACACGTTCGTTACAGAGCTTCTCAAACTGATGATAGAAGAATGAAAACTTGGACAACTGGTTCTGTTGGAGCTGCTACATCTGCTTTAGATGCAATGCAAATTCACATGTTAACTGAAAGATGTTTAATTACTCAAGGTGCTAACAACTTCATGTTAATGAACTAAGCACAATTATTTTAAAAGAACTAGGGCTTCGGCCTTAGTTCTTTTATTTTTATTAATTATTATTATATTATATCATGGCTAAAAAGCAAACAACAAAGGCTAATGTAGCGCCTGAAATGAAAGCTACAAATGAAATGCAACAAGTTATTATTGAAACACCAGTTGCAGAAAAAAAATGGGAAATAAAAGATAGAGTTTATCACTTAAAAGGTCTTAAAAAGCCATTGTCAAAAATGATAAAATCAGCTAATGTTTATTATTTTGACGAGGAAAAAGGTTACGAAAGAGAGTTAAAGTACTGTTCAAATCAAAGAACAACTTTTGTTGATGAAATGAAAGGTGATCAAAGACTAGAACATATTATCTTTAGAAACGGAAGCTTATTTGTTGAAAAAGAAAAAACAGTTTTACAGAAGCTGATGTCCATGTACCATCCACAAAGAGACAAAGTTTTTTACGAACACAAACCAGCTGTAGTTGCTGAAAATCAAATTGATTTTATAGAGATGGAGATAGATGCGTTAAACGCGGCTCAATCACTAGATATTGATATGGCAGAAGCAGTTATGCGTGTTGAACTAGGTTCAAAAGTATCTACGATGAGTTCTAAAGAGCTTAAAAGAGATTTACTATTATATGCTAGAAGAAATCCTGCTTTGTTCTTAGAACTTGTTAATGATGAAAATGTTGTTTTAAGAAACTTTGGTATTAGAGCAACTGAAAATGGTATATTAAAGTTATCATCAGATCAACGAACATTTAGTTGGGGGTCTAACGATAGAAAACTATGTACAGTACCATTTGACGAACACCCTTACTCAGCGCTAGCCGCTTGGTTTAAAACTGATGAAGGTATGGAGATATACTCCAACATAGAAAAGCGTTTTAACGCGTAATAATCCTATAGTAGAGCAGCCACTCTTTATTAGGGTGGTTGCTTAACTATAAAAAAACATACAATGGCAATAAGGGTAGACACAGTATATCAAACAGTTTTAGCGCTAGCTAATAAAGAACAAAGAGGTTATATTACTCCACAAGAGTTCAACTTATTTGCCAAACAAGCTCAGATGGAAATATTTGAGCAATACTTTTACGATTTAAGTCAGTTTAAAAGAGTTCCAGGTAATGATTCTGTCAACACAGATATGGAAACTTTAATAGAAGAGAAGCTTCAAATTTTTAATCGTGAAGCAATGAACATCCCTAAGGATGGTAATAGGTTTCCATATCCTCTTGGACTATATAGATTAACATGTGTTAGATCAGCTGGTTTTGAGCAAACGTCTTCATTGTACTCTAGTTCAGCTGTTGCAAGTAGCGGAACAGTTGATTGTGAAAAAGTAACACATAGAGAATACCACGACGCAGCAGCTAGTTATTTAACAAGGCCAACCTTAAATAGACCTATATTTTATAGCAGACAAAACTATGCCTATATATATCCTCAAGAAATAAATTCAGTAAATATTTTTTACATAAAAAAACCATTAAATCCTAACTGGACGTACGTGGTTGTAAACGATAAAGCTATATATACACCAAACATAACTTCTCAAGATTTTGAATTGCACGAGTCTGAAGAAAGAGATTTAATACTTAAAATACTACAACTATCTGGTATTACAATAAAAGACTTTGCTTTAGTTCAAGCCGCAGGTCAAGAAGTTGCTAACGTAGTACAACAACAAAAACAATAAATAAATGGGCTATTTAAACGGTAAAACAGATTTACAGTATTACAGTAACAAAGGTGAATATGGTAACTATCAATTTGTTTCTTTAGAAGACATAATAAATCAATTCTTAGTTGTTTATGTTGGTGATGAAAAAACTATAAACAAAGCTAGTAGAGTTGACGTTGCTTTTTGGGCTCAAAGAGCTTTAGCTGAGTTGTCTTTTGATACTTTTAGATCTGTAAAAGCACAACAAATAAAAGTTCCACCAAGTCTATCAATGATACTACCTAAAGACTATGTTAATTATACTAAGCTTAGTTGGGTTGACACGGCTGGTGTTAAGCATCCAATATATCCTACTAGTGATACTTCAAATCCTTATGAAATATCTCAAAATACAGATGGCTCTTACCTTTTTGATTCTAATTCAGAGATAGCTTATAACTTTGACTTTTTAAATGGAGCAGATGGTTGGACTAGTAGCGGTGGTATAGTGTTTCCTACGGCTAACGGAGGGCTAAACTCTTCCGTAAAAATAACAAGTGGTAATAGTGGTAAAGTTAATTTTTTGCAAGGTGCCTATAGTCAATATGGAAAAGGAACATGCCTTTACACTTACCAAGAAATAGACGCTTCAGAACTAAGCTCTGTTAGCTTTTCTGGCGAAGCAACAACAGAAGCAGCTGCATCAGTAACAGTGTCCGATGCTCAAGTGTTAGCTGGTCCAAATGGCCAACTTGGCGCTGGATTATACAACACTCCTGGTACAACTGTTAGAATTGGCTTTAGTTCAACTCCTCCTAGTGAAGAAATCACTATGTATGACTACACTTTTAACGGAGTAACTTATTCTACACCTACACCCAACTCTGATATTGAATTTTTTGATATTGGCTACATAGAGTGGACTCAGGGAGAATCAGGTTCTAAAGAGTATGATGGCCAAGCGGTTGATCTTAGTGGTTACAGTGGTACTGTTTACTTTGTTGTTTTAAGTATAGCTAAATTTGTAGAAGGTGATGCTGGTAATGGTAGTATTTATTTAAAACACACATCTACTGTAGATAATATTTCTATAACGTCTTTAAACACAAAGACTTCACTAACAGAAGTAAACCCTGGTTTATCTTCAACTTTTTCAAGCTACAACGCTAGTGCTCTTTCTGAAAACAACAATGATGACTATGAAGACGATATTTATTGGCCAAACGAAGGCGAAAGATATGGGCTTGATCCGCAAAGGTCACAAGTTAACGGCACTTTTTACATAGATGATAGACAAGGAAAAATAAACTTTAGCTCTAATATTTCAGGAAAAACTGTGATATTAGATTATATAAGTGATAGTCTTGGAACTGATGGCGAAATGCAAGTTCACAAGTTTGCAGAAGAAGCTATATATAAGTGGATAACATACGGCATTTTATCCACCAAAGTAAATATACCTGAGTATATTGTTCAGCGAACTAAAAAAGAAAAATTTGCAGCAACTAGGCAAGCGAAGTTAAGACTATCAAACATTAAGTTACACGAGATTACTCAAATACTTAGAGGTAAGTCTAAGCAAATAAAACACTAGTATATGGCTGAAATAAAAAACACGTTTCTTAAAGGTAAAATGAACAAAGACCTTGACGAAAGATTAGTGCCTAAAGGAGAGTATAGAGATGCTTTAAACATTGAAGTTTCTACTTCAGAAGGATCTGATATTGGAACAGTGCAAAACATACTAGGAAACTACAGAGTTGATGACTCTTTCAGTAGCAGTGAATTTAAATGTGTTGGCTCAATAGCTGATGAGCAAAGAAATAAAATATTTTGGTTTGTAACTTCAAAAACAACAGACGCTATAATTGAGTGGAACGAAGATCTTAAGCAATCAGATCTTATATTTGTAGACGTAAACAAAAGAAACGCCAAGGCTGCGCTTAAATTTCCTAACACAACTATAACTGGTATAAACATTATTGACGAATTTTTGTTTTGGACAGACGGCATAAGTGAGCCAAAAAAAATAAACGTTGAGTCGTGTAGACAGGGAACAAATAACATAAGTACACAAACAAAGCTTGTTGTGAATAACAGCTTTATTTTGATTGATTCAGATGGTGAAAATGTTGAGGATAATAGGTTTTCTGTTACAGAAAGCTATATTACTGTAATCAAAAAAAGGCCTACAAACCCTCCTTTTACTAAAGTTAACCATAGTGAAACTGATACAGAAAAAAGTATATTTGAAAAGGTATTTCCTAGATTTTGCTATAGATATAAATATGTAGATGGTGAATATTCTTCGTTTGGTCCGTTTACAAATCCTGTATTTAGTGCTAAGCATGTTGAAGAAGTAAACTCTTTAAACTACTACGACTTAAAACAAGGACATAATAGATCTATGGCTAACACTATAGAATCAATAGAATTAATGGATTTTGTTCCAAGCGACATTCCACTAGATGTTGTTCAAGTTGATCTATTATACAAAAGAGAAGATTCTACCGTGGTTTACTCTATAGCTAGCATAAAGACTGGCGATGATGAGTTTAATAAGCTAGGATCTGCTTCAGGAAATTATTTTGAAGTAGAAACAGATACAGTTCAAGTTGCTAAAAACAAAGGAAGATATTTAATTAAATCAGAAAATGTATACGCAGCTATACCAGAAAATCAACTACTAAGATCTTGGGATAATGTTCCAAGAAAAGCGTTAGGCCAAGAAATAACTGGTAATAGATTAGTTTACGGTAACTACACTCAAGGATATGACTTAGGTGATGCTTCTTTAAAAGTAAAATCTTACTACGAAGAAAGAAACGCTAAAGATGTAGATCAAGTGCTTGAAGGCATACAATCAATAAAATCTCAAAGAGAGTACCAGATAGGTGTAGTGTACGGAGACAAGTACGGAAGAGAAACACCTGTATTTACTTCAACAGAAGGTTCTATTAAAGTTCCTTGGATAGACAACACTAACGTTTATGGTCCAAGTTTCTTATCTCCACTTTCGCTTAGCGCCGCTATACAAACTACAACTCCAGAGTGGGCTGATTATTTTAAGTTTTATATAAAGCAAACTTCCGGAGAGTATTACAATATGTTAATGGATAAGGTTTACATGCCTAGTTCTAGTACAGACTTCGAAAACAAAGAAGATCACGTGTGGTTAGCATTTCCTTCTTCAGAAATAAACAAAATAAAAGAAGATGACTACTTAATACTTAAAAAAGTATCTAGCTCTGTTGAAAAGCCAGTTGAAGAAAAAAACAGATATAAAGTTATAGACGTAAAAGCAGAAGCTCCAGACTCTGTTGCCTACGTATATTTAAACATTGGAGAAGTAAGTAACGAAATAACTCCAACAAACCTAGCTAACGGCGAGATTGAAGATTCTATTTTTCAAGACAGTACTAGCAGGATAGACGCAGAAGTAAGCTCTATAGATATAGATAAGACTTCTTTGATTGGCAATAGAATACCAACGCTAAGAGGTACTGGTAACAACGCAGGTACAAATAGTGGTGTAGACAACACGAACGATGTACAGAATATATACGTGTCTTGGAAAAGAACAGATGGTAGTGGTTTTGAAACTCACTCTAAGAGATACAAAGCTAATAGCATTCAAATAGTAAGTACTCTTTATAGATTAAAACTTAACGAAACTATAAGTAGAGACGACGCTGCTTTAGCTGCTCACGATACCGATAACACTAGACTGCATGAAAATTTAACTTTTACTATTCATAGAAAAGAAAAAAGAGATCGTCAAGACTTTTCAGGCAAGTTTTTTGTAAAAATATTAGCCGATAAAATAATTAGAGAAAACTTAACTGGACTAGACTCTAATCCTTCTACAACAAGATTTATTTCTTCTAGAAAATCAATGTTTTGGTGGGCTGACTTGCTAGGCTCAAACGAACTAGATGGATTAAACTCAAACCAGTTTAATTACTTGGTACCACAAACTCAACCAGATGGATTAGGCTCTGTTTCAGGAGCAACAGACACTGTAGAAGAGTGGGATTTTTTGCTAGAAACTTACGGAAAAAGATTGTTCATAGATAATATGTTTATGACTGGCGCTAACTTATCTTCAACTGGATATGCTAAAGAAGCTGGAAAAGGTGTTACTGGTAATATTGTAAATTACGGAAAAGCAAACTGGAACTCTGAAGCTGCAACAGACGAAGGATTACCGGTGTGGAATTTAAATGCCAACTCTACCTGGGCTAATGCAGATACATCTAACGTTGCTAACTGGAAGCAAAACGTAATAAACGGTATGTCAGGATTGATTGAATCAAATCCTAGTTATACAAGTGGACCTTTTAGCTGGAAAAAAAGTATACATGATCAAGAGGTAGACGAAACTTACGGGGTTGATGATGGTTCTTTTTTTATGCATTTATCTTTTTTAGCTCCTGGTAAAAACTTAAACGATGGAGTTTTTGGCGGTGACTCTACTTTGTCTAACGTAGACATAGCTGGTGAAAATGGTATAGCAGAACTTCTTCAAGGTATATGGGGAGGAGGAGCTTTTACTACTCAAAACGCCGCGCTTTTACAAACAGATGAAGGCGTAGAAACTAAGTTTATAGAGTTTGAAGGAAATTACGTAGACACAACAGTACAGCTGGCTGACGCTCCTGGACCTGGTGTTGGTAAAGGTTACGACTTAAACTACAAAGAGTATCACGAAAGACAATGGGATATAACTTTTTCTCCTAACAGGTGGAGCTTTGATAGCTCTAGTCAAATAGACGACAATCTTGAAAGATTTGTTAAAAACATAGCTGTAGGTAAAAAGTTTAGGTTTGAAGGAGATGATACTGAAGAGCTTTATACGATACTAGACGTTTCTATTAAGCACATATACAACCACACACCTTGGAGAACTAAATTTACTCAAACTAATAACATAATAGAGATTGACGAAAACAGCGTTGAGTATGTTGCTGCAGAGTGGGCTGAAGTAAAACAAAGCGGAACACAAGACGAGATTGATTCTGCTGGTGAGAAGTTAGCTCAAAAAATATTAAGTTTTGGAAAAGCTAGTAACAGAAGAGTTACTTATATTATTAGGTTAGATAAAAACCCTAACAATGCAACGTTTAATCCTACCGCTGGTGGCAGCAACAACGTAGATATAGACACGTCTACTAACATGCAGTTTATTGACGACAAGGCTCAAGCTTTGTCTGGTTTAGTAAAAGACGTTTCTGCGTTATTTGAAACTGAACCAAAAGACTCTTTAGACTTAAATATATTTTACGAATCAGGTCAAGCAATCCCTACATACTTAACTACAGAAACAGTAAATCAATTCGCACCTCCTGGCTGTAGAGTTGAAATAGTAGACGTTTCTCAATCTACTAGAGGGCAATTAACGGTTAACGAAAACGTTATACTAACTAGATGGGAGATAAACGAGTTTACAGAAGAAGTTTCATTTGTAATTACACATGAGATTGCTGGATTAAATGGCGATGAGTTTGGTTTTAACAAACAAGATTCCAATGGTGTTGAAATAGATTACTCTAGCGCAAGAGTAAGGTTTTACAGAGAAGATGGAAGTTACACTTCTTGCAGACTAGGAGCTAACATTGATGCTGAAGGCTATTCTAATGATTACAGGCTAAGATTTAGTGTAAGTAAAACTATAGATCCTAATCTTCAAATGGGATTAAGTTGGTACAACTGTATTACCTTTGGAGATGGCGTTGAGTCAGACAGAATCAGAGACGACTTTAACGCTATGAGAATTAGCAATGGCGCTAGAGCTTCTACTACTATAGAAGAGCCTTACGAAGAGGAGCAGAGAAAATACGGTTTAATATATTCTGGTCTTTACAATGCTCAAGCAGGACTAAATAGTTTAAATCAATTTATACAAGCAGAAAAAATAACCAAAGACTTAAATCCTACATACGGAAGTATTCAGAAGTTATTTTCAAGATCATCTGACTTGATAGCATTTTGCGAAGATAGAGTTATTAAGATACTAGCAAACAAAGATGCTTTATTTAACGCTGATGGTAACCCTCAATTAGTAGCTTCAAATAGAGTACTTGGTCAAGCAACTCCTTTTGTTGGTGATTACGGTATTTCTAAAAATCCAGAGTCTTTTTCAAAAGAATCTTATAGAGCTTATTTTACAGACAAACAAAGAGGTGCAGTACTAAGATTATCTATGGATGGTTTAACTCCTATATCTAACGCTGGTATGTACGATTACTTTAGAGATAACCTACCAGAAGCAGGTACAATACTAGGAACTTACGACGAATACAAAAAACAATATAACGTAACTTTAAGAGAATTTGTATACAATAATATAATTGAAAACTCTTATGTTAACGAAGGAGAAGAAGTTAGTACAATTGTTGCTGAAGCTCAAATAATACAAAATCCTGGTTTAGAGTCTGGAATTAGTTACAACCCAGTTACCATAAGCAGCTTATATGAAGCTGGTGGTGAAAACACACCTATACAGAATCCTGACATTTTAAGTAACGTAAGGTTAGTAAATTGGCCAGCTATTGGCGTTGGTGATGTTACGCAGTATAGTCAAGCTGTAACTTCAAATGTTTACGGAGAACTTCTTTACAACGTTAATGCTGACGGTAACGTTCAACAAACAAATGTTGGTGCAGTTACAGTAACGGTTGAAGCAGCTGACGCTGTAAACGCTGTGCTTCCTACGTTTGGTGATGGAAACTACATGCACAGAGCAGAATCCAATCAATATGCTAGTGCTAGTGCTAATGGCTATGTTCAAGGATATAGTATTCTTGATAACGTTAATTATTCATCAACTTACAGTGGCAACAACGTGCAGACTACTAGCTCTAGTAATGCTGTAGCAAATAATACCGGTGGTTATACTGGTTGGAATTCGTATAATTCTTTTATTCGTTTCCCAGGAGCTCCCGACGATGGCTCGTGGAACACAAACCAAGTTCCTTTGGCTATGTTAACCGCATACCCTGATGCTCACGATTTAAGTGTGTTTAACGGAGAAGAAGTTTGGGTTAAAATACAATACAGAGTTGAGTTTAGAAGAGGCACAAACGGCGCAACTCAAGAAAACGTTTCTACTTTACCAAACCGCGTTAACTTTAACATGAAGCTGATAGACGCTGCCACTGGTGATGCGAGCGGGTTTAGAAGCACTCCTTTAGAATATACGCAAAACATATACGATTGGCAGCCAGTAATTACTAATGCTAACAATCCTTGGCTAAGTTCTAACGGTAGCTTTGTAACTGGACAAAATAACAACTTCGACACCTATACTACATGGGAAGAAAGTACTATAACTGTAGGTACTACATCTCCTGTAGAAACAGCTACGTACCAGATTAATGGTGACAGTATCAGTTCAATGATTAATGGACCAGAGGCGGTTAACTCTAGCACAGCAGAGTACTCGTGGTTTTTGCCTGGAGTATATACTGCTAACACTGGTGGAAATTATAACGATGATGTTTATGCTGCAGGATCACTTAGCATTGGTAGCAGCTACAGTACAGCTGGCCAACCATGGATTTGGAACACTGCTCCACAATCAATGCTGGTTAAGTTTAAGTTGTTTTCTTCAGCCTTAAACGATGACGAAGATGACGAAGTGTATGATGTTACTAATGCAGTACTAGATAATAACAAGATTATAGACCAACTCAACGTTGTGTTATCATCTGAGACCACTCAAGCAGCTGGCAATAAAACTACTATGGTTTTAGAAAAAGCAGCAATATATAAAGCTTGGAAAATGACAACACCAGGCTTAAAATTTTCTGCTGCAATTAATGAAGAAACAGTTGTTGATGCTGCTGAATATGGTTACTTTGAAGCAGATGCCCAAGATGCAGGCGGAACAATATCTGAATACCAAGGCTCTCAAGCAGCAATATTAGAGGTTGTAACTACACAAGCAGAGATTGCGGCAGAACCAGCTGCTGCTATTCCAGCTTGGACAGAGGTTATACATACACCACCAGCAAACTGGACTACTTCAACTCCAATTAATACAACTATCAATAGCTTGGCTATCGAAACATACGGAGCTAGTAACGCAGGTGCATGGATTAGTAGTTTAAGCGGAGGTGTTTACTATTCTGGTACTACTAATGGAGTTACTAATTACACTAACGCTGGGGAACTTATAGCTAGCTTTGGTAATACAAATCTACCACCCGTTAACGAAGGTGCTAAAGAACAGTTTGTTGTAGATTTTGACGACGAAATATTAATAGATACTAACGGTGTAAATAGTTCGTACTTTGAACAAACGTTTGACACTTCGCTTATAGAAGGAAATTACTATGCTGTTGATGTAGAATACGATGATGCAGTTGAAATTACTGGCCAACCAAATCTTAATCTTGCTTACAGAATAAATGGAACTGGTACATTTAGAATACAAGGATGCTTGCCGCTCAACATAGCTACAGCAGGAAACTTACTAACCCACGAAAGTGGCAGCACGTTTTATCCGTCAGGACATTACGGTCAAGTTATAGGTACTGCAAACAGCCAGTATGGTGACATAATATTCATGCAAAGAGATTTTGTTGGGTATGGAAACGTTCAGGGACCAGTTCTTAGAGCTGTATTTAAAGCAACCGCAAACTCTTACCACGGTCTTACTAAAATAAAAATTAGATCTTACAATCTAACCGCAGCAAAGTTTAAGAGTGTAAACATTGTAGATGTAACATCTCCTGGTAGCGGTGGTGCTTTCTCTCAATACTGGACTACAAATGTTACTGGAACCCTAGTAAATGCTTTATCTGAACCTACTGCGTACTACGACAATGGTGGTTGGATTTGGGATTTTCCATCTGACTCACCTACTATTGATGATGCTTTTGACAACACTATAAAGTATAACTTTACTAACAACGAGCTTGCAGAGCAATCACTTCAAGGTTATTCTTTTCAGTTTGAAATAGATTCTATAAACTCAGGATTAGTTGAAGGTAATCTTAGTATTACAATAGCTCAAACTCCAGACGCTAGTGGCAACTATCAACTTCTGGCTATTGAAAATATAAGCACAGCTGGTACGTACGTTGTTAAGTTTAATTATGATGGATCTTTACCGATACTTGATGTTGAACCTGAAAATTCTACGGCTACAATTTCTTTAAGTGAAAGCACAAACTCAGGGTCTAGTTCTGTAATAGTTGCTAGACCTCAAGTAACAGGTTTTGTCGGAAAACTAACGTTAATATCTATTATTGATGAAACAACTATTATATCTGGAGGAACATCTAGTTCTTGGGTATTTTCTGAAGTTGACTACGAAAACAACGAGGTAAATGTATTTACTCAGCCTAGCAATGAGATTTTATTTGAAGAAGGTCAAATAGTGTTTAGTAACGCAGCTGCTGGACTTCAAGTTAGTCAACTTATAGATCAAGTTATAACCGAAGGAGAAACTTATAATGTTTTGTTTGACTTCAACAATATTAATGCAAAGTTTGAAGTATATTACTTTACAAGTCAAGGCGCTGGATTTAAAATAGAAGCTACAGAGGCAATGTTGGTAGATGGAATTTTTGACGAAAACTTAACTATTAGCGCAGATGCTCTGTTTAATCCTATCACAGACATTACTAACAGCCTTGTAGTAAGAGTGTTAAATCCTCTCAACAGTATTTCAATAGATAACATAACGATGACTCAGTTTGTTGAAACTTTATTTGAAAACCAAACTATATCTTATAGTGAAGATGTTAAGGGATGGACTAGCTTTAAGTCATTTATACCTGAAAACGGCTTAAGTGTTTCTAAGAAATACTTTACATTTGACAAAGGTATGCTTTATCAGCACTACTACAACTTGATTAATGCTGATGGTACTTTATTTGAAAAAAATTACAACGAATTTTACAATGAAAAATTTGATTCTAAAATAACAACATTACTAAACGATTCTCCAGGTATTGTTAAAACGTTTAGAACCTTAGTGTACGAAGGTAGTCAAGGATATGTAATAGGACAAAGTGGACTAGGAGACGCTGAAATTTGGAACCAACAATATAAGTCAGGTTGGCAAGTTCCGGCAATCAACCCAGGTACAGATGAGCCAGGTTTTAAAACAAACATGGACCAAGGATCTGTAAAAGAGTTTATTGAAAAAGAAGAGAAATGGTTTAACTATATAAGAGGAACTCAAAGTAACGATATTGACGTATCTCTTCTTAGCTTTCAAGGACTAGGAACTCTTGCTGTAGACGCATTAGAAGTTGTAGAAGAACAACTAGTAGAAGAATCTTAAAACACAAGCATGGAAACTAAATTTATTAACAACTTAAGAATTAACTTAAACACTATACCACAGTCTGGATCTACTAGAGCCTTTACTATTACAGGTGACGTAGGCGCTAATTTTATGTTAATAGTGGCTAGATCAGACTCTCAGTACTATAATTTTTCTACAAACACTTTTTCTTTAGGTCATTCTGCTCTTAAAACTTTAAAAGGAACAATTAATGGCTTAGGATTTAATGGATCTATAGCCTTTCCAAACGTTGGTGGTGTTGATTATAAAGTAATGCTAACTCCAGATCCAAGCGATAACACTGAAATGAAAAGAGGATCAGCTATAATAAAAAAAATATCGGCTTTATCTGATACAACCCTTACAATATCTGTTGATTCTACTGACCATACAGCTTCTTTTAAAACTCTTCCAACTGACTTAACTAGCGTTGGTAGTATAAATGTTGCTTCTTTAAAAGCAATTAGTTTTACTATTGAAAATGCTGCCACAGACGCTAACGGATTTGGGCTTTTTTTTAATAACACATTAAATAATATAAACACAATAATAAACGAAAGTGCTTGGTATTTTCAACAAAATCAAACAGTTAACGGTGATGCAAGTTCTACTACTAGCATAGTTCTAGACTCTGTTGTTGACTTAGCTGTAGGAATGACTTTGTTTAGTGGAACTGGGCTAAGCGGAACACCTATCATCCAGTCTGTAGACGCTTCGACTAATACGATTGTTCTAAGCACAGCTCAGAGTATTGACGATGACGTTGTTTTAACTTTTAGAGCTATAGGATTATCTTTGATAAATAGTGTCTTAGGTTGCTCTATATCATCTGGACTTGCTGTATCCAGCGTTTTAGCTCCAACAACCACCGTTAGAGGAGCTAACAATGACGATGCTGTAGTAGAGGTTAATGGTACTCGTGGTATTCCTGGAGGCGATGTAGTTTTTCTCAAAGGAGTAAGTGTAACTAAAGCCACTGTCACAGCTAACAGAACAAATGGTTCTACCGCAACAGCTTCAGCAGCTGCTGGTGAGTTAACTACTTCTGTAAATCAAACTTTTAAAGGTGGAGAAACGTTAACCTTTGATGTTACAGATAGAACAACGGTACTGTTTATATCAGCAATCATTGCTGGAACTTTAACAATCACAAAGCGACCATCGGTAGATAGACTTATTAATTTAAACCTAGATGCTATAATAGATCCAGGTGTACAAGCTTAACATAAAACAACTATGCCTACACAGCACAAACTTACATTTAACACTAGCGCTTTAAACGCTTCTTTGCAAATTGGCGATATTGCTTACAGAGTAAGCTCTAGTTCTTTTACAGCAAGTAATGGTATTAAATACATGAATCAAGAACAGCCTACGAAACTTGGTAGAATAGTTAGTATGCAAGGATTGTCTATCTTTGTTGAAGATATGTTAGGTGAAGCCTTACAGAACGATGTTATCATGTTCGCTAAAGATATAGCAGTAAACAAATCTGGTATGAAGGGTTATTTCGCTGAAGTAACTTTATTAAACGATTCTCCAGGGCGCATTGAACTTTTTTCAATAGCTTCAGAGGTTACCCCTAGCAGTAAATAGTAGCTCGTTAATGTAACTATAAATAGATAAAATATAATATTATGGCAACATACGGTTTAAGCTCACCTTTTAAGAAAAGTAAGGGCGAAACAAGCAAAGACAGTCCTTTAAAGTTTAATCCAGCGTTTATACCGCTAATAAGTGCTGGTTTAAGTTATTTAAGTAATAGGAAAGCAAGTAAGCAAGCTGGAAGAAAGCAACGGGCTGATCAACAAAGGTTTACTGAAATGCAAGATCAGTATAACGCTATTGAGTTTCAAAACCCTTACGAAGGATTAACTAATCCATACGCGAATCTTCAGAATAACATGTCTGGCTTGCAAAACAACTTTGCTGGAATGACAAATCAATTCTCTGGTATGGAAAACCAGTTTGCTGGACTAACTAATCAATACTCTGGGTTACAGAATCAATATTCTGGCATGGAGAATACCATGGAAGACTTGAGGGTCAACACTGGAGCTGCGGATTTTGCTAGAGAACAATCACAACAAAGCCAAGCAAACATATTAGGTAATTTATCTGGAGTAGCTGGTAGTAGCGGTATAGGAGGTTTAGCGCAGAGCCTAGCAAATGCTGGAACTCAACAGGCTAGGCAAGCATCACTTAGCATTGGACAGCAAGAAAGACAAAATCAAATGGCGTCTCGTGGAGAAGCTAGTAGAATACAACAAATGCAAAGAGGTGAAGCTTCTAGACTTGACCAACTAAGAGCCGGAGAAACATCAAGGCTTCAAGGTGTGACTGCTCAAGAGTCTTCTAGAATAGCTCAAATGCAAGCTGGAGAAAGAGGTAGAATACAACAAATGCAGTTTGGTGAGCAAACTAGACTTCAAGGGCTTCAAGCAGGTGAACAATCTAGATTAGATCAATTAAACGCTAGTGGAACATTTCAAGTAGATATGCTTGATAGAAGAGGTCAACAGTATGTTGAGCAACAAAACATAAACAGAATACAAAGCATGTATGGGTTAAGTGCTGATAACTTAAGCTCTTCTACTAGCGTAAACCAACAAGCACAAAATAATCAAAGCACTTCAATGGGTAATCTTTTCACGGCAGGAGCAGAGGCTTATGGCGCTGGAGCTTTTGGAGGTAGCGGCTCAACCCCTGGCGAAGAATATATGAACCAAGGTTCCGGTGGAATGGATGGAAATCCAGACACACCTTACTAACAATTAAATTATGGCAGAAGAAGAAGACAATAAATACGGCAACGAGCTAATGGGTCAAGACTTCCTTAGCAAAGCACAAGACAACATTGACGATATGTCTACTAGTGGTTTGTACGATAAGCTTGCTAAACTTGGTGCGCAACAAAGAATACAACCTTTGCTTGATGATCAAAGACGTAGAGCTGTTTTTCAGCCTGTTGCTAAAATGGTAGAAGATGCTGAAGACCAAATAGCTACAGCTATGACGGCCTATACTTTAGCAAATCCTGAGATTGACGATTCTAAAGTTTTCGATGCTACTAGTGATTTAGTCACCGGCACGATGACTGAAAACAACGCTAAGTTTAAAGAGTTAAACAGAAAGCTAGGATATATGTCACCTCAAAATCCTGACTACGCTAAGACTGTTCAGGAAATAGCAAAAATAAACGAAACATCTGTAAATCTGCGTAATGACAACGCAAAGCTTTTGGGTATTAGAAATACTATAAAAGAACTTGACGTTCAAGAAATGTCTAAAGGCCAAACGCCTGGTCAACAAGCAATGTTTAAAGACATACTGGTTGGCAACAAAGATAACTTTCAAACTATTGACGGTAAGCTTCACTGGGTTAATCCTAGTCTAGAAGAAGGTGATACTGATAAAAACATTTCTGTAGAGTCAATGAGTGCATCGGGTCCTATGATGGCAGACGACGCCGCTTTTGAATCTCACTACAACTTAATGACGGAAGTTAAAAAGACAAAAGCAGAAGATTTAACAGATCAAGACTTAAACTACCAAGTTAACACTATGTTTAAATCTATTGGTAACGATGGTTTAAAATCTTTGATATTTGACTCTAATAATGCAGATACAGAAAATGGTAACCCTGTTGCTTACAGTAAAAACGGCATGATGTTTAACACACAAAGCTGGTGGAACAAACTCTACAACGATATAGGAGTCGACCCTAATAGCGGTAAAGGAATACAAATAAAAAATGACATACAGTCAAAAGGTGTAATGCATAACATTACAGTTGGTGAAGGAGATGATCAAACAACTATTAGGGTTAAAGAACATTTTAGAGATTGGTACTCTAACAGCTTAAAAAGCGTTGAAAAAACTGGTAATGGTAAGCCCGCTACAAAAACAAATCTGAACGATCCGCCTTCTGGTGATCCACTAGAAACTAAAGATGGTACAGGAAGCGATATAACGCCAAATCCAGTAGATATTACCGAAATAGCTCCACCTAAAATAGAAGGAACTGAACTTTACCAAGGTCAAACAGGATCAGGTAACAACTATGGTATTGCTGAAAGTCCTTTTGCTGGTATAACTCAATACGGTTGGGCTCCTGTAACAGATCCTAAAAATAGAGCCATGAGCTCGGAAGATCATTTGTTTGACTACGGTGGTAAGCTGTTTGGCATTGGTGGAGGCTCCAAGTACGTTGTTGAGACTCTTACTAGAGAATACGGTAAAACTGTAGAAGAAGGTGGATACGGGTTTAGTTTTGACAAAAAAACTTGGCAAGGTAGTAGAGGCGATCAGCTGATAGCTAGATACAAGCATCCTAAGCTTGGTATGCAAGAAGAAATATTTGAATTTGACAACACATCAGATGAGAATGATCAAACCAATGCTAAAGCTCTTCAAGCATGGATGCACTCTATGATTGGATGGTCGGCAAGTAAATAAGATAAAAACTATATGAACAATATACAACGTCTATATAAAGCTTTAGTAGAGCAAAAGCTTGTAAACATTTCGTTTGATCAGTTTTCTAAATACTATGAAAACAACAAATACAAGCAACAGGTATTTTCTGTTATTAAAGATAAAGGCATGTTTGAAGGAGACTTTAATAGCTTTTCTAACGCGTACAGCGCACCTAAGGCAAAGCCTAGGGTTGATAAAAACGGCAACGACATTATGGTTGGTGGAGAGTCAAGCCAAGAAGAGAATACTTGGATAGAAGACTCTTTTGGTAAAAATACTGTAACAGACTTTGTTGGTGACTTGTATAGAGGAGGTAAACAAGGTTGGGCAGCCGGCCAGTCTGTTGATGAAGCTTTAGAAATATATAAAAAAGGTAGAGACTTATCTGACGAAGATCTTCAGGCATTTTTAGATGCCAACAAGAGAACGCAAGAAGCTGGTGTTTCAGATGAAATGCTAAGTTACCAAAAGATGTACGAAGAAAATGGTGGTGGTATGTGGGGTGCTATGAAAGCTTTTGCTGCAAATCCTACTATAGCTCCTTCCGTGATTGTTAGTTCTATGTCGCAAATGATTTCTTCTGCGATAGATTCTGAAGAAGTTCGTGGTGCTGCCGCGGCATCTTCTGGAGTTGGAGCAGCAGCTGGGGCCGCTATAGGTTCAACAGGTTTTTCTGCTGGACCACTTGGAGTTTTAACAACCGCTGGTGGAGCTATATCTGGTGCTGTTGGTGGTTTCTTTGGTGGCTTAACAGGTGCAATGGAAACTGGTAATACGTTAGCACAATTACTACAAGGAGAGCTTGGAGAAGGCGTAGAAATGACAAAAGAAAATGTTAGGGCTATACTAGAAGACGCTGATAAGTTTCAAGATTTAAAAAATAAAGCCGTAGCAAGAGGTTTAACGATAGGTGCTATAGAAGGTATTACTGCCGGATTAACAAAAGGTCTTGGTAGCGTAGCCTTAAAAGGGGCAAAGACAATAAGCAAGTCTGGCAAAGTAGTAGACAGAGCTTTAACTGCAACTCAGAAAACAAGGTTAGCTACAGGTGCTGGTGCTCTTGAAATGACTGCTGGTGCTGGTGGTGAGGCCTTAGGTCAACTAGCCGCTGGTCAAGAGCTCGATGCTAGTGATATATTTTTAGAAGGTGTTGCTGAAGCTAAAGGTGTATTAAATCTTGGTAATGCTTTAACCAAGAAGTCTTACATGATGAATGGAGACAAGGCTAATAGAAAAGACATTGAAGCTTTCTTTAATGATCCTAAAATAAGCAACGCAGATAAAGCCAAAACTCCTATAGAAATTATAGGTGATAAGTCTTTACAGACTTTTGTAGATAAAACTCAAGGTAGAGCTATATCTGACTCAATGATTGACGAAAAAATAACAGACGTTGCTGACAGAGAAACATTAGTTGAGCTTGAAGAAAAAAGAGTAGGTTTAGAAAAGAAAGCCGAGAAGAAAGGTATAAAAAAAGTTCCTGGAGCAGAAAAACAGCTTGCTGACGTAAACTCACAAATAGAGAATATAATAAACAAGTACGATGGTGCGGCTGAGATAGGTAAGTCTGAAGGAGCTCAAGTAGTAAGAAAAGCTAGGTTAGATATACTAAAAGACGAAATAACTGGTAAGGTTAAGAAAATGAAAGCCTACAAGGATATGGACATCGATACCTTTGAAGGAAGTATAGACGAAGTAAAACAAAAGCTTGGTGAAAATATACTCAGCAATGCTAATTATGATCTTCAGATCTTAGAAGCTGAACTTGAGGGATATGTTCAAAAAGGTGATACTAAAAAGGCAAACAAAGTAAAAGAATTAATTGCTGACAGAAAAGAGCAAATACAAAGTGTTGAAGAAGGAAATCTAGGTGTAAATGAGTTTGCCTACGGTGCACTTATAGAAGACAACGTAACAGGTAAGCTTACAATGGTTCTCAACAACGAAGCTAAAATTGTAGATGAGAAGGCATATATAAATGTAGCCGCTCATGAGTTTTTGCATGCTGCATTGCGTAAGACGTTTTTCAAGAAGTCTGATATTGCAGCTGGAGTAACCACTGAAAAAGGAGTAGGAATACAAACCGGAGAAAAGCTTATAAACCATTTGCTTAAATCTGACGTTGGATTTGCTAACAGTATAGTTGATAGACTCAAAGAGTCTTATGGGCAAGTCGATGAAAAAGGTAACTTCAAGTTAAACGATGACGTAAAAGCTCAAGAGGTTTTAAACCTATTAAGTGATTCAATGGTCGGCGAAATATACAAAGCTGAAAACGAGGGATTTCTTGTTAAACTTGGTAACATCATAGTAGAGCAACTTAGCTCAATCTTACCAGACAAATTTAAAAACAAAATATCGTTTAAAGATGGTAAACAAGTTTTTGATTTTATAAAAACGTTTAACAAAGCCGTAGCTGGTGACAAAGCGGCTGGTAAAGTTATAGCAAGAGCTGCTAAAGAAGGGGTTGAGGTTGGAACTGCAAAAGGAGTAGAAACAGCAAAAACAATTGAGCAGAAATCATCTGTAATACAAGAAAAAGTCGACGGCTTTGCTTTAAACGAGGACGGATCTAAGATGACTAAGAACGAGTACGATGCTAAAGGCGCTATTGATGCCTACATGTACTTAATAGGTGATCAAAACATAGACGCTCTACTTAAGAGAGAGTTAGTTAAAAAAGGTATAGACATAAGTGCTGATGATGCTAACGTAAATGGAGTGCCGCTAGATGAATTTTTAGAGCGCGTAAGAGCACGAATTACTCCAGAGATATTAGGATTCGATCCTGGCAAAGAAACCACGACACAGGGCAAGTTTGGACTATCAGGATTTATAAACAGTCGTATTGCTTTTAGAGTTGGTGACGTATCAAATAAAGCTAAAAAAGAATTATCTACAGGATCTCTTGACAAAGAGATTGGTGGTGATGGTAAGATGACAGCTGCTGACTTTATAGCAGACGAGCAGAGCGCAGCAATGGAAGACTTTGAAAATCAAGATCAAAGTATATTTGCTGAGCAACAAGAAGAAAGAGGTGTTGTTAACTCTGAATACAGACAACAACTTAAGTCTAACGATGGTAAAAAGTTTATAGCTCCAGAGCAAGAAGAAAGCGTAAGACAAGGCGTTAGAGATGTTGTTAATTCTCAAGATACTGAAATATCTGAAGATAACTTCATGCTTAAGTTTGAAAACAACGTTAAGAAGACTATGAAAAACATTGTTCAAAAAGCAATGGGCGTTGGAAATAGTTATAAGCAGTTTATAATAAACAACATCGATACAATAGTAGAATACTCTACTGTTCAAGATTTAGTTGCACTAGAAAGACTATTAGACGGCGCTAAGTTTGAAGGTGCTAAGAAAATATTCTCTGTAAAGGTTAAAGAAAACATTAGCCCTACTGAGGTTGATAAAGCTATAGAGCAAGGTAAAATAAAGCCTGATGTAAGTAGAACCTCTGGTCCTGACTTATATGAAAAGCGTACGCCTACTAAATCAGAGCTAGAAGCTTACTTCTTTGGTAAAACATCAGACGGTGTTTCAATGCAAGAAGAAATAGGTTATACTGTTGGTGGATCAACACTTGGTACTAGAAAAGATGGTCTGTCTCGTATGATAATAGCTACTCTATCACTAGATGCTGTAATGGAAACAATACAAGAGCCTGCTGTCATGCAAAGTGCTATGGTGTTTTCTCCTAACATTGATGTAGACGTGCAAATACAAGATCTAGCTAGAAAAGTAAACAGAGGTGTTAATACTCAATTTTCTCTATCGCCTACACAGGTGATGCAATCTTTAGATTTAATGAAAGCGTTTAGAGAGCATGGTATGCAGAGTGCTCAAGTTAAGACGCTTATACAGAAAATAACTAAAGACAAAGATCTTATAATAAATCACGCAATACGAGAGTACTTAAAAAGAACAAAAGAAGACTACACTAAGGTATTTAATTTGCCTAACATAAAACAAGAGTATACTAAGCTAAAAAATAAAAGAGGTAACAAAAAGAAGAAACCGCATCAAATACTAGAAATATTAGTTATTAATAATTTAGTTGAAGTAGCTAAAGGAAATAAAGATATAAAAGCTTTAATGAAAAAACCTGGAGAAGGCGGTCTACCAGACATGTGGTTAGAGTTTCCTGGTGGCGTTAAAATAGGTTTTGAAGTTAAAGGAGATACTGCTAGAGGAACATCTAATTCTTACCAGTGGGATTTGTTAAACGACTCTGCTTTGAAAACTCCGCAAGAAGTTTTTAATTCTGATGTTGTAAAAGAACTATATGACAAAGCTAAGCCTATACTAAAAGAAATGGCTACCCTGTTTGGTTTAAAAGAATTTAACAGTAAAACCAGTGTAACTAAAGCTCAATGGGAAGTTATAAAAAACGCTGGGCTAGCAGCAAAGCTTTCTAAAACTTTTAAAATAGTTAGCGGTGAGTGGATTTCGTTTGCTTATTTAAACAAGAAAATACCGTCTCAGTACATAAACATGGGCTCTGCCGGTCTTTTTCATTTAGGCAAAACGGATGTCTTAAACTTAAAGACTAAAGGAATCAATGATGCTATTATACCTTTAACTATAAGAATGTCTAGATCAACATCTGGCAAGCTTATACTAAGAGTTGAGCCTCAATTAAACGCTGCTGCATTTAAAAAAGCTAAATTAAACCTTTTCGTAAAGCAAGACGCCAAGGTTATGGCTAAAACCGCAAGTGTAAACAGTCAGTTTTCAAAAGGTAGATCTAAAAACCAGATAACAATCAACGAGGCTTACAATAAAGCTAGGCTAATAAACTCTGACACTAAGGCTAAGGGCATAAGCATATTTGACTTTGACGAAACCGTTGGTGTAAGCGAAAACTTTGTAATCGCAACTAAAGGTAAAGAGACTAAGCGTATAGCTTCTGATGAGTGGCCGTTTGTTGGTGACGTACTAGCTAGCGAAGGCTGGAACTTTGACTTTGCAGATTTCAACAAGGTTACTAAAGGTAAGCCTGGGCCGCTAATGCAGAAGCTCAAGAATCAAATAAAAAAGTACGGTGTTAAAGACGTATATATACTTACAGCTAGAGCACCTGAAAGTCAAAAAGCAATACATGATTGGCTAAAAACACAAGGTATAAACCTTCCTTACGAAAACATCACCGGCTTAGGTAATAGTACTGGTGATGCAAAGGCAATGTGGATACTAGACAAGTATGCTAACGAAAACTACAATGATATTTATTTTGTAGATGACGCTATGCCAAACGTTGAAGCTGTTAAGCACGTAATGGACCAACTAGATATTAAATCTAAGTCTGTTCAAGCCAGAATACAGTTTAGCAAAGGTATGAGCGCTAAGTTCAATATAATAATCCAGCAAAACAAAGATGTTGATGCTAGCAAAATGTTCTCAGACGTTTCTGCTGGAAAGTTTGGTAAAAGAAATAATCCGTTTAGATTTTTTGTTCCACCAAGCGCTGATGACTTCTTAGGTTTACTTAGATACTTTGTTGGCAAAGGTAAGGTTGGTGAAGCTCAAATGAATTTCTTTAAAAAATCTTTGAGTGATCCGTTTGCTAGAGCTTACAGAGAGATGAACTCTGCTAAAATGGCCATACTTAAAGACTTCAAGGAGCTAATGAAACAGTTTCCTGACGTTAAGAAGAAGCTAGGTAAACTTATACCTGGATCTGAATACACTTATGATAATGCCGTTAGAGTTTACTTGTTTAACAAAGCTGGACACAGTATACCAGGTATTTCAGATGCTGAAGTTGCTGAGCTTTCTAACGTTGTAACTTCTGATCCAGAGCTTTTAGCTTTTGCAGAAACGTTAAGCGCTATATCTAGAGTTAAAGAAGGTTATTCTAAGCCCAGCGAAAATTGGGATGTAGAAAACGTTGCCATGGACATGCAAAATGCTGTAGATAAAATTGGTAGAGCTAAGTATTTAGAAGAGTGGCAAGCTAACGTTGATGAAATATTTAGCAAAGACAATCTTAATAAAATACAAGCGGTATACGGTGACGACGTTAGAGAAGCGCTTGAAGACATGCTTTACGCTATGAAGACTGGTAGGAGCAGGCCTCAAGGAAGCAACAAAATTTCTAACGCGTTTATGAACTGGATCAACAACTCTGTTGGTGCTATCATGTTTGTTAACATGAGATCTGCCGTGTTACAGCTACTTTCTATAGTTAACTTTACTAACTTTGAAGAGAACAATATATTTGCTCAAGCAAAAATGTTTGCTAATCAGAAGCAATTTTGGTCAGACTTTTCTTTTATATTCAACTCCGACTACTTACAAGCTAGACGATCAGGATTAAAAATGAATATTAACGAAGCAGAACTACAAAATGCTGTTGCAGGTGCTACAAACAAAGCTTTAGCTGCTCTTAGATATATACTTTCGTTAGGTTTTACTCCAACTCAAGTAGCGGATAGCATTGCAATAGCTTTTGGTGGCGGAAACTTCTACAGATCTAAGCTTAATAAGTATCTGGCAGAAGGCATGTCTCAAACAGAAGCTTCTGAAAAAGCTTTCTTAGACTTTCAAGAAATAGCAGAAGAAACTCAGCAATCAGCTAGGCCTGATAAAATATCACAGCAACAAAGATCTGTTATTGGTAGAATTATATTAAACTTTGCCAATACGCCTTTGCAGATGGCTAGACTTACTAAAAAAGCAGCTCAAGACTTAGTGGCTGGTAGAGGTAGTTGGAAGGCTAATGTCTCAAGAATACTTTACTACGGCTTTGTTCAAAACTTAATATTTGCATCTCTACAACAAGCTTTATTTGCTATAGGATTTGACGAAGAAGAAGATGACGAAAAGAAGCAAAAAAAGCAAGACACTAAAATAGAAAGAATATTTAACGGTGCTTTTGACTCTTTATTACGTGGATCTGGTATATACGGCGCTGTTATAGCTACAGTTAAAAATACCGCTTACAAGTTTATGGAAGAGCGAGAAAAAGGATTTAAAGGAGATTTTGGAAACGTAATTGTTGAAGCTATTAATCTGTCACCTAGTATTGGCTCTAAGTTTAGAAAGCTATATAGTGCTATGAAAAATGACAAGTATAATAAGCATATTTATGACCGTATGGGCTATGGTACTTTAGAAAACCCGGTCTATCAATCTATATCACTTGCTATTGAAGGTGCAACAAATATACCTATCAATCGTTTGCTTAGAAAAATAGATAACATAAAAGCATCTACAGATAGTGAGCTACATGCTGTTCAAAGAATATTTGTAGCGTTAGGGTGGGATCAATGGAGCTTAGGTATTGACTCAAGAAAAGAAGTTGATAAGGTTAAAGAGGAAGTAAAGCAAGAGAAAAAACAAAACAAACAAAAAGACAAGCAACAAAAGAAAGTTGACAAAGAAAATCAATACGAAAAAGATCAAAAGAAAGAGGTCAAGCAAAAAAAGAAGAACATAACTTGTAGCGCTGCTAAGTCAAACGGTGATAGATGTAACAACAAACCTGTTAAAAATGGTAAGTGTACAATACATGAAAGTGTTAAAAATAGAAAAAGCGGCAAAAAGTTTCAATGTGTTAAACGAAAGTCAGACGGATCAAGATGTAAAATGATGACAGCTAGTAAAACCCAACTATGTTATTACCACGATTAAATGAAGAATAAAACAAGTAATATTTAACCTATGGCTTATATTCAGAAAAACCATCCGTTTCCAGTAACTAGCTGCGGCAGACGTAGATCTTTTATGACTACCGATAGTCCTGTAAAAATATACAACAACTCTCCTATGGAGATGCGTAAGACTACGAAAGGAAAAGGTAGAACATTTAGAACATCGGAAGAAGGCGCTGGTATGACAGCTAAAGGTGTTTCTGATTATAAGAAAGAAAATCCAGGTAGTAAGTTGCAAACAGCTGTTACAGGTGAGGTTAAAGCCGGTAGCAAAGCTGCTGGTAGAAGAAAATCATTCTGTGCTAGATCCAAAGGTTGGACTGGTGAAAGAGGTAAAGCTGCTAGACGCAGGTGGAAATGTTAAAACTATAAATATGGCATTTAAGATGAAATCACCTTTAAAAGCATGTTGGAAGTCACACGTGCAGAAAGGTATGAAAAAGAAAGGTAATAGAACGGTACCTAATTGTGTGCCTAGAAAAAAGAAGTAACTATGAAAGGAGTAAAGCATTATACAAAAGACGGCAAGGAGTTTAAAGGCGCTACACACAAAATGGACGGTGAGTTACACACGGGTAAGAATCATAGTAGTAGTAGCAAAACTTTAGTACACGAAAAAGATCTTAAAAAAAGTGCAGCTAAGATGAAAAGATCACCGATGCTTCTAAAGCTTTCCGCTGGTTGTAAAGCTGCAGCTAGAAAAAAGTTTGACGTGTATCCTAGTGCTTATGCTAATATATGGGCTTCTAAGACTCAGAAAAAAGGTAAGTGTTAAATGGCATTTAAAATGACATCACCGCTGGCTAAGGTTAGAAAGGTAAAAGCTAAAGGAGGAGGCACTAAAAAAGTATGTCTACCTAAAGCTAAAATAGCTAGCATGAGTAGCTCTGAAAAACAATCAGTTGTTAGTGCTAAAAGAGCGGCTGCAGCTAAGGGTAAGTACAAAAGATCTAGTAAGAGTAATGTAACTGGTACTAGTAGTAAAAATTTAAAAGACTGGATTAAACAAGACTGGAGACAGGTTGGTAATCCCAGTAAAAAATGTGGAGAAAAATAATGGCAAAAGAATTAAACGAAAACACTAGCTTTAAAGTTAGCGTGCAAACGTTGATAGCAATGGGCTTTGGAATGGCAACAGTTATAAGCATGTGGTTTGTTTTGCAAGCTGACATAGCCGAAGCTAAAGAATTACCAGTTCCACCACCACAAGATGTAAGCCGCATGGAGTTTGACATGAAGGATAAGAATATTAGGTTGTCTATTGAAAATACAGAAAAAGCCGTTGATGATTTAAAAGATAGACTTATTAGAATGGAAGATAAACTAGATAAACTTAGATAATGAAAACTATAGCTTTATTATTGTTGTTATCTTCAACTGCCTGGGGACAAATAGTAGTAACTCACTTTAATGCTGACTGGAACAGCCCTAACAAAGTAAGCTACATTGGAGATTTAACAGACTGTGATATAGTATACGTTGACATAGCCGTAGCTCCAGTGCTACAAGCTAAACATGAAATAGTTGTAGTACCTACAGTTGTTATATTTAAAGACGGAGAAGAAGTAAAAAGATTTCAAGCTGATATATCCTTTAGCATGAAAGCAACAAGAGAGGATATGCAGGAAATAATTGACGAACTAATAATGAGTGATTTTTAAAAAAAATATTATGGCATTTAAAATGAAAGGTATGAGTTTTAAAGACTCACCAATAAGAAAAAATGGTGATAAAGTAAAAGATACAGCGTCCAAAAAACGTCTTAGTGCTGAGAATCCAGATACTTACGTGTACAAAGGTAATAAAAAAAATAGTGATAAAGACAACATTACTATTAAGATTGCTAGCATGGAAAATAGAGTATCAGCTATAAAAGAAGATATTGCTAACAAGGTGTTCGAAGGATCTGACTTGGATAGAGCTAAAAATGACATTTCAACTATAAATGATCAAATTAGCAAACTTAAAGCATTAAGAGCGAAATGATATGAAGTACTTATTCACACTATTACTACTAGTAAACATAGCGTTTGCGCAGTGTCCTAACGGGGCTTATGTAAATATAATTATTAACCCAGATCAATATCCAATTGAAACATCTTGGGCTATAGTTGATTACTTTGAAGATACTATTGCTACAGGTGGTCCTTACGACGATATAGTTGGATACGAACCACAGCTAACACAAGTATGTATACCTAATGGTGATTACTTGTTTAATATATCTGATCAATATGGTGATGGTGTTGCTGGTAGTTTATGGGGTGGACAAGATGGATCTTACTATGTAGTGCATTGTGGTGACACTATTGTGCAACCAGACTCTGCTAACTTTGGCTTTGCTGCTTTTCATGGTTTTACACTAGATGATTGTGCTCCGCCACCGCCATTGTATGGATGCATGGACGATATGTATGTAGAGTTTTTACCTGTAGCTACAGTTGACACGGGTATGTGCTTTACTGAAAAAGTATTTGGTTGTACAGAAGGAGATGCGTTTAATTACGATGAGTACGCTAATACTGATATTACAGTTGATAGCTGCTTACACACGCTAGAGCTTACAGATTTAGCTGGCAACGGCTGGGCTGGAGCTTACGTACAAGTCATACAAGGCTATAATTCTTTAGGTGTATTTACATTAGAGGATGGCTTTGATACTACATTTACATTTAGCCTAGGCATATCTCAAGTAGTAGAGGTTATATTCTTTACAACACAACAATCACAGTTTACCTCAGTGCAGTGTGGATACACTTTGTATTCAGAAGAGCACGTTACTATAAACGAACCAGGAGGATTTGCTAATCCACTTATACCTTTTCAACCAATGCTTGGTATGCCTTATTGTGGTAATAGTTGCATAGACAAAATATATGGCTGTACAGATGATACAGCTTTAAATTACAACGAGAGTGTGAATACAGATGACGAGAGTTGCTACTACGTTTCTGGGTGTACTAATCCAATATACCTAGAGTATAACGCAGACGCTGACTTTGATAACGGAACCT
>Ga0209815_1000236_pt1 | contig 42830 bp, 31 predicted proteins | sample CoawatmetaG00DNA_FD_187507 | JGI IMG/M metagenome (GOLD analysis project Ga0209815, IMG submission 187507) | Marine microbial communities from the West Antarctic Peninsula - Coastal water metaG002-DNA (SPAdes) (version 2) | ecosystem: Environmental > Aquatic > Marine > Coastal ...
GACGGATCTCTCGCCTAAAGACAAGGCTCATATACATTTCGGCTTGGGTGAGGCCTATGACCAAAAAGGGCAAGCGGATAAAGCCTTTAAGGCTTGGCTAATCGCTAATCAGAGTAAAGCTGAGCGTTATCCTTATGATTCAGATAAAAGAACGATTCATAGGGATTCAACCATTACGTATAGCAAAGCTTTAGCGGGCAGGTTCACTGAGTCGCCTGCAGAAGATATTCGTCAGCTAGTGTTTATCGTAGGAATGCAACGCTCCGGAACCTCACTGACAGATCAGATTCTGGCAAGCAATACTAAGGTGAGCAGTTTAGGTGAAATTGGCTATGCTGATGAGATGGCGGTTCAAGTAAAGGAGCTGACAGGAAAGCATTACCCTCAGGGACTTTCTGGCTTGTCCCAAGAGGATATTAGTTTATTACGTGCAAACTTCTTGGAGAAAATTTCCCCAACCCATTCAAGTTTCCCAGTACTCATTGATAAAACACCCATGAATTTTCAATACTTGGGTTTGCTCGCTGAAGTCTTTCCAAATGCAAAATTTATTCATTGCTCCAGACTTCCCTTGGATAATTGCTTCTCTATTTTCAAGTTAGCCTTTGCTGACGATCAAGACTTCGCCCATGATTTACAATCATTGGGGCACCATTACAGGCTATATAAAGGCTTTATGGATCAATGGAAGGAAATGTATCCACAGCGAATATTGGATGTTCACTATGAGGATACCGTAGAAGATATTGAGACACAGTGTGTTCGCTTAGTGGAGTTTCTGGGGTTGGCTTTTGAGCCTAAGATGCTAGAGTTTTATTCAACAGAGCGTTTGGTTAGAACACCCAGTGCGAGTCAGGTGCGCAAGCCTATTTATAAGTCTTCAGTACAAGCCTGGAAGAAATATGAGCAACATCTACAACCTTTGGTCGAAGCATTGGGTGATGATCTACCGCTTTGATATTTTTACTGATTAATAGTTTTCTCTTAACGCTATCTGCGGACGAGTAGCCATCTTTCAACTACTATATTTTATGAAAAGTAGCATCAATAGCCTAGCTACAAAAAAACTAATCAACCATAACTGTATTTGTCTATCTTGCGGGGTAATACATACCAACCTGATTACTTAATCTTATGGCTAGTTTTTTAAAAAAAAAGTATGTTTTTACATGCAATGCAATGTTGAAAGGCTGATCTTCAGCTTGGTGGCCATAACTACGCAGGCTAGATGATCATCCAGAACGTCTCGACACATTTGCATACTTTAAAGCGACGCTTAAATCGAGCGATATCATTCTGAAGTCGGATTTCATGACTAGTCAAATTTTGCTTAGTTCTTTACTTTACAGTTTAAGTTAAGCCCTAGCTATTATGGTAACGATATATAGCGATGCCTTGCTAGCGCCTCGACGTAATCGAGTTAGTCCATTTGATAAAAGTTGCTAGCGGTTTGATAAAACATTTGATGTTGCTCTAAACAAGAATACTGTTTAACAGCCGACCGATAACAATCCCAGTAGTTATCGTAGCTACGATAAAGTTTGTCGACAGGAAAGTTAGAGCCGAACATGGTTTTTTCGGGGCCAAACGTATCGATGATACGTTCAATCAGTGATGCTAAATCCTGGTCACGCCAATGGTTGTTGAACATACCTAACCCAGATACTTTGCAATAAACATTGGGTAGCGTGGATAACTTCTTTAAACCAGCTTGCCAACTATCCAGCCCTGATGGAGATTGGTCCCAGGGCGACCCGCCGTGGCATAGGGCAATCTTTACATTGGGTATGGTTTGTAATGCTTTATATACCGCATCGATTTGTGGAGGGATCATTTGTAAATCAAAACTTAAGTCTTGCTCCGTAAGATAGACCATGGCCTTACGCCAATTAGCGTTTACGAGTAATGTATGGCTACCATGTTTACTGTCTTCATCGGCGTGACGCCCGATAATTTGACGAACACCCTTTACTTTTGAATAGGCTTTTTGGGCGTCGATTTGCTGTTGATAGTTTTCAGCACTTAAATCGCAAAAGGCAACAATGGCGTTGGGAACTGGGCTTTGCTGTTGAAGCCATTGTGTTTCTTTAAGGCTATCATGCTTACTTGTACCCACTTGGATATGTACCGACTTCTCAGGACAGTATTGGGTAGACTCATTGAGAAAATCACTAACGAGGTAGTTCTTTTGGATGGAGCTAGGGTCTCCAAAAAATCGTTGCTCCCCTTTAGCCATTAACCAAGGATAGTCGCAGGCTTCCAAATCCCATAGGTGATGATGCGCATCGATAAAGCGAAACGGATGGCTATTCATATTCATCTCTTAAGTAACATTAATCGTGAGAGTTTCATGCCATATCAAAAGTGATTTCAATATGACAATAGGGCGTTGATCCCTAACATATACTCATTCAACCAAGAATCAGTAGGAAGGTATGGGCTACTTAGTTAATCTGGATGTACACATAATATTAGTGTTAGGAATCTGACAATATTATTAACAATTGACTTCGAAGTCAATTGTTAATAATATCTAATACATACGTTCAGTAGCATAAATATGGAGTGGAAAATCCCGCAATGATAACAATCTTAAAAAAAGGTATTTCAGAACAGCAGAGCCGTGAAGCTAGTAATAAGGTTCGAGAGGTTGTGGAAGATATTTTGCAAGGTATTACCGACCAGGGTGATGCTCATGTTCGTGAAATGTCAGCTAAATTGGATAACTGGTCGCCGCCAAGCTTCCGTTTGTCTGATGATGAAATACAGGCCTGTATTGATAGTTTGCCGGAAAGTACGTTACATGACATAAAGTTTGCCCAGGAGCAGGTGAAAAATTTTGCACGCATACAACTCGATTCTATGAAAAATGTTGAGGTAGAAACGCGCCCTGGTGTGGTTCTCGGGCATAAGCATATACCCATGAACAGCGTTGGTTGTTATATCCCTGGAGGAAAATATCCTCTTGTGGCGTCTGCCCATATGAGCGTAGCGACAGCTAAAGTAGCAGGGGTTAAGCGTGTCATAGCATGCGCACCACCTTTTAAAGGTATGCCTAATCCCGCAATCGTGGCTACCATGGCACTGGCCGGTGCTGACGAAATATATTGCTTTGGTGGCGTTCAGGCAGTGGGGGCCATGGCATTGGGCACAGAAACTATTTTGGCAGTCGATATGATTGTGGGTCCGGGTAATGCTTACGTAGCGGAGGCTAAGCGCCAGCTCTTTGGTCGAGTTGGAATCGATTTACTTGCCGGCCCAACAGAGACGCTTATTATTGCCGACGAGTTTGCTTGTGATCCGGAAATGGCGGCAACTGATCTTTTAGGACAGGCAGAACATGGGGTTAATTCACCAGCATTTTTGCTGACCAATAGTGAAGCATTTGCAAATGCAACTGTCATTGAGGTTGAACGGCAGCTAAAAACGCTTGAGACGGCTGAAATAGCTGGGCAAGCTTGGCGGGATTATGGGCAAATTATTGTTTGCGATACCTATGAAGAGATGCTTCAAGTAGCCGATGATCTGGCATTCGAGCATGTTCAGGTAATGACCAAGGATCCAGAGTATTTCTTAAATAATATGACTAATTTTGGCGCACTATTTCTTGGGCCAGAAACGAATGTGGCCTACGGGGACAAAGTCATAGGAACTAACCATACCTTACCGACAAACAAAGCAGCCCGGTATACTGGTGGACTTTGGGTGGGTAAGTTTATTAAAACATGCACTTATCAGAGGGTTAGCAAAGAAGCGACTGTCGAAATCGGCGAATATTGCTCCAGACTCTGTGATTTAGAAGGTTTTGCGGGCCACAAAGCGCAGGCGGATTTGCGAGTAAAACGTTACGGATCTCAGTAAAATAATACCGAGGCATAAATATAGGTGTCAAGTTACCAGTTTACATGTGAGCGGCATCTAAAAGTTCCCGGTCTAAACTGTGGTGAGAAATAGAATCGACCGGGTCCTGCGATTGAGGTCGGTTTAAAAAGTACTAGTTACTAGCGGTTGGGTGTCTTAACATCCAGTGTATCCTTATGTCTTAAAGTGCGCTGATAGTGCTCTTTTTAAAGGGCGGTCCAGCCACCATCCACCCGCAGACTATGACCGGTCACCATGTTCGATGAAGAGCTGGCAAGATAAAGTACTGCCGCGGCTACATCTTCAACGGTTCCTATTCTGTCGAGGGGAATTTTACTCAAAACGTCCTGCTTAAAATCCTCATTTTCGAACATTGGGGCGGTTAGAGGCGTTTCAATAAAAGTCGGAGCAACTGAATTGACGCGAACATTACTTGGCGCTAGCTCCACTGCCATGGCTTTAGTAAGACCTTCGATGGCGTGTTTTGTCATGCAATAGACAGTGCGATTAGCGGCGCCAATATGTCCCATTTGTGATGACATATGAATAATAGATCCAGAGGCCTGTTTGGTCATTATTTTAGCTGCAGCTTGCGCGGTCAAAAAGGCAGAACGAACATTGAATGTTAGCATCAGGTCTAAGGTCTGCTCAGTTACATCAATAAATGGCTCTGGTTTATTAGTGCCGACATTGTTGACTAAAATGTCCAGTCTCTCCAAGCCTGCAATGCGTTTTAAAAATTCATCATTAGTGATATCTAGTGTCCATGTCTTAATACTATCACCATACAGTTGATTTAATTCATGTAGGTCAGAATCGGTTCGACTGACGGCAATAACGCTGGCGCCAGCCTCGGCAAGGAGTATGGCGCAGGCTCGACCAATACCTTTACCCGCGCCTGTCACTAAAGCGATCTTTCCAGTAAGGGAGAACATTTTAGAAATTATAGGGCTGTTAGAATTACTCATGATATTGCCTTACTTTGGTTTGATTAAACTTAATGTGAGTAGAATAGTGTTTGCTGTAAGTCGCTCCAACGGTAGCTATAACAGCCGTAGAGCGTGCGGAATAAGAATGGAGTTAACGAGAAAATAATAATATATCCCGTTTAATGGCCTGTGGAAATCCATCAGTAGTATCCTGTGGTGAAAACCAGCGGTATGGACTGCGTTTCAATGCGTGGTTATTACCATTATAGGTAAATGTTTGTGCTTTACCACCTTGCTGGGTTATACGTTGGGCCAAGTCTATATTCCAACTGGGCATTGAATAATAATCTCTATCTGAGTGATGAAGCACCAATGGCTCGGTCAAAAATGCCACTGAATTGAATCCTCCAATCGCCAGCATTTGCTGCTCAAATTTAGGGGGATGTTTGACCACCACCTTACCATTCTCGTCTGTTGTTATACTGATATGTAAGTCCCCCAAGTCGTCAACCTGAGCAATGATTCGATCGGACATAATCTTATATCTACTGCGTACTACGGTCTCGACATTGGGTTCTGCCCACTGTTCAGACTGCCACGTCCAATCAGATGACCTGGTGTCAAGAGTACCAATATAATCACTTGGCCAAGGGAAAATAAAGTTAGGGTTAATACTACCGTTTTTACCTTTGGCCGTTCCGGTCCAGCTGCCATCCCCCGAGAAAAATGCCTGTAATGTTGAGGCCATAGGAGCGAACGTCTCGAGCTGAGTAAACCGGTCTGGAATATTACCCGACCAAATAGAGGCGGCCGAAAAACTATTGTTGATACTGGAGCCTTCCCCTGATATTGCCAATGCGGTAAGGGCCACATCGCCACCTTGAGAATATCCAGTGAGGTTGATGGCGCTAAGATTAGCTTTGGGTGTTAAGTTTTTATTTCCAGCCCATTTCGTCCAATCGACGCTATTTAGGAAAGATAGGCCTTCCAGTAGGTTGAGCAAATCGATTGCATAAAATGTCGGTGACAGATAACTGGCATTGTCCCAGCTTTGCATGACGTTATAGCCGCCTGCCTTAACACCATCAACAGTTCCATGACCTATGAATCCTGGAGTAATCACTATAAATCCAGCATCCACATAGCCGTTGATAAGCTCTCCTGCGAGTGATGTTAAATCATAACCGAAATTATAATTTCGGGCTTTTTCTTGGCCAACCCAGCCATGAGCAAATATTATTACTGGATAGCCTTTGGCTGGCATGTCTATTGATGGTATATCTAGACGCGCATAGACTAATCTGTGGTCTGACTGATAGCTTACGACATAGCTGTTAAAGGGTGCTGTACCATCACTGGCGTAGAAGCGATCATATTCGCTAAGCCCGTCACTCATGTTCATTTTTTTAATCAAGCTAGGGCTAGATTGGTATTGACGGCTTCTAAGTGCGGCAATACTGAGACTGTCTAGCGAGCTTATACAACTGACAGTGGTCGGGGCACATAGAGCATAGATGCTGGGGCTGATAAGCGTAGTTACCAAAAGAAATAAAAGGGCACGTGACATATGGCTTGGTCTTTTTTGAGTAGAATTTTGAGTATCTAATCTGCCGATAGTGGGGTTCAAGTAAGCGCCGTTGAGCGAAACAAAATATTCGATGTCTATAGCCTGTCGGCACCTCACAATGAAACGATATCTTTGCAAAACCTGTCTTAAGTTTAATTGCCTAGTGCGGTTAACTCACTAACGCAGAGCCTCTGGGTTATGAGCGCCGCGCCAGAAAAGTCATTGTCTTCGGCAAAAGCTCCTGGAAATGCAATACACCTAATATTCGCGGCTAATGCAGCGCGCATACTGATTTGCGTGTCTTCTATGGCAATACAATGTTGCGCGTCCAGCTGAAGCTCAGATAGGGCTTTGAGATATATTTCAGGATTAGGTTTCGTGTTAGAAGCGATTTTATTGTTACCAATAAAATTAAAATCACGCCGATTTAACTGGTTAGCGACGGCAAAAAAAACGGCATCAATATTAGCTTCTGAGGTAGTGGTTACGAAGCCCAGTCGTAAACGATTATCTAGGGCATGGCGAATAATGTTCGCTACGCCAGGACGAAGCAAGATTGTCTCATTGGCCATCAAACGATTGAATATTATTGTTTTTTGCTGATGCAACTGTTCCGCGTTTACCTCACTACCCCGTCGAGTCGCGAAGTCTTGAATCCGCTCACAGCCTCCAGATTTAGTGAGCAGGCGCCGGTATTCTTCTGTATTCCAATCCCAGTCAAGTCCAGCCTCAGCAAAGGCTTGATTAAACGCGCGGCGCTGAAGCTCAGACGTTTCAATCAGCGTGCCAATCGAGCCAAAGAGTATAGCCTTGTAACCCATTATTACATCCTTATTTAGCAGCACATCCTTAACATGTATAGGAGGGTAGTGATGCACATCAATCTTTGTGCTGTGAAAACTTTACGAGTTCCCATATCTAATTAGCAACCAAGCGGCCTATAGCGATCGATTAATGTAGATTTCAGACCAGAGTTATTTTGCGCATAACATTGCACTAGATTAACTGGTTAAATAAATACAAGCCGGCAATCGAGCCGACAAAAAACAGCAGTAACCAATAGCTTTGCTTATCGATTCGTCCGGGAACGAGAAACCATCCGTTGTCTGTTTCGGGGAGATTGTTGTCTGCAAAATATTTTTTCTGCCCCTGAATACTGTACCTTGAGTACTCAGTCTGGCGTCCATCGATGATTAAACTAGCGCTAATAGACACTGTTATATTAACAATACCACCAATAGCGCAATACCAAGGCCAGGCGATGTCGGTATTAGTAGCAACCCACCAGAGAACGACAAAACCCATTACTACACCTGTCAGCAGACCTTTTTCAGTAGTATGTTTGGAGAAAAAACCAAGACCAAACATTGCTAATTTAGCGCCTACAAAATACGAACCTACCTTACTCAGTGTCTCTAGGACGGAGCCGCTACTTTTAGTGTACATAAAGGCTGGAATGATAATAGCTAGAGCCCAGAAAACCGTAAATAGTCGCGACACTAAAAGATAATGCTCTTGGCTAGCATTAGTTTTTACGTATTTTTGATAGAAGTCGATGGTTGTTACAGTCGACATAGAATTAAATGCTGAGTCGAGGCTAGACATGGATGCAGCTATTACTGCGGCGGCAATAATTCCCATTAAACCTGGAATGGCGAGCGTTGAGGCGAATTGCAGAATGATTGTGTTACCGTTTTCAAATTCGCGACCACCGTAGTAACTGTAGAACAGAATACCCAGTAGGAAAAACAGAAAATATATAAAGATCGCGAGATATCCCATCATTAGGAAAGATTTTTTTGCATCGCCAATATTCTTTGACGCTAAGGTGCGTTGCACCATCATCTGGTTAGCGCCATACACGGTTATGTGAAATAGAGCCATGGCAATAACGCCTGTCCAAACTGTGCTCACTTGAGTTGAGTCGAAACTAAAGTTCAAAGGATCTGTTTTACCTTCAGACTTTAGTAACGCAAGTGTTTCGCCCAAAGGAAGACTGAGATTGTTGATTAGAGAGACGGTAATGATCAGTGCGCCAACTAATAATATAAATGCCTGAACAACATCTGTCCAAATCACTGCGGCCAACCCGCCCATTATGGTGTAAATAAGTGCGATAACGGTAATGATGATGATGGCGTAAACGACGGGCATGCCAGTAATGAATTCAAGTACGAGCGCTGTTGCATACAATATAGCTGCGGAGGTTAAGCACTGAGACACTAAGAAAATAATAGCGATAACACTTCGAGACGTCGCGCCAAAGCGTCGCTCTAAATAGTCGTATATTGACGCAACACCACTGTTAAAGAAAAACGGTAGAAAAAAGGCAATAACGATAAAAATAACGATCGGGTAATTGAGGTGAATGGCAATAACACTCAATCCCTCAGTGTACGACCAGGCAGGGCCACCAAGAAAAGACAGGGCGCTTACGTAGGACGCTACAACCGAGACGCCAATCGCCCACCAGGGGATATTTCGTTGACCAACAAAAAAATCATCTGCACTAGTGACTTTTTTACTAAGAACCGCTCCCAGGACTAAATTACCTACCAAATAGATCCCTAATATTGACCAATTAATCAGACCGAATGCTTGTAGTTCCATGTCTCTTCTTCTTTTTAGGTATATTTAGTCGTCTACACTCAATCTTGCTCGATATATTTGAACTAAAAGAGATAGTTCATCAAATACAGTCCATTCCTCCGTGATTAGGCCGTCAATGACTCTGTATTGACTCTCGCCGAGAAGAAGCAAAGGGGTTCCGGTTGGCTCGCCATAGAGCCCAGGTCCACCATGATTACCTGCTATGGTCCATCGAACAGCAACGTCTGTACCTCCCTTGTCGTTCTTAATGGAACAACAATAATCATAAGAGAACTTTAATTGTGTGATGGTACCAATTAATTGCGCATAAAAAGCAGTAATTTGCTGATGGCCTTTTAATGTTTGGTTTCTGGAGCCATGGAGTAGGGCATCTTCGGCGTAGCTTTGAAAAACATCCCCGATCAACCGAGCATTCCAAATATTTTGCATCAGCGCTTTGATGAATCCTTCTGGATCCTTAGAGCTACATCCTGAAAAAGCCTGTCTCTCATGAGTTACGCGGCTAGATACACGATTCAGTTCAGACTGATACCAGTCCTCAAGTCTTTTTTGTAGTGGTTCAGATGCTTTTTGTGCAGCGATTTCGTGAACATCGAAGCCAAGTTGTTCAGTGAGCGCGTAATTGTCGCGGACCAACCACTCTTCGATAATTTTATTATCTTTAACTATACAGTGAGCTATTACAAAAAAAGTCGCCTGATTACCTGTTGCAGGCCCCATATCACTGCTACCCAGATTGGTCATCGACGTTTTAATAAGGTGAGAAGTATGAAATCCATTAGTATCGTTGCCACCCCAGATTATATTCTCTGCTCCTAGGGTTCTATCGGGAAAGCTGGCTAAGGTAATAAGAGTATTTTGAGTAACCTCTTCTGCGCCAATAGTAATCCCTGCCATCGTATAGACTGGGCAGTCATCGGAATAATAATCGTAGCAGAGACCTATTTGCTTTCCTTCCCAAATACGATAGGTAATCCGTAAAATATAGTCAACGATATCGGTAAATTCATCATCGAAGCCTACCATGCCGACGCCCTTAGTCCTTGACCCTCCGGGAGCGCTATCGTAGTGATCTTGCATTATATCCATGATGAATTAGCCTTAAGTTATAGTCGTCGCTTAATTATATTATCAGTCAAATATCGCTGCACTAGGATTATCGCCACCACGCACAATGACCACCTCTACTGGCTCATTACTCGCGTTCGAAAAACTCCTAGACAACCCAATTGGACAGGTAAATAAATCACCAGCACCGAGAGTGAAGGCGCCCTTGTCAGAGGTGACTGTTAGAATGCCGCGATGCACAAACAGAACTTCGGGCTCCTGACGGCTATGTTTTGTGATCGTTGCTCCGCAGTCAAGCATTAATCGTCGTAGTTGAAAGTTATGGGGCCGGCTTATCTTACCTTCTGGCATTCTCTCAGCATTACTTTCGCCGCCAATGACCGCATATTCGGAGGCGCCTTGTTCATGAGTCAAGCCTCCGGCATCTAAGCTTACGTATTCAGTATTGCGTTTTATATTTTTTTCCATATCCTCCAGTGTTAATTTTCCAAAAGCGTCTAGCTCTTTTCCTGATATTGGCGTGTAAAGCTCTTGGTCAGCGGGAATCTCTTGACCCGAATGGGTATCTATTAATCGCCCATTTTTTAATAAGACTAAACCAAATTGCTTGGCCTTCTGAAGTACATAGGGTGCCCAAGTGACACTACCGGGCGTTCCATCTGGGAGATGCCCCAATATGCTAAGTAGAAAGCCGTTGTCGTCACCGACGTTTTCAAAGCCACGAAACATTTGAGTGGGGATAGATATAGTATCGCCGCTCTTCAAAATAGTCTCGCCATCGGTCCCGTCCTCTCCCCAGGTAAACTTCCACTCCCCTCTATGGACTACAAAGACTTCCTCCGTGTCATGGCTATGCTGAGAGTTTTTGCAACCTTGGGGCTGGCGCGCCGCGCCCACATCAAACCCATGTGGCTGATTTATGTGCACTACTTGATCTGGGTTCTCTGCTACGCCAGCCCCAATAAGGCAAAAATTCTCCTTTTTATCACTTCCGGGCGTTCGAGCATCAATAAAGGCGGTTTTACACGGTACTATTTCTGTGTGCCGTAAAATGAGGGAGTTGAGACTATCAATGTCAGATATTAGGTCCATAGTGCTCGTCGTAGAGTTGGTTTAAAAAAACAGCAAGGAAATGATAGTATTGTACTTCGAATGCAAAATCAACATGCGCTATATCGAACAACATTCGCTTAAACATTTATTACATGGAGGTTTATATCCGAAGAGTAGTCGTAATAACGTCCGTGTTACCTTAGCTCATGGCGGTGATTGGTGGCCTCTATGATTGAAGGCCATGATGTGCCGAAAAAATGTAACGTCCCGATTTATTGCCAAACGTAAGTTATCATCGGTAAAGAGATGACTATCACCCGCATAGGAGTAAAGGTTATTTGGTTTGCTGAGCTGAGTGAGCTGCGTGGCTATTTTCACCGAGCCGCTAAAGAGCGTTGTTTGGTCTCCCTCGGCATGATGGATATTTAGAGGACTGTTGATTAATTTAAGTTGACTGACCCTGGGTATCAAGCCTGTGTCTCTGCTATCTGTCTCCGTTAGAAGCTGGGTAGACCAGATACTTGCTCCACTAAGTTTGTCACCAAGGACCCCAGCAACGCGAAGTGTTACTTGACCTCCCATAGAATGCCCGAGCATAAATAAATGGCTTTTATCGATATTATTAATACTGTCTAACGCTTTAACGACACCTAATACGTCTCGCGCATACCAGTGAGCGGAGGTTTCTTTGAGCGTAAATTCAGTGCCCGCAGAATCGTTGTGGCCACGATAGTCTGGAACAACTACCAAAAACCCATGGCGTGCAAGTGACTGGGGTATTTGTCGATAATAGTCGCCAGGGCGATCGCTGATACCATCTACAGAGCGTCGACCATTCATAAATGGTTCTGGGTGGAATCCATGGTTAAAAATAATTACTGGCCAACCTGCTAAAGGCATACCCTGTTCTGGCTTCAGTAAGAAAGCGTATTGAGATAGTCCGTCTACAGTTAATTGACCGACTCGGCCGGTCAGCCCTATTAAAGGTTTCGCGAGGGGATTTTCTTGTAGCGTTACGAATTCAGTATTCGAAATAGGCGATAACTCGCTATGCTCTTTAGCATCCGTAGCCTCAGCCAGGAAACTGATATTAAAAAACATAAAACAGACGATAAGAACTTTTCGGTTATCCATACATTTCTTCGTTATGTCGCTAAAAACAATGATTTAAAGTTTGACGTCACAAGATATCTACTTTGGGTCTCGGCCGCAAGAAATGACTATGGTTTCTAATTTCGGACCCTCTCAATGGATTTGTTCATAAAAAATTTTGATTTTGTGTTGCATCCGCAGTCTAACACGCAAGTCGTTAAAAGCTTTTTCGGTAGGGGATAATTGTGAACTTGGGCAGTTGCTCTAAGTATGTCCCTTGGACCTATCAGCTAAGTTAATAATATTCGCTAGGGGGGATTACCCTGAAAAATGCAATAATAAAGCGTAACAAACTGTCTTGTGTGGTGACGATGTGATCGTCTTTCGTAGACAGTTTGTAGGTTACGATATCGATAGTTAGCTGTGATGGATTAGGGCTCTTCGCCATTTTGAATAGGGGCTTTTTGAGAATCCATATTTTCCCAACCATGACCACCGAATGGGTCAACCCCAAGTTGCTGTAGTATCGATGGAAAATCAACCATAACCCAGTTATCAACAATTTTTCCATCAACCACTTTCCAAAAATCCATATAGCGAATTTCAATTTTTTTCTGAGTTGCTGGGATACCCATAAAGTTGCCGGAATGCACCGCCTCTTGGCGACCAAAAGCAGAGCACCATTCGCCCTGGGTTACTCTTGCCTCGTCGACACACACTTTATCGGAAAAAGCGTTTTGAAATGGGCGCTGCCAATTTTGTTGAAATTCATTTAAGCCAACTTTATGACCACAGCCAGCATTTCCTATCCAGCGAAATGATGGGCTAAAAAATCTGTCCATGCGTTCAATATCATGATCATTAAGCCCATCGACCATAGCATCAATGACTGCCAGAGTTTCGGTAGTTTTACTTAGGTCATTGTCAGCTGTCAATGGGGCCTGAGAGGGTCTAGATCTTTTCATAGTCAAAGTCTTCGCAGTATGAATTTAGGGGGTTATATTTTTACAGCGCTCAAGAATATCTATACCTTGCTGCTTAAGCCACCAGGGTAAATCAATAATGACCCAGTTCTCAGCGAGTTTTTCACCGTCACGTCGATAGACATCGACGACACGCATATCTACTCGGCAGTCATTCCCCGGGAGACCCAGAAATCCACCAGTTGGCGTATGGGTCAAATTGGGCCAGCCAAAAAAGCAGGCGTAGTCTCCCTCCGCATAACGACAAATATGACCGTTATATACTTTATCCTTTAGACTTTCTCTAAAGGGGTAGGAATGCTGTTCTTGATAGCGGCGAACAGTATAGGTCGATCCAATACCGGCAGGCCCATACCAGCTCATGTCGGAGTGCCATGTTCGCTCCAATATTTCTGGTGGATAGCGGTCTTCACCTGAACGATTTAGCTCATTGAGATCGTCTATCATTTGGTTCAGCACCGCCATGGTTTTTTGAGACTCAGTTTCGGGTTGACTGGCAATCTGAATACCGTCATTGGTTTTAGGCCCAGGAACAGTAACCGAGGCGCCAGTTTGCATTGGCAGCGGATTAATACCGGCTTGGTGCATAACGCCAATAATGTCGCAGAAAAAACTACTGCGAACGATCTTACCGTCTTTTACATTGTGAAATTCGGCATAGCGCAAATAGGCCATCTTGCCTGTGGCTGGAATGCCCAGCCAATTATGGTCGAAAAGACCTTGAAAGTGACCCATACTGGTCACCCATTGGCTACCATCGATCTCGCTAGTACCGCCCATAAATACGTCTTGGCGGCGCCTGACTGGAGACCAAGCAGTGAGGAATGGTATCCAGAATGCCTCAGCCACATCTTTTGCATGCTTTTGTTCTTCAAATGGATATACTCCATACCAGTGATAATCATCGTCAATAAATTGATTAATAGTGTCGGAAATATTGTCTATTGTGGAGTTTTCCAGCGCATCAAAGTAGTCAAGGATAAGCTGTTTGTTGGCAGAATGGTTGGTCATAGTAATTAAAGTCCTCTTGCTTGCTGTAGTAAATCAATACCAAATTGATCGAAAAGGTCGATCATGTCAACAAAGACCCAGTTTTCGACAAACTTATCATCACGTCGAAGCCAGAAATCCATGCCGTTAAAGTTGATCCGGTTACCTGTAGCTTTTGCGCTAAGATAATCGCCAGTATGCTGCGATGTAACACCTGCCCAACCTGAAGATCCCACAAAATTATCCTGAGCAAATAAACTATCCAGATCCTGAACTTTGCGGTCTGGGAAACCTGTTAGCCAGTGCTGCTGATGGTGGCTTTGGAATTCTTTAAGGCTGAAACATGCCCCTATACCCCCAGGTCCGTACCAGTTGACATTACTGTGGAAAAACTCAGCCACACCCATGCTACTTAGAGCTTCTTTGTCGAATCTGTTGAGCCCTTCAAAAAGAAATTTTCGTATCAGACTCATTGACTCTGCTGTTTTAGCCGATTGATGATTATCAAGTAAAATCCCGTTGACCCCAGTAGGGCTCGGGTACACAAAATCTGCACCATGGCTCGCGGGTAGGGGGTTTTTGTTAATTTGCTGAAGAAAGTCAATAATGTCGAAGAGAGTATACATCTCGACAATTTTCCCTTCCTCCATACGGAAAAACTCACCCCATCTAAGTTTTATAACTTGATGAGTCGGTTCAAAGCCGAGCCAAGATTTCGAGAAAACACCGTGATAATAGCCAGTTGCGCCTACCCATGATTCCCCGTCGGGACTTTTATCGACCTTGCCATCGCTAATTCCGCCAAACAGCATGTGAGTTTCTCGTGACAATCCAGAAAATGCATCAATAAAGGGCAACCAAAACGAAGAGCACCATTCATCGGGAGTAAAGCATGACTTGAATGGTTTGGGCCCATGCCAAGCAAAGTGCTTACCAACTTCTTGAGAGAGTGAAGCTTGCGCTGTTTTAGGGTTTTGGAGTGATTCAAATAGACGGGTAACAATAGCATTGTTACCTGTTGAAGCATTCTTCATTTAGGAGTTTCCATCTGCACAGAGTTTGAGTAGACTATTAATGTACTGCGAATGCAAAATTAAAGTCAAACAGTTTTGAAAGTAAAAAATTCTTTATTGATAATCAAGTATTTGCGTGTTGGAAAAATTATCTCCAAGGACGCTCTAAAAGCTAGGTAGTTACGGACCTGATGTGATTAATAGATCAAGTGATTTCCTTTTGCAGTGCTGAACATATTGGGATTATGCTAGAGTGTTTAATGTGGTTTAGATGTTAATGCGCAACCGACGCGTGAGTGCAAGATTTCCCAGTAGAGGTATGGATAATACAATGCGTGATGCTAAGTCAAAATTTATCAAGAGTGAAGGTAAGCGAGCTACCTCCTATGACGTTGCTCGCGTTGCGGGTGTCTCACAATCGGCAGTATCTCGTTGCTTTAAGACGGGAGCCAGCGTGTCTGCTAAAACCCGGGCGAAAGTCGACGATGCTGCAAAATTGTTAGACTATCAGCCAAATGCTATTGCCCGTGGATTAATTTCTGGCCGATCGAATATTGTAGGTGTTCTAATTACGGAGTTAACTAATCTTAATTATCCGCAAGTCTTATCTGAATTGAATCGCAAATTTTCAGAAAAAGATATCCATATACTCTTGTTTACCCTTGATAGTGAAAGCGATGTTGATAAGGTTCTAGGGAAGGTCTGGCAATATCAAGTGGATGGAATTGTTGCCGCTGCTCAATTTACTGAGGTCCAGATAAGCGCGTGTGAAGACCGGGGTATTCCTTTGGTATTTTATAATCGCCTCTACCCTCAAAGCAAAGTCTCATCAGTTTGTTGCGATCATTATGAGGGCGAGCGAGCGCTAGTGGAAGGACTACTGAATAGTGGTCGTAAGTCATTTGTAGTCATGAGTGGTTCAGTGGACTCGCCAGTAAGTACAGCCCGAACTCAGGGTGCTGTAGCGCAACTTAAAGGATCGGACGTTAATATTATTGAGGTAGAAGGTGACTACAGTTACCAGCGAGCCTGTGCCTTGACGCGTGAGGTAATGAATTCATCGAAGCATAATCCAGACGCTTTTGTTTGTACCAATGACATTATGGCCATTGGCTGTCTGGATACACTACGAATTGAATACAATATCTCTGTACCCGAGGATATTTCAGTGGTTGGCTTTGATGGTGTCGAGGCGGCTACTTGGCTAAACTATAATTTAACAACGGTCATACAGCCTTTAGAGCGAATGGTGGCGGCGGCGGTTGAAATGATTTTAGAGCGTATTGAACAGCCGGCACTGCCGGCGGAAAAACGTCTTTTTGCGGGTACTGTCAAGCATGGTACAACTGCACAGCTTGATTAGAAGTCGGGCAGTATAATTTTAATTGGAGCGTCGCTAGTGCCTTTACCCTTACTACTGTTGCCGGGCTCACTTTGTACCGACCTGCTTTTTCAGGCGCAAACCTCTTTTTTCAAAGGGTATAGAGAGGTGATAGTAGCTAATTTTTCTAATTGTGATTCAATCGAGGCTATGGCTACCAAGGTACTCAACGAGGCACCAGAAGAATTTGCATTAGCAGGTCTTTCAATGGGCGGTATTGTGGCCTTTGAAATGTTTAGACAGGCACCTCAGCGGATTAATAGAATCGCTTTACTGGACACAAATCCGCGTGGCGAATTACCAGAAGATTTGCCTATCAGACATCAGCAGATCAACAATGTGACTGAGGGTGGTGTTGACAGGTTGAAGACCTTAGTGAGTCAGCAGCTAATGCCGAAATATGCCTTTGATCCAGAACAGGTTTTACAGCTCGAGCCTCTAGTGATGAAAATGGCCTTGGACGTTGGTGCCGATGAGTTCATCAATCAATGGCGCGCATTAGCGAGTAGGGTTGATAGCTGGAGCATGTTAAAAGATATTCACTGCCCTACGCTTATTCTGTGCGGTGCCCATGATGCACTGTGTAATGAGAAGCTCCATCGTGATATGGCTCTAGAAATAAAACATGCCAGATTGGAAATTATTGAAGAGGCTGGGCATCTCAGTACTCTTGATGCACCTGAACAGGTGAATAGAGCCCTAGAAAACTGGCTCAATTCGTAATTTAATCTTATAAGAAATAATAACTATGACTGCTTTTAATCCACATAATAATTTTCGACAGAAACTGTTATCAGGGGAATGTCTAATTGGCACCTTTGTAAAGACCCCGTCGATGATGGTTGCAGAAGTCTTGGCAAGTACAGATTTAGACGTTGTTTGCTTTGATGCCGAACACTCCCCATTCGATCGTCGCGATATAGACAGTTGCCTAATGGCTTTTCGCGCAGAGCAAAAACCCGCGTTGGTTAGGGTAGCTTCCTCATCAGCAGACCAAATACTCAATGCACTTGATTGTGGCGCTACTGGTGTTGTTATTCCTCACGTCGATTCGCCTGAGAAAGCATTAGCCTGTGCTACTGCTGCAAGGTATGGAAGGGTCGGCCGAGGCTATGCTGGTTCTACCCGCTCAGCTGGTTATGGCGCAGCTAGCGTTGCTGAGAATATCAGTCTCAACCAACTAGAAACCACGGTAATAGCACAAATTGAGGATCTTGCGGCTTTGGACCATATTGAGGAGATATCAGCTCAAGAAGGTATTGATTGTCTGTTTATTGGCATGATGGATTTGACAGTGGCTCTTGGCGCACAGGCTGCGACTGATAGCGTCGTTATTGAGGCGGCTGAAAAAATTTGTATTGCTGCTCAGGCGAATAATAGAAAACTTGGTATCTTTGTTCCTAGTATTGATAGCATCGAATTTTGGCGAGATCGAGGTGTCACGCTTTTCTTAATGTCATCAGATCATAGCTTTATAAAGCAGGGCGCTAAAAAGCTAGTTGAAGAGGCTCGAGTCAACTTTTGAGCTAGTTAGTGTTTAGCCTTAGGAATACCTAAGCTGAGTAGTTTATGTCCAATGATCTTGAATAGCCGGCGTGGAGTAGGCGTTGACTAAGGTTACTAATAATACCTGTCCGTAAATACTTAAGACTTATCAAAGCCAATGTGGGAAATATTATAGCGATTAACTTTTCTTATCCTGAGGACTCTTCTATCACTGCTACCTAGCTATATCTACTTGACTGTATAGCAGTAACTTATCCCTTAAAGCACTCCTATCCATAAATGCAATTAAAGCATAGCTATGCTAGGATCGAGTAGACTATGCAGTTAAGCGTAGTCTAGAAGCCTATAAAATAACCAAGGATTACTACTATGAAGAACCAACTTACCAAGATTGTTCTAGCGCTAATAGTACTTGCCTCATCGTCCCTTGCTCTAGCAGATCATCATGCGGTACCTAGGACTGCAGCTCTAGAGGCTTTTTTCTGTAGTTTTGAGAAAGGTAAAGATATGGATGACTTGTTAAAAGTCACTGCTGAATGGGATAAATGGATAGATACCAGTGATTCAAAGGGTTATGAGGCTTATGTTATGCAGCCTGTTATCAACACTGGAGCAGACTTTCCGTATGACTATTTTTGGCTAGGTATTGCAAAAAACCATGAAGCTATGGGGCAGAGTTCTGATGAGTGGATGAAGAAGGGCGGCAAAATAGCGGCAAAATTCGATGCTGTGGCGCCCTGTGACACTCACATCTTAATGACAAGCCAGGTTGTTAAGCCCAGTAATAATAATGTTAAAGGTGGGTTTGCACAGATATCGTCTTGCGAGTTAAATGAAGGCGTCAACATGGGGTCGTTGATGGCGGCAGATAAGCAGTGGGTTAGCTGGATGACAGACAACGAAATGCCAGGTGCTTTGGTGCGTTGGTTCGGAGGCGTCGGTGAGGCAAAAGACAGTACCACTGATTTTTATACCGTGTATTTGGCCGAAAGCCTAGCACAGCGAGGAAAAGCGCATGACATGATGATGGCTGGCGGCGGCGCGGCTCTCAGTTCTATTTATGATGATGTTATGACTTGTGACGTTCCCCGTGTCTATCATGGAACACCTGTTGGCGGTAAAAGCGCTAGCTGAGTACCTTTTATTAATTAGAAAAGACCCTCACAGAGCCATTTGTGGGGGTTTTTTTTGATTAGCCGCTTAAGAGTTCAGTCTTTTTAGGTGGACTGTCAGCGCCGTTTAATAAGGTTTCAGTCCGATAATAGCGTCGGTATTTATCCACAGGTTTAAAGGACAAGACTGACCCTGATCATTGTTTATAGATCACTCCGCTCTTCATTACAAAGCTGACACGCTCGGTTACGCTTATATCCTTTAGTGGATTAGCCGGTACTGCAATGATGTCAGCCAAAAAACCCTGCTTAATCTGACCGATATCATTGTGCTTCATCATCGTGGCTGCATTAACGGTGGCAGCCTGAATCGCTTGTAATTCAGTCATACCATAGGTGACCATCCGGGAGAACTGCTTAGCATTGTCGCCGTGTGGGTAAATAGCGGCGTCGCTGCCAAACACCATGTTTACACCCGCTTTAACCGCGGCGGTAAAACTGTCTCGTTGAACCTGTCCAATGGCTTCATCTTTCTTCAAGTTTTCTTCGGGCACGCCATTGGCTTTACCAAAAGCAAAGGTGTACTCCGTGTTATAAATATCCATCGATAAGTAAGTACCGTATTCTTTAGCGAGTAAAATCGTTTCATCATCCAATATGCTGGCGTGCTCTATGCTGTCTACCCCGGCTATTATTGCGGTTCTAATACCCTCTGTACCATGTGCATGAGCAGCAACGACCAAATCTCGGCGATGACTTTCTTCGACAATCGCTTGCATCTCCTCTAAAGAGTATTGGATTGCACCCACTTTGGTGCCTCTGGAGAACACACCACCGGTGGCGCAAAATTTAATCGCATTTGCGCCGTACTTAATATTTTCACGCACCTTTGCCTTTACGGCCCATGGCCCGTCAGCAATACCTTGGCTTTTCTGCTTTAACTCTGGGGGCGAATAATTATCATCACAATGGCCACCAGTAATGCCTAGCGAGGGGCCGGTCGCCCAAATACGTGGCCCGGGCACATCGCCAGCATCGATCGCATCACGCACTGCGATCACTGTGTAGTCAGAAGCCCCGACATTGCGCACCGATGTAAAACCCGCTAGTAAAGTGGTTGCTGCATTCTTGACAGCATTAACTGTTTTGCGAGGTACAGATTGCAGTCGTGATTCTAAAAAAGAGATATCTTTAGACGCCGAGGCGAGATGTACGTGCATATCCATAAAACCAGGTAACAGCGTTTGTCCAGGTAGCTCTATGATCGTTGCATTATTGGGAATTATGCCGCCACCGGTGACGACTTTAAGTATTCTATCCCCCTGAATGAAGACCAGTGGTTGATCTACAAGTTCACCAGAGACAACCTCAAGTAGGCTATCTGCCCGCAACACTATTAAGCCTTTAGGCGCTATTTCAGTAGCTATTGCACTCCAGTTTGCCAACATCCAGAGACTACTGATCAAAATGTATCGCATAATATAATTCATCGCTAACTCCACTTTTAGCTAAATCCAAAACATGTTAAGACCTGCAGCACTTAACCTTCTGCAGTGCCAAGTACTCTGTTTTTCCTCGTTAGAGTTTAGTGAGGCCAATTCAAAGTAACCCGGTATTATCTAACTATACCTCTCTATTAGTTTTTTACTGGTCTGGTCTAACAATGCAGCTAGTTAATCTGAATATTACCTGAAATACCTCGAAAAACGTTACCCTCTGTGTCTTGCCCTTGATGAGTTAATCTATATCTCCCAGCTTCTATCGTCTTGGGCGTGTGCCAACTTAGGGTGGCAATAAAAGACTCATCTTGTTTTCGCCATCTCACGGTTGTAGTCCAGTCACTGTCAGTTGCAATAGTTTGCCAGCCGGACGATTTTTGCACTTCAACTAACATGTAGTTATTGCCGGTGACATAGTACGCACTGGGGTTGGTCGACCAGAATAGAGCTGTCACGGTGTCACCTTTACTGTACGCCGATGTCGCTGAGGACAGCGGATCGCCATAGTTTGAACCCTTGGGCGTCACAGAAATATCGTCACTCTCTAGAGTCTTTTCAAATGACTTGCCACGCCAGTCATCGTACACGGTGCTCGATGTAACAGGACTATTAGTATCTAAAGCTTTAGACAGCCTACTAACAATTTGCTGATAGGCGGGGAGTGTCCAGCGACCATGTAATGTGTGGCCACCTTCATATTGTTGGACAAGATATTCCTCTGGTGTGGTCACATATCCGGCATAGCCATTGGAATAGCCGGCCAGCACTATATGTTGCGCCCAGTCGCCAAGTTCATTCATAACGGTGGCTCTAAGACGGCGCCCGGCCATAGTAGTTACCTCTGTGGGCATTGCCAAAATGACCAATTGACCTATGCGAGCGATAGTTATAGAACGTATTTGTGATTGCAGGGGCGGGTTACCACTACCGGTTTCAAATAAAATAGCTTTAGGGGCGTGACAATCTTTTACCGCTGCGGTCCATTTTGGCGCACCGGTTAACCAACCAATCAGAAGATCTAACCAAATACTTTGTTGGGTCATTCCCTCTTCAAACAGAAAATGGCCGCCGCCATCTTCGGTAGATCCTCCTGCAAATGAATAACCATAGGCCGATGGACAGGTTGTCTGCGAGCCTGCATTTGTAAACTTATCCCCCACCTCATAGTCAGCTAGATTGACGTATATTTGGTGTGACTCAACACTGCCAGAGAGGGTATCTTGTGCATTATTAAAGAGATCCAGTGCAACCTGAAGTTGACGATCACCCATAATTTGCGTGGTTTCTACATCGGTTGTCCCTGGGCCAGTATTATCTAAATTGGTATTTGGGGTTACATCACCTGGGTCTGACTGCGCAAAAGCAGCGACAAAATCACTTTTATCGGTGTAGCGGGTACCCTGCAGTTTTTCCATTTGGAGCGACGCATAACCCTTGTGATCACCGGAGATGAGTCGGTTGTAGTAGTTCATGGCTGTGGGGTGTAGTGCGTGCCAGTTGAGCATTCCAATAGGCCCGGAGTCATCAACAAACTTTAGCAAGGTCATTGCCGTTGGCGTGTTTCGAGAATATTGATCGCGCTCATTTTTTGGGTTTTCCAAATAGGCAGGTACTGAGCGATTGGCGCCGCCATTGTTGAGGATGCCTTTCTCCAAATAAATAGTACCCGGCTGAAGATCCTGGTGAGCACTTACAATTGAAGCCGTTATGCCCTTAACAATAGCGCTAAAATGAGTGGGATAAAAACCACCCTCTAAACCAAGATCAGACCTTGAATGCCAATAACCACCCGGTCCTGCATGGGTATGAGTAGCACTCAAAATAACATTATTGATACTGTAATAGTCACCATATTGTTGTTTGAGCTGATCAATAACAGCCAAGGTTATGTGATGTTCAATACTACCCAAGTCAGCGCTAACAAAGACCAGTCGTTTAGTAGGCTCATTAGCTTGAGCCACAATAAAGGCCCGTGATCGTTGGCGAATATGCAGGCCTTCGGTCAACTGATCTTCGCGGCCAAACCCCCACATTTGAACACCATAACTAGGGCCGGTAATGTCTGACATACCCCGGCCAATAAGGTAGGGCTGTGAGGTTTCTTCTGCATGGGTAGTAACAGGAAGAAGTACCATGACGCAAAGAGCGACATATCGGAAAATAGTGTTGGAGTAACTGGGATAACACTTATTAAGAGTTCTTATCATCCTCTCAGTCTACAGGGTCATAGCGCTAACATCTAGATAGCGGCGTTGGCCTTCTAGAGTCTTACTTTAGCGAGATCTATGTTGTGTTTTTTAAATTCAAGTAGAGAAAGTTTAGAGTCCTTTGCCGACGAAAACATACACAGGGTTGTAGACACTTCAACCGGTGGACATCACAGTTTAGTAGCTATACTTGGGCACTTTTATTTACGAAAGAGGTGTTGCGTGTAAAATAATAAGTCACAAGGTATAACCCACATTGACTGAAGAATACCCAGATCCATTGGTGGCTGGTCATAGGCCACCAGTTGGCATAATAGCCGAAAAGCACTGTGCCACTGCTAGCTGCTGCAATTGACAATCCCGACGCGGAATTAGCAATGTTTTTTGATTTGAAAACCTTGCGATACCAGTGGTGAACTTGATTATGCAAGTGGCTATTATCCGGACGCATTATTGGCGTCCCCTTTAATAGTCGTCTTATTACAGTGACCAAAAAATCGATGCATGGGTAAGATAATAATGCCGCTAAAAAAGATAACGAGGCCATGCCTTCTGCATAGATAACAAGTGATGTTATTAAAAGTGATGCGCCGACGCCATAGGATCCTGCATCACCTAAAAACAGTCGTCCAGAGACCACGTTAAATATCAAGAAGACTGAGCAAGTAATTAATACCGCTGCAAAGCCGAGCCCATCAAACTCATTCACGAATATAGTAAATGACAGAACTGCGATTCCAGACACAAGCCCATTAGCACCATCGGCCATATTCATGGCATTTAAGAACCCGACACAAAAAACGAGGGTCAGAATAAAAGCGAGTACAGGAATCGACAGAAGTGAATCAAGTATCGGAATACCAACTGAATTTGGAACAAGCCCAGGCCACTGAAGAAACACAAACCCGAAAATCAACAGTTTTACGAGTAACCGAAAAGAAGGGGAGAGGCTTTGACTTCGGATATCTTCGACTAGTCCCAACGTCATACAGCCTATGACTGGTATCCATGCAAGCCAGTCAATATTTAACGGCCCATTCCCTCCTGCCTGCCTGCCGGTTAGATCCAAAAAATAAAGCACAAATATGCCGCCAAGGATCGAAGCTGCTCCGCCTAGACGGGATGACTGCATTTCGGCAATGCCATGTTTATGGGGAGTCTCTTTGGCAAAACTTTGCATTGACATTAGTTGCATTAGACTGATCAGAACAAAGCCAATGACACCAAAAATAACAGTCGATAATATGACCATAAAGATGAATTGAGTTTTTTCACGATTCGTTAATGCCATATAAACTAATACCACACACAACGTCAGCTTGGAGTATAGGTAAAGTGGCTATTCGAAATTCGATAGAGTTTTACTCCGAAAAATGAATGCAGTTGCCTTGAGAGTATTGTAGATTCATGTAACTATCGCATCTGTGATTTAGGGGTCTAAACCTGTGTAAATAGGGATAGTTTGGTAGTAATAAATCGGCGCTTTATATGATTGATCAAGAACTTACTCTAACCTTAGTCAGTTGCGCATTCTTCATGGCGCTAGTAGCCTTTATTTCTTATCGGCAATCTAAAGATGAATCAAATAGTCGAGACGGGTATTTTTTGGCTGGACGCAATCTGAGTGCGGTTTTTATTGCGGGTTCGCTGTTGCTAACGAATCTTTCTGCAGAACAATTGATCGGGCTCAACGGCTCTGCCTATGGGTTTAATTTGAGCAGTATGGGCTGGGAGGTCACTGCAGCCTTCGCGACCATATGTATGGCATTTATTTTTCTGCCCCGCTATTTGGCCGGGGCTTTTTCAACCTTACCTGAGTTCCTCAATAATCGCTTTGATGATGATGTCAGACGTCTGACCGTCATTTTGTTCATGTTGGGCTACGGTTTAGTGACTATTCCATCGGTGTTGTACTCAGGATCTATAGCGGTACTGCAGTTGTTTGATGTACCGAACTTATTTGATATCTCATATAGTCGATCACTGGTATTGACCATTATTGTTATTGGTAGTTTGGGTGGCGTTTATGCCATATTTGGCGGCCTCAGAGCTGTTGCCGTCTCTGACACTCTAAATGGTATTGGTCTACTGATTATAGGTATTGCTGTGCCTGTACTGGGGCTTTCGTTGCTGGGTGAAGGTAGCGTGATGGATGGTTTGAGAATCATAACCACCACTAATACGGAAAAGTTGAACGCTATTGGCTCTTCTGAGGACCCGACGCCTTTTGCGACACTGTTTACCGGTATGATTTTTGCTAACCTGTTTTATTGGTGTGCTAATCAGTATGTTATCCAACGTACTTTAGGAGCTAAGAGCCTTGCAGAGGGGCAAAAAGGTGTTCTCTTTTCGGGTTTTTTTAAGGTACTTGTGCCTATCATGATGATGATTCCGGGTGTTATTGCTTTTCACCTCTACGGAGGGGCTAACAGCCCCGATGGTCTTGCCTCGATTGATCTCGCATACCCCCGCCTCATTCATGATGTACTACCAACCTATGCTTCAGGTTTTTTCCTAGCGGTTTTGCTTGGCGCAGTTTTTAGCTCGTTTAACTCTTTGTTAAACAGCGCGGCAACATTATTTTGTCTAGATGTTTATGAACCTTGGAAAAAGGCTAGAGGCGTTACAGCGATCAATGATAAGCAGATTTTAAAGGTGGCGAAAACAGCCTCTATTGTGATTGCACTATTTTCGTTCATTGTGGCGCCACTATTACAGTTTGCACCGGATGGTTTGTGGCAGATTATTCGTATCTTTACGGGCTTTTATAATATACCGGTCATTGCCATTGTGATTGTTGGTCTTTTCTCTAAGCGCGTTCCAGCACTGGGCCCTAAAATAGTGATTGGCTTTCACCTCATCACATACGGTTTATTAAAGTTTGTTTTAGATGACATTGTTACTCTCCATTTTATCCATCTTTATGCGGTACTGTTCTTTATTGAGGTGGGTATTATGTTGTTGGTAGGATATTACCGTCCCACGGCAGATAGCTGGACATATCAGCGCAACCATGTGGTTGATATGCAACCTTGGCGCTATGGTATACCTTGCGCGGTTAGCTTAATGTCATGTGTCGTGAGTTTGTACCTGCTATTTTCACCGGTCGGAGTAGTAGGGGGTTTCAGCGTGTTATTTGCACCTCTAATGAGCTGTTTAGTTGCGTCAAATATCTTTGTTTGGTGGCATTACATTAGGTTAAGTCGTCGCCTTCAGATATAGCTCGCCGTTACTGTCTCATAGTGCAGCCTTAAAGAGGTATTACCACTCCGAGATAGACCCATCATCATGGCAAAATCATCGTTGTTAGTAACATGTTCCAATAGTTCTGCACTTTGGCTGTAATATAAATCGTTATTTATTACTCATCAATGTAAAATTCACTGGCTCTAGGGCGGGTACCTACGGCATTATTCTGGTTACATTGGGTTAGGCTAACGCGGCGACTAGTAATCTATGACTATCAGTGTCGAATCATTTTATACCCTCCACAGTCGCCATTGCAGTTTGGTGATAGATTGTCGCGGAAATGCTCCGGCAATACTGTACTGGGGATCACGGTTGTCTGAAGCTACTAGTCCTGACATGTTGTCGCTGTTAGCGACTCGTCAAGAACTACAAGCATGCCAAGCACAAGAAGCCTTAATCGCTTTGTCCCCAGAGGCCGCTGCGGGTTTTATGGGCAGCCCAGGAGTGCAAATGCATCGCAGTGGTCGTCAATGGGCGATTTATGCTAAAACTAAGTCCGTTGACTTAGTCGATAACCAATTAACTATTATTTCGCAATGCCATGGAGCCGAAATCCATTTAACGCACTGTTTAGCGCTGCATGAGTCTACCGACGTACTCACAGCTACCACAGAGATCACTAACAGTGGTAGTTCTGCACTCTGGCTTGATCGCTGTGATGCCCCCTGTATTCCGGTACCTATGCACTACAACAAAATTTTAGGTTTTACCGGTCGTTGGGCAAATGAATTTCAACAGGTGAGCATAGACCGATTTCCTGGTGCCTATGTTCGAGAAAATAGGTCAGGTCGAACCTCTCATGACTCATTTCCTGGTATTGTTGTTCATACTGAGGACACCAATGAAAGTTCAGGATCTGCCTATGGGCTGCATCTGGGATGGAGCGGTAATCATCAACTGCGCATTGAAGAACAGCACACTGGCCAAGCTTACGCACAGCTAGGAGAGTTGTTTTTCCCGGGTGAAATGAGTCTTGAACCAGGCGAAAAATACTGTTCGCCCACGTTATATGGCACAAGTACTGATCATGGTTTTTCAGCTATTTCTGAGTCTTTTCATGGCTATGTACGCGCAAGCCTCACCGACAAGCGAGTCAGACATAAGGTCAGGCCTGTTCATTTTAATACCTGGGAGGCCGTTTATTTTGATCTGTCTTACGATCGGCTGTGTGAGCTCGCAGATGTCGCAGCAGAGGTGGGTGCGGAACGCTTTGTTCTTGATGACGGTTGGTTTAAAAATCGCAAATCAGACAAGGCAGGACTAGGGGATTGGTTTGTCGATAACAGCGTCTTTGTAGATGGTTTGGGCCCGCTGATTGATCATGTAAAAGCAAAAAACATGGAGTTCGGTCTCTGGGTCGAGCCAGAGATGGTTAACCCTGACAGTGACCTCTACCGAGCGCACCCTGATTGGGTACTTAATGCTGATCCAGCGCCCCTAATACTGTCACGAAATCAACTCGTCCTCGATTTAACGCGAACCGAAGTGCAAACTTATCTATTTGAACGACTAGATACTTTATTAACAGAGTATTCTATTAACTATTTGAAATGGGATATGAATCGCGCTGTATATCAGCCGAATAACCAGGGTGGGAGGGCCGTCGGTCACCACCAGACTAATGCGCTTTACACGTTACTGGCGCGTCTTCGAGCTGCACATCCGACAGTAGAGATAGAAAGCTGTTCATCTGGCGGCGGTCGAGCAGACTTTGGTATTCTTGCCTTCACTGATCGAATTTGGACCTCCGATAGCAACGATGCACTGGATCGCTTAGCCATTCAAAAGGGGTTTTCGCTGTTTTTTCCGCCAGAGATTATGGGTGCTCATGTCGGCCCAGCAACCTGCCATGCAACCGGCCGTGTTTTGAACATGGATATGCGGGTTGGTGTTGCAATGTTTGGGCATATGGGTATCGAGGCCAATCTTTTAGACATAAATGATGAGCAAAAGCAGACATTAAAAGCAGGATTGGCCTTACACAAGCAACATCGAAAATTACTACATGGCGGCAGACCAGTGCGACTAAACATGCCTCATGGTCAGAGTGGCTTTGGGGTAATCGCTGCTGACGGTGGAGAAGCCATTTTTTCTTATGCCCAGCTAGATACTTTGTCACATAGCGTTGGAGCGCGACTTCGGTTTTCTGGACTGGACGAGGATAGTCGTTATGAAGTCAAGATTATCTGGCCACTAAAGCCCACAAGTTACTCTACCTCTATACTAGAGGTTATTGATGGATCAGTGATTAGCGGTGATGGCTTGATAAATGTTGGCATACAACTCCCCATTATGTTGCCGGCAAGTGTGCTAATTTTTCATTTATCCCGCGTTATTGAATCCTAAGCCGCGCCCAAAGCGCGGTTTAGGTTAACCCAAAAATAGATCATAGACCGACTGATTACTTTGCTGACATCGAATTATCAAAGTCGCTGGCATCATGGCGCTCGGCCAATTGTTTTTCTTCAGCGCCCCAAACACGATTAACACGTTGACCACGTTTCATGGCGGGGCGTGTTTGGATTTCTTTGGCCCAACGAATGACGTTGGTGTAGGCGGTTACATCAAGAAACTCACCAGCCTCGTAAAGTGCGCCTGCCACTAATGCACCATACCAAGCGACATTGGCCATGTCAGCAATGGTGTATTCGTCACCGCAGAGGTATTGATTGTCAGCCAGTCGTTGGTCTAATACGTCTAGCTGGCGTTTTACTTCCATGGCGTAACGATTAATGGGGTACTCATATTTTTCGGGTGCATAAGCGTAAAAGTGACCAAAGCCACCACCCAAAAACGGTATGCTACCAATGTTCCAAAACAACCAAGATAAACATTCTGCTCGCAGTGGCGAGCCAATGGCAGGCACAAAGTGATTAAACTTTTCTGCCAAGTACAGCATGATGGCACCGGATTCAAATACTCTTACCGTTGTTTCTCCACTATGGTCTGCCAGTGCAGGAATTTTTGAGTTTGGATTGATACCTACAAATCCGCTACTGAATTGAGTGCCGTCAGAAATATTAATCAGCCAAGCATCATATTCAGCCTCGCTGATACCCAATTCAAGAAGTTCTTCCAGAAGAACAGTCACCTTAACGCCATTGGGAGTACCCAGTGAATAAAGCTGGAGGGGGTGCTTCCCAACAGGCAGTTCTTTTTCGTGTGTGGCACCGGCGATTGGGCGGTTTATCTTCGCGAAGCGGCCACCGCTTTCGCTGTCCCATGTCCAGACTTTGGGGGGAGTATAGGGTTCGCTCATAGTTTCTAACTTCCTTAGTTTTCTGTTGAGTTTCATTGAGTGCTAGTGTTGCTTAACACTTCTAAATAACGGTTACGCTGTTTCTTGTATATCTTCAGACTGGAGGCCGATCCATTCGGCTCGATTACCGAGTAAGAATCTGTTAACAAATAGGGCCAATGCTACACAGGTAAAAAAGGTAATGAACGACATATGAATGTAGTGCAGTGGCATCCAAATCCATATGAAACTGGCGTACATAAGAACACCGGCAATCACAGCGGTGATTGCGGCACGATAATCCACATTACGGAACAACAATCCTACGGCAAAACAGGCCAATATTGGCATGCTGATAAGGCCCCAGAGTTCTTGTAGTAAGTTAATGATGCTGTCAGATTGTGCATAGATAGGCACCATAGACACCGCTATGATGACGAAGATCACCGTGGCTATGCTACTGAGTCGACGCAGGTTGGGTTTTTCGTTGATGTAAGCCTCGTGCAGATCACAGACATACATGGCGGTAGAGGAGTTGACCATGCTGTTAAAAGAGCTTAGTACCGCAGCTGCAATGGCTGCGGCAAAGATACCCGATAACCAGCCTGGGAGTAGGTCGCCGACAATACGACCGTAGGCTTGATCGCCAATGTCTCCATACAGTTTAAAAGCCACTATTCCGGGTATTACCACCATAGACGGAATAAACACCACCCGTATAAACGCTGCGGCATAGACACCTTTTTGTGCTTCTTTGACTGTGGGTGCAGCCATGGCGCGCTGGGTAATCGTTTGGTTTGTACTCCAATAAAATATCTGAATAAATAACATACCCGTTAATAGCGTGTGCCATGGTACAGGAGAGTCGCTGTCGCCAATTAGGGTCAGCCTTTCTGCGGGAATGCCACTAAAGTCAAAGTCAATGGCCATTAACGATAGCACCACAACTAACAGGCCCATGGCTAATACCAATACACCGCCATAGGTGTCAGACACCGCGACAGCTCTAAGGCCACCAATCACCGCATAGGCTGCTCCAAAGATTGCGAAAGCGGCAGCAATGGTTACCAGGTCTAGCTGAATACCTGTCATGGATATCATAAAGAGCGCTCCGGTATAAATAACCGCAGGCTGAAACACAAAGACATTGATAAACAAAAACATGGCGGAGACAAGTGCGCGCACGTGCTTACTGTTGTAGCGGCGCTCTAATAGCTCGGTGGTGGTAGTGCAGTTATTTCTGTAGTACACCGGCAAAAAGACTTTGGCGAGAATCATCAGCCCCATAAAGCCTGAGAGCTCCCATAACGCTAACAACAGCATCTGATTACCGTTCATGCCAACCAGCTGATCAGTGCTGAGGTTGGTAAGGGTTATTGAACCTGCCACAAACACCCATGTAAGACCGCCGCCAGCCAAAAAGTACTCTTTGTTTGAATTGGTTGAGCGACTAATTTCACCCTTACATTTTATATAAGTAAGTACTGCAATAGCACCCAGAACTGCACAGAATACAGCTAGTTGTATGGCTTGTTCGCTCAAGTGAAACTCCCGTTTATTATTATTTTGGTAAAGGTGATTATTCTGTTGCCCGCCAGACTGCTATTCCATGCGGTTCAACTGTTGCGTTTCCTAGTAGCCATTTTGTATTTGCAGCAATGGGTAGTACCTGTGGCTGTTCTGAGTAATTAAAGGCAAACATGAGGGCACCGCGCTGAACGACGCGGATGTCTTTATCAAACCGGTAGGTTCTTACGCCATTATGTTCGCATTGCTGCTGTAAAAAATCGAGTAAAAACGCTCTGTTAGTGAGCGTACCAAGATAAGTGAATTGCCCACTCCGTACAATGGCGGGTTCGTCATTATGGTACGTGGCGATGACCTCTGTGTTCGCCGCATCTAGTTGCTCACGCCAACGACAACTTTCGTACTGACGGCCATTCCAAGTTAGGACTTCAGCAAAGTCTTCACGGAGGGTTTCTACAGACAGCACGCGTATTGGTAACAGCGTTTGCAGTAGCCCGGGTGGTAAGTCAGTGGGATAACCAAACTCCGAGGTTTTAGCGCCAGATCGTGGGCCGAAGACAAATTCAGCACTGCTGTTTTTACACTTTTCGACAAAGGCACTATCAATGATAGGTAGACTCGGAGCAATGATTAAGGCGTAGGGTGAAAAGTCTGCATCAACCGATATAAAGTCGACGGTAACACCTAGCTCGCGCAATGCGCTGTAGTAGGAGAATTGCACGCTGTTGAAGTCATAGGCCTCGCCTTGCTTTTCTATATCACTCACCCACAGCCCTTCAACGCCGGTAATAATAGCCACTGACGCTGACTGAGTCGTCTGGTGAGTAATGTCTAATTTAGACACTTCTAACATTGCTTGTTGAGCTTCAGGCCAGGCTTCGGTTTTTGAGTTATCAGGGCGTAATATTCCTGCGTGCATTTGCTCCTGTGCAAATGGCGCCTGACGCCATCGAAAATAGCAGACACAGTCTGCACCATGAGCAAAGGCCTCTATAGTCCAAAATCTAATCATTCCGGGGGCAGGCCGAGGATTGTTATTTGCCCAGTTAACGGGCCCGGGTTGTTGCTCCATGACCCAAAAGCTACGGCTAAGTAAGCCGCGGGTTTGGTCGTGATAGTAAGTGGCAAAATCTGGGTGTCCAGTGCGCATATAGCGACGTAACTGGTCTGCTGGAGCACCGGTAAGCATAAGGTCTGTGCGGCCCAGCGGGTAATTATCATAGCTAGTAAAGTCTAGCGGTGCTGCCAACGCAAAGTTATCCACGGCGGTTTCGTTCATTGGTATAAAGTTATGAGTGATGAATTGGTTGGGGGCATGTTGACGGATCTCTTTAACCATAAGAGTGTGATACTTAACCACCTGGTCTGATGAAAAGCGGCGATAAGCCAAACGATGGGCAGGACTGGTTTCGGTCACCGCCAGTAGGGGTAGCTCTATTTCATCAAAATCACGATATTCCATCGACCAGAACACATTGCCCCAATCAGCATTGAGTTTTTCAATACTTGAATAGTTATTGGCACACCAAACTTGAAAGGCACTGCGTGCATTGTTAGAGCCACTGAGCGCGGTATCATGACAGCAGAGTTCATTGTCGGTTTGCCAGCCAACTACGCCGATGTGGTTGCCATAGCGAACGGCTAGTTCACGGGTAATCCGTAGCGATTGCTGTAAAAACTGGACGCTCGAAAAATCATAGTGACGGCGCGACCCAAAGGTGCGTGTGGATCCAGTGTTTGGATCTACAGGCAGTATGTCGGGGTGCTGGTCGATGAGCCACTTTGGGGGTGTCGCAGTGGGGGTGCACATAACGACTTTGAGACCCGCGTTATTTAAAGTCAGAATAGCTTGGTCTAACCATGCAAGATCTAATTCACCGGGATTAGGTTCTAGTCTTGACCAGGCAAACTCACCAATTCGGACATAGGTTAAGCCTAGTTCGGCCATCATCTGCGCGTCTTGCTCCCATTGCGCCGGCGGCCAGTGTTCTGGGTAGTAGCAGACTCCGAACATTTACTTAACCTTTATTAGTCAATAGCGCGTGCGTCGGGCGCTTGAGCTTTCAGATGAATAGATGACAACCATATTATTGTCGATAAAATGTAATGCCACTACCCCATAGATGTTTAAATCCGCGCCAAGGGTCGCTGTATTGCATGTCTGCTCCTTGATATTGCTCAATACTCTCACGATTGGGCAGGTACTGGCAGCGAGCATTGTCTTGTTTAATATGACAATCTAAAAAGGCCAAGGACATATGTTTGTTGACCCTATTAATAGTCTCAATTTTCCAGCTTGGCTCGACATAATGCCCAAGTTCAAAGTCTGTATCAAATGCTGCAGCAGGCGCTGGATGGCCAGCAATATTATGCCGCGCATTTTCGTAGACCATCATGTACTTATGCTCAGAGCCGGTTTGTTGAAAGAGTTTTTTAACGCCATTTTCAAATCCTGAGGTATTATCTTGGTCACCGGCGACAACAAGCGTGGGTACGGTCATTGCCTCCATGGCTTGCGCGCTATGAACGTTTAATTCACCACCCCAAGGCGCAAACACCTGGATGGCCTTCCAACGGGGATCAAGTTGCTCACGACCTGCATAGCAGGAATTTAAACGAAGGGGCAGCAAACTGGCGATGATGGCTGGAGCCCCAATCTTTTTGAGCTGCTCGGCATTAAAGTCATAACAGGCACCGATAGTATTAAGCGCAGCAAAGCCTCCCATCGAATGCCCAACAATGCCGGCATGGTTGGTATCCATGCGTGCTTTCAGTCCGGGCATTAGTAGAGATTCTTCAGGGTTAGAGAAATAGTCTAGTAAAAATTGCTGATCCCGAGCGCGGTTGTAAAGAGTGCTAATAAAGCCTGAAGCACGGGTTGCATCATCAAACACTTCGGCGTTGGTGGAGTCTTTGTGGTCGATACCTACCACTACATAGCCGTGGCTAGCAAGGTGCTCAGCTAAATAAAACATCTGCGTTCTATAGCCGGTAAAACCATGAGAAAAGAACACTAATGGAAATTTTCCGTCGCTAGTGGGCGACGCATCACGATAGGCCTCACCTTGTAATTCAAAGGGTTTTTGCAGCCGAGTTACATTATGGTAAGTCGCCTTGGGGCTTTTTTTGTCAGACTCGGCAGAGGACACCGCAGGGTACCAAACTTCAAGTACCAAAGGCCGCTGAGTACTGGTTATAAAATTAGCTGTGTTAAGACGATCATCGTCCTCAACGGTCAGAGTGGTTACGCCGACGGTGTGAGATCCCGCAGTGGCTAGTTCAGGTGTAGTAGGTGGTTGTTTGCTATACAACTGCTCAGCACTACTGGCGTTGCCTATTAATAAAATGGCAGCAATAAGTACTAAGGTTCGTGGGTAATGTCTTGTCACACTGACTCCTCCTGAGAATCTTTACTCTTTAATACGTACTTCTCTGATCAGTGCCTTTATTGTTGTGAGGTACGATACACGTTATTGTCGATGGGATACTAAATAAAAAGTAGCTATTTAAACAGGTTGCTAACTTGGGCCGCAGGTTTGGCCGAACTCAACAGGTAATCTATTTGTTTTTGAAACCAATATCAACGGCAATGCACCTAGTCATGTTGGCTAATGTTTCACATTAACAATAAAAATTAATAACGGATAGTAGACTCAACTATAGAATTGTCTCACTATAGTGCCCACACGCAACACCCTAAACGCTAGATGACTTGGATAGTAATAAGTGAGCAAGCAAAGATTACGTTTTTTTGAAAAGTCGTTGAGCCAGCAACACATTACAGATGCGGATCAGTATCTGTATGAAACGCCAAAAGCCATACACAAATTAGCCATTATAGGCACGGGTACTATTGGTCAAGAGCACATGTATGTTGCGACACTGCTTGGCCGAGCGCGTGTGCATGGCATCTATGACAGTCAGGCTCACAGTATGGATGTTGCAGAGCAAAACTTTAAAACCTACAGTAATCATTCTCTTATTCGTTATGCGGACCTAGAGGCTGCTTGCAGTGACCCTGAGGTGGATGCGTTAATGATCTGCACGCCTAACTACACTCATTCTGATGTGCTCAATGTGGCAATGCGTTCGGGTAAGCCAATTTTCTTAGAAAAGCCGATGGCGACAACGCTGGCAGATGCACATGGTATTGTTAAAGCCAATGATGCATACCCATCGTTTGTTCAAATTGGTCTGCAATATCGCTACAAAGCGCAATATATAGAAGCCTTTCATGAACTGCAGGAGCGCAAAGCTGTTGGGGCTATTAAAACCATCAGTATGAGCGAGTACCGGCCACCGTTTTTGGATAAGGTCGGCCAGTGGAATAAGTTTAACCAAAACAGTGGTGGCACCTTGGTTGAGAAATGCTGTCATTACTTTGATCTGATCAATCTTTTAGCTGACGCCATTCCCCTCAGAGTGTATGCCTCTGGTGGACAAGCGGTAAATTTTTTAGACTTTGAAAAGAATGGTGTTCCTGCCGACATAGATGACCATGCGTTTGTCATTATTGATTATGCTAATGGAGTTCGAGCCAATTTCACGCTCAATATGTTTTGTCATGACTTTAGGGAAGAGCTAGTAGTAGCGGGTGATACTGGCAGATTGATGGCCAATGAGGTGTTTAATATCCATCAGCAACAACCGTCAACAGCCACCGTGGTGCTGGAAAAGGGTGAGTGGGGGGCATCTAAGCAGACGGACGTTACTTACGCGCGAGAAATTGAGAAGAGCGGCCATCACGGTGCTACCTACTACGAGCACATAGCGTTTGTTGATCAGTTAGAGGGAAAAACTACCGACGCAGCCACACCAGTTCAGGGTTTGTGGTCAATGGTCGTTGCTTGTGCCGCGCAACACTCGCTCAAAACTGAGCAGGCAGTGGATATTAAAGTATTTATGCTCGACAACAATTTAACAGACTATCTTTGAGAAAACGGATCATCTATGAATCAAGCGATTAATGTAACGGGTCAGGCCATGCCGGCAGTGGGGCTGGGTTTGTGGAAGCTGGACCTTGGCGAGGTTGCCAATACGGTCTACAACGCTATTAAGGTTGGCTATCGGCATCTAGATAGTGCGGCAGATTATGGGAATGAAAGACAAGTAGGCGAGGGTATTGCTAGGGCGATTGCCGATGGTTTGTGCTGTCGCGAAGATTTATGGATTACCTCTAAATTATGGAATACCTATCATCGCCATGAGCATGTCCAGGCTGCTTGTGAAAAGTCTCTTGCCGACTTAGGCATCGATTATTTCGACTTGTACCTGATTCATTTTCCGATTGCGCTTAAGTATGTAGATTTTAATGATCGCTATCCGCCGGAGTGGATTTTTAATCCTGAGGATGATCATCCGGCAATGGAAACGGATTCGGTGCCTCTTAGTGAAACATGGGCTGCAATGGAACGATTAGTAGAGAACCAACTAGCCCGTAAAATTGGTATTTGTAATTACAGTGCGGCGCTACTTCACGACCTTATGAGTTACGCGCGCATAAAGCCAGCCATGTTACAAATAGAGTCCCACCCGTATCTGACTCAAGAGGCGCTAATACGTACCGCGCAGTCCTATAACGTTGCTGTTACGGCGTTCTCCCCTTTAGGAGCATTGTCATACGTTTCCATAGATATGGCGACAGCGGCTGATTCTGTGCTCTCTGAGGCAGTTGTAGTGGCCGCTGCCGAGCGCGTTGGTGCTACCGCTGCTCAGGTGGTTCTGCGCTGGGGGGTGCAACGCGGTACCGCAGTCATACCCAAGACCAGTAAGTTAGAGCGTTTGACTGAGAATCTATCGCTATCAGATTTTACCTTGACCGATGAAGAGATGGATGCAATCTCAGGATTAAATCAGAATCGTAGATTTAATGATCCCGGCGTTTTCTGTGAAGCCGCCTTCGGTACCTTTCACTCAATTTATGACTAATAGCTGAGTATCGTTAAATGAGCTTAATAAACGTAGAAAAAATAAGCGTAGCAGATCAGCAACATTACCCAGACAGTCTATTTCCTCTGGTCTATGCTAGTCAGTCGAATACGGATAGCAATGCCGTTGCGCGCTGGATTCAGCAACATAAATCCAAGATCGAGGCAGAGTTAGAGACCAATGGAGCCGTCTTGTTTCGTGGCTTTGGTGTTGTCGATGACCAGGGCTTTGATGGATTTATTCGCGCCTTTGGTTGGCCCAGTTTTACCTATGAAGAATCGTTGTCCAATGCCGTGCGGCATAACCGGACGGAATTAGTGTTTACCGCTAATGAGGCACCACCTTCAGTGTCTATTTTCCTGCATCACGAGATGGCGCAAACCCCCGTCTTTCCATCAAAACTATTTTTCTTCTGTGAACAGGCAGCGGTATCTGGCGGTGCAACACCTATCTGTCGGTCAGATATCCTACTTGAGCGGCTGCAGTCTGAAATTCCAGACTTTGTTGCAGCCTGCGAGGAAAAGGGCATACGTTATTCACAAACTATGCCTGCAGAGAATGACTTGCAGTCAGGCCAAGGTCGTAGTTGGGCGAGTACCTTGAGTGCAGCTAATGTCGAGGAGGCCGAAGCCAAACTCAAGCGATTGAACTACCGATGGCAGTGGCAGGCTGATGGATCTTTGAGTGTGATAACGCCAATACTTCTAGCTGTCAAAACTCTGCAGGACGGACGAAAGGTGTTTTTTAATCAACTAATAGCGGCATTTAGAGGCTGGCAAGATGCCAGAAATAATAGTGAAAAATCTATTTGCTATGGTGATGACTCGCCAATCAGTAATGATGATATGGCCGTGGTGATACGCCTAGCTGACCAGTTAACTTTTGACATTCCTTGGCAAACTGGCGATGTGGTGCTAGTAGATAATTTTGTCACCATGCATGGTCGCCGACCTTTTGAGGGCCAGCGCAGAGTTCTGGCGTCATTAGTCGCTTAGAGATTGACTAGCAGAGCTTTAGCCTCGAGCGTTTTGCCGCAGTTTTAGTACATTACGCCCTTAACTCTATGCTAACGAGTCTTCTATTACGCTAATATATGAAGGTAATCTTCAATTGACGAGAACCTCGCATGGGATATTATAAAACGATACTGATAATGATGGTTTTTACCTCTGGTTGTGGGGGTGGTGGTTCTTCTTTGCCGTCAGAACCTCCGGCTGCTCAACTGGCACCGATTATTAGTACTTTTTCGTTTTTGGTGGAGAACAACTCAGACTTAGAAGCTGATGTTGCTCTAACCATTAATAGCGGTAGCATTACTGGCCGAATACCAATCAATATCTCTGTTACTGACTTAATCGCTAGCTTTCAACACAGTGGTTCTTCCGTCAGCATCACATCAATTGATCAGCAAAGTGGTAGCACTGCTAATGATTTCTCGACCATTCTGACCTACACCACAAGCGGTTCTGACGGCCAGACGACCGATTATCAAGTTGATTTAACGCGGTTTACAGATCTTCCCATTGTTTATCTCACCACAGACTTCTTCGCGGCTATTGATTCTAAGGACGATTATGTCCAAGGAGAGTCCTCTATAGATGGCGGCCGGCACTTTGATGATTTGGCCCCAGTAGAAATGAAAATTCGTGGCCGAGGTAACTCAACGTGGTACCTGCATCCTAAGAAGCCTTTTCAGATGAAATTATCAGATAAAGTAGAATTCTTGGGAATGCCCAATGACAAAAAGTGGCTGTTTCTGGCGGAATACTCAGACAAAACCATGCTTCGAAATAAAATATCCTTTGAAATGGGCTATATCAGCAACCTAGATTGGACGCCTCAAGGGCGCTTTGCTGAGGTCTATATTAATGATGAGTACAACGGTACTTATAACATTACTCAAAAGGTAGAAGAGAGCGATAACCGTGTCCCACTGGGCGATAAGGGCTATTTACTTGAGCTTGATCAGTTAGAGCGACTAGACTCAGATGATGTTTACTTTGAGAGTACCGTTACTGACCAGTTTTTGGTGAATATTAAAGAACCTAATCTCGATCTAAACAGTTCAGAATACACTTACATTAAAGAGCTTATTGGCAGCTTTGAAAGTGCAATTTTTGGCTCAAATTTTTTGAGTGATACCGAGGGCTATATCAAATATATCGACGTTGATAGTTTTGTTGACTGGTATCTTATTAGTGAAATTACTAAGAACGTTGACTCAATGTTTTTCTCGAGCATGTTCTTGAATGTGATGCCCGGCGAGAAAATAAAAATGGGCCCGCTCTGGGATTTTGATCTGTCTTTTGGCAATGTTGATTATGCCGACAGCCGCTATGCGGAGGGTTGGTGGGTCAAGTATCACCCCTGGTATGAGCGTCTCTTCCAAGACCCAGACTTTGTCGACAGAGTCAAAGTGCGGTTTGCCTACTTTAAACACAATCAAGATTTCATTCTCGACAAAATAGATACCTATGCGCAACAGTTACAATGGGCTCAGCAGGAAAATGACAATAAATGGCAGACCCTTGGCATTTATGTTTGGCCGAACCCTGTGATTTTCGACACCTATCAAGAAGAAGTTGATCACATGAAGGCCTGGTATGTAGATCGAATGACATGGCTCGACAACGCTTTAACTGACCTTTAGAGCAGTTGTTAAATGAGAGATTAAGATGTAGCCTTAATAGGGATTAAAAATTACAGGACGTAAAAACATGAGAATTTTAGTTTTAATCTGCTCTTCGATCATCGGTTTTTCAGCTATCGCCCAGGATGATGGGCTCTCCAGAAAGGAAAATATTACCTTATTTAATGAAGCGCAGAGGTGTTACAAGGCTGCGATTCAGGCTGGTCGCCAAATTACAGAGTCTATAAGGTGTGCAAAGACCTCTCTTGATATTGGATTGTCTTTATTTGAGCCTGATAGCAAAAACATTGCCATACTCACCTACAATTATGGCAAAACGTTGAACGGTGACGAGCGTGATTCAGTCCTTAAAAACGCGCTAGATTTGTATGAAAATATTCATGGTAAAGATTCCCCCGAGCTAATTGATCTCTTAATAGATACCGGAAAAGCCACTAGGGCTTTAAGTATCGCAGAAGAAAGCTTTGGAGCAGGATCTATTCTCTATGCTGACACGTTATTGGCAGCAGGGATGAGTGATTATACTGGGTTCAGTTTTCAGTCTCGATTTTTAAAGGAGGCTCTTAAAGTCTATAACAATGAGGCAGAAGGCTCCGAGTCGGTGGGGGCGTCACTAGCGAATTTTCAATTAGGCAAAATCAAGATGGCTCTAGAAAAATATAAGTCATCAATTCCCTATTTTCTTCAAGCTACCAAGAACCCCTCAATCTCAAGTTATGCTCACGCGTTTCTCGTAGAGGCTTATGACCTTACGAAGCAGCAAGACAAAGCCACAGAACACGTACTGATCATGGCAAAGCAACACGACAGAGTTAACACTGAGGATCAGGACTATGTCCCTTTGTTTGTTAAAACGCCGGAGTACCCCAATAAAGCGCAAAGAAAAGGTAAGGACGGTTATGCTATCGTCGAACTTACCGTATCAAAAGATGGCCTTGCTGTTAACTCAATCATCATTGAAGAAGAACCAAAATCCTGGGGTTTCGGCAAAGCCGCACTCAAAGCTTCCAGCTCTTTAAGGTATGTACCTCGATTTACAGATGGAGAGCCAGTGGAAGTGCCTGGTGTGCTCTATAAATACACTTTTAACATGGCTCGCTAGTTGATCTGACGTTCTTTGCCTTCCCAGTAGGGCTTTCTAAGTTCTCGCTTGAGGAGCTTACCTGTGGGGTTTCGTGGCAGTACATCGGTAAAGTCGATGCTTTTGGGGACCTTGTAACCGGCAATCTTAGTTCTAGAGTGCGCAATGATCTCTTCTTGAGTAGCGCTCATGCTGGACTTTAGCACCACAACTGCTTTCACTGCCTCACCCCATTTTTCATCGGGTACACCAATCACCGCGACATCACCAATCGCCGGATGGTCGAAGAGGGCATTTTCTACTTCGGCGGGATAAACATTTTCACCACCAGATACAATCATGTCTTTGATTCTGTCGTGAATGTACAGGTAGCCGTCTTCATCTAGATAGCCAGCATCACCGGTGTAAAACCATCCGTTTTGAATCGATTTTTCGGTGGCCGCAGCATTGTTCCAATAGCCTTTCATTAGACTTTTGGAGCGATAAGTGATTTCACCAACCTTATTAGCAGGCATTGTCTCACCATCTTCACCAAGAATTCTGACTTCTGCACTGGGTGCGGGTTTACCACAGGACCGGAGCTTACCTAGCGCTGGGTCATGATCTTCCGGGGGCAAAATAGTACCAGCACCGCAGGTCTCTGTGAGGCCATAAACCTGGCAAAAATCACATTTAAAAATATCTTTTGCAGTGAGTAGCACTTCTTCGGAAATAGGGCTGGCCCCATAAAGCAGAAAGTCTAGATTAGAAAAGTCTCGTTCACGAACCCCAGGTATGGAGCTCATAAACAAAATCACGGCAGGCACAAAGAATGCGTATTTAATACGATATTTTTCTAACAAATCTAATATCACAACAGGGTCAACGTCTTTAAGAATGACATTGGTGAGGCCTTGCGCTAAGCCTACTAAACCAACATTAACCCCAGCAACATGAAAGATCGGCATGGCAACAATGCTTGCTTCGCCTTCTTGCCAATCACCCCATCCACCATTAGCGGCTTGATCGAGAACATCGAGGTAGTTACCGTTAGTCAGCTGCACACCTTTTGGGTGACCAGTAGTGCCACTGGTATATAGCTGTAAAGCGTCGTCTTCAAGAGCAATGGGCAGCATTGGATCTGAAACATCCTGTGCATCGCGCCATTCGGTATAGTTGGGCCATTCGGTGTGGCCGCCGTCAATAGCAATAAACTGGCGAACATCACCAATATCTGGCATCACTTGCTCAATCACATCATAAAATTCTGCGCCGACAAACAGAATGTCAATGCAAGCATCGTTTAGAATATAGGCAATTTCGGGTGCGGCGAGTCGCCAGTTAACACCGGCAATGACTACGTTGGCTTTAACGGTGCCTGACATTACTTCAAAATAGTAATCGCTGTTTTTGCCCAGATAGCCAATGCGGGTACCGGGTTTGCAGCCAGCACCAATGAGCCCATTGGCGACTTGGTTGGCCATGCGGTCAAGCGCAGAATAGGTTGTTTCACGGCCTTCAAAAATTTGCGCAATACGCTGGCCATTTATTTTAGCTTGGTATCGGCTTATGTCGGCAACACAGTTGAATTGATCTAATGCGATCATGGTTTCCTTCCCCTTTTACTAATTTTTATTTTATATTTTTCTAACTCTTAGTTTACTGACAAGTGAAAAGTGCGCAACAAAAACTCGCAATCCAATGCAAGGAAGTTGATGCCTTGTATAAGGTGAGGATAATTGTCGGTATCAATATCAAATATTGTTAAACTGCCGTCAAACCAGTTAGCCTTAGGCCTCTGGAAAAGTCCATCCCAACATGTTAATTTGTTAATGCATAAGTAGCAGTAAAAGATGCTGGCGAGTGAGTGACCAATACTCCTGATTACCAACAAAAGAGGAATAACCATGTCAATGATTGTTAATCGTCGAGATCTCGACTTTGTGCTCTATGAAACTTTAGGGTTAGATAAGATTCTCGAGTCAGAGCGCTACGCTGACTATGACCGTGAATCTCTTGATTCTATGTTAGACCTCTGTCAGACGATTGCTGAAGACCAGTTTTTAACCTGTGCGTCTAAGTTAGATGCTAATGAACCGCAGTTTGTCGACGGCAAAGTCGAAACGATTTCTGAGCTTAAAGACGCTATCGCTGCTTATCAGGAAGCCGGTTTATGTGCTTCAGCCTACGATGCTGATATCGGTGGTCTGCAGTTACCTTGGATGGCAGATCAAGCGCTCAATGGTATGTTCATCTGCGCCAACAATCCCGCCCATATTTACCTCTTTTTGACTCAGGGCGTTGCTA
>Ga0209815_1000245_pt1 | contig 42000 bp, 35 predicted proteins | sample CoawatmetaG00DNA_FD_187507 | JGI IMG/M metagenome (GOLD analysis project Ga0209815, IMG submission 187507) | Marine microbial communities from the West Antarctic Peninsula - Coastal water metaG002-DNA (SPAdes) (version 2) | ecosystem: Environmental > Aquatic > Marine > Coastal ...
ATACGATGCTGAGGCTGAAAAGAAAAAGTTAGAAAAAAATGTTGAGTTTTTAAACCTTAAGCTTGTGAAAACATTTGATAATAATGGAACTCAAGCTATTTTGCTTGAAAACGACAAATATATTTTTCTAGGGTTTAGGGGTACAGAAGCTACAAGCATCAAAGATATTAAATCTGACGCTAAAGCAGTAATCAAAGTTTGTGAAACGGGAGGAAAAATTCATTCAGGATTCGATGATGCCTTTAATCAAGTCCATTTGGAAATTTCAGAAACTCTTAGGGACGATAAATATAAAGACAAACCTCTTTTTATTACAGGGCATAGTTTAGGTGGAGCGTTAGCAACTGTTGCTGCTAAAAAACTTAAACACACAGGGGGAATTGCCGCTTGTTATACATTTGGCTCACCAAGAGTCGGAGACGTAGTTTGGACAACAAATATCAAACCTCCAATCTACAGGTTAGTTAATGCTGCCGATCCAGTAACAATGCTTCCTCCTGGAGTAGAAATTATTGGGTTTATTGCTTGGTTATGCGGGCTTATTCCCAATTTTGGTAAACCTATAAAGAATCTTTTGCTTTCAAAGTTTTATGGTTATTTACACACTGGCGATATGAGATATCTAACAAATTGTAAAGCTGGGGGCTATGGCGATGTAAAGCTCCTATACGCTGTTAGTTGGTGGTTTAGAATCCGAGCTTTTTTTAAGAAAAAAATATCATTTTTAAAGATACCAGCAGACCACTCGATAACCGTTTATAGAAATAAATTAAAAGTTATTGCAAGTAACATGAATGACAAAACTAAAAACACATAACAAAGCACTCCAGAGGCCGGCTAATGCCGCCGCTGAGCTAGGCGTTCCTTGCTCAGCAGAGTTAACTTAAGAGTTTTAGAAATAGGAAACGGAATTTATGGATGCAATTGATCAAAATACATTAATAGCAGGAGTCATACTTTGCCTGATTGGTATATCTTCGATAATTTTTACTCTAAAAAAGCGAAAGTCAATTCTTGCTAAAGCTAAGAAAGAGGCTAAAGATTTGTTAGATGAATCTAAGAAAGAGGCTAAAGATTTGTTAGATGAATCTAAGAAAGAGGCAAAAGATCTGGTAGATGAGGCTGAACAAGGCGTAATTCCGTTTTATGAACGGATTGAACGTTTAAAAGTCGCAGATAAAGAAATTACTTCTAGGCTTCAACAATCAAGAGCCATTATAGAAGACATAACCGATAAAAGTTGCTCACATGCTGCAGATATCGAACTATTAACAGAAGAAGACCTTCTTTCAAGCCAAGCCTATCAAGAAGATAGAAAAGAAGTGAAAGCAAAATTGAAAAATTTAGCCGTTAATGCGATTGATGGAGTTAGAGGAAGTAACTCAAATGTAAATATCGGCAAATTTGTATCAATTTCCGCTAAAGCAGACATGGCTGGAGCGTTACTACTAACCACAGTGGAAATGCTTTGCACGAAGACGAATGCAAATAATGGGCATCAAGCATTAGAGAAGTTGGCAGAATCTATTATCGCTACAGAAGCCTTAATTAAATGTATCGATAGCAGAGCCAGCGTTAATGAAGAGTTCAAAGCATTGCTTATCAAAAGGCTAGAAATTGAGATTCATTTTAAAAAGGCTAAGCAGCTTGCCAAAGAAGACCAGAGAGAGTTAAGAGAGCAAGAAAGAGAAGAAAAGAAGGCGAGGCAAGAGGCCGAGACAATTCAGAAGGAAGCAGAAAAAGAAGAACGGATCAAAAGAGAAGCTATTGCAGAGCTTGAAAAGAAACTGTCTGAAAAGTCTGATGTTGAAAGAGCAACCTATCAACAAGAGTTAGAGCGATTGAAAGCTGAGCTTGAGGAGGCTAATCAAAAATTCGAAAGAGCTAAAAGTCGAGCACAAGAAACAAAGCAAGGGCATGTATACGTTATCTCTAACATCGGCAGCTTTGGAGAAGATATTTTGAAAATTGGTATGACAAGAAGAATGGAGCCGATGGATCGAGTAAAAGAGCTTGGTGATGCAAGTGTACCCTTTACATTTGATGTTCATGCGTTGATTGAATCTGATGATGCTCCAAATCTAGAATCTACCTTGCATAAGGTATTTGATAAACAGCGTGTTAATAAAGTAAATCGAAGAAAAGAATACTTCAATGTTAATCTTGATGAGATTGAGCAAGAGCTTCAAAAATTAAATATCAATGCTCTAATCAATAAAGTGGCTAGCGCTGATGAATATTATCAGTCTATAAAGCGTGAAGAGAGTTTGGTTGAAGAGTGCATGTGACAAGTGGCTGCAGCCGATAGCAACCATGGTCAATTGCTTTATCAAAAGCCAGAAAAACCACCGCCATTTTTTTACAGCCGCTGTCAGGCAGTGACTACCTAACCAACTCTAAGCGTGCGCGATAGCATGCTAACAAGTCAAAGCACCCGGCCTTGGTAAACCGTCATATTTTTCTAAAAAGCCTGCCAGTTCGCGACGACTTGGGTTGGGCGTTGGAGCTACACAAGCCCAAACACTGGAGTATTAATGGAAAAATTTAGAGTGCCGTATGGGATGGATAGTTCTGGCACATTAATTTCGGCACGGGAGGCACAACAATGGAATGTATCTCATATAAAAAAGGCTACAAGTATCAGCTTGTTGAGGCATACACTGTCAAAATTTCTATTAGGCCAAAAGAGAGTGTGGCATCACCTTCAGAATTCATTGCACTTACAGCCGATGGGCTGCTTACCATCAACAAAGGTTATGCTTGGGATGGCCCATCTGGCCCAGCAATTGATACTCGTAATTTTATGCGAGGCTCACTCGTGCATGATGCGTTATATCAATTGATCAGAGAGAAGCTTTTAGACCAACACACCACTTTAGAGCCTGCAGATCGGCTTTTACAAAAAATGTGCAAAGCAGACGGCATGAGCTCACTTCGTGCATGGTGGATATACAAAGTGTTAAGGATAGCCGGTGGCTTCGCTAGCGTTTTAGGTAATGAAAGAGCAATAATTAAAGCGCCTAAAAAATGTGACAAATAAACCTAATAAATTAAGTAGCGTAGCTGCATATCAGACGGCTCTTTTATAAGGCGATATCTTTAGAACCAAACCAACATGCTACTTAACGAAAAGCGAGTTGGTTTTGATTTTGAGATCGATTTCTCTAATGGGAGAAGGTTCGCATACTGAATAAAAAATCATTGTTGAAAAACACAAGCGAAACATTGGCTAGGTGGCTTGTGTGGGGGGTGTGGTTTTTTATATACATTCCATCTGTGCCACATTTTGAGCTAACACTTTTTACTGATTAGTAAAAAAGCATATTTAAATTGAGTATAAAAATATGAACGAAACTCCAAATTTTGAAGAATACTCTTATGACGCTTTATTGGACGCATACGAAGCGATTAATGAAAGTAAGTATCCAGAAAGTAAAGCCATAGTGGCGAGGCTATTGGAAGAGAGAAAAGGCACTGAAGAGGCAATAGTTGCAGTTAAAAAGCAAAGATATTCAACATTTTGGCCAAGGTTTTTTGCATCATTTATTGACGGTATCTGCTTAGCAATTATTGCCTATTCGTTAAGTATGGTTATAGGGTTTTTGCCTATGTGGCCTATACCAGCCTTTGAATTTCTTTCATTCTTTGACCTTTATATATACTCAGTGGCACTCCACACCTTATCTGGCCAAACATTTGGAAAAGTATTTATGTCTGTAAAAGTAGTGAATTATTTAAACGAAGATGATATCTCATTCAAACAAGCTTTTATGAGAGATGCCGTGCCTATATCAATTGCGCTGCTTTCGGTTGTAATGTTGCCTGTAGATTCTGTGGGAAATTGGCCTGGTCAATATGATGAGTTATTAATTTGGGTTCTCACTATTTCCTTTGCTTGGTTCATAATTGATATTATTACTATGCTTTCAAACGAAAAGCGCCGCACGATGCATGACTACATAGCAGGTACAGTGGTAATAAACATATAAAACTCATTAACGCTTGGCTTAAAGCATTAAGTTACCAAGTGACGCATAGGAGTATATACACAGCGCCACAATGATTTACCCATTTCAAACCAAGTGGTACGATCAGCCTTGATGCATTATCTAGGGTTTAAATGTGACAACCAATAACCATAAAAAAACACCCACCCACAGCCTATCTGATACAGACATACTGCACTTAGCTAGTGATTTAGATGCTGGCTTAGGCACTGTGGCCCGCATGGGTGTGATTGTGTTGCAAACAGACCAAACCATAGAGCATGAGCTAGCCAGTTTGTTAGCTTTGCCACAGGTGGCTACTTATCACTGCCGCATTGCCAATGCGATGGAAGTAACACCCAGCACCCTGGCCCAAATGGAAGCCGATTTGCCCATGGCGGCAAGCTTATTACCTAGGCAGTTTGATTTTGATGTGGTGGCTTATGCCTGCACCTCAGGGGCTACTATCATAGGTGAAGAGCGTGTGCAGCAAGCTGTGCAACAAGCCCACCCTAATGTGCCGGTTACTAACCCTTTAAGTGCCTGCAAGGCCGCTTTAGCAGCCCTTGGTATCAAACGGGTGGCGTTTCTCACCCCTTATAGCCCAGAAGTAACCAGCGCCATGCAAAAAAGCCTTGCCAAGGCAGGCTTTGACATTGTCACTACAGGCTCTTTTGATCTCACCGATGATTTTGAAGTAGGCAGGGTAAGCCCACAAAGCATTGCAGATGCAGTGCGTGTGCTAGCTGATAAAAACCCATGTGACGGGGTGTTTGTGTCGTGCACTAGTTTGCGGGTGGCTAAGCTTATCCCTGCCTTAGAGGCAGATCTAGGCATCCCTGTCACCTCTAGTAATCATGCCCTAGCATGGCATATGCTGCGTTTGGCTGGGGTGCATGAGGCTATGCCCCATAAAGGCCGTTTGTTTAGCACTGCATAAATCTTATATCACATCTTTTACCCACAAAAAAAGGATCATCATGGCTCACACACTCCCGCAACATGCCCGTGTGGTTATTATTGGTGGCGGCATTCATGGCTGCTCTGTGGCCTATCATTTGGCTCAAGAGGGCTGGAAAGACATTGTGCTACTAGAGCGCAAGCAGCTCACCAGTGGCACCACTTGGCATGCAGCTGGCTTAGTGGGGCGTTTGCAAGGGGGGCACTCCACCACCGCGTTTGCCCAATATGGCTCGGATTTATTTGGCCAGCTAGAAAAAGAAACAGGCCAGGCCACAGGCTATAAATGCCCAGGCTCCATCTCTATAGCTACTAATATTGAGCGAATGGCAGAATTGCAAAGGCAAGCCGATTTTGCACTACTACACGATGAAGAAGCCAATTTTATGCATGTGGATGACATCATGCAGGCGTGGCCCATGATGAACCCAGAAAATGTAGTGGGCGGCATCCATGTGCCAGGTAATGGCTATATCAACCCTATCGATTTAACCATGGCCATGGCTAAAGGGGCGCGGCAAAAGGGTGTTAAGATCATTGAAAATATCTGTGTAGAGCAGGTGCTAGTAGAGCCTGTGCAAGCCCAGCAACAAAGGGTGACAGGGGTCGTCACCAACCAAGGCACTATAAAAGCTGATTTTGTGGTGAACTGTGCAGGCATGTGGGCCCGTGAATTAGGCCGCCAAAACAACATAGATATAGGCCTGCACGCTTGCGAGCATTATTATTTGGTCACCGATGTCATCCCAGATTTACCCGCCAATCTACCCGTGCTGCGCTCCTATGATGATTGCACTTATTTTAAAGAAGATGCGGGCAAGTTATTGTTTGGTTTTGCCCATAACAAAGTAAAGCCGTGGGGCATGCAGGGCATCCCTAAAGAGTTTTGTTTTGACTCCCTTGAGTTTGTAGATGACGACGTGATGGACGTGCTTGAAATGGCCATGAACAGAGTGCCTTTGTTGCAAACAACAGGCATTCGCACTTTTTTTAATGGCCCAGAAAGCTATTCTTATGATGGCAACTTTACCTTAGGCCCTGCGCCGCAAATAGAAGGCTACTTTATCTTAGCAGGGGTTAATTCCACTGGCATACAATCAGGCGCTGGCGCAGGGCGTGCTTTGGCCCAATGGATCATTAAGGGCCATGCGCCTATGGATCTAAATGACATGGACCCTGCTCGCATAGAGTCTTTTCAAGCACGCGATTTATATTTACAAAAGCGCACACCAGAAACACAAACACGCACTTACGCCATGCACTGGCCCAATGCTCAGCGCGACAGTGTGCGCAATTTACGCAAAACCCCGTTTCATCACACGCTTAAGCAACATGGCGCATGCTTTGGTGAGGTGATGGGCTGGGAGCGGCCTTTGTGGTTTGCACCCAAAGGCGTAGAAGCCAAAACCCAATACAGCTTTGGCCGGCAAAATTGGTTTGATTATAGTCAAGCAGAGCAACACGCTGCGCGTGAGGGTGTGGCTTTGATCGATTACTCTATGCTTGGCAAGCTGATGATAGAGGGCAAAGATGCGCAAGCCTTTTTACAACGGGTGTGCACTAATGACATGGCGCTAGCACCAGGAAAGCTAGCATATACACTCATGCTTAATGAGCGTGGTGGCGTAGAAAGTGACGCCACAGTGGCACGCTTTAGTGCAGATAGCTTTATGATGATGAGCTCTATGGCGCGCACCAAACGTGATCGCCTGCATTTACAAGCCCAAGTGCAAGCCAGTGAAGATGTGCGCTTGCGCGACGTTACCAGTGCCTATGGCGTATTGTCTTTAGTAGGCCCGCAAAGCCGCGAGCTATTAGCTAAGCTTACCGATATGGATGTAAGTAATGAGGCCTTTGGTTTTAATACTTGGCAAAGTGGTTACATAGGTCATGCGCCAATGTGGGCACAACGATTATCCTTTACCGGTGAGCTAGGCTTTGAGATTTTTGTAACCCCAGATTTTGCAGACTATGTGCTACAGCTATTGCTAGCAGAAGGCACGCCTATGGGGTTAAAACTTATGGGCGGCGAAGCCTTAAATGCCTTACGCATAGAAAAAGGCTATTTGCACTGGGGCCACGATGTGTCTTACACAGAAGCCCCTCATCAAGTGGGGCTGGGCTTTCTATGTAAAGCCAATAAAGGCACCGACTATATTGGTAAAGCAGCCGTGCAACAGCGAAAAGACCAAGCCTTAGGCCCCTATATTTGTCATATAAAGCTAGGTGATGCAGGGCCTTTGCTATACCACAATGAGCCCATTCTTTTGGGTGATGGTCAATCTAAAAAAACTATAGGTTATGTCACTTCTGGTGCTTATTCATGCACAGCCAAAGCAGCGGTAGGCTTGGGCTTTTTAGATGATCGCTTAGAAGTAGACCAACAGCAATTTAGCGTTTTAATAGAAGGCGTGGCTTACCCAGCTCTGCTGAGCTGGAAGCCATTTTATGACCCCAGCAATAGTCGACTCAAAAGTTAGGCAGGCTAGCGCCTATGATCAACCACACGCTTGGCCTTGCCTTCTGAGCGGGGCAGGTGCTGCGGTGCTTCAATCACTATTTTTGCTGAGATGCCGATAAAGGTTTTAATTTTATGGCTTAGTAAGCTCATTAAGTGCTCATTAGAGTGGGTTGAGTGTCTAGGGTCAGACTCTACTCTAATAGTCACCGTATCCATGTTGCCTTGGGTGTTGATCTCTATTAAATAATGCGGTGCAAGCCCTTCAATGGCACACACTTGCTCTTCTATCTGGCTTGGAAACACGTTGACGCCGCGAATGATTAGCATGTCATCACTACGGCCAGTAATTTTGTCCATGCGGCGCATAGTTCTAGAAGACCCTGGTAATAAACGAGTTAGATCCCGCGTGCGATAGCGGATCATGGGCATGCCTTCTTTTGACAAGCTAGTAAATACAAGCTCTCCTTCTTGCCCATCAGGTAACACTTGACCTGTTTGTGGGTCGATCACTTCTGGATAAAAGTGATCTTCCCATATGGTTGGCCCATCTTTTGTTTCGATACATTCTTGTGCTACACCTGGCCCCATGATTTCTGATAAGCCATAAATATCAACCGCATCCATGGCCATACGGTCTTGAATGTCTGTGCGCATGGCATTGGTCCAAGGCTCTGCACCAAATATACCGGTGCGCAGGGCAAGCTTTGCAGGATCTATGCCCTGGCGGTGTATTTCATCAGCAATGTTTAACATGTAAGAGGGCGTAACCATGATTAGGTCAGGGTCAAAATCTTTAATAAGCTGCACTTGTTTTTCTGTTTGGCCGCCACCCATTGGAATGACAGCACAGCCCAAACGTTCAGCGCCGTAGTGCGCGCCTAGGCCACCGGTAAATAATCCATAGCCATAAGAGATATGGATCTTATCTTTAGGTCTGCCACCTGCGGCATAAATAGAGCGTGCCACTAAGTTGGCCCAAGTATCTATGTCCTTTTGAGTATAGCCCACTACAGTAGGCTTGCCCGTGGTGCCACTAGAGGCATGAATACGCACAATTTGCTCCATAGGCACACAGTACATGCCAAATGGGTAGTTGTCTCGAAGGTCAGATTTGGTGGTAAAGGGAAACTTGCTAAGGTCATCTAGGCAGTGTAAGTCGTCAGGATGAACGCCTGCATCATCAAACTTCTTTTTGTAAACGCTAGACTGGGTATACGCCTGTTGAAGGGTTTGCTTGAGACGTTGCAGCTGTAAATTACGAAGTTCATCTAAGCTTGCCGTTTCAATGGCATCCAAGCCAATTTGTTCACCTGTCATACTGCGCTCCCAAAATTATAGGTCAAAATTAATACACTACACTTTACTGACATTTACCGATAAAGTGTATCACAATCAGATTTATATGCACCTCAGCAATGCTTACTTGTTTAAGTTAAAAGCTTATTATTGGCTTTAAATTAGTGCCATTTAACAAGTAAGATGAAGATCAGTTATTAATGATACATAAATTTGACTTAAACATAATCAAGTGTATCATTAGAGTGATATCAAAATTAAAAGTGACGCGTCCACTAAAGTGAATTTGCGTTCGTTAGTAAGAGTTTTAAAATGAAATCAAAGAGCTATGTTTGTGGTGAGTGGGTTGAAGGCGAACTTAAAGGAACCCAAGTAAATAACCCAGTCACTGGAGAAATGATATGCACTGTGAGTAGTGCCGGCGTTGATTTTGAAAAAATGACTCAATACGCACGCACGGTGGGTGGTCTAGGCCTTGGTGAAATGACGATCCACGAGCGCGCCAACGCAATCAAACACATAGCCAAACACCTTTTGAGCAAAAAAGACCATCTATACCAAATCTCATCAAAAACCGGTGCCACTAAGCTTGATAGCTGGGTAGACATTGAAGGTGGCTTAGCCACGATGTTTAGTTACTCAGGCATTGCTCGCAGAGAGTTTGCTAACGAAAAGTTTATTGTAGAAGGTGCACCAGAGCCTTTGTCAGCCAATGGCACTTTTGCAGGACGACACATATTAACCTCAAAACCTGGCGTGTCAGTGCATATTAATGCATTCAACTTTCCGTGTTGGGGCATGCTAGAAAAAATAGCGCCAAGCCTTATTGCTGGAGTGCCGGTTATTGTGAAGCCTGCAACAGTTTCAGCATATTTAACACAGGCCATGGTGGAAGAGATTGTAGCTTCCAAGCTACTGCCAGAAGGAGCAATCCAGCTGATTTGTGGTGGTGTAGGAGATTTATTAGACCATCTCAACGAGCAAGATGTGGTGACCTTCACAGGGTCTGCTACCACAGGTAAAAAGCTGCGCCGCCATGATAATATTATCAACAACAGCATTCCTTTTAACATGGAAGCTGATTCTCTAAACTGCTGTGTGTTGGGCGAAAGTGTGGCTCTGGATGATCCAGAATTTGACTTGTTTATAAAAGAAATCACCACAGAAATGACCGTGAAAGCAGGTCAAAAATGCACTGCTATCCGCCGAATAATTGTGCCAGCTGCTAAAGTAGATGCCGTCATTGATGCATTAAAAGTGCGTTTAGATAAAGTGGTAATGGGCGATCCAAGCGCCCAAGGCGTGCGCATGGGGCCTTTAGTTGGCCGCGACCAATGCCTTGATATTAGGCACACAGTAGCTTTATTGGGTCAACATTGTGAAGTGGTTTATGGAGGCAATGACGTTGATATGACCTTGGTAGGAGAGGGTGTAGAAGCCGACGCTTTTTATCCACCTACACTGTTGTATTGCCACACACCTATGACAACAGATGCGGTGCATAGCATCGAAGCATTTGGGCCGGTGAGCACCATCATGCCCTATGAGACTATTGATCAAGCAATCGCTATTGCGCAATTAGGCCGGGGTAGCTTGGTAGGCTCCATGGTTACTTATGATGATCAAGAAGCTCGCCAGTTTATTATGGGTGCAGCGTCTTTCCACGGACGTATGTTAGTGCTCAATCGTGATTGTGCCAAAGAATCTACTGGTCATGGTTCACCCTTACCCACGTTAGTACACGGTGGGCCAGGCAGAGCCGGTGGTGGCGAAGAGTTGGGTGGGTCTCGTGCTATAAAACACTATATGCAGCGCACAGCAATTCAAGGCTCCCCCAGCACCTTGATGGCAGTCACTGCCGAATATATGGCAGGGGCCAAAACCTCTAGCACGCACCAGCATCCGTTTCGTAAATATTTTGAAGAACTTGTGGTTGGAGAGAGCTTAACCACCCATCGCCGCACGGTAACCGAAGCTGATATTGTTAATTTTGGTTGTCTTTCAGGAGATCATTTCTATGCTCACTTTGATGAAATTGCAGCTAAAGACTCTCTATTTGGGCAGCGAGTTGCCCATGGGTATTTTGTAATTTCAGCAGCAGCTGGCATGTTTGTAGACCCAGCCCCTGGCCCTGTTTTGGCTAACTACGGTATGGAAAATCTGCGTTTTGTAGAGCCAGTGCTGATAGGCGACACTATTCAAGTAAAGATCACAGTGAAGAAAAAGATTAAAAAAGACAAGCGCCCAGAAGAGCAGCGTGCCACAGGGGTAGTCTTGTGGGATGTAGAAGTAACCAATCAACATAAGGTCATTGTCGCTTTGTATGACATTTTGACCTTGGTTGAGAGAAAGTACGATTAATTATTTAGCTTGATGGCTGTTTAGGTTGATGGTCGCCGCCAGCAAATCGAGGACGATCTGCTTGCACCTGGGTTAAGGGCTCAACCAGCTCTAAGCTATTATGGCAGCGTTTGGAAAGGTTTTGGTACTCAAGTGTGCCGTTACTCTTCCAAGCTACTTCTTGATCGCTTAAGTGGCGTTTTATAGTGGCGGGGCTGCCTGCAAGTAAGCTTCTTGGTGGGCACTCAAAGCCTGATTTAACGAAGGCGGTGGCAGCCACAAGTGATTCGGCACCAATGATGGCGTCATCCATGATGACGGCGTTCATACCCACAAGAGCATTGCGGCCAATATGGCAGCCATGCAAAATAGCACCGTGGCCAATATGGCCATCTTGCTCGATGACGCAGTCTTTATTTGGAAAGCTGTGCACCACGCAGGTGTCTTGAACGTTGCAGCCTTGGTTGAGTATTATGCGGCCAAAATCGCCACGTAAAACGGCATTAGGGCCAATGTAGCAATCTGTACCCACAATAACATCGCCGATTAAAACAGCGGTGGGGTGCACGTAGGCACTAGGGTCGACAACAGGAATAAGGCCATCTATTGCATAAATTGGCATGAGAAGTTCCAAGGTAGAGTTAAGTATGTTGGATGATTCTTTATGGTTACTTATCTTGGCAATAGTGTCCAGACATTCAGAAAAATATAATCAGGAGTAGGTTGTGGAATTTCAAACAATAATTTACCAGGTCAATCAAGGCGTAGGCACACTTACCTTAAACAGACCCACTACCTTGAATAGTTTTAACAGCCAGATGCATGAAGAAGTAAAAGTAGCCATTAAAGATGCTAAAACTAGCCCTTTGGTAAGGTGCTTAGTGATTACAGGTGAAGGTAGGGGTTTTTGTGCAGGCCAAGACCTTGGTGATAGAGCGGCAAAAGTAAGTGATGAAGGGCCAAGTTTAGGCGATTCTATTGAAAAATATTATAACCCTTTGATTCGCGCAATTATGACTATGGAAAAGCCTGTAATTTGTGCGGTCAACGGCGTTGCAGCAGGAGCAGGTGCTAGCATTGCATTAGCATGTGACATTGTAGTGGCTGCACGTAGTGCCAAATTTGTGCAAGCGTTTAGTAAAATAGGTTTGATTCCAGATTCAGGAGGCACCTTTAATTTACCTCGCAGCTTAGGTTTGCCAAGGGCAAAAGCGCTGGCCATGTTGGGTGATAAGTTATCAGCAGAACAGGCAGAAAAATGGGGCATGATCTGGCAATGTGTGGATGATGATGTGTTGATGGAGGAAGTGATGAGCCTAGCAAAGCGCTTAGCTGCAGCGCCTCCTTTAGGTTTGGCCATGACTAAAAAATTGCTCAACGAATCTTTTTCAAACCCACTGCATCAGCAGTTAGAGCTAGAAAAAGAGGCGATGAATTGGTTGGGTAAAACTGAAGATTACCAAGAGGGTGTGAGTGCCTTTATGGAAAAACGCCAAGCCACATTTACTGGAAAATAACATGAGCCAAAACAACCAAGATCAGCAGCTAGCGCAAGCTTGTGCGGACCATATGTTTGCCCAAGACGCAGCCTCAAAGGCCCTAGGCATTGTTATTAGTGCGGTTAAGCCAGGTTGTGCAACAGCCACTATGAAGGTCACCGATACCATGTTAAATGGCTATCACACCTGTCATGGGGGCATGATTTTTAGTTTGGCAGACTCAAGCTTTGCGTTTGCATGTAACTCTCAAAACCAGGCGGCTGTTGCTGCAGGGTGTAGCATTGATTTTTTACGCCCAGCGATGCTCGGTGACCAACTAACCGCCCTTGCAACACAGCAACATCAAGGCAAGCGCAGTGGTATTTATCATGTGCAAGTGACCAATCAAAATGCACAACTTGTGGCATTGTTTAAAGGTAACTCGGCGCGTATTAATGCCAGCGTGTTACCGGATGAAACGGCCCATGAAGTCACCACCAAACTAGCTGCCATAGACACTAAGGACTAACCCATGAACGATGCTTTTATCTGTGACGCCATTAGAACACCATTTGGGAAATATGGCGGCAGCCTTTCCAGTGTGCGAGCTGATGACCTAGGTGCTGTGCCTATTAAAGCACTGATGGATCGCAATCCAAGTGTGGATTGGGCGAATGTTGATGACGTTTTTTATGGCTGTGCTAATCAAGCTGGTGAAGACAACCGTAACGTTGCTCGCATGAGTAGCTTATTAGCAGGCTTACCCGTTGATGTGCCAGGGGTGACGCTAAACCGTCTGTGTGGCTCAGGTATTGATGCCGTGGGCACAGGTGCTAGAGCGATCCGCAGTGGTGAAGCTGATCTGATTGTTGCAGGTGGTGTTGAATCAATGTCTCGAGCTCCTTTTGTCATGGCCAAAGCAGACACAGCGTTTAGTAGGCAAGCGCAAATGTTTGACACCACTATGGGCTGGCGTTTTGTTAACCGTTTAATGAAAAAGCAGTATGGTGTAGATTCTATGCCCGAAACAGCCGAAAACGTGGCTGAGCAATTTCATATAGACCGCGCATCGCAGGATGCGTTTGCTTTTTCTAGTCAAACACGGGCAGCAAAAGCCCAAGCGCAGGGCATTTTTGCACAGGAGATTGTGCCAGTGCGCATTGCCCAAAGAAACAAAGAAGACATTGTGTTTGCCCAAGATGAGCATCTGCGCTTAAGCAGCTTAGCCACACTTGGCAAGTTGGCCACCCCATTTAGAGAGGGGGGTAGTGTAACAGCTGGAAATGCATCGGGCATTAACGATGGAGCCTGTGCTTTGCTGTTAGCTTCAAACGCAGGCCTAAAGCGCCACGGGCTGTTTCCCAAAGCGCGCATATTAGCTATGGCTACAGCCGGGTTGGCGCCAAATATTATGGGCTATGGCCCTGTGGCAGCCACCTTAAAGGTGCTCAAAAAGACCGGGCTTAGCCTTGATCAAATGGGCGTTATTGAGCTCAATGAAGCCTTTGCTGCACAGGGCTTAGCCGTGATGCGTGCTTTAGGCCTAGCTGATGATGCCGCCCATGTTAACCCTAACGGTGGGGCAATTGCTTTGGGTCACCCCTTGGGTGCTAGTGGTGCTAGGCTTGTGACTACCGCCATGTATCAGCTACACAGAACTAACGAACGATATGCCTTATGCACTATGTGCATTGGTGTAGGGCAAGGCATTGCGCTGGTTATAGAACGCGTATAACTACCCCAAATAACCTTAACTATGCATAGGCATATTTAATTATACATAATGAATTAACCCTGGCTAAACACGGTGAATAATATGATTAAAGACACAAAACCAGAAACTGAATTAGAACGCTTGTTTCAGGCAAAAATAGATGCCGAGCAAAAAATTGAACCTAAAGACTGGATGCCTGATGCCTATCGTCAAAACTTAATTCGCCAAATGTCCCAGCACGCCCATTCAGAAGTGATTGGCATGCAGCCAGAAGGCAATTGGATCACGCGTGCACCCTCTTTAAGGCGCAAAGCAGTGCTCTTGTCTAAGGTACAAGATGAAGCAGGGCACGGCTTGTATTTATATAGTGCCACTGAGACCTTAGGTATTTCTAGGGCGCAAATGATCCAAGCGTTGCAAACTGGAACAGCAAAATATGCCTCTATTTTTAACTATCCCACCCAAACATGGGGAGACATGGGAGCGATTGGCTGGCTGGTTGATGGGGCCGCCATTTGTAATCAGGTGTCTTTGCAGCGCACCTCTTACGGGCCCTATGCCAGAAGCATGATTCGCATTTGCAAAGAAGAAAGCTTTCATCAGCGCCAAGGCTATCAAATAATGATTGAGCTGGCCCATGGCACACCTGCACAAAAAGCCATGGCGCAAGATTCCCTTGATCGTTTTTATTGGCCGTCATTAATGATGTTTGGCCCTCACGACTCTGCGTCAGCCCATTCTGCTAGATCTATGAAATGGAAAATAAAGCGTGAAACTAACGATGACTTACGCCAAAAATTTATTGATCAAACAGTGTCTCAGATCAGCTACTTAGGCTTAGAGCACCCAGACAAAGACTTAGTGTGGAATGAAGAGCGTGGGCAACATGATAGCGGCGAGCTAGATTGGGATGAGTTTTATAGTGTCATCAATGGCAATGGCCACTGCAACCGCCAGCGCATACAGCACCATGTGAAAGCGCATGAAGAAGGGGCTTGGGTGCGTGAAGCTGCGGCCGCCTACAACCTAAAGAAAAAATCAAAGCTGGCAAAGGATGCAGCTTAATTTACACATAACTAATGATCACGAGACACCATGACTACAGAAAAGCTTGAATTATTTGAAGTGTTTGTGCGCCCCAAGCGTGGGCTTGATCACAAACATGTGGGTAGCTTGCACGCTGAAGGTAAAGAGCAAGCGCTAGAGTATGCCCGTGATGTTTATACTCGCCGCACTGAAGGTATTAGTATTTGGGTGGTTAAGTCACAAGACATTAGTGCGTCTCAAGAAGATGACAACGACAGCTTCTTCGACCCCTCAGACGACAAACCTTATCGGCATGCCACCTATTATCCACTGCCTAAAGAAATCACTACCATGTGAGCAGGAGCCTATTTATGACTCAATCTACCCAAGAAAAAGTGGATAGTAAGCAAGACTTAATTAACTACGTTGTACGTTTAGGGGATGACTCCATTGTATTAGGTCATCGTGTGTCAGAATGGGTGAGTGAAGGCCCTTTTTTGGAAGAAGACATTGCCCTTGGCAACGTGGCACTAGATTATATTGGCCGCGCAAGAATGCTATATGGCTATGCTGCCACTTTAAGTGGTGATGGAAAAACAGAAGATGATTTTGCCTTTTTGAGGGATGAGCGCGAGTTTGAAAATTATTTGATTAACGAATTGCCCCGTGGCGACTTTGCCTACACGATTACGAGGCAGCTATTAGTTGATTTGTACAACAAATATTATTTGCAGGCACTGACAAAGTCTACCGATAAAACCCTTGTAGCGATTGCACAAAAGGCGGTTAAAGAAACTACCTATCACTGCAGACGAAGTACATCATGGGCCCTTAGATTAGGTGATGGCACAGCCCACAGCAAGCAACGTATGCAGCTGGCTATTGATGATATTTGGGGCTACAGCCATGAATTGTTTGAATCAGATGCGCTAGAACAACGTTTAATTGATACGGGTGTGGCGGTTGATTGTGCTGCCCTAAAACAGTTTTGGCTGGCTGATGTTGAAGCTGTTTTTGCGGAAGCGGGGCTTAACATTCCACAACAAGATTGGGCCGTACGTGGTGGCCGAAAAGGTTACCATAGTGAGCATTTAGGGCACTTACTTACACAAATGCAGTTTGTGTATCGTTCATTTCCTGGAGCCAGTTGGTAATGGTAGTAAAGCAATGACCACCCAAATACACCCATTGATACCTATGAAACCTAGCCTTCAGTATGAGCGTGAAAAGTTTCGCCGTAACTCGCAAGTGCCACATTTGTGGAAGTTGTTAGACGCGGTGAAAGACCCTGAAATACCTGTATTGTCTTTGTGGGACATCGGCATACTAAAAGACATTAGCCAGTACCAGCAATGTGTCACGGTGACCATAACCCCCACTTATTCTGGCTGTCCAGCTATGGATGTTATTCGCGAAGATATCACCTTGCTGCTAAAAAAGGATGGCTTTTTACAGGTAAAGGTTGAATTTGAGCTTACTCCAGCATGGACAACGGATTGGATGACCGATAAAGGCCGAAAGCAATTGCGTGGCTATGGCATAGCGCCACCCAACGACATGGTAGACCCAGTAGATGGGCAGCTGTCTCACACCGTAGAGCTTAATGAAACCACGCAGGTGCGCTGCCCCCATTGTGGGTCTCATCAAACACGTATGATAAGTGAGTTTGCCTCGACTGCCTGTAAAGCACTATTTCAATGTAATGATTGCAGTGAACCCTTTGATTTATTTAAACATATTTAGGTAATTTTTGTGTCAGATACCCATTTTTATCCACTCATAATAGACCAAGTGAAAGCTGAAACAGACACTGCTGTTAGAGTGAGTTTTCAAGTGCCAAACGCCTTAAAAAACACTTTTTCTTTTAAGCCTGGTCAATTTTTAACCTTACAAACCCAAATAGATGGTGAGATGGTGCGTAGGTCCTATTCTATTTGTAGTGGGGTCAATGATGGGCACCTACGCGTGGGCATTAAACGGGTGCGTGGGGGTGTATTTTCAAACCATGCCAATGATCATTTTAAAGCAGGTGATACGCTTAATGTAATGCCACCACAGGGTAATTTTAGCCCTACACTTGATGTAAGCCATGAAAAAAACTACATGTGTCTTGCGGTAGGCAGTGGTATTACGCCTATTTTATCCATTATTTCATCAGTATTAAGCACTGAGCCCAATAGCACTGTAACGCTTATTTATGGTAATAAACGCACCAATACTGTGATGTTTAAAGAAGAGCTTAGTTTTATCAAAAGCCGCTACTTAAATCGCTTTAAGTGGGTGAATGTGATGAGCCAAGAAGATCAAGGCTCTACTTTGTTAAAGGGCAAGATTGATAATAAAAAGGGCTATTTGTTACAAAAATATAACATCATCAATATTCTTAATACAGACGATGCATTCATTTGTGGCCCCGAATCTATGATTTCTGAAGTGTCTCATGGCTTTAGGCTTGAAGGCCTTGCCAGTGAACAAATACACTATGAATTGTTTGCCAATTCTTCTGCAGATTCTAATATCATGTTGGAAAAGTCCAAGTTACGCATTGAGCACTATGGCGAAGACAAAACCAGTAAAGTGACAATAATTTCTGATGGACGCTCTATTGATTTTGATCTAGCCACAGTGGGGTCTAATATTTTAGATGCAGGTATGGATAATGGCATGGAGCTACCTTATTCCTGCAAAGCCGGCGTGTGCTCTACTTGTAAGGCCAAACTTATAAAAGGTAAGGTAGATATGGATATTAGCCACGGACTTGAGCCACATGAAGTAGAATCAGGTTATATATTAACGTGTCAGGCACACCCTGTGTCAGATGAAGTGATTGTGAGTTTTGATGACAGGTAACATGCAGTGACGGATAAGATTAAACGCACTAAAAAGATTCAGCAACACATCAAAGACAGCACCATAAGCTGCACGTCTATGGTGGTTACTGTGTTTGGTGACGTGGTGTCACAACATGGAAGCTGGGTCTCTTTGGCCAGTCTCATTCAGGTGTTTGAGCCCTTTGGTTTTAACGAACGTCAAATAAGAACGTCGGTCTATCGTTTAGTGCAAAATGACTGGCTGCAAGTTAATAAAGTGGGTAGGTGCAGCTATTACTGCTTTACCGACCTAGCTACGGGTCACTACGAAAAAGCGGCACGGCGTATCTATGCGTTACAACAACCGGAATGGGACAATAACTGGACCTTGGTATTAGTCGTATCTGTGCCTGATTTGAAACTAGAAGATTTTAGAAAAAGCCTAATATGGCAGGGGTTTAACACCTTAACGAGCGGGCTTTATGCGCACCCTTCATCAGAACGCTCGTCTCTTGATGAGCTAATCCATGAGCTAGGCATTGTTAATGATCTTGTGGTCTTTAGTGCTTCAACGTCAGATTTAAGTTCACAAGGTGTGCTCAAAGATTTAATAAAAAATCGTTGGAAGTTGTCAGAACTTGAGACCTACTACAAAGATTTTTTACATTTTTACCGACCTATTTGCCAAAAAATGTTTGCCAAATTGCCAGACCCAGCCGACTGTTTTTTACTGCGCCAAGCGATGATACATGATTATCGGCGTATTTTACTGCGTGATCCAGATTTTCCAGTGGCCATGTTGCCGCCAGGCTGGGTGGGACATGAAGCTCAGGATTTAGTGAAGCGAGCTTACAAAATGTTGGCGCAGTCTTCTACTAATTTTATTAGTGAAAAAATTACTAATGCGCAGGGGCCGATGCCAGAGCCTAGTAATAAATTCTTTAAACGCTTTGGTGGCATTGCATTCTAGCTTAATCATAAGCCTTACTCATTGCGCAAGAGTGCTCAATACATCTATATCTACACCTTTTATAACTAGGATTAACCACCGTGAGTCTTTCTCAAAATCAAAGCTTTGCAAAGGTCAGCGTGTCATTAAATGGCTCTATTGCTGTAATCACCATTGCCAACCCACCTGTTAACGCCTTATCTCATGCAGTGCGCCAAGGCCTATTGACTTGTCTTAACGAAGCGCAAAAAAATGCAGAAGTTAAAGCCATTGTGATCTGTTGTAGTGGCCGCACATTTATTGCAGGTGCGGATATATCAGAGTTTGGGCAGCCGCCAATGCTGCCGCATTTGCCAGATGTGCTAGCGCAGTTAGATCAGAGCAGTAAACCCATTGTAGCGGCCTTGTTTGGTACAGTATTAGGCGGTGGTTTTGAAGTGGCCTTGTCATGTCATTACCGAGTGGCTTTGCCTGGTACCCAGTTAGGATTGCCAGAAGTGAACTTGGGACTTATTCCAGGGGCAGGGGGCACACAATTGTTACCAAGGCTTGCGGGTTTAGACGTGGCTTTGCAAATGATTACCTCTGGCAAACCTCAAAGCGCCAAATCACTTTTTGAGTGTGGTGTGATCGATTTGTTGGCACCAGAAGACTATTTAATAGCGTGTGCTATAAATTTTGCCAAGCAGGTGGTAGAAGAAGGCAAAGAGCTGCCTCGGGTCTCTCAAATGGTGGTGCATGCCCACGGGCCAAAGGGTGATGTAAGTGATGACTTGTTTGACCTATGGCGTAAAAAATTGGCCAAAAAAGCACGTGGTCAAACAGCACCACAATATGCCATCGATTGCATAGAAAACGCAGTGTTGCTGCCCTTTGATCAGGGCAAAAAGCGCGAGCGAGAATTGTTTATCCTGTGTCGCGACTCCTTGCAGTCTAGCGCGATGCGCCATGCATTTTTTGCAGAGCGCCGTGCTGGCAAATTATCCAGTGCACATGACCAAACTAAAAACATGGCATTGCAGTCTATTAATGAAGTTGCTGTGATAGGTGCAGGCACTATGGGTGGGGGCATCGCTATGTGCTTTGCCAATGCAGGTCTGCCGGTACTGCTTTTAGAAACCAACCAAGATAATTTGGCACGAGGGCTTGATGGGATACGTCAAAGGTTTGAACAGGCTGTAAATAGAGGGCTCATCAACACGCAGCAGCTAGAGCACCGTATGAGCTTAATCCAAGGCACATGTGAGTATCAAAATTTAGCCAATGCAGACTTAGTGGTGGAAGCTGCTTTTGAAACTATGGCGGTTAAGCAACAGATATTTGCCAAGCTAGATCAAGTGTGTAAAACGGATGCCATTTTGGCAACTAACACCTCTTATCTAGATATTAATGAAATTGCCAAATCCACTTCCAGGCCACATAAAGTGTTGGGCATGCACTTTTTTGCCCCAGCTAATATTATGAAGCTGTTAGAAGTGGTTTGTGCCAAAGGCACCGATGAGCAAACCCTTAAAACCGTGATGGCCTTAGGCAAGGTGTTAGGTAAAATCAGCGTAGCTGTAAATGTTTGTTATGGATTTGTTGGTAACAGAATGTATGCCTGTTATGGCCGCGAAGCCAATATGTTGTTATTAGAAGGGGCTAGTCCTCATCAAATCGACACTGCCATGACAAGCTTTGGAATGGCCATGGGGCCTTTGGCCGTTAATGATATGTCGGGTATCGACATTGCCTATAAGGCTCGTCAAGAAAATCCACCCACTCATCCTGATCCTCTATACTTTAGAGCGGCAGACCTTATGGTTGAAGCGGGTCGTTTAGGGCAAAAAACCAGTGCCGGTTTTTATGACTATGACACAGCCACTAAAACTCCCAAGACAAGTGAAGCTGGTTTAGCTATGTTTGCCAAAGAAGCCCTCGCACTTGGAGTGACACAGCGTGACATCACTAAAGAAGAAATTCAAAATAGACTCGTGTTTGCCTTAATAAACGAAGGTGCACGCCTTTTATCTGAAGGCATTGCTACCAAAGCCAGCGACATCGACGCCATTTGGCTAAATGGCTATGGCTTCCCTCGCTACCTAGGAGGCCCTATGTGTTGCGCAGACCAAATAGGCTTGGCCGAGGTCGTTGATGGCATTAAAGCTTATCAGAAGGGCGCCAATGGCCTTTATTGGCAGGTAGCACCACTGCTTGAGCAGCTGTTGGTAGGTGGGGGCATGTTGTCGCAGCAGTAGGGTTTAGGTTTGTGTGGGGTGTAGATGGATTGCCGCGCCTTTGGCTCGCAAAGACAAGTAATTGGGTTTATGAGGGCTCGCAAAGACAAGTGGTTGGGTTTATAAGGGCTTGCAAAGACGGTGTCGATGGATCGCCATCGGCTCCCGAAGGTAGGCAGGTCAAACTTTGGACATAAAAAAACCACATTTAAGTGGCTTGATTAGAATGGCTCCTCGACCAGGACTCGAACCTGGGACCAATAGATTAACAGTCTACTGCTCTACCAACTGAGCTATCGAGGAATTGCTCAATGCGAGGCGCGAATATTAATGATCTATTGGCCTTGAGTCAAGTGTAAAAAACCATTTTATATGAATAGCTTAAACCTTTTTACACGGTAGCTATTATAGGCTGCATTTCGGTCACATTTTTTGCCATTGGCAGCTGTTAATGGAAGCTGTTGTTTTTTGAGATGATTATCAGCAGCTGTGAAATAGCTTCCGTGTTATCATAAGTTTATCGTGTAAATGAAGGAAATAACCGTGGATATTACGGCCAATAAATTACTTGAATTAGTATTATCGCCACTGAACATTACCCATCATCAGCTGGATAATGACAGCCATAAGCACAGTGGCACGGCAATCAATAGCCATTACAACCTAGTGCTAGTGTCAGACGACTTTGCTGGTATTGGGCCAGTTAAACGTCATCAAAAAGTGTATGCCTTAGTGGGTGAGCTGATGAGCAACCCCATTCACGCATTGGCACTGCATTGTTACACCACTGAACAGTGGCAAGCAAAGCAAGAGAAGATGCCAGCCACTGCTCCTTGTATGGGTGGCAGCTAAGCTATTTTGGGCCTAGATTGATTGATGATGTTGCGGCCATTAAAAAAGCCCCAAGCACAATGTGTTTGGGGCTTTTTGGTATTTAGCTTACCTGCAGCTAAATAAAGAGCAGCTTAGAAGTCGCCTGTGCCTGCAAGGTCTTCTTTGCGCTTGGCCATAAAGTCTTGCAGTCCATCGTCAATACCTTGATCCAAAGGAGGGGCTTCATATTCATTAAGCATCTTCTTCCAAAGCGTATTAGCTCGCACTAGCATGTCTTTGCTGCCGTCTTCTTCCCACTGTTCAAAGCTGTTGTTGTCTGTAAGATTAGACATGTAAAACGCATCTTTGAAGTTGGCTTGTGTGTGTGCACAGCCTAGGAAATGAGCACCAGGGCCTACTTCTCGGATGGCATCCAGTGCTTGGCCGTTTTCTGAAAGATCTATGCCCTTGCAGAATGTATGTGCCATGCCAAGCTGATCCAAGTCCATAACAAACTTTTCATAACCCATAGACAAGCCACCCTCTAGCCAGCCGGCAGAGTGCAAGGCAAAGTTAACACCGGCCATGATGGTAGGCATTAGGCCGTTAGCGCTTTCATAGGCAGCTTGTGCGTCTGGAATCTTAGAGCCAGGCAATGAGCCGCCACTACGAAATGGCACACCCAAGCGACGAGCTAGCTGCGCTGCGCCATAGATGACTAGAGCAGGCTCTGGCGTGCCAAAGGTAGGTGCGCCTGATTGCATAGACATGGAGCTGGCAAAGGTACCAAAGATACACGGTGTGCCAGGGCGGTATAGCTGAATAAAGGTAATGCCAGCCAATACTTCTGCAAGCACTTGTGCCAGGGTGCCAGCAATAGTCACAGGTGACATTGCGCCTGCCAAGATAAATGGTGTAACCACACAAGCTTGATTGTTTTCTGCATACACTTTGGCAGCACCTAGCATGGTGTCGTCAAAGGTCATGGGTGAATTGGCGTTGATTAAGCTAGTGGTGACGGTGTTGTTTTTAACAAACTCTTCACCAAATACAATCTTTGCCATGTCTACTGTATCTTGCGCACGAGAAGGCGCTGTTACAGAGCCCATAAAGGCTTTGTCGCTATACTTAATGTGGCTATAAAGCATGTCTAGGTGGCGTGTGGTTACAGGCACGTCTACTGGCTCACAAACAGTGCCACCAGAGTGATGCATATAAGGTGACATGTAGGCCAGCTTAACAAAATTTTGGAAGTCGTTAAGAGTGGCATAACGACGGCCCTTGTCTAAGTCGCGCACAAATGGGCAGCCGTATCCTGGTGCGAATACAGTATTTTTACCACCTATTTCTACGTTACGATCATTGTTTCGAGCATGCTGGGTGTAAGCTGCAGGGGCCGAAGCTTGAATGATCTGGCGGCACATGCCACGAGGAAAACGCACTCGTTCGCCATCAACGCTAGCACCCGCTGCCTTAAGCACTGCAAGGGCCTCTGGATCATCGCGAAAATCAATGCCTATTTCTTCAAGAATAGTGTCAGCATTGCGTTCGATAAGCTGCAAACCAGCTTCATCTAATACTTCAAATGGATTGAGTTGGCGGGTGATAAAGGCAGGTGCCTTTACTGTGTCATTGGCGCGTGCAGCTTTACGTGCATCACGACCACCTCCGCTTTTGCGGCGTCCGCGGGCTTCACTCATGGAAATACTCCTAAAAAAAAGAACGAGTTATATATGCGCCAAATTTTGCAGTTGTTAAGGCCTTTTTGCTGGCTAAGTGGCGACTGATTATTGTGTTTAAGCGCCAATTTTTTGTCGTTTGTAAGACTGTGCGGTTAACCTTGCTAGCTGCCATGAATCAAATTCATGCATGTTTGAATATTGCTCAGCTTAATTGGTCATATCAGGCTACTGTAGAGGTAGCTTACAGGCCTGTAGATAGGTAGCATAATGGCATTATTGGTATTATTTTTGAGAATTAATGATGAGCTCACATCCGCTTCAGGATTTATTGAACAAACGTGGTGTCTTACTGGCAGATGGAGCCACAGGCACCAACTTATTCGCCATGGGTTTAGAAACAGGTGATGCCCCTGAGCTATGGAATGTTGATTTTCCAGATCGTATAGCAGCCAACTACAAAAGCTTTATAGATGCTGGGTCAGATATTATTTTAACCAACACCTTTGGCGGCACACATTATCGTTTGAAACTGCATAATGCCCATGACCGAGTGCACGAGCTCAATGTAGCGGGTGTTGAAGTAGCTCGTAAAGTGGCAGACGAAGCAGGCCGTACAGTGATTATTGCAGGTTCTATTGGCCCTACAGGTGAAATTCCAGAGCCTATGGGCACCTTGAGCCATGTGGATGCTGTGGCTGCATTTTCAGAGCAAGCTTGCGCCTTAAAGGAAGGCGGCGCTGACGTATTATGGATAGAGACTATGTCCTCTACCCAAGAGTCTGAAGCGGCTATAGAAGGGGCCAACACCACAGGATTACCGGTCATTTGTACTTATAGCTTTGATACCAACGGTCGCTCTATGATGGGTGTTACCCCAGCAGACATGGTGCTTTCTTGTGCCCATGAAGATCATACTTCTTATGCGTGCGGCTCTAATTGCGGAGTCGGTGCGTCTGAACTAGTGATGGCCATTCGCAATATGCGTAATGCCCCAGGTGGAGAAAATGCTATTTTGGTGGCTAAAGCCAATTGTGGTATTCCTGAATACGTTAATGGTGCCATCCACTATAACGGCACCCCAGAAATTATGGCGCATTATGCCACCATGGCCATGGATGCAGGAGCAGACATTATTGGTGGTTGCTGTGGCACCTCGCCAGAGCACGTAGCGGCTATGCGCAAAGCATTAGATGGCCATACCAAAGGCCCAGCACCTACTGTTGAAGAAATTGAATTGGTGTTAGGTGAGGTTTCTAAAGGTGGTAAAGCTCAGTTTGGTGGCGACCTAAGTGTCGCTGGTGGCGCCGCAGACGGCGCTGTGACTAACCGCCGTTCACGCCGCCGTTAAGGTAACAGTAACTTACGCACTTCTTTTTAAAGCAATGCCTTTGCCAGCACTGTCTGGCCAAGGTGTTTGTGCCTGATGTTTTTCAATGACAGACAAGCTTTGCATCATCATATCGCTAAAATTGGTCACTTTTTTGGCCACTAGGTTATAGCATAAAAATAACATTTCAACTGTGGCTAGTAGGTCTTGTTGGTCATTATACATGCGATGAAAAATGCGTATACGTTTGCTGTCTGTCTGCAATACTTGTGTGGTGACAGTCACCATTTCGCCCAATCCTATCTCTTGTAAATAGCTTAAATGAGACTCTACGGTAAAAAGGGTTTCACCAGTGCGGTGGATGTGTTCCAAGGTTAAGCCCAAATGGTCTTGCAGTGCATCTGTGGCTTTGGTGAAGATAACTAGGTAATAGGCATCATTGAGGTGGCCGTTATAGTCTATCCACTCTTTTACCACCGGTGTTTTTAAGGTTTGGAGGTTGTTTAGAGAATTTGGCATGTTTTTCCGTAATGGTTGAGGCGAGTCACAGTGCATAGATTAGACGTTGCAAGGCACGCAAAGAATGATTAATATCACACAATTATTGCATAAATACGACGCGGCCTCTATGTTTACAACTAAACCCATCAATAAGACTATTAGTGTGGCCTTTTATCTGGTGCCAGAGTTTTCCATGATAGGATTTTCTGCCTTAGTGGACCCATTACGTCAGGCAAATAATGTGTCAGGTGAAACGCTATATCGGTGGCAAGTAGTGAGCGAGCAGGGTGAGGCTGTGGTTGCCAGCAACGGCATGAGCCTAATTGCTGACTGTGCTATAGGGCAAGAAAAAAACCCAGACATGCTCATTATCTGTGCTGGTTTTAGCCCAGAAAAAGATCAATCTAAGCGCTTACAAATTTGGTTACAACAGCATAGCCGAAAGGGAGTGTGGTTGGGAAGTCAAGACACAGGTAGTTATTTATTGGCTAAAAGTGGTTTATTAAATGGTCATCGTGCCACGATCCACTGGGAAAACTTGATGGCCTTTAAAGAGGTCTTTCGACAAGTAGAGGTGGTGGAAGAGCTGTATGAAATCGATAGGCGCCGCTTTACCTGTTCTGGTGGCTTAGCGGGTTTGGATATGATGTTGTATTTAATTCAGTGCCAAAGAGGCCATGAGCTGTCTTTATCTGTATCAGATGAGCTTATTTACAGCCATATGCGTGAAGGCAAAGCCCCACAGCGCATGAGTAGTGCTTTGCGGCTTGGTACTAATAATCGTAAATTATTGAAGGTGATTGGGGCGATGGAAGATCACCTGGAAGATCCTTTGAATATTCCTACGTTAGCCGCAATGGTTAATGTGTCAGAACGTGAATTAGAGCGTTTGTTTAGCAGGCACTTGCAGCAATCACCAGGGCGTTACTACAGGGCTAAAAGATTACAACGTGCCAGAGCATTGCTACAACAAACTGATAGGCAAGTAGTTGATATAGCCATGGCCAGTGGGTTTGGCTCTGCTGCGCACTTTTCTCGTGCCTATAGGCAATTTTTCAATGTGGCACCCAGTCAAGACAGACAACAGCAGCTACGCAGAGCTTAGGTTGGCTGGGTTAGCCGCAGACAGTCACTTAGCAGTATACTAACGGCCTTGCCACTTAGGATCACGTTTTTCAGCAAACGCATTAGTGCCTTCGGTTGCATCATCAGAATGCAACATTTCTTGATACACAGGCACGTTTTTACGCATGTGCAGGTAGGCTTGCTCTAGCTCCATCGTTTGGGTAGAGCGAGTAATGGCTTTAATAGATGCTAAAGATAATGGTGCAGACTGGGCTATTTCTTGAGCCCAAGCCAAAGCTTGCTCCACGAGTAACTCACTCTCACAATGACGATTGATTAGGCCAAAATGCATGGCCTCTTCTACGGCCATACGGCGGCCAGACATCAACATGTCCATGGCGATTGCTTGAGGGATACGTCTTGGTAGTCGCAGCACGCCTCCACTGTCTGGGATAATGCCGATGGTGGCTTCTGGCAAAAAAAACTCAGCATGGTTTGCTGCGATGATTAAATCAGCCGCTAAAGCTAATTCAAAGCCACCGCCAGCAGCATAGCCGTTAACTGCTGCAATCACGGGTTTATCTAAATTCCATAGTTCAGTTAGCCCAGCAAAACCGCCACGGCCAAAATCAGCATCCACGGCTTCCCCTGCAGCCGCCGCTTTCAGATCCCATCCAGCACTAAAAAAGCGCTCGCCACTGCCTGTGATTACAGCAACACTTAAGCTGTCGTCATTGGCAAAGTCGATGAAGGCCTCACCCATAGCGTGAGAGGTAGGAGCGTCTATGGCATTGGCCTTGGGGCGGTTAAGGGTAATGAGTAATACGGCGCCATGGCGCTTACAAAGAACTGAATCGGTCATAAGGTGTGTTGTCCTAGTTGTATGAGTGCATCCACTGCCACTGCGCCATCTTTTAGGGCGAGTAAGGGGTTGATGTCTAGTTCGTATACGGGGTGCTTATGGCTATAGTCTAGCACTGCCATTATGGCATCCACTATAGCATTTAGATCTGCAGGGCTTTGGCCGCGGTAGCCTAGTAGTATTGGGGCACACTTTAAGGCCAGTAGCGCTTGCATTATTTCGTTTTTATTGGTGGGCAGCAGCAAACATTTAGCATCTTGTAGTAGCTCTACAAAAATGCCACCGGCTCCTATTACAAGGTATTGGCCGAACAAAGGATCGGTATTAATGCCGATAATAAGCTCAGCTACAACACCTTGCACCATTTGTTCTACCAGCAAGGTATCACTAATGACAAATAACTCTTTGGCTGCCTGTTCTAGGTCAGCTTGGTTGTTAAGATTAAGTTTAACAGCGCCTAATTCGGTTTTATGGGCAAGGTTTGCACCTACGGCTTTTAACGTAATGGGATAACCAAGATTTTTAGACGTATCGATTACTTGTTTAAGACTAGAGGCTGTTTTGCCTTTGGGGATAGGTAAGCCATATTCACTTAATAATAGTTTACTTTGTGCTTCTGATAAACCTTGCTCATGTGCCTGAATAATAGCCTCATCTCGCACTTTGTTTGGTGCTACATCAGGTTCCACAATGTGACGAAGTCGCAGTGGCTGCGGTATCTCTGCAGCAAAAGCTTGGCCGATAAGGTAGGCATGGTTTAGTGCCGTGAGGCACTGGTCCATACCAATCATGGGGGCCATACCATGGTGTAAGCAAGCCTCTATTGCATGGGTAGGCATACACTCAGCCATAGAAGATAAAACCACTGCTTTGTGTTGGCCAGCTGCGGCTGCATCTGCTAGCGCTAGCAATGCAGTATCCCACTCTAGTGGGTTTGCAGTGGCATTGTTTGGCCAATCAAGCACGAGCACTGTGGCACTGAAATTGGCTTCCATGTGGGCTTTAAAAGTGGCCGCTAGTTGATCGCGTTTATTCCAAATATAGGTCTGATAGTCTAAAGGGTTGTCTACTTGCTCACCATTAGAAAACGTATTTAAAGTGGTCTGTTTTTGAGAGGCTGTCAGCTTGCCATATTCAATATCTTTACCATCAATAAGATCCGCCATCATGCCAGCTTCGCCACCTGAGCAGCTCATAGAGGCAATGTTTTTATGATCCAGTGGCCCAACTATTGATAGTAGCTTTAGGGTCTCTAAAAACTCGGGCACGGTATTGACCCGGGCAATTCCCAGTCGGCCAAATAAGGTGTCAAACAGGCGGTCTGCACCTGTTAATGAGCTAGTGTGAGACAAGGCGATTTTGGCCGCTGCAGCGGTGCGACCGGTTTTGATGGCCACGATGGGTATTTTTTGTATTAGCGCACGCCGGGCCGAGGTATCAAAGGCAGCTAAATCAGTAATGCCTTCAATATGTAAGCCAATAGCAGTAACCCTTGGATCATCTAACATCGCATCTATTACATGGGCAATGTTAACTTGGGCTTGGTTGCCCATGGTAAACATATAAGCAATAGGAAGGCCTATTTTTTGCATGGTCATATTGAGACCAATATTGCCGCTTTGGGTGATAATGGCAACGCCTTTATCAACTGTTTTACAGCCGTGTTGGTCTGGCCATAATACGGCTTTATCTAAGGCATTAATGACGCCATAGCAGTTAGGCCCAATAATGGGCATGCTACCTGCAGCCTCTAACAAGCGTGCTTGTCGCTCTATGCCAGCAAGGCTCAATTCGCCACCCAACTCACTAAACCCAGAAGCATAAAGCAGGGCACCGCCTGCGCCCATTTTATTTAATTGGGCAACAGTTTCAATGGCACTTTCTGCGTTTACAGCCACATAGGCAGCATCAGGAGCTTGAGGCAAATCCAAAGTAGATTGTAAGCATTTAATCCCCATTAGTTGGTCACGGTTTGGGTGTACCGACCAAATGGGGCCAGTAAACCCCATGGCTAGGCTTTCACGGATTGCAAAATCAGCACCACGGCTGCCAAATACAGCAATAGATTTTGGCGCCAACAAGCGCCGTAAACGTTGTTTATCAATCATGCTAAGGTAATGCCTAATTATGCTTCTAAAGGCCGCAACATGGCACGGGATATAATGTGGCGTTGAATCTCACTAGTGCCATCCCATATACGTTCTACGCGGTGATCACGCCAAATTCGCTCCAAAGGTAGCTCGTCCATTAAGCCCATACCGCCCAAAATTTGTATCGCTTCATCAGACACCATCGCTAGCATTTCTGTGGCTTTAAGCTTAGCCATTGCTGCATCAGAGTCAGTCATTTGGCCGGAGCAATCTTTCCAGGCAGCGTACATGGTGATCAATTCAGCTGCTTTAAGCTCTGTGGCCATGTCGGCAAGCTTAAAAGACACCCCTTGAAACTTACCCACACTTTGACCAAATTGTTTGCGGGTTGCAGCCCATTGTGTAGCAATTTCAAGGGCACGTTCTGCACGACCCAAACACATGGCAGCAACAGAAAGGCGGGTGGCTCCTAACCATTCATTAGCCACATCAAAGCCATGATCTTCTTCGCCTAGCACCTGAGATTTGTGCACTCGGCAATTATCAAAATTTAAAATACTGTTGTGATAGCCACGATGAGACACACTGTTATACCCAGGCTCTACGGTAAATCCTGGCGTGCCCATATCAATCAAGAAGCTGGTAATTTTTTTCTTTGGTCCCCTGGCTGTTTGTTCTACGCCGCTTGCTGCAAATAAAATAACAAAGTCGGCGGCATCAGCATGGCTGATAAAATGTTTTGTGCCATTAATCACAAACTCATCACCGTCACGTTCTGCCCGGCACTGCATAGAGCGAACGTCAGAGCCTGCGTTTGGCTCTGTCATAGCCAAACAGTCTACTTTTTCACCACGGATAGATGCATGGAGGTAGTTTTCAATTTGGTCACCCTTACATGCTAATAAAATGTTACTTGGACGGCCCACAATATACTGCAAACCAAAGTTTGCCCGGCCTAATTCTCGCTCCATTAAACAAAGGGTGAGCGTGTCCAGGCCAGCACCACCATGTTCTTCTGGCATGTTAGCGGCATATAAGCCTAAATCCAGGGCTTTTTGTTTGATCTGTGCCGCCAGTTCTGGGCGAATAGCGTTGGTTTTCTCTACCTCTGATTCATGGGGGTAAAGCTCTTGCTCGACAAAGGTTTTAAGGGTGTCGATGATCATCTGCTGTTCGTTGGTAAGGCTAAAATCCATGGTCTTCTCTTTAATATTAGGGTGTATCGTATGTTGGGTTAGGCTAAACTTTTTTGATGGGTGGAATTGCCATCACTCGGCCTTGTTGTTTTGGTGCGGGCAAGCGCATATGGGCTTGCCATATTTGCTCTAACACAGCTAATACCTGTGGCTGAATGGGTGCGGCACTGGATGTATTCATATCTACATGCAGCAACATCTGTTCGGTGGTTGCCAGCAGTTCGCCAGTATCACCATGATACATATGGTGAAAAAAGTGCAAGCGTTTAGAATCGACACCCAATATTTGCGTAGTAAAGCTTAAAGGTTGGCCTCCTGCTACTTCTTGGTAGTAGTTGATATGAGTCTCTACCGTATAAAAAGATGAACCCGACGCACGGTAAGCTTCATTTATACCAACGAAGCGAAATAAAGCATCTGAGGCCTCTCCCATGGCATATAAGTAAAACGACTCACTCATATGACCATTGTAATCAATCCACTCATCACGCACTGTATCGGTAAATAAAGCTAGAGGGCAGTCTATATCTTCACCAGCTTGGAAGGTTTTGTAGTCTTTAGTAAGGTAGATGTCGTTATCCATAAACTAGCTCTTATGTGAATGTTTTGTGAGTCAATCAGTGCGTGTTATTGCCAAGCAGTTACTATGCCTTAGAGTATTTGTTTCAACTTGATTAAATACGAATATATATTGGTCAATATCGATAAATGTAGGGCTAAAACAAGGCCAATACTAGAGCTTTCTATCTGCCTACATATATAAGCAGGTGCTAACTAAAGTGGCGCTGAATATAAGCTTTAGCCAGTATCCAAGTGCAGCAAAATGGAGTCAAATGAGCCTTTAAGTTTCCTTTTGGAAAGGGGAGTGGCATGAGTTTCTTATTAGCGTCAAAACTTGCGGCTTTAGGGCTAATGAAAGGTCGCGTTTAAGTATGTAGTTAATTTACAAAAGCGTATTATTTTCCACCAATAATCACGACGTATGTTATGCGATAAAGCATGGCGTGCTAAATAACCAAAAATTTGACACCATTTAGGGTCAATTTAAATTCCAAGGTAAAACCATGTCTAAGACTTACTTGTCCGACATCGACATTGCTCGCGCTGCCGAGAAACGTCCGATTGCTGAAGTTGCTGCTAAGCTAAACATCGATATTGATGATCTAGAAATGTATGGCAAAATTAAAGCTAAAATCAGCCCTGAGTTCATCAAAAGCGTTAAAGACCGCAAAGATGGCAAGCTGATCTTAGTAACAGCCATCAACCCTACGCCAGCAGGTGAAGGTAAGACGACGACTACGATTGGTTTAGGCGATGCTTTGAATCAGATTGGTAAGCAAGCATCTGTATGTTTGCGTGAACCTTCTCTTGGCCCATGTTTTGGTGTTAAGGGTGGAGCAGCTGGTGGTGGATACGCTCAGGTTGTTCCAATGGAAGATATCAATTTGCATTTCACTGGCGACTTCCATGCCATTGGCCTTGCACACAACTTGCTATCTGCTGCGATTGATAACCACCTGCAGCAGGGCAATGACCTTAATTTAGACCCACGCCGCATTGAGTGGAAGCGCGTAATGGACATGAACGATCGTGCCTTACGTAATGTGACCATCGGCCTAGGTGGCCCAGCTCATGGTGTGCCTCGTGAATCTGGTTTTGACATCACTGTTGCTTCTGAAGTAATGGCTATTTTCTGCTTGGCTAATACTTTAGCCGAACTTAAAGAAAAATTGGGCGACGCTGTTGTAGGTTACACCTACGACCAAAAGCCAGTTACAGCCCGCGACCTTAAAGTTCATGGTGCTATGACTGTATTGCTTAAAGACGCATTCAGCCCTAACCTAGTGCAAACTCTTGAGCACACTCCTGCATTTGTGCACGGTGGCCCATTTGCTAACATCGCTCACGGTTGTAACTCGGTTGTGGCAACACGCTTGTCTATGAAGCTAAGTGACTACACAGTAACAGAAGCAGGCTTTGGTGCTGACTTAGGTGCTGAGAAATTCTTAGACATTAAGTGTCGTAAAGCAGGCATTACGCCTAGTGCTGTTGTTATAGTAGCTACTATCCGTGCACTTAAGTTGCATGGTGGTGTGCCACTTAAAGAAGTAAACAACGAAAACCTAGAAGCAGTTGCGAAAGGTGTTGAAAACCTTAAAAAGCACATTGAAAACATCCATCAGTTTGGCCTTCCTGTAGTAGTTGCGGTTAACAAGTTTGTAACCGACACAGACGAAGAAGTGAAAACAGTTCAGTCCAAATGTGATTACTTAGGCGTTCAAGTGATTGAAGCTAACCACTGGGCAGAAGGCGGCAAAGGTGCTGTTGAGCTAGCAGAAGCGGTAGTTGATTTGGTAGAAAACCATGAAAACGACTTCCATTACTTGTACGAAGATGACATGCCTCTTTGGGACAAAGTTAAAACTGTAGCTCAAAAGATTTACGGCGCTGACAACATCCAGGGTGATCAAAAGCTACGTGATCGTTTCACTGCCTTAGAAGCAGCGGGCTACGGTAACTTGCCTATCTGTATGGCTAAAACGCAGTACTCTTTTTCTACTGACCCTGCATTAAAAGGGCGCCCTACAGGTTTTGATATCCCACTTCGTGAAGTGCGTTTGTCTGCAGGTGCAGGTTTTATTGTGGTTTTAGCTGGTGACGTGATGACGATGCCTGGTTTGCCTAAAAAGCCTGCTGCTGAAGTGATCGACATCAACGAAAATGGTGACATCATCGGTTTGTTCTAAACCAACAGCTGATTAAAAAAGCCCTGCTAGGTTTTACCTACCAGGGCTTTTTTGTGTAAGTAACACATAGATCGACCATGCTGGTTAGCCAGATTAATGGGCTTACCCTAGTTTAGCTATTAAAGGTGCGCCAGTTGAGTTTCTCAAGCGTAGCTCAACATCAAGTTCTTGACGAGGGTCAGGTTTGTTGCCCGCAAGTCGGTCTATCAAATACTGTGCAGCTTTTTGCCCCATTAACTTAAAGGGAATATGCACAGTAGTGAGGCTTGGCGTAAGGTTTGCACTGATGGGTAAATCATCAAAGCCTGCAATAGACACCTGCCTTGGCACCTCAATGCCACAAGCCTGACACTCTAGTAACGCTCCTGTGGCCAGCACGTCGTTACTACATAAAATAGCTGTGGGCGGTTGGTCAGAGTTTAGCAAAGCTCGACAAGCTGCCCGGCCTTCTTCAATGGTGTAATTACACTGGATAATAGCCTCGTCAGCTAAGGTAATGCCATGTTCAGTTAGGCTGTTTTTCATGCCTTTTAAGCGAGCAAGGGCGCGATCGTTACCCTTGGTTATGCCGCTTATAGCAGCAAATTTATGATGCCCAAGCCCAACTAAGTGAGATGGTATAAGCTTAGCTGCGGCATAATTATCAAAGCCTACGCAAGGGTGGCAGCAGTGCTTGTTGTATGCCCAAGTGAGCACATAGGGGATTTCTCGTTGCAATAGCAGGGCATAAATAGACACATCGCGCTCCAATCCCACTAGCATTATAGCATCGACCCCGCGCTCTATTAACGTGCGTACTTGGGCTAATTCGTTTTGTGCATCATAGCTAGAAGAGGCCAACATCAAACTAAGTCCAGCTTCATTCAATTGTGTTTCAAAGGACTCGATGCCATCAGCAAAAATAGCGTTGGCAAGAGTGGGAATGACCGCTCCAATACAACGAGAACGCTTACTGGCCAGCGCCCGTGCTGCGGCATCAGCAACATATTGAAGCTCATTAATCGCGTTTAGCACTTTTTTCCTTACTGGCATCCGCACAGAATCAGGCGTGTTGATCACCCTAGATACTGTGGCAGTGGAAACACCGGCAGTTTTGGCCACATCACCTTGAGTGGCTGGCTTGTTTGGCTTATGCATAATTGTTACTGCTTATATAAGAATAAAATTGAGTATACACCGATAAAAATGTAAGCGCATACAAAAAATATCTTTGATGGTTGTTTGTATCAATCTAATGGTCTAGTATAGCAACTATTGAAAATGTAAGCGCATACAAAAACACTATTAAGGATTGAAATCATGGCTGTTAGTTACTTAAAGAAGGCTGAAAAATCATCGGCTACAGGTGAAGATGATACTCGCGCCACAGTGGCAAAAATGTTGGCAGAAATTGAAGTGGGCGGCGAACAAGTGTGTGTCGACTATGCTGCAAAACTAGATGGCTACCATGGCAATATCCTTGTAACCAGTGACGACATTGATCAAGCAACCTCTCGCTTATCGCAGCAAGTAAAGGATGATATCCGCTTTGCCCATGAGCGAGTGGACAAGTTTGCTAAAAGGCAGCGCGAAGCGCTGCAAGACTTTGAAGTAGAACTTTCCCCTGGCCTTTGGGCTGGCCAACGTCAAATTCCAGTACAAACTGCAGGGTGTTATATTCCAGGTGGGCGCTATTCTCACGTGGCTTCAGCAATTATGTCTGTCGCCACAGCTAAGGCAGCTGGTGTAAAGCACGTGGTGGCATGTTCTCCACCAAAGCCGGGCACAGGCGTTAATGACGCTATTCTTTATACAGCCAACTACTGTGGTGCCGATACCATACTTGCACTTGGCGGTGTACAAGGCATTGCAGCGATGGCGTTTGGTTTGTTCAGTGGTCGATCTGCTGACGTGCTTGCTGGGCCTGGCAATCGCTTTGTAGCTGAAGCTAAGCGGATGTTGTTTGGTCGTGTGGGCATTGATATGTTTGCAGGCCCCACAGAAATCGCAGTAATTGCCGACCACACTGCAGACCCAAGAATTGTAGCAAGCGACCTTGTAGGTCAGGCTGAGCATGGCCCAGACTCACCGGTATGGCTGATTAGTTTAGATGAAGATGTAGCCCGTAAAACCATAGAGCTAGTGCCTGGTTTAATCGAATCTATGCCAGAACCATCTCGCTCTGCGGCTCGATCTGCATGGGCAGACTATGCAGAAGTGATCTTATGTGACACTCGTGAAGAAGCGGTGGAAGTGAGTGATAAGTATGCTGCTGAACATTTAGAAATCCACTGTGATGATCTAGATTGGTGGGTAGAGAACCTAAATAACTATGGTTCATTGTTTGTGGGTGAAGAGACCACAGTTACTTATGGTGACAAGTGCTCTGGTACGAACCACATTTTGCCTACCAAAGGTGCGTCACGTTATACTGGTGGCTTGTCAGTAGGTAAGTTTATCAAAACGGTGACTACTCAGCGCATGACACGAGAAGCCAATCGTGAAGTTGGCGCTGCTGCAGCACGTATTTCTCGCTTAGAAGGCATGGAAGGGCACGCGCGCAGTGGTGATGATCGACTGAGTAAGTATTTTCCTACTGAAACTTTTGACCTAAGCCATTAGGCAGTTCACTTAAAATACTCCTAGGCTCACTAACAGATAAGGCAACCACCATGACTATGAAAGCGCTGGTTTATACAGGCACTCAAGAGGTGCACTATCGTGATGAAGCTAAGCCAGTAGCGGGGCCTAACCAGGCCCTGATTGAAGTGGCAGCTACAGCCATTTGTGGCTCAGACATGCATGCTTATCATGGGTTGGACGAACGGCGTGTACCCCCTCTTATTTTGGGCCATGAAGTGGCAGGTAAAGTGGTCACGGCTACGCGCCATGAGGTAGGGCAGCATGTGGTGATCAACCCATTAATGAGCTGTGGGCACTGTATGCCCTGTTTGTCGGGTAGGGCAAATTTATGTGCCGATCGAGAAATTATAGGCATGCGTTTGGCGGGTGCTTATGCTCAATTTCTAGTGATAGATGAAACCAATTTGCTGATCCCACCTGCTAATGTAAAACCTTGGGTGGCTTGCCTTACTGAGCCTACAGCCACTGCCTTGCATGCTATCGCTTTAGTAGAGCGGGTAAGCTATCGCCCTGTGTCAGAGCAGCGATGTTTGGTGATAGGTGGTGGTGCAGTGGGTTTGCTAACGGCGCTAATTTTGTCAGCCAAGGGCTGTTGCAATATTGATTTGGCAGAAACTAATGCACTGCGTAGAAACACCATTGACCAACAAGGCATAGCACAAGTGTTTGACCCAAGCTCTCAATCTGCACCCAGCACCACAGGGTATGATGTGGTGTTTGATTGTGTAGGGGCCGGTGTGACTAGGGCTATGGCTAGTGAGCAGGTAGCACCAGGTGGTATCATCTCTCATGTAGGCTTACAAAATAGCAACGAAGGGCTGGATATTCGCCGGGTAACCTTGCAAGAAATCACTGTGTTAGGTAACTATTGTTACACCCCAGCGGACATGCAGGCAGCGTTAGATATGCTTAGTGAAAACCGCTTAGGTGATTTAAGATGGGTAGAGCTAAGGTCTTTAAGTGAGGGTGCTCAAGCATTCTCAGACTTACATTATGGCCGTGCTAGCGCTGCTAAAATCGTATTACAGCCTGATCATCACCTCTAATGGGTCAAATTAATGGACAAGCTACTTCTAAGGTCTGCATGTATTGCAGATCTTAAAAAACGGGCGAAAAAGCGCATACCTACCTTTGTATTTGACTATATAGAGGAAGGGTGTAACGCCAACATGGCAGTGGAAAACAATAGAACTGCACTAAATAATGTGTATTTAAGACCAGATTATTTAGCCCCCTACAAAGCCCCAGATTTAAGCACACAGTTATTGGGGCAAAGCTATGCTGCGCCCATAGGTGTAGCGCCTTTGGGCCTCACAGGACTAGTGTGGCCACAAGCTTCTGCAATGCATGCCAGGGCTGCTCATGCAGCTAATATCCCGTTTGTGCTAAGCACCGTGTCTACCTTGTCTATTGAAGATGCCGCGTTACACGCCAAAGAAAACTTTTGGTTTCAGCTCTACCCGCCTTCAGATGCAGCTATTGGCGCAGATTTGCTAAAACGGGCAGCGCAAAGTGGATGTAAAAATCTGGTGGTAACCCTTGATGTGCCTACAGCTAGTAGGCGTATAAAGGCCATTAAAAGTGGCTTGAGTGTGCCCCCTAAAATCACCCCTACAAGCGTGTTTCAATCTGTCATTCGGCCCATGTGGAGCATGGCTACCTTGGTTAATGGCTTGCCCCAATTTGCCAATTTAACCCCCTATATGGACTCATCCACTATGGCTATGGGCGATGCTGCAGAATTTATGCGCACCCGTATGCGTGCAGTAGTGGATGCACAGGCTTTGGCGCAGATTCGTCACATGTGGCCGCATAACCTTATTGTGAAGGGGGTAAGCCACGTGGCTGACGCTCAACACGCTTTGGAGCTAGGTGTAGATGGCATTATTGTGTCTAACCATGGTGGGCGCCAGCTTGACGCTGCACAGCCTTCTGCTATGTGTCTAAGGGCTATAGCTGATGAGCTAGGACACAAGGCTGTGATAATGGCAGACAGTGGTGTGGAGTCTGGTATTGATGTGGCTAGATACTTAGCTCTGGGAGCACAAATGGTGTTTACTGGCAGAGCCATGCTCTACGGTGTGGCTGCACATGGTGAAGATGGTGCTACGCACACTATTGATCTAATTTTGGCTGAACTAGAGCAAATTATGTCTCAATTGCATTGTGCTAAGCCAGCTTCTCTTGGCGCACACTTGATTAGGCCGCAAATATAAGCTCACTGAGCTGATCAGCGGCAGACCTTAAGTCACTATAGTGGTCTTTAATGGTGCTTATATCTAAACGCAAAGTAGGACCATGCATGGCCAAAGCACCGTGATATCTGCCTTTTGGGTCTAACACAGGCACAGCAATGGCAATCATTCCTTCGTAAAATTCTTCATTGTCCAGTGAGAAACCTTGCTCTTGCACGAGTGAGAGCTCTTCTAGCAAAGGGCCCACGCTGTTTACAGTGTTGGCTGTGAGGCTTTCAAGGTGCAAGCTTTCTAGCATAGTGCGACGGTTTTTGGGGGTTAGACTGGCAAGGTAGGTTTTACCACTTGCGGTGCAGTAAAAAGGCACGTGGCTACCCACAGGTAGATGTATCTGAAACGCCCAGTTAGTTTGCACCCGGTCTCTATAAATCATGCCTGGGCGCTCAGGGATAACAAAGTTGACGGTTTCTTTGACCTTGTTACTGAGTTTTTCTAAAATTTGGTGCTTAGCGCTGGTGTGCCAGTCGCTGGTTAATAAGCCGTTTGCCAAGGTGCGTAAAGAGGGGCTTGGTAATAGCTTTTTGCCATTGGCGTCATATTGTAAAAACCCCTCTTCAACCATTGATTTACATAGCCTATGCACTGTCTGTTTAGACCAATTTAAATGCTGGTTTATCTGTGACGGGGTAAGCGGGCATTGCTGTGTGGCTAAAACATCAAGTATATAAAACAGCCGCATATTGGTCGCTATTCTGTCTGAATCGGTCAATTTTGTAACCCTTGCATTAGTTTTCCGTAATGTTTTGTAAAGACGCTATGGTAAATAAAAGCTTGAGTTTGATCAAGCAATGTGTTTTTCTGTGTCTATAATACATAAAATGAGTATAAAAGTCTCATTTATTGATATTTAATATAATACAGGGGCGGTTAATGCAAAAGCAGTATGACTACATTGTAGTGGGGGCAGGTTCCGCAGGGTGCGCTGTTGCCAACCGGTTGTCGCAAAATGGCCAATACACCGTAGCTTTGCTAGAAGCAGGCAGTCGTGACTTAAATCCATGGATTCATGTGCCTGTAGGTTATTTTAAAACCATGGGTAACCCAGCAACAGATTGGTGCTATAAAACCAAACCTTGTGCAGGGCTTAATGGTCGTTCTATTCCTTGGCCCAGGGGCAAGGTATTAGGGGGGAGTAGCTCTATAAATGGCTTGTTATACGTGCGCGGCCAAGCCCAAGATTTTGACGACTGGGCTAATTTGGGTAATGAAGGGTGGCAGTGGGATAATGTATTACCCTACTTTAAGCGTTCTGAAGATTGGCAAGGTAAAGCCTGTGATTTGCGAGGCAAGGGTGGGCCGCTCACCGTGTCAAAAACTCGCGTTAGTAGGCCTGTGGTAGATGCATGGCTTCAAGCCGCTCAAAACTCGGGCTACCCAGCCAACAGTGATTACAATGGCGCAGATCAAGAAGGTGTGGGTCTATTTCAACTTACATCCAGAAGAGGCAGGCGCTGTAGCTCTGCTGTGGCTTACCTTAACCCAGCACGTAGCCGTGCCAACCTCACTATACTAACAGGCTCCTGCGTAGAAAAGCTGGTGTTTGAAGGCAATCGTGCCACAGGGGTGAAGCTTGCTAACGGTATATTAAAGGCAAGTAAAGAAGTAATTTTGTGCGCTGGCGCAATAGGCTCTCCACAGCTATTGATGGTGTCAGGTATTGGCTCCACAGATCAGCTAAGCCCCCATAAGATTAAAATAGTAAAAGAGTTGCCAGGTGTTGGGCAAAACTTACAAGACCATTTGCAAGCTAGGCCAGTGTTTAAGTGCGCAGCCAGCACCATTAATACAGAAATTAGCAATTGGTTTAAGCAGGGCCTCATTGGCCTGCAATACGTCATTAATCGCACTGGCCCCATGACTATGGCCGCTAGTTTGGGCACAGGGTTTGTTAAATCACATTTAAGCCCAGACCGGCCAGATATTCAATTTCACATTCAACCTTTCAGTGCAGACTCACCAGCAGAAGGCACCCATAAGTTTGATGCGTTTACAGCCTCTGTATTACAAATGCGCCCACAAAGTGCAGGGCACTTAAGCTTAGTGTCTGATCGATTTGTAGATCATCCAGATATTCACCCCAATTACCTTGCCACGCAGCTGGATCAAAAAACCATTGTGGCCGGCATTAAAATGGCTAGACACATAGCCAAGCAAGCACCTTTGCAATCTTTAATAACGCAAGAATATAGCCCAGGAGAGCATGTGGGAGAAGAAGAAGACAGCGCTATCCTTGACTGGGCAAGAGAGACCGCCACCACTATTTACCATCCCACTGGCACCTGCAAAATGGGCCAGGATGATATGGCCGTGGTAGACGCTCAGCTTAAGGTGCATGGCATACAAGGCTTGCGTGTAGCAGATGCCTCTATTATGCCCATTATCACCTCGGGTAACACCAATGCGCCAGCCATTATGATTGGTGAAAAAGTAGCCGCTATGATTTTGCAGGAGATGATTAATGTTTGATTGGTTTGAAGTGAGTCAGATTATTTTTGCTGACCTTATTTTGTCAGGGGATAACGCCTTAGTAATAGGTATGGCAGCTGCAGGCTTGGCTGCTAATCAACGTAAAAAAGTTATTTTTATTGGCATGGCCTTAGCTGCATTGTTCCGCATTTTGTTTGCTGTAGGTGCCAGCACCATTATTGGTGTGCCAGGCATCTTATTGGTGGGTGGCCTGTTACTAGCTTGGGTGTGCTGGCGCTTTTATGGAGAAATTAAAGAGTTTGCAGCTCCTAAGCCAGAAGAGGCTTTAGTGGCGAGCGAAGATCAACCCAAAGTGAGCATGCGCAGTGCCTTGTTTACCATTGCCATAGCTGACATTTCTATGTCGCTGGACAATGTGTTGGCCGTGGCCGCTATTGCTAGGGATAACACTGAGTTGTTAGTGCTGGGTTTGGTGTTGGCTATTGTGTTAATGGCGTTTTTTGCCACTTTGATTATGCGGGTGATGCTGAAGTTTCCAGCCATTGCCTATGTGGGGTTGGTGTTTTTAGTCTACTTAACTGGAAAAATGTTGTACGACGGATGGCTAGACCTACTCTCTTATTTATAGGCTATCTTTAGCTTAGTTTCAGCTTTGTATGAGCATATTGAACAATTTTACTGTTGCCAACCCACTTGTTGGGACTTGCATGAAGCCTTCCATGCAAAAGGGCAGCAGCTGACTGAAGGCACAACAATAATAACGGAGGGCATTTATGTCCGTTTTAAATAAAATGAAGTTGGCGGCGGTTGCTAGTGCGCTGATTATCAGCACCACTGCAGTTTATGCTAAAGACGTGACCATTCGTGTTCAGTCAGTGCTTGGTACTAAATCTGATGAAGTACACATGCTTAAGGAATTTGCTAAAGATGTGAGTGAGCTGACTGATGGTTCTGTCACGATTGAAATTTTGCCAGGTGGCTCGGTAGTGGGTAACACCGACATCATTGATGCGATTGATGCAGGTTTGTTAGATGGTGGTTTTGCTTGGACTCACTATTGGGGCGGCAAGCATCCAGCTGCTAACCTATTTGGTGCTCCTATTGCAGGTGCAGGTGTAGGCCTTGATAACATTGCGTTCCTTTCTTGGTTCCAATACGGCGGTGGTAAAGAGCTTTA
>Ga0209815_1000249_pt1 | contig 41744 bp, 39 predicted proteins | sample CoawatmetaG00DNA_FD_187507 | JGI IMG/M metagenome (GOLD analysis project Ga0209815, IMG submission 187507) | Marine microbial communities from the West Antarctic Peninsula - Coastal water metaG002-DNA (SPAdes) (version 2) | ecosystem: Environmental > Aquatic > Marine > Coastal ...
GTCTTTATAAAAAGGCGCGAAGTGGAAAACTACCCAACTTCACCGGTATCGACAGCGAGTACCAGCCACCGAGAAACCCCAGCTTAACCCTTAAAACGGAAGGCCAGACCGTCGCAGAATCTGCAAAGGTGCTTGTCGAGCTGATTGCGACACGCGCGCAGGATGAATAAACATACCCTACAACCGCCAAACGATTTATAAGGATAGATCATGTCATTCATTAGTACGTTAAAAGACCAAAGCTCCCGAACGCGCAGCCTAGCTAAGGCGCTCACCTGGCGCATCACCGCGACGCTAACAACCGCTGCGATAGCCTACGTGGTGACAGGAGAGCTTAAAACGGCTGCAATGATTGGCGGTATCGAGTTCGTTCTAAAATTCATGACCTATTATGGTCACGAGCGGGCCTGGAATTTCGTTAGGTAGTCTTAAGGAATTAAGGAAGCTTGGTTATCGATAAACCTATTTATCGCACACCATGATTTGGAGTTGGATTTGGCTTCGTTTTGGCACTTTTTTATCCTAGCCCTGCCGAACCGCTCTAGATAACCGAGCGATGCCGTTGCGCTGGTAGCGTATCAGCTTGTGGGTGTCCGAAGAGCGACGTGACACAGGCCCACCCTTGCGCCGCTCCTGTCTTTGCATGCTCGCGAAAAAAGCGGCCATCTCTCTCACATCTTGGGGCTCACTGCCCGACGGACTGAGGAGCTCTCTAAAGACGGGGTTCGAGGCCTTCACGTTCACATCATGCAAAAACTCATCAACCGGCTCGGGGCTGGTGTAGGTGTCGTAGTAGGCATCCATCACACGTCGATAATTAAGAAGCCCCGCGGCGATATCGGCACAGGCAAAGCCAGAAAACCCCTCCTCCGCTAAACGATCAACAAGCGCCCTGTACTCAGACGAAGACTCAAAGTCGGGGGCACTGTTTAGGCCATGCTTGCGGGAGTTTTGGCTGCTGGCTCGCTTTCCAGATACCGATTTGGGGCCGGTTGATTTAAGTGCGTTGCATTGATTTGCAAGGTTCCTACGAAGGTTTTGCGTCAAGGGTCAGCGCTCCCTTCACCGGCTGCTTCGACTCAAGCGCTGCCAGCTCAAGGTCCATACGCTTAATCAGGCGTGACTTATAGTCTATGGAGTCGATACTCCTTTGAAGATGCCTAATCGTCTGGTGCTGGCGGTGAATCAGATCATCCACCATCTTGATGTGCCTGGCCGCATCCTTAAAGGCCCTAGCACGAAGATCAGACAGGGTCAGATTGGCATCAATAAGAGCTTCTTCAATCAGGGCTGCTTGATCCTTCTGCGCGCTACCGTTCAGATAATGCTCAAGGGCCACCGATAGCTTACTGTTGCCAGAACCCATCAAGTTTCTGCCTTCTCTAGACAAAAGCCTGGCCATCGCCTCATGGAGCAGTAGCTCCTTATCCACGCTGTGCCTCCTAATCCACCAGAGGCTCTCATTGAGCTGGCTGACCAGGGCAACTGCCAAGGGTGAGGGATTGTCTAGTTCGGATAAAAGACTTTGCAAACCAGATTGAAACTCAGACCCAGATTCATCAGGCAAAAGTTTGGGGCTTGATAGGAAGGGTAAAAGAGACTTGGATTTATCTTCAACAGGCATAGCGACATCCACGTAAATACTGAAGTGAACATTATAAAGCATAAGCTAAAAGATAAAGCAGTTAGAACTTAGTCGTCGTGCTTGATACGCAGGGTCACGCCCGGGTTAACCAACGGATCGCCGGTGAATTCAACACCTGCCTCTTCAAATGTATTTCTTATCACCATCAAATTTTTGGTATTAGCAATAGGGATACCCGGCTGTACCTCATAGCGCTTAATAGAAGCGCTACCAACCCCACTTCGGTTTGCGAGCTCAATCGCGCTCCAACCTAACATAGCGCGTGCTGCTTTTATTTGAGAAGAAGATACCATTGACTCTACTTTGTGATTCTATTAGAATCACTGCAATTATTTATCTAAGAGTACAATAACATGATTGATGATATCTTAGCCAAGTTTGATGGCGCCTTTGCCAAAAATACTATAAGAGCCTATAGATCAGACTTTATTCAATACCAGACCTGGTGTTCACACAGTAATATTGACTCTATACCGGCAACTGCCGAAGCCATGGCACAGTATGTTGACTACCTTGCCACTATCAGCAAAAGTGCAACTATTCGTCGAAGAATCAATAGCTTGGGGACGGTCCTGAAACTCTCCAAACACTACAACCCCACCAACCAGCCAGAAGTCATACTGGCCATAAAACGAATGCATCGCAAAATTGGACGGGCACAGCAGCAAGCTACTCCACTCACCAAGACGCTACTCAACCAGCTACTTAGCAACTGCGATAACAGTCTCAGGGGTTTAAGGAACCAACTCCTCCTAAGACTCGGCTACGAAACCATGCGCCGCCGGTCGGAACTCTGCGCCTTTAAGTTTGAGGACATCTGCCAAGCACCGAACGGAAAACCGGCCATCAAGCTCAACTTCTCAAAAACGGATCAATTCGGGACTGGAAAGATACTGCCAATAAGCCAAGAACTGTTCGACTTATTAGAAAAATGGAGGAGTATGATCAGCGATGAAGGCTATATTCTAAGATCAATTAGCCGTCATAGGCATATTGGAAATAGCCTAAATCCCGCAAGTATACGCACCATCTTAAAAACACTGCAGGAGGGATTAGCAGCTGGATCAAATCAACAACCGCTGAGTGGTCATTCATTTAGAGTAGGTGCAGCACTTGATCTATTAGAACAAGGTGAGCCGCTTGAAAGGATAATGCTCAGAGGGGGTTGGCAGACGGATTCGACTGCCATGTCATATCTTAGAAATTGGATCGTATGAAGTGGGGGCAAGAAGAGCCACAACAGTTAGTCGGTAAAATTCAGTGCCTGCTTTAACTCTGCCGGTGGCTCTGGCAAATCCTTAAAGACTCTCCACGCTATTTTTGTGCTTGGAATAAGAACCGCCCAAGCTGTAACAAAAATCGCCACAAAATAAATATACAGGCTCTTATTCGAGACAAACCACTCCTCAAGTGCTCCCTTATACGGAGCTATAACATTCGCGTAGAAATCAACGGAAGCGGTTGCACCATGCATTATCTCTTCCTCACCACGAAATATAATCGAACCTACCCCTGAGAGTCCTGGCCGAACTTGCTTTATAAGGTCCTGAGTGCTCTCCGAATAAGCCCCAAATGTTTGGGTAGTTAGCGGCCTTGGGCCGATAACACTCATATCACCGAAAAATATGTTCAACAGCTGCGGCAGCTCATTTATTTTGGTTTTACGCAAAAACGTGCCTACTGGAAGCACTCTAGGATCACCCCTCATGGTAACCGTACCAGTGCCAATGTTAGGGCTATTTTTCAGCATAGTCGCGAACTTAAATAACTTGAATTTATCACCGCCCTTACCGATGCGTTCCTGTAAAAAGAACACCTCACCTTCACCAGTGAGCTTTAGTGTTATTACTATAGGCACCAACAAAGGAGAAAGTAGCAATAACGCTATCCCAGAAAATAAAATATCAAAAAAACGATCCAATCTTACATCCTCTGATCTAGGTATTTACCGGTCTCTTTATGAGCGAAATCAGGTAGGAGTCCAAAATACAATTTAACAATATCATCTTTGGTCCAAGTACCTTTATTCCTCAGAGCTTCAATTCCGACCATAAAGTCGTCTAACTTAGCCTCATCAAAATCAGGCTGATTTTTAATAACACCAACAGTTTCAAAGCGCTCCATATCCAAGTCTTCATTATCGGCAAAAAACTCTTCGAAATCTTTTTCGCCCGTTGTATCACTCTTAAAGAAATAACATGGCCACTGCTTATTAGCTATGAGTTCTTCAGCCCTATCGCGAGCCTCATCCTCAGATGTACATTCGCAGGGTTCATAGCCTCGCTCTCTTAAGTAGCGAACAGCAATTTCAGAAAAAGTAATTAGGTGTAATTTTTCACTGAGTTTAGGAAAAAAAATATCTCTGTTGTTCCCCAGTAATCCAGAGAGCAAACACAACTCCCCTGACTCTTGTGGTGTTACAAAATACCGACGGACATCATTTGGCGCCGAGAAAGGCTGACGTTTAGAAAACCGCTGATTGAACCCATGGAGAAGCGAGCCGTCAGAAAAAGCCACATTTGCAAAGCGTGCCATGGAAATATCCTGAGTCAAACTTTCCCGCATTAAAAACATCTCCATGATTCGCTTACTTGCACCCATCATATTTACTGGATTAGCAGCCTTATCTGTGGAGACACAAAAATACTTCTTGGCACCCATCTTTTTGGCCATACGTAACGTCTTAACAGTATTAAAAATGTTGACCATAATCATGCGCATCAGTGTAAAAGGATCTTTCTCACTTCTGACATGTTTTAACGCAGACAAATTGAACACGTAATCGTACGGTCCTTCATTCCTTATCATTGCTTCGAACTCAACACTGCCACAGTCTAATGCGAACGTTTTGAAATCCCCGCGTCCGTAACCAATGGTGCTTCTTATATCACGTACAAGCTCGACCATATTATTCTCACTAATGTCCACGACATGCAACGCCGCCGGCCCTCGCTTAAAGATTTCTTTAGTCACTGCCTGACCGATCGAGCCAGCACCGCCAATAACCAAAAACCTATTACTATGGACTGCTGCCATAATATCGACGTTTTGGTCAATCATATCATTAGTGAAAAGCTCTTCACTACGCCCAATCAACTGCAATAATTCCATCAATATCCCTCACTTAAATCTGTCCGTCTTCCTACTAAGCATCCACAAAACCCGCAATTATTAAACTGTCTTTTTAGTGGGACCCCGACAACCCGACCCTTCAATTCCAAGCAAACCAATCCAAAATCCTGCATCTCATTTATTTTATAACGAATATTATATTTTTTTTCTTAAAGAATAATCAATTATATTTCCATCATGATTTAAACCAGTGCCGCTAATTGTGAGGATCTCTTTAATGTCTTCCACGTTGTTATCGGAACAAGCTTTCTCGAGCAATTTTAAGTATTTAGTAATCGTCACCCGATCTGGCCCAACTTCGACCGCTGACATAATAAGCGGGTGTTGAGTTGTTTTTGCATCATTATTTACTAAAAGCTCTTCATAGATCTTCTCACCCTGCCTCAATCCTGTGAAAACAATCGGAACATGCTCCGCGGGGCATGGTGCATTTGAAACATCAACTATAAAAGGGGTTTTACCATGGAGTTTTATCATGCTGATCGCCAAATCGACAATTTTGACTGGGTCACCCATATCTAAAAGGTACACCTCCCCGCCCAACGCCATGGACGAAGCTTGCATTACTAACTGTGCAGCCTCTTTAACCGTCATAAAGTAACGGGTTACTTCAGGATGCGTAACCGTAACAGATCCACCTCTCAAAATTTGCTTTTCAAAGTGAGGGACCACAGAACCTGAAGACCCCAAGACGTTGCCAAAACGCACCATGGATATTTTAGTCTGATGATCGCCCACAAGCGAAGAACAAACAAATTCAGCCATACGCTTAGAAGCTCCCATTATATTAGTTGGACGTACCGCCTTATCTGTTGAAATAACGGTAACAATACGCACTCCGGCCTCTACGGAAGCCTCGACCACTGCACGCGTACCAAAAACATTATTTTTAACCCCTTCAACTATGTTCTGCTCAACGAGCGGAACATGTTTGTAGGCTGCCGCATGGAATAAAGTATGAACCTTAAATTGCTTGAGAATAGATAGGACCTTCAAACGATCCAAAACCGAACCAAGTATTGGAATAATATTAATTTTACTATTCGTCTCACTACAATATCGGTCCAGCTCTTGATCTATGCTATATAACGAATATTCCGACAGATCAAAAAGAATCAACATCAGTGGTTGATTTCTAACAATCTGCCGACAAATTTCACTGCCTATTGAGCCCCCAGCCCCAGTCACCATAACGACCTTTCCCTTCACTGCTCTCGATATCAAATCTGGTCTCGGCGACACAGGAACACGACCTAAGATATCATATACAGAAATGGGCTTTGCATCAGATGTTTCAACAGACTTTGACATAAGATCTACTAATCCAGGGACCACTCTGATTTCTGCATCTAAGCTTTCTAAATTATTTAAAATTTCTCTTCGTCTCACTGGTGAAATAGAAGGAATTACAAGCGCCACCACATCAACATTAAATTGCTGGACAAGCCACACCATACTCTTCGGATCAAAGACTTTAACACCACCCACAGAGTGACCTTGCAGTTCGAGGTCGTCATCCACAAACGCTACAGCGGAATATTTCGTAGCAGAGTTCAAACTATTTAGAAACTGCCGTCCTGCCTCCCCAGCACCAAAGATAACAACCCTTATCTCATCCTTTACAGACTTACGGATACTAAGATCGCGATATATATACCGAAAGCCTAAAATGCTCATAAAGCCAAAGAGCGCATAGGCAAAAATCTCTGCGAACAAAATCCCAGTATCTAAAATTACTGATAAGAAGTATGCTATCAATGAAGATATGAGCATAGCGACCGAAGCAGGAATTACTGCTCGGCCTGTAATATATCTAACAATAATTCTATAAAATTTACTTAAAACTAAAACATAAATAGCCGCCAGAACTGACACCCCAATGACAAGCAAACCATCGAAGCTGCCGATCGAATTCGTCTTCCCGTAAAGCACTATTGCCGTAACAAAGCTACAGAGGAGCGCTAAGACGTCAAACATGATATGGAACAAAGTTCTTTTTATATCTTTTCCCACGCTAAAAGGTCTTAAATAATCTCTCATCACGACATCCATTTACCAAATTATTGTTGATCTAAAAAAACCTTAATATGAAACTATAAGTGACCTGACTCGTATACAAAGTAAGCACGTCCTTTAAGTACCCAAGTTCATTCATAATATACTTTCGCATGAGCCTTGTTGAGACTCTGAAACTCAATAAGCGACTACTTATAGGATACATCTGAGTGGCGCAACTTTCTCTTAGATAGTAATGCTCTAATCAATCAACGGTCAGCCAATAGACCTATCGCCAAATGAAATATTCGCCTTTACAGTACTCACACCGTTTTACCAACAATACATCAGAGTCAGCGACGATCGACACATTCAATAGCACCCTCGCCAATCAGCTATTTTTGGACAACCTCGGCTCTGATAAAATAGAGGGCAGACTTCATAAGCTAATATCTTATTGGCTCGCCGCCATGGATAGTCCGCAAATCTTGAAGGTTCTTTTTCAAGCCCTCCATCTCCGGGGGAGTTGGAAAATTTCTCAGCTCTATTTGTGGTAAGAAATATACCTTGGTCTTTGGCGCAACGATCAATTAAATCAAAATAATCAGTAACTTGTTCTTTAGTCATCTCTTGAAACGAACACAGATTGGTAACAATGTCTAGAGAGTTACTCTTAATATTATCAGTTTGGGCTGGAGTTAAAAACACAAAATCATAGTCCTGAAAGCTTTCCCCATAAATCTCATTTGGCATTAGAATCTTTGCTGCTGGATATAAATCCTTAATAAACAGAATAGCCGACGATAGGGTTTCGGGCAAATCAACGTCTATTAGTGTCGCTCCTGGAAAATTATCAAACATTACTGATAGCAAGTTTCCACTACCACCACCGATTTCTAAAATTGTTTTGTTTTTATCATTTCCTGCGAAAAAATTTAGAATATTAAATATATAATAAGAATAAACCATCTGAAAATTTAATTTATATCGTTTCTTGACTGCTGCTTTTATGACTCCAATAGACTCGTAAGCACCTTTATGCCGAGCGATCATCAAGGGATTCAATCGGTATCTGCTTTGAGCGCCAAAATAATCCGCATAACTTGTTTCTGAACTATCCGCCGCATCAAACGCCATTATTTGTTCAAACGCGACACTGTGATTCTTTATATGTGTAATATCCCAATGATTCGCCAACCAACGAAAGCATCTTTTTAACGCGGTTTTTGGAGATTTAATAGCCTTACCAAGGTAATTTACATTAGGGACATAAAATCCAGATGATCCTATAATTGATACATTATTATCATGGATTTTCAAATCAAATAGCTCAGAGTGATTTTTCCAATAGTCTGACTTTGAAAATTCCTTTTATTCTCCATACTCCGGAGAATCTAAAAATGCAGTAATTCGAGTTACGAATTCATCATCGGATCTGTAGTTCTTCATTTTTCACCTCATTATCTATAAAATTCAAGAGCCCTTGAATGACTATTCTTTGACTAAATAGCGCATGCGCCCTTTTTCTTGCTGAACTCCCAAGTCTCTCTCTTAAGTTCTCGTCGGATGCTAATATAACCATTTTCTCACATAAACCGATCACATCTCCACGATCAACTAGAAAGCCTGTCTCCTCGTCAACAATTGAATCAGATAACCCATATATCCGTGTTCCTATAGCTGGTATGCCACAAGAAGCCGACTCAATAATGACGGTCCCAAAACCCTCACGATGACTCGGCAAACAAAACACATCCGCCGCCGCCATAAAGGTTTCAGGCACTGTCGTGTATGGCATAAATTGAATAGAATCAACCTGAAGTTTCTTAATTAGTTCCTCCAATTTATCAATGTTAGTTTCTGCGGGGCCAACTAGCCAAAGCGATGTATTTCTGCAACGTTTAGTAACCTTGGAATAGGCTTCAATTAGCTCTATGATTCCTTTTTCTATATCTAAACGCCCTACAAATAGAAATACAATGTCATTATCATTGATGCATAACTTTTTCCTCATGGACTCTCGGCTTGAGGGGTTTGGTGTAAATAAGTCAATATCCACTCCACCTAACGAACCACTGCCAATAACAACTGAATGCTTTTCATTTATAACTTTGTGTTTCATTAAAAACAGTTTTTGTGAATGACTATCGACGATAACTTTAGTAGAAAGTATGTATATAAACTTGTCTAATGTTCTCAACATTCTCCTCAAAAGTCCTGTTTTCGTTTGCCAGACTTGCCCCGTGAACGTGTGTATTCTTATCGGAATGCCCACAATTCTAGAAACAAGAATGCCGAGTAGGCCAGCCTTGGGCGAGACAGTATAAACTATAGAAACATTCTCTTTTCTAAGATATCCAAATAACAAAAACCCCGTTCTTATATCCGCAATTAGGTCTATTTTCCTTTCCATCTTGATATTTAAATATTTGACCCCCCCAGGAAGTCCTTGGATGCTCTCAGCGCCCTCCGACATGTTAGTCACCACAATAACTGAATATTTTTTTTTCAAGGCAGTAATTATAGACTTCAGGTGAAGCTTAACCACCAGAGGAGATGTAACGACTATTGCTAAAGTTTTTTTATTCAAATTTCACTCACCCGAAAATATCCTAGACCTAGATAGGCAACATAGCTCATAACATACCGCTATCTCGATACCAATTTATCGTCGTTAGCAAGCCTTTCCTGACGCCGTATTTACAATCGACACCCATGATGCTCGTAACTTTAGTATTAGAATAAGTAGTCTTATTCAGCATTGCCGCTAGTCTTCTGCGTGAAAATGGTAGCGATCTATTTAATACCAAAGAAACTACATCAAAAATCGACGCAAGAATATAGCCAACCCAAGAAGGGACCGCCATTACTCTCAGGTTTGAATTAAGAGCGTCAACGATCCAAGAAACCACTATTTTCAAATGGAAAGATTTGTCAGCTGCGATGAAAACCTGCCCGTATGCTTTAGAGTCTAACTGAACGGAAACAAGTAAATTGCTAAAATCCCTGATATATAAAAAATTGGTCAAACTCTTCCCTGATCCAAAGATCAAAAATCGTTTTTCTTGGATCTTTTTCACTAATTCATAAACACTACCTTCATGGTACTCTCCAAAAAGTGCTGACGGCCGCAAGATAGTTAGCTCATAGGATCCTTTTGCTCGCTCAATTAAGATATCTTCTGCCCTTTTTTTAGAGTCCCCGTAAGGTGTTATTGGATATCCATTACGCTCGTCTATCACTGGCTCTAGGCTACTCTCACAAGCAGCGATCGAACTAACAAATACAAAATGTCGCACCTTAGAAGACATGCATGCTTCAGCTAGTCTCTGTGTCGCTATAACATTAATGTTATTTAACCGTTCTAATTCCATAGGACTGGACTCCGTTGTAGAATATCCAGCCAAGTGATAAACAACATCTATGCCCGACAAAGTCTCACTAAGGTCATCATTTACAAGATCAGTTTTTATCCACTCAAGGTTTCCTGAAGAGCTCTTGAATACCCCAGGAACCCCACTATTGTTATACATTGCAATGATCGTATCGCTGCTGTCTTGCAGCAACTCTTCAATCAAAAATCTGCCTACAAAACCACTACCACCAGTAACAAGAATTTTATTATTCATATATACATTCGCATATTATTTATTAACTTCACCAACTAGCGGTTCAATAGCCGCAACACGTATCTTTTTGGTATGGGTAGAAATAGAAGTACATACAAGACCATATATTCCCATCTGGAAAAAAGTATGGGTCTAAGCGTTGCTCTTGCCATAGCAATGCTACCCGATGTTATAAGATACACTGCCTCATAAAACTCAAATTTACTATATGCCTGACTTAATTCCGCTGAGTACCTGTTCTTTAAGCTAGGGTCTCGCGCCACCAAACGATCAATAGTTGATTTTAGCTCATCTCTAATACGGTGAAGTTTTTTATGTGTTAGCGCTCCCGCATGGAGCCTCGTCTTTACAACTAACTGGTTCAAAACTCCTACTTCAAATTGCGCAGAAATATCCATGAATAAGTCGTAATCAGGGCCATACTGAAAGTCTGTAGGGAACGACAAGTCAAATTCCAATATATATGAGCGTAAAAGCATTACACTTTGCATATTAATGTCATAGTTCTTGAGTAAACACCCGAAAATATGCCCACTAGAATTCGCCGCGAGCCTTTCTTTAACTAGCGATCCATCCTCCCTGATTATTGCTGCACCACCATAGCTCATAACGAACCCACGTTGATCCATTAAGGTAACTTGGTCTTCTAGTTTATGGGATAAGTACAGATCATCACAGTCAAGAAATGCGATGTACTTACCTGTTGCTTTCTGCATAGCTAGATTTCGAGCTTCCCCGAGGCATACATTATTGTCAATTTTGAAATATTTTAGTCGCTCATCATATTCTCTAGTAATGTCGGCACTATTATCGACTGAAGCATTATCAAAGAAAACAATTTCCCAATTTGAAAATGACTGCGCAAAAACTGAGTCTATAGCCTCCCTAAGGAATTTCTCTCCATTATAACAGTTCATGATTACACTAACGTACGGAGCTGCTGTAGCACCCATAGATAACGCCTCCTTTACTATATTTTTCCCGATTTAAATACCGAATGGTGTACGGCTCCAATACTACCTTCTATGACCGATTGACTAAGGAACTAAAGCTTCAAGCCTTCTGTCCTGAAACAATTTAGTAACTTTAAGTAGCCTAATTTTAGTTGTTTGCTGCCCGATACACATGACAATGAATGACAGCTTTTTCCGGCAGATATTATTTTGGTGGGACACGTAATAATTAAATTCTTCTTTCTCGATGGTAAGTAAGGCCACTCAAATGAGCATTAGCTAATACCAGAATGACTATAAACATCATATAACCGTAATAAGTTGAAAATCCAAAATCATTATAAATAAATGACTGGAAGACTAGGGCGTAAATCATAGAAAACCCTAGTCGTTGCGATTTTTCGTCACGATGACATTTCTTCAGGCAACCGGACACAGCATAAAAGATCGAATAGTACATTATTCCCGTGAAAACCAAACCAACAAGCCCTCCTCGCAGTCCATTGGTAAGTAGGTTACCGCCTATAGTCATTTTTACCAATGCTGTATTTGCAGGTAACGGGAAGCTCTCGATGAATCCGGCTGTTTGGAAACCCATCAACGCCAATCGGACAAGACCAGAGCCAAGTCTCTGACTAATCGGGCTCTGATCTGTGGAAGAGGCTTCCCAAGCCTCTCCTACTGATCTTGACATACCTTTCAACGCATCCACATCATAAGCATCTATAAAAAAATATAATAATAAACTGGAGGATATCGCGAGCAAAATAAAAGGCATGATCAAGAACATTACTCTCGGTATATAGCTTCCAATTAAATAAATCAATATTCCCGAGGCTAGCGCTACATATACAGTGCCGCCGGTGGAGAGAATGCAGAATAATAAAATAGTAACTGTAATAAACATTTTATTTTGAGGCGCAAATGCTAAGGATATAGCTAGCGGCAACATAAAATACGCAGGTATAAGTGAAGCTTGCTGCAAATGTGCTGAGATTCTAGGGACCATGATACCAAACAGAGTTTGTTCGGTATCAGCATGACTCAATAATGATTGCCAGCTGACGCCTGATAAGAACGAGGTACTGTAGTAAGGAGCCTTTTCGAAAAGCGCATTAAATTGTGTAACCGAATTGATCGAAAGGATGATTGCTATTATAGAACACGTCGCAAAGAACCAATTGAGATGATTCAGCTTACTAATGAATTCCAGAATTGCCTGCGGCTTCATAACCAATAAAGTAAAGCTAAACGCTACCAATAACAAATAGCCCATAATATCGTTGACGTCTTGACGCATTATCAAGTCTCCAACTAAACATGACATAGCAACATATACGACTATTAGCCCAGACTTATTGATTTTTTTACCAATTGATTGGAATATATAAGCTAGTAGCATTCCGATCATCATCACCTGTAGAGGGAGACGCAATCCTAAAGAATCAACCACCAGGACATGTCCAGATGTAAAAACACCTATCAATAAAATCCAAACACTATAGTTAAAACTATAATTTATATGCATCTTCAATCTAGATTGCCCCTCAAAATTAGCATGCTAGGAAAAACCTAGCTTAAAAACAATTAATCATCGAAAAACCAGCTATTGATTGATGAGCTTACTGATGCCATCTTCCAAACTGACCAACGGACTCCATGATAATAGTTTTTTAGCCTTTGAAATGTCCGCATACAATGCCATATTCTCATTTGACCGATATGGTACTCTACCAAAATTAGGTCTGCCAGCTCCTACCAAACGTTGAATGAGGTCAACGATATATCTTATTTTTACTGGCTGACCAGATGCAAGATTAACAACCTCACCATACAAACCCCTGTGCTCTAGGGCACAGAAAACTCCCTTTACAATATCGTCGATATGACAGAAGTCCCGTAATTGACCACCTGATGAGGTGTCAAAGGCCTCATCATTCAAACACCCGCTGATTATTTGAGGTATAAATCGATTGATCGCCTGACCTGGACCATACACAAGGAAAAATCGCAGGATTACACTTGGAAATTTTTCGCTGCGACCCAACATTTGCAGAAAATGGCATGCGGAGACTTTAGAAAATGAATATGGGGAAATGGGGTCTTCACGCATATCCTCACACTGAGGGGCGTCGCAGCCTCCATACTCATCGCTACTACCTACTTGAATAAAATTCTTAAGCGCACTCCAATCCAGAAAATCAACTAAATTAACAACCCCATTAAAGTGGGCCTCGATAACCTTGTCTCCTCCGTCCCGATACCCAGAGTGATCTACATATCCACTTAAATTAATAACATAATCAAATTCATTGGATGGCATCACTGAACAGAGCGCATTAAGATTACATATATTCACCGCGTAATATTTTACTCCGTTCATTAATTTACTAGGAATAGGTATATGTAATGAGATTACACTAACATCATAGCCACGATTTAAAGCACCCCTCACCAGATGCTCTCCAACAAAACCAGTTCCACCAGCAATCAGTAAAGTTCCTCTGGCATTCTTCACGTCTAGGTCATCCATGGAGCAGAACCTGAAGCGCATAACTCATCTAACATATCTTTATCTCGTTTGGTATCCATACATTGCCAAAACCCTTTATGTTGGTATGCTGCAAGTTGCCCCATTTCAGCGGCTTTTTCTAGGGGCCCTTGTTCTAGGACCGTCGAATCACCGTCAACAATAAGATCGAAAAATTCCGGTTCGATCACGAAATACCCGCCATTTATCCACCCCTGGCCCATTTGTGGCTTTTCTTGAAAGCCATGTGCCAAATTGTTTCGTATATCCAATTCACCAAAACGAGCACCGGGACGAACCGCTGTTACCGTAACCATTTTCCCATGCTTTTTGTGGAACTTGAGTAAAGCATCAATATCAACGTCTGCAACGCCGTCACCATATGTCAAAAAAAACGCCTCGCCCCCTATGTGCTGCTGCATTCTTTTCACTCTGCCACCGGTCATAGAGTCAATGCCTGTATCTACAAGCGTCACACTCCAATCTATTTCATTTGCCACAATCGTGCTTACATCTCCAGTTCCCAAATTGATCTTAAAGTCATTATTTAAAGCTTTATAATTCAGAAAATATTCTTTGACCTTTGCAGCTTTGTACCCGAGGGCAAGGTTAAAATCTTTATGCCCATACTTTGCATATCTGCTCATAATATGCCAAATTATTGGGACTCCTCCCACATGCACCATCGGTTTTGGTATGCTTTCCGTGTATTCAGACAGCCGTGTCCCAAAACCACCAGCGAGAATTACTACATCCATAAATTTCTACTCCATATAATATCGAACTCATTAAAAAAATTTAAGGCTCCGCACAAACCGAAGCTACTATTGCCTCACGGTCATCAGCAGACTCGTTATTTTATCAGTTCTACAATTTCATTAACGTCAATGGGATTCAGTTCCCTCCATTGCTCTCTTTTCTCTCTAATATCATTTAAGTGCGTCATGATATTTTTGTTGGTAAGTGCCACACCAAACTCAACTTTTTCTCCTCTTTTCTGTGTATCAAAATCAAGAACTTTATCAAGAACCAAGTCACCTAACTCTGTTGTAAAATGCGATGACTCCCAGTACCACTTCATCTTGGTAACTATGTCTCCCGGCAAGGGCACAGTCTCAGTTGTATAAAAATTGTAACCAGAAAAATCCCATAATGGAAATGCAGTTTTATCTGCTAACTCGGCTACTTCTTCATTTATTTCTACTAGGCCGATCTTCCAGGTTTCAAAACTGGACCATAGCCCCTTTTGCGCCAATGTTTCGAACTGCCTTGCATGAGATGGGTTTACAACCAACTTGAGGTCAATGCCTCTTTTATAAGCGAGGGCTAGCAGCAAACGGTAGCTTGCAAAAGAATTGCACTGCTTATCATCGGACTCCAGAGCGAAATTGTCGTAGGTTGTATTGAAGTAGCGAATTTCATTACGAATGAATAACTCGCGCTGTCCAATTACACCAATTAATTTTCCTCTTACCGTTGCAGTCGGATCCAGTAAACCATTTTTGAGATAGGTCGGTTTTTTAGCTTGGCTAACAATTGTATGAACGCTATGTTTTAGAGCGTCTAAGGTTAGCACTGAATCAATTACGTCACGGAACGGCATCGTCTTAGCTGTGGTGACTCCTTTGACGTCTGTCGCAAGCCGCTCTTCATAGAAGTCAGGACTGTTTTGACTGTTGATATCGAATTGAAAAAAATCCAACGCTAAAACCACCTGCTCCAGTTCAGTTACAGCATCTACATGTTGAAAATATCTAAGTATTTCATAAATATTACCTCCACTTAGGTTTAGGTTGTATGTAGGCCTGTGACTAAACCCTGGATGATCTGGATCTAAACCAAACTCAGCACGGGATGTTCCCAAAATTATGGCTCTAGGCTTTTGCAACCTTACTTGATAGGCTTTTGCCATTCTTAAGTGCGACTGCATAGCGGGTTTATTCGAATTAAAGCCATCTACATTAATAACTCCATATACCCCATATGGATCTACAAGCAGGTTTATTAATCCTATTATCACCAAGATAATAGGAACGCTGTAAACAAATGTTTTAAGATATTTAGTATGCGGAGTAGGTTGTGTCATCTAATTATTCTAGAACTGAAAATATAAAAATTCGCTGACTTGTCTGAATGACAAGACCGAAAGTGTAGCAATTAAAGCCATCACCATAGACCAGCCTTTACTCGGCCTCCAATTATAGTTAATAGCTGGCGTTAGACTGATATCATCTTGTGCTATCGACAGGTTAGTTTTTGAGTCCTCCATGAACTGGGTTGTGTTTGGGGCCAGCCACACAAGCCCCATTAAGCCTATGATCCACAAAACCCCAAGCGGACTGCCAAAGGATCCTAGTCCACTCGCTTCAATTTCCAGCGACGGGAAAACGGCCTGCAGGCTAGTCAAGTGGGACGACATTTGAACAGGGATAGATATTCCATTCATGCCAAGCATGCCTTGATAAACAAACATAGCTCCCTCTATGGTCTCTGCTCTGAAGACCACCCAAGCAAAAACGATCGCAGTAAAGGTTATGATTCTTGAGATAATTGGGCTAAACAGCAACAATTTGCCGCTTCTTGAATCAAGTATACTTGGCAAAAAACGCCACATATGGTTCACAACCAGATAACCCGCATGCAGGGCACCCCAAATCAAAAAGTTCCAGCCTGCACCGTGCCAGAGCCCTCCCAATAACATTGTAATTATTAGATTTCTATAGCGCTTGACGGGGCCATTTTTACTTCCACCCAAGGGAATATATAGATACTCGCGTAAAAACCGAGAAAGGGTAATGTGCCATTGCCGCCAAAAACTAATAATGTTATTTGCCTTGTAAGGAGACAAAAAGTTAACTGGGAGCATTATTCCAAACATACTCCCGAGCCCGATTGCCATATCAGAATAGCCGGAAAAATCAAAATATAACTGAAGTGTGTAGGCAAGTGAACCGCCCCAACCCTCAAAGAAAGTAATTGGAATACCTTGCTCTGCCTGACTAAATACTGGCGTGGAATAGTCCGCTATACCATCAGCCAGAACACATTTCTTGAAAAGACCAATAAAAAATATAGTCAGCCCAATAACGAGATTACTTGACCTGTATATCGAAAAATCCTTAGCAATGAATTGCGGCAACATTTCCTTGTGATGAACGATAGGCCCGGCAATCAACTGTGGGAAAAAAGTAACAAATAAGCAGTAATTTAGAAAATTTGCTTTTTGTATATCGCCACGATACGTATCCACCAAATATGCGATTTGTTGGAATGTGAAAAAAGATATTGCGATAGGGAGAATTATTTCGGCTAATATAATGTCCCTACTCAAAAATTCATTAAAAGTATCGACAAAGAAATTTGCGTATTTATAGTAAGCAAGGAGCGCAACATTCCCCGAGACACCCAAAGTAAGCAGTGACACACTGGGCGTTTTTGATAATAACCTCCCGGTCAGAAAATTGAATGCTATTGAAAAACCAATCAACAACAAATACGCAGGATTCCACCAAGCATAAAAAAATATCGACACTACAACCAACCAGCTAATGGCCCGCCATTTATCCTCCTTGTTTCCTAGCGAGTAAAAGCCTATTAACGCGATTGGGAGAAAGAGAAATAGAAATTCGTAAGAATTGAACAGCATACCTTAGTAAACCCTCCCCTTAGATGAAATCCAGTCCTACAGTTTTCATATCAATAAAGTCAATGACTACTGATTATTATCTATCCCTGAGACTAACGCCGAACCCACCAGATTATAACCTTCTTCAGTATAGTGCGGCTCTGTTCTTCTAGGGAAAAGACTCAAGGGATCAGTATGGTTTTGAAATACATCCTGATGAATATCTATAATTGGCATATTAAGGCTCGCAACAAGTTCTAAAATACGTCCTCTACCCCTAAACTGTAAATTATTTGGATCTGGCAATAGATATCTTGAGAGTTCAGGTATATAAACAAAATATACCTCTCCTCCCCATTGCTGTGTTTTCGCTTGAACTTGTTTTAATATCGTCGTAAATTCATCGGCGACTCTCAGCTTTTCTATATGTGGATTCCAGCCTTGATTATCTACACCTAAAAACCTTCGGATATTAAGAAGCCTTAAGGTACGGCTATTTTGTACAATCACCTCTAGTTTTGATAAAATCCCTGTTTTCCTTTTAACGGCACTTTGAATATGCGACATTAAGGTTTTGTCTATCTCATCCTGCCTACTCAACAGCTTCTGAGTATAACTCGGGCGGAGGTAGTTCTTTAACAAAGGAGACGTCAGTTCGTAGTCTAAGTTTTGTACTAAGTCATTACCCTCAAAATAAAACCACATTATTACTTCCGGCTTTAAGACTTCGGCATATTCTTTGAAAATTGCCAACTCAATTAACGGTCCACTGCCGCCCATGCCTAAATTAATAACGGAATGATCTTCCTTTAGAGTTTGAACTCGTGCCGCTGCATGTTTACCAGCCTTGACGCAAGCACCATGCGCAAAAGAGTCACCGATAACAACCCATACTTTTTCCTTTAAATTCCAGGCCTGATGTGGGTTACGAAAACCATACTTATCACTTTTATAGACCACACGCTCACCGGATTCATTGCAATAGACCGTGGTCCGATTTGAGACACCCGCTAGAGGATATAGCCGTTGATTATCGTTAGTTGGTACACCATTTGCGAGCACGAAAATAGTGGGTCGAATCGACGGAACGACGTCAACACCCTCGTCTAATAAATCAGAATAGACCTGAAACGCAGTCCTAGAATCCACCTTAGTTAAGTCACTTGACAAGTATGCAGAAAGCATCATTTCTAATAGATAGATGCCTAACAAAGCGCTTGATGAAACCATAATTACATTAAGTCTGATGTTATCCTTGAGGCACAGCAATAGACCATATAAAACAATTGATGTTAAGGAAATCAGATAATATTTAGCGTAAACGCTCCACCTCTCACCATTGAAAGTAACTTCTGCTCGATAAAAGGTATATAAAAATACAATAATGCCGGCCAACATAAAAGCCCATGTCAAAACCTTTGACAGACCATCGCGCTTGAGTTGGCCAGATTTTCTCATTTCTTTAATCTCATAATTTAGTCAATTTAAAATAAAGTGTAAATGAATGGAGCGACCACCGTGCCTTGGCTTAGCACTATTAAAGATCCAAGAGCAAGCATGACAAACATTATAGGAGCCAACCAAAACTTTTTACGATCTCTCAACATGCGCCACAAATCTTTAATTACATCTAACATTAATACGTCTCCTCAAAATGTCTTTTGTGTCTAGATCTAGCCGGTAAACGGTAGCTTTCTTGTGATTGACTAAACTTCTTGTTCAATAGATCTTTTCCCAACAGGTTCATTATTATGCCAGTAGGTAAAAATATAGTGATAAAAATGAAGCCAAGAATGATTCTTGTGTTAATCCAGCCTAGGCAATTGCCAATAGCCATCCAAACCTGATATATCAATCTCAGCATTTTCGGTCTTACCAATCCGCACACAATCAGGACCGCAGAAATAATAAACGGCCATAATGGATACTGGAACTGAAAGAAGAAAGGGAATAATACGCCAAAGAGTAGGGCATTTATGATCCCTAGAATCACACCAAAATCACGTAAATCCTTGACTGATGGGTTGGCTACTTTGAGCTTTCGAAATTTATCTTTTAAATTAACACGCATTACTTATCTCAAATTGTATTGTTTTGGTCGACTTTTGCTAATAAAATATTTTCCATAACCAAATAATCCATCTCGGTATTCATAAAACAACGATACGCGTCTTCTGGGGTATAAACGATCGGCTCTCCTCGAACATTAAAAGATGTATTAATAACTAAAGGACATCCAGTAAGTTTTTCGAACTGATCAATTAGCATATGAAACCGCGGGTTGGAATCTTTATGAACGGTCTGAATACGCGCCGAATTATCAACATGGGTGACTGCCTGAATAAGCGATCGCGGAATACTCAGCTGCTCCAAACCACTTACTACCTCTTCATCACCCGTCAATTCTGTTAACTTATTGATGCTAACAGGAGCTACAAACAACATATACGGACTTTTTCGATCTAACTCAAACCAGTCACTAGTCGATTCTGCGAGAATCGCAGGAGCAAACGGGCGAAACGATTCCCTATACTTTATCTTGAGATTCATCGTAGCCTGCATAGTTTTGCTACGCGGGTCGCCTAGAATTGATCTGCCGCCTAACGCGCGAGGCCCAAATTCCATTCGCCCATTAAACCACCCCAAAACATTTTCATTATCAAGAAGAAGTGCTAATTTTGACATCAGCTCACTATCAGGTAACTCAATATAACTTGCGTTGACTCCTTTGAGGTATGTTTTTATCTCTTTATTTGTAAAACTACCACCTAGATAGGAACCCCGCATTTTGTCAGTAGTCGCATCCGCCTTTCGAGGATTATTAAGATATTCATGCCACACACTCAGAGCGGCGCCAAGCGAACCTCCAGCATCACCAGCAGCCGGCTGAATCCAGACATCTTTAAAAGGACTTTCTCTTAGTATTCGGCCATTTGCAACGCAATTTAAGGCGACTCCACCCGCCAAACACAGATAATCGACGTCTAGCTCCTTATGAATTGTATTAACTAATTTCAAAACAATATTTTCGACAACTACCTGGATAGAATTAGCTATATCCATTTCCCTTTGCTCGATTTTTGATTCACCTTGTCTTGGCGGACCATCGAAAAGATCATCGAATTTTTTATTGGTCATCGCCAAACCAGTCTCGTAACCGAAATAACTCATGTCTAATCGAAATGTACCGTCGTCTTTAAGATCAATAAGATTCTCTAGAATAAGATCCACATATTTTGGTTCTCCGTAGGGCGCTAGACCCATCAACTTATATTCACCAGAATTCACCTTAAAACCCAAATAATAAGTGAATGCTGAATAGAGTAGGCCTACGCTATGAGGGAAATTCATTTCCCACTGCGGGATAAGTTCATTATCCACACCAAGCCAAACGGAACTAGTCGCCCATTCGCCTACCCCGTCTAGGCACAATACTGCGGCCCTACCAAAAGGGCTGGGATAAAATGCTGATGCCGCATGAGACAGATGATGCTCTGAAAAGAGTAGCTGCGGAACAGGACCATCCTTAATGCCACCGATCTTAGATAGCTCGTTTTTTATTGTTCTTTTGAGAAAAAGCTTATCTTTTAGCCATATAGGCATTGCTGTGACAAAAGATTCAAACCCTCTGGGAGCATTGGCGATGTAAGTCTCTATAAGCCGTTCGAACTTAATCAAGGGCTTATCATAAAAGACTACATAGTCGATATCAGAAAGACTAAGCTGGCTCTCTTTCAAACAATATTTGATTGCACAACGAGGAAAGCAAGAGTCATTCTTCAGCCTCGTGAACCGCTCTTCCTGAGCGGCACTAACTATTTTTCCATTATGGAGCAATGCCGCTGCGCTATCGTGATAATAGGCTGATATACCGAGAATTATGATAACCTTTTCCTTGAGCTTTTGTTAAAACGCATAGAGTTAGTTCCCCGATTTGGGGAACATTGTACTACCTGGATAATCCTAATAGCTCAGGAATATTATATTACCTGAATAATCCTAATAGTTTAGCAACTAGATATCCCAATTATAACTGAATTGACCTATCTCTTTATGGTCAGATTCAGCTGGATCATGCAATAAATTAGAGAGATTTAGCAACATGTTTTCGCCGTCAGATAGCCCTTGAAACCCAACCCAAACACCAGAAGGAATAGTCAAGCGGCAGTAATTCTTACGTGACAAGATGAATTCACACACAACTAAATTTTTAGATGAACCGCTGTCATCTATAAGTACAAATTTAATTTCACCAACTGGAACTACCAGGTTGAGCGTCATATTCCTGTGCCTTTTCCATCCGCGCACAGTTCCATAACTAACGACTGAAAAATATGCCTCTTCAAAGCCCCGAAAACCCACATCGGTCTTCTTCATCGCATGCAATACACATCCACCATCTGTAACAATATCTTTTAATGGTGTAAGACAAACACCATCAATTGTCACTTTGTCCATTTCCTGCCCCTATCCCGTCCCATCCGACTGTATGCATCAATCTGAGAACATGTAAAGTCATGCATTTCAGTGCCATCCGCCTCGTAAAAAGCCTTGTACCAATCTACTGTCATTCTAACCGTCTCTTGAAACTCCATCGTCGGCAGCCAACTCAAATCGAAGAGCGCCTTGTCACAATTTAATTTCAAGAGTCCAGCTTCATGCAGGTGACTTTCATTATTAGATGTATCATTCCAGCGAACATTTTTCCACGATAATTTCATTTCATCAATGAGATTTCGCACCGAATAGTTTTGATTAGCGGAGGGCCCGAAATTATATGCTTCGCCATGTATTGTAGAATCGTTATAAAGCTCCATTCCGAGCGTTAAATACCCACTCAAAGGCTCTAAGACATGTTGCCATGGTCGGGTAGCATCCGGACGCCTAATATCAACAATCTTGTTTGCGCGCCAAGCTTCCATGCAGTCCGGGACTATTCTTTTTTCAGCCCAATCTCCTCCGCCAATTACGTTGCCAGCTCTAGCAATACCCAGTCGAACACCTTCAACTGGCTCATTAAAGTAAGATTCCACATAGGTTTTGATAGCTAGCTCGGCCATACCTTTTGAAGCACTATACGGATCTTTTCCACCTAACCTATCAGATTCCTTGTAGCCCCAAACCCATTCAACGTTGTCATACGCCTTATCACTTGTAATCATGATTGCAATAACGGGCTTCTTTGATTGTCTGATTGACTCGAGTACATTGATCGTTCCTATAGAATTCACCATAAGCGTTTTCACCGGCTCCTCATAGGCCGGATATACGAGAGATTGCGCCGCTAAATGGAAGATAAAATCCGGATTGTGGGTTAAAACAACCTGATTGACTGCATCAAAATCCATGATATCGATTCGATAATCATGGATTTTATCGGAAATATTGGATGCCTCGTAATTAGACGGGGTTGTTGGTATTTGATCAGAAATCCCTATGACTTCTGCTCCCAATTTAACAAGCCACATGGATAGCCAGCTCCCTTTGAAGCCTGTATGTCCAGTTATAAGTACCTTTTTACCACCATAAATAGATTCTAAATTGCCCATATTGTTAGGTTCCAATATTATAAGATTTAATTATTTAATTATAAAAGATGACGCCTTGCGAAATGTCTCTAACCCAGCTATTGCAGCTTCACCCATTGCAAGAATCGCCTCTTCTGTACTTCCTCCAATATGGGGTGTGACTATGACATTATCGAGCTGGGCGATCTTATTATCCAATGGTGGTTCTAACGCGAATACATCTAAAGCTGCACCACCGAGTGTACCCTCAATCAATCGCTGCTCTAACGCAACCTCATCCACTAACCCCCCACGCGCAACGTTAATAAAAATTGCATTTTCTTTAAACATCTCAATGAGATCTTTGTTTATTATGTTTTTAGTCGAACCGTTAAGAGGAAGGTGCACTGATATAATATCCGACTGTTTTGCTAGTTCTTCCAAACCAACTGAATTTACTTGGTTATCTCGGTAAAAATCAGCATAATCGACAATATCATGAACCAAAATTTTGCATCCAAATGGCTTCAAGAGCCCAACTAAATCTTTACCAATATGTCCACAACCGATAATTCCGACCGTACGCCCAGATAATTGGCGGCCCTTGACTTGGTACCACTCTCCTCTTTTTACTTCATTATTAGCAAAAACCACCCGATGTAAAAGGTATATAGCAAATGAGACGACCAACTCAGAGACAGACCTTTTATTTACACCGCCTGTCCAGCCAAGTTTCACGTCGTATTTTTCCATTGCCTTAAGGTCTATCATATCTAGCCCAACTCCATATTTCCCAATGACCTTTAAATTAGGCAATCGGGATAGCACAAACTCATCGATGGTCTCTAATGCCAAAATTGCTTTTTCATAACCCGATAGAAATTCGACAAGAGAATCGCCGTTTAATGAATGACCTCCATCATTGAATTTAGTATCCGGGTATAGTTTTAGCACTTTATTTCTTAAAACTATATTTTTTGAAAAAGAGCGTGACGCCACTGCTAAGGATTTCATACAACAACCTTGATTAAAGTTTTATTATGTTATGTGGAGGGGAGGTATTTATTTCCATACAGCATCATGAGATAGGCGCTCATTTGAGGCCGACACTCTTAATGCATTATTAACAGTGCCTAAATCAATCGAAATTACGCCGCCGGCTCCTTCGACAATCGCAAGTCCAGCGGCAACGTCCCAAATCATAATCTCATCTTCAAGATATACATCAGACGATCCTTTTGCCACGTGCACCAATGACATTGAAGCACTTCCTATCATCCTAACTTTTGAAAACTTACTGATAGAATGCCAAAAGTTTTCTGCAGTCTCCTGCGATTCCATATCAAGCCTCACGGGGAACCCAGTACACACCGACGAAATAGCAACGTCGGCAATGTTCGAAACAGATATCGCGCCTAAATTGCAAAACGCACCAAATTCTTTGCCACCCCAGTATAAATCCCCAGTATTAAGCGCAAAAATAACGCCGAAAACTGGAGAGTCCTTATCCCACAAACCGATAGATACTGCACACGGTCCAAGATCCTTCATATAATTGAACGTTCCGTCGATGGGGTCTATGATCCAACGTCTTGAATCTCGCAAGTCTCCGCCAATAAATCCTGCCTCTTCACTCAATATCGACAAACCACTGACTTTCAGTTTATCGATAATGATTTTTTCTGCAATCGTATCAAGATCCGCTTTTATTTCTTTTATATTACTTTGATCGAACACAAAATTTTTATTCAAGTGCCCTTCTTGTCTCAACTTTTTACCAACAATCACGGCAATATCTTTCGCAATCTCGAGAAGCTCGTGATTAGATTTGTCCATTGTGTTATACCAAGTGAAGTTACTAATTTACGATAAAAAATTATCATTTAAATGTATCAACGGAGGGTGTAGTGGGATGCCTGAACATACAGAGGCAAATCCGCCAACACTTCATTACGATAAACCAACTAATATTAATATAAAATAATTTTAGCTTACGGCGTATTCTTTTTTTCCAATAATTAAGTCGCAAATACTAAGAAGCCAAATTTGATGAATTCCCTCTATAATGTTGTACGCTTTTGAGTCTAACCAGAAATTAATGTCACCGGCTTGTAATAACGGATTATCAGCAGAAAAACCGGTAAATGTTATAACATTAATACCATTTTCCCCGGCGTATTGAGCTGCATTCACTACATTTGGGGACGTACCACTACAACTAATCAGTACCAATGTATCACCCTCATCTCCATATACCTCTACCGCTTTCTGTAACCAATTTTCATATCCAAAATCATTAGAAAATGCTGTAATGAAGGCAGATTCATTAAAATTTACTGACCGGACATTACCTTGTTTTGTAAAGTCTAGAGAGGCATGATTAGCAATAGAAGCGCTAGCCCCATTGCCAGCAAACATTATTTTACCACCTGACTTTTTCGTTTGGAGTATAAGTTCTTTCGCGTCAATCGCACGTTGATTTACATCGATGCTAGTCAGGAAATTGGCACATTCTTCATAATAGCTTGTCAAAAATCTGTTTTCGTTCATTCTCGTTAATCCTTATAATTTAATTCAGTGATTGTAAATCCGGATTCTTTATTGCGTGAGACTCTCTCCAGATCGGATCGGCGTAATATATTTTGTACACAAGTTTCATTGTATTAAGAGCATCGGTTGATGAACCACTTTCTACCGCTATATCGTTAATGATGTAGTTTAAAAACAAATCAATCTCCTTCTGCCAAGAAGGATCAAAGTTATAAGAAGTCTTTTGTTCTTTCGGATCTCCGTTATCATTATTATGATCAACTGTCACAACAGTGAGCGTTTCCGCCCCATAACTCTTGGTACCAGATAAAATCCCACCAAGAACTATACTGCCTTTCTCAAGATTAATATCTAAGTTAAATCTATGACGCCATTGGGTAGCTGAGGAATTTAACATACCCACAACACCCTTATCAGTTCGCATAAGTGCATATGCATTGTCTTCAACATCATAACCCCAATGACCATTACTAATAAAACTTTGTACATCTGTAAATTCGCCAGCGAATAAACGCATCAAATCAACCATATGTATCCCCTGATCTAAAAGCACTCCTCCTCCAGCAATTTCACGCTTTGTGCGCCAATCGGACTGATTAAAAGTAACTAATTTAGACTTTCCGTAGATACCGCGCATGTTGATTATTTTGCCTAATTCCTGAGACTTAATTAACTGTAGGGCGTCTTGCACTGAATCATGGTATCTATGATTAAAACCATACATGAGCTTCACATTTGGCTGTCGCTTTTCATGCTCAATCACCCTGACTATATCTTCTACATTGCGTCCGGGTGGCTTCTCACAAAAAACATGGAGACCCAGCTCTAGAGCATCAATCGTGACCTGGGCCGCCACTTCATTCGTCAAGCAAACGACTAGTACATCGAGACCTTGTTTAAGTAAATTATTATAATCTGAATGATAACTTACCCCATCTGATAAAATCCCACTTCCATCAAATGATCGATCACATACTCCAATTAAATCGAAACCTGGATTCCGGTCGATACATGCATGTCGACGCTTCCCAACAATGCCATAACCCGCAATACCAACCTTAAGCTTTTCCATAAAATTTCCTACAAATTAACAAGATATTACAAGGGTAGCCGACCAATAACCCACACATGCGAACTTAATGCGTTCTCAGCTAAAAACGCCTGAAAAGAATCTCTTAGATCACTTTGATCCATCAATTTCTGAATGAATCGCTGACCATCAATAAGATCAGGATTTTCTAGGCAAGAATTTCTAACTATGTCTACATCAAGCTTACCTGGCGTAGTGACACTGATATCTGTTAGACCGGCTCGCTCAAAGAGTTTTTTAAACCCATCTACAGACAAAAAATTAATGTGGTGGGGAGGTGAAATTTGCTTAGATTTGTCCCATAAAAACTGTAGATCAAATCCATCAATTGATAGCGTGCTTAAAAACACAAGACCACCGGGGCGAGCTAGGCGAGTTAGGCTTTTAACAAATGATAGCGGGTCAAAAACATGCTCTAGAACTTCAAAACACACTACCAGATCTGCAAAGTCGTCATAGCCTTCGACCTCCTCAGCAATATTCTCTGAAGTCTCGAAACCCTTGTGACGACACTCAGCAGCGAGCGATTCCGATGGTTCAACAGCAATTAATCGGGCTTTAGGGTCATGCTTACGCCATTCATCCAAAAAGATACCGTAGCCCGCACCCACATCCACTAATCTCTCGATTTTATCCCCACTCTCTTTAACCATCGCAGACAACTGATCTACTCTAGATCGAAAAATAAGGTCACGGCGGATTTCAGCTACTGCGGGGAAAAAAACATCTGCCCAATAGTTTGAGGATACAGAATTTTTGTAGAAAGATTCAAAAGCCAAAAGCGAAGGTCTAGGGCTTTGATACAGAGATTGGCATCCACGGCACGTAACATATTGAAAGCCATATTTAACGAATTCGTTTGTATTTTTTAGGGAGCCACAGGCAACACAGGCGACATGGAAGCGCTCTTCATCACCAAAGCAATGCTCAGCGTCCTCGTGGCTTAATTCTATGTACCGTTTATATAGAGCTTCTGGACGTATTTCGTTTTCTTTCATATCTAAATGTACCTCTGTACGAACATATCAGTTCTTAGAAATTTCTCGGCTAACTCCAACTCTTCTTTGGTATCGACTCCTAGTGTGAAATCAGAAGTAGCCACCATTCGAATGGACCCCCCCGTCTCCAAAATACGATTCATGTCAACAGACTCATATTTCTCCAGCCCTGTTTCAGGCGTATTATTAAAATGAATTAAAGCGTCTCGTCTAAACGCAATAATCCCAGTTTGCATATATCTAGGCAATTGTTCCCAACCTTTCCAAGGCGAAGGAATGGGCTCTCGAGAAAAATAGAGCGCATTGTGTTGTTGATCAAAAACCACCTTCACGTTGTTGCGATCATAAAAGATATCTTTTTGCACTATCTCTGACATGATATTAACGATCTGGACAGCCTTATCGAGAAAGTGAGGCAAAGTACTTTTTATAACATCAGGAGAAACAATAGGTTCATCACCCTGAACCATCACGGCAATATCAATTTTTCTCTGCCCTGCATTCTCAATGATCTCTATAGCTTCAGCTGTGCGAGTCGAGGCTCGATCATGTAATGGTGACGTCATGACAACCTGACCACCAATACTCTCAATATAATCTGAAATTACTTGATCACAGGTTGCCACATAAACATTTGATGCTCCTAAAGCTATACATGTCCGATGGTAGCAATGCCCAATCATAGGCATATCTAACAACAGCGCCATAGGCTTATCAGGGAAGCGACTAGCACCCATTCTTGCAGGGATAACTGCGACTGTATTCATAGATCAAAGCTCCTGTAACATTTGAACAGCGCCTCGCGCAGCAACATCTAGCATCCTAATATCTACGCTATAAGCTATAAACCGATAACCTTGAGCGATCGAGTCTTTAAGGCGAGGCAGATCTGGTTCCACGATATGCAATCCGGCAGGGCATCCAATTCTTAACCCAGTATTAAGAATAAAGCTCATCGCTTCCTTAAATTCAGGGCGATCAAACTCTCCGGGCATCCCCATGGAGCATGACAGGTCATAAGGCCCTATAATAAACCCGTCTACGCCAGGAACTAGCAAAATATCTTCCAGATGATCAATTGCGTCTTTATGCTCAATTTGTACTATCACTATGGGGGAGTCTTTTTGCCATTCCAGATAACCATCAAATTTAGACCCATATCCTTGAGCCCTAGCTAATCCAACACCACGTGTTCCTTCGGGAGAATATCTAGTAGCCGACACGGCATCTCTTGCGTCTTGAACCCTGTTGACCATCGGCACCACTATGCCATGTGCTCCCGCGTCCATTACACGCTTTATTTGATCTGGACTATTTGAAGTGAGGCGGATTAATGGTGCGACTCCCGCCAAGTCGATTGTACGAATCAGCTCCCCTGCCTGTTCAATAGAGATCGTCGAGTGTTCAAGATCTACAACCAGCCAGTCAAACCCCGCATTGCTCATAATCTCAGCAATACCCGAGTTCCCTAAAGTAATCCAAGAGCCTAACGACAACTTGCCATTAATTAATTTATTTTTTAACGTAGTATTCACATTGCACCTATATTAGTTAAAATTCAGTACTTCAAAAATAATTCCCTAGTGTTACATCTATCAACTCTAACAAACCATCTTTCAACTTGTGGAATTCGAGCCGTCCTCTTTAAGGCATGCCTTAAAAATATTCCAAGATCATATGATTTAAAGAACACAGTACAAAACTCACTACTCACACGCTCTGGAACCGGATTCATCGTAACGCCATAACGACCACCCATGATAGCAACAGGAATTCCTAGGGCAACTGCTTCCATGCACACGCTAGAAGCACTAGAGATAATGACATTACTTATCTTCAACAACTCCGGAATACTTTGGTCACTAAAACAAATATTCTCTTCTCCTAGCTCAGGAATAAGCTCCAATATGTCATTCTTCGTGCATGTAGGGTGTACCTTTATTACAGCATCAACTTCACCCTGAAACGAATCTCGCACCTTGAGGTAGCACTTAAGCATTTCAAAACTATCATTACTGAAGCCAGCACCAGGCAAAGCAATCAATACCACTTTCCGCTCGTTACAAAGCGTGTCCGCCGCATCAAATAGATGTTTAAAACGGAAGGCTGGCGCAAGTTTTAGAGATAGCTCCGGACACGTTTCTTTATATAATGATACAGTTTCTTCATTTTGAACATAAACCATGTCGGGCAAGGTCCCAAGGGACAACTCATAAGCTTGCGGCTGCAAGGAAGCGTAATATTTTATCGGCATGAAGCCTTGATAACCTTTCACAACTATATCTGGATAATATTTTTTAAACGATAAATTCAAAGCTCGATCTTTAACTTGATTTTCAAACCAATTCACCACGCCCACTACCTTTTCATTACGCTTAGAAAGACGCCTAACAAAACGATATTGGCACAATGCGCGAAATAAAGATGGGGAAGCGACATCGATTAACACCGCTCTACGAGTAATTCGGTCCACATTATAACCACGGAAGGTAGGCACCGATTTTACAGAGAAAGGGATAATTATCGAATAGACGATCGCGTACAGGTAATCAAAAAAAGTTAAACACCTTTCTTTAACGATAAACTTATCTTTGGTCCCCTTTAGCCCCCTCATTACTCTTACATAATCCCAAGGGTGTGTTACTCCAAATAAAGTAGGCACGTAATGCACCATCTCCCGTTCTTTTTTTGTGAGATGAACACTATGGTCCGTAAAATATCTATCATCAAACTTGGCATCGTTATCTAGACTGCCCTTAAATAAAAAGGTATCCAAATATATAATCTTTCCATATTCCTTTCTTTTAATACAAAACAATCTGGACCACAGAAAGCAATTGGCGGCTATGTATAGAGTTTTGGAAAGGTTGAACAGGCCGACAAGTATAATGGGTAATTGCCATTTATATGTCACCTGAACAGCATCGACACCATGCTTTTCTAGAACTTGCTCAAATAAACCTGCCAGAGAGATATCGTCAACTGTTACAGACGCCATGTAATCATCGGCTATAACTTTCTGTTCAAAAAGAGCAGCTTGGCAAAATTTATGTAGAATTCTTGAAATTAATGTATTTCTGCATGTCGCGGCTAGAAATAGCTTTTCACCAAATAATCCATTGCTAGCAATAAACTCTCCGATAAAGACATTGTAATCATCTAAAACGCCCTCTCCCAACTCGTCAATCTTCAGGGCATCGCCACTAGATAATCTGGTAGTACTGCTAAAATCCATTAAACATCCTGTGAATAGATGAGATAGTTATCCACAGCAATACTATTGCTATGGGCCCTAAGACCTTTCTTGATCGAAAGACTTCAATACTAGATGCTTGATCATGTTGGCATCCTCACTGACAAGCCCCAACAAGAACGGTGCCATAAATGCCATTGAGATAATCGTCACTAAGTAACCTAACATTCCAACAACCATTAGAATCACAACATTCATTCCTTCGTAAGCAAAAGCGCTCACAAAGTAATACCACAAGTAACCGGTTATAACGCAAGTAAATGCCACAACAAATTGGCTACTCCAATCGAACTTCCATTCCATTTTGCGAGAAATCCACCAGGCATAAACATTTTGGGTGGAAGCGCCTAATAGAACCATTTTTAAGGCCAAGCCTGACGCGCCTAGATCCCAACCTGGCAAGTATGCACTGTTAGGAGCCAGCACATAATAAGTCAATGGTAAGCTTATTAAGGCGAAAGAAATACCAATTACTGTTCGTGACCTAGTTAGCTCTAACGCGTAAAGCATATTGATATTTACTGCTCCTAATGACTGCCAAAGGCTGAACACTAACATTATTTTCAGCGGCATTACCGCAGCCATATACTGAGGGCCAAGCACTGTAGATATAATAGCTTCCGTCCAGGGCAAGCAAACACCCGCGAAGCAGGCCGAAATCAAAATAACACTCCGACTTATTCGACCATAGACATAGTGTAATTTAGCAAAATCACCTTGATGTTTCGCTTCAGAAACTTCTTTCCAGAGGATATTGAAAACCGGGGTAGCTATCAAAAAAGCAACCGTTGAAAACTGAACTGCGACGGCATAATAAGCCTGCTCCGATGAGCCGCTGAAATGCTGGAGAAGCCATCTGTTAGCCAAACCACTTACCATACTTATCCATACAAATGGCAGCAAGGGCATGCAGTAGTTTCTGTATTCTCGAAACGTCTCTTGAAGAGAATAATCGCTCACAGTGGAGGGATAGTCGAAAAAGCGGATCATGTACACTGATGCTAACAAAAACTCTAGAGCAATGAATAAAAGTACATATTCTATTGCAATCGTTTCTGTCCTAACTAAAAGTAACACAACGATAAAATGACAAAGTACAATGTAAAGATTAGTTTTTTGCATTCGAATGGTTAAACGTTGTGACTCAGAAACGTGGGTAATGGCCATCCAAATGGTTTGCTGGCTAAATATTGCCGCAAAAGTTAAAATCACCATAAACCTCTGCTGACCCTGCCATATACTATCTATCCAATCGTCTGGAGCAATTAGTACGATAAATGCCAGGGATATAATCAACTGAATACCTAACCAGCATCCATAATAAAAGAAGAACTGTAGAGGTCTCTCTGACTTTGAGATAAAGGTAAAAAAAGCCGCAGATGTGCCCATATCTAAAAGCATTCTGGAGTTTGTGAAACTAGCAATTAAAAAGGCTAACGTCCCATAATCCTCTGCCCCCAGACCTCGCGCAACCAAAATGCCGGTAGCAAAAGAAACAATAACCTTCAGCGCATTTAACGCCATTGACCCAATCGCTCTGCGGAGTATAGCTGTCATTCAGACACTCTCACGTTAACGCTAATTCCAACTCTTTGAACATAGCATCCGCCAACGTATACGCTCTTTTAAAGTATGAGCTGCCTAACTCTCTCTGGAGCCACACTGGTATCTCATTACCGATAAATGGATGGACTTCATTAAGCTCCCATCGCGACCTAATATTGCTGGCTTTATCCATTATTTCCCACTCGAGTTCAAAATCACGTTTCACTAAGTCAAACGAATGTTTTTTGTAACATGAGGTATCTAGTGCGTCGAGATACAGAATAGGCAAAGACATCAAAACGGCCAAAAAGTACTTCATTTGATACATAGTATCAATGTCGGCAAAGTCTTCATGTAAGTATTTTCCTTCATATTGGTGGTGGATCAATGTCCCATTTTCATAGGCTTGTTTGAACATATTTAACTTACTTTCAAATAACTTTTTAGGCGAATCCTGCGATCTATTATATTGAACCGCTAACGTTGAGGATTTAAGTAGCGACTTACTCTCCCTTAATACCGCTATAGGCATGCAGTGAGAAAAATATTGCTCAAGGTCATACTCAGTACAATAAATAAAACCGTGATGCTGCAAAGGATCTAAATCCAACAAATAATCTTGAGCCTCTATAATCTTTTTCCTGAATTCAATCAGTTTTACAAAGTCGGAAATCGTATCGCTCTTGATGATAACGAATGTATCAAAATCACTCCAGCCTTTCACATAGTCACCAGTGGCAAGGCTTCCATGGACCAAGAAGTCAACAACGTGCTCTTGCAAATCAGAAGTTATAAATGTCTGAAGGTCTCTCACAGGTTGCAAATAGTCGGCATCCCCACTTAGAGAATATTGGCCAATTAGGTCTATATCAATATATGCGAGCTCAACCTCTAGATGGCTTTTTTGCAAAGACCTGTAGCTGTGAGTGATCGTCTTCGCCACCATATCAACAACCCAGTCGCCCTCATTATCAAGATGAAGACTCTTTTTGCTGAGAAACCAAGTGAGCGTTTGACTTAAGTTAGCTTGGTCTTTCATGTCAAAAATGAAATCCATATCTGATCAAACCAGTTTTAAGATTATTTCTTATTAAAAACTCGGCGTTTTGTTCCGCGAGATTCATCTTACGTCGAAGATTTTCCTCATAAGGACTATTAACCAATCCTCTATCGATCGGTAAATAACCCTGAATTTTACTGCGCATCCGTTTGGATAATTTCCCCTCCAATCCCGCAAGAATTGCAAAGTGGGGATAAAAATAATGCGACAGCACAATACAAAATTTATCTTCTATCTGTAGACTGCTTAAGCTTAAATCAAACGAAGGAGAATGGACGTCCGAGAAACGGAGAAAATGATTACTGTATAGCTCTAAATCAATATCATGGTTAATCGAAAAATCTCTTGATAGATAATCACCGCTATCCCTTAAATAAAGCTCATAGTCAAACAACCTTTTAACTCCGATTTTAATAGCATTTTTGAGGCATTCAACAAGATCCATTTCTGGATTGTCAATGTCATGCCAAGCACCTCTCAACCTCGCCGTTTCCGTGATCAGATTTTGTGAATCCTCACTGGACCCCAATAAGCGATCTAAAAATTTTAGAGAGTAACCAAACGAATGGAGCACACAAAGTGCATTAGTGATATTTATCTCTTTAGAGTTAATAATGCGGGTTAACTTAAGTATCCGCTCAGGAACCCAGTCAATAATAGAGGCCAGTTTAATGAATTTATCATCCGCTTCCGTCGGGTCATTAATCGACACGTCTAATCCGCTGAGCTTATGGAAATTAAGATTATCGAAATACTGAATATTTTTAAAAACATTTAAGGGCATTTTAATGACGGTTCCATCTGCCACTAAATCCTGAGCAAAAGCACTAATACTAGAAAGGTTAAACTCAGATTCTGTAGAGGAAATTTCGTCTTTCAGCACAAAGATTAGATCCAGATCTGAAACACCGGGGTTGCTCACGCTACCGTATTCATATATGGAAATTACGTCTTCGTTATGATCATAAAATTCAATGATTGCACTGCGAACATCGTCATAATTGCCTATGACCGCTTGCTTTGGATAATTAAAAAAGGATGTATTCATGGTGGATTAGTCTTATATATTAAATAGAAATTTAGTTAGTATGACTTTAGCTTTCTCTAATAAAGTGTATTGTTACTGCTAATTTTCTCAGCGACATCAGGCCAAAGATTATTAACATCGGAGTAATTAGATTTTAAAAAAAGATTAGTGTATTTTGCATATGCTATTTCATCGAAATTAAATAAATTATCCGTAGAGATTTCTTTCATCTGATAGTCATCAATATTCACCACATCCAAATCTAATACTTTAGAAAAGCTTAAAAACATATTGTGTCTATAACTTTTGACATACTCGCGTGTCGTTAGTTGGAGAATAGGCTTCCTCCAAAGAACCGCAAAACTTATAGCGGTAGAATAATGAGCAAGCACTAATGCCGAATCCCTGACAAGTAAAGGTGACTTACCAACTATTGCTTGCCGTTTACCCCAAGGACTTAATTGTCCTCGTGATAAGGTTCTAGGATGGGCAGCAATCACAACCTCTAACCCAGTTTTTTCCTCAAAAGAATCGAAAAATAAATTCATAGAGGTGTAGTAATTTTCCGCTGTGACCGGGGCTTTATTTCTGTGAAAGCTATAATCTGGGTGCGATGGAGCATTTTGATCTAAAAATACGGCGTACTTCTTTTTTTTTCCAAAGTGATGCTCCTCAGAAGATAGATCTAAGAATAACTGATAGTCGTTCGAATGGGCCCAGATGATCCTTTCCGCAGACGGCCTAAACCTTTTTTCGCAAATACTCCCAGAATAAACTGAAATATCGACCTTCGGCTCCAGAAATTGAAATAGAACCGTCCTAGCAATATACCCCAATACTCTCTTTAAAAAACCGCCCTTTAAAAAGCCTGTTTTCAAACGAAAATATATAGTCTTGGATGCGTCAACTTCAGGCAGCACGCCCAAAAAGAACTTAACTCGTTTAGCATTAAAACCATCCATTTTTCGCCGTATTTTCAAACATTTTTCACCAACTCCTAACAAATCAATATAATGTGAAATCGGAGTATTTTCTAAAAAAAACAGAAGCGAATGTTTATCCGTAAACTGGAGAGAGCGGTATGAATCTGAAGGCTTTTGAACACCCTCTGCCACTATGGGAGTCATTCTTTGACTGATCATAGACGAAAGATCTAATACATAGACATTGAAATCCTGAGTAAACTCAAGAACACCATAACGGCTTACGTCTCTCGCTGAAAACGGCCTATCGACCAAGAACGCTAAATTCAACCTCTTCATAAAGTAGAAACACGCCTGCTAATTATAAGATCAGCAAATTCACGGACACACCCACGTCCACCAGCACGCGACAAACAAAGTATATTTGGAATTTTTTTTACGGCGTCGATGGCATCTGACGGACAAGCAGCATAGCCAACCGCCTCTAGCAATTCTCTACAGTTTACATCGTCACCAATATATGCAACATTCACAAGCTCGATCCCCTCTTTCCGACAAAGATTTTCTGCAGTAGCCAATTTACCCTGATGTTCAAGGCCCTGAAATATATAGTCTACTTTTAGCTTAGCTGCTCTGTTAGCCACTATTTTCGTATTTTCACTTGTTATGATACCGGTCTTAACCCCCACCTTTCGTAATAGCTCAAAACCCTTTCCATCATGCGTATTAAACTTTTTCAGCTCCTCACCGCTTTCACTATAATACATAGATGCATCTGTGAGAGTACCGTCTACATCAGATAAAAATAACTTAATTTCATGGCCACTACTGGATGTCAGTATATGCTTGCGCATCATATTTTCCGCTACAGTCCAATCATCTGGTTCATCTATTTCAACTGCCTTGAAATCCTCCATTTCATAAATAGAAATTTTCCCACTGAGCCTATTTTTACCGCGAATTACAGATCCTACGGTATTGATATAAAAAGCACCATTTTCAACCAAAGTACCATCAAAGTCTTGTCGTCTCGGACGTTTTAGATATTCGTAATTTATCGGCGCTCCATCATCCCCCCAGAAAAAACTTTTCGTGCGAACGCAGGTGAGTAGAGATTCAGATTTCTCGGACTTTAGTATTTCTAGCGCCCGCTCAAAATCTGCAGTTTCGGTTAGCGGCGATGTAGCTTGTACCAATAAAAACAAGTCGGTTTCTTCAAAATGTCTTTCATTTAAAAATTCTAACATCACGGCTTCAGTGCTAGATTGGTCCTGAGCATGCTCGTCACTTCGGTCATATACAGTAACCTTTGACAACTTAAAGTCATTAACCACTCTCTTAATCTCATCGCAATCGGTTGCCACGAAAATTTGATCAATACCGATAGATTTTTGCAATGCATCTAAACACCAGAAAACCAGAGGGCGGCCACAAAACATTTTAATGTTTTTTAGTGGTATGGACTTACTCCCGCCCCTTACTGGAACAAATGCTATATTCATTTTCGATTCTTCAGCTTTTGTCTCTGAACGCTCTCAATCGGAAGTATGTCACTTTTCTTGTAATTTAAAGCGCTAAATGTCGAACTTAATTGCGAGCATAGTTGCTCAAGACCGTCCGGTTCCAACGAAGCTCCGTGATCTGTGCCCTTAAAAGTATTGTCCTTTGTGAAGTGTCGCTCGATCCATCTAGCACCCAAAGTATACGCCGCAACATCCAATGATGTTCCGAGGTGATGGCCAGAAAAACCAATCGCGCTCAGCCTATCGCCATAAACTTCGTAAAGCCAGTTAATTTCAAGGAGAGCAACATCCTCAGCAGGCACTGGATATCCAGAAGTACACGAATATATGAGTAGTCGTGATTTAGCCTGACCAGTCTCTTCAAAGAAACTAATAATTTCCTCAACCTCCTCCTTAGTCGTCATACCAATAGATAATTGCACCTGCCCCTCAAATTCGTCGCGAAGAACCCTCAACATTTCAAAATTATTGTTGCACGCCGATGGCACCTTTAAAAAACCTGGTTTTATTGCAATCATTTCCTTTGCGCTAGACACGTCCCATACCGAAGTGCTAAATATCATATCAATACTTTCGCAATATTCTTTTAACTCCCTATTTTGCTGCACATTGAACTCTAAAAACTCTCTATGAGCGCCATATGTATCGCCATATGAGTTTTCCGGAACACCATGCGGTGCGTTGTACTGCTCCGGCGTTAGCAGCTCCCTATTATTCCTTTTTTGAAACTTAACATATTTGACCCCTGACGCTTTAGCTAGGTCTATTAGCTCCTTGGCAAAATCCAGACTACCCATGTGATTGCAGCCTATTTCCGCTATAATGTTTGGTTCTTTATAATCAAATTTAAAAGTCATTACTTCTCTCCTTTAATAGTTAATCTACCGTATTTATCGGAATATCTCTGTATATCATCCTCTCCAAAATAATCTCCTAATTGAACTTCGGACAGAACTAGATTTTTATCAGAATCGTTCACAATCTGATGCTTGCACTCTTTAGGTATAAAAATATACTTTCCTGGATACGCATTAATTATAGAGCCCCCCAGAACTACCTTAGCCTTTCCTCTTATAATAACCCAGTGCTCCTCTCGTCGCTTGTGATCCTGAAGACTTAATTGTTGACCAGGAAAAACCGTCAGTACTTTTGCCTGAACAAAATCACATAACATGGTGCTCTTGTAAAATCCCCATGGGCGATTATGAATATGGAAATTATTTTCAGAAATCTCCCCAAAGTTGATATCGGTCCCCCATTTCCTGTCCTCTAACAACAAAATCTCAAACTGATTCTGAGTAACAAAAGAGACTAAGCAGCCGGCGGCATCCACAATTGGTAAGAACTTAATCCCCAATTTAAATAGGCTACACACACTATCAAAGCTGGCTCCCTCAAATAAGAATTTGTAATCTTTTTTAAACACAACCGCATCAGACATCGAGGAGCCTGAAATCATCTGCCGCCTGATATCGCCATCTGTAAGTGTTCCAATTAATTTTCCGTCGTCCACAACTAACAAAAAACCTTTGTTATTGTGATCAATCTTCTTTAAAGCCTCTAAAATAGATGCCGAACACTTAATCGTATAGTCGGTACATTTCATATCGCTTAATTCCCATATATTCTTTATTGGACCCAAGTAAATAAATACCCTTATATCGTGCTTTAGCAATCACCCTAAACCCTAAACGGACTTATCTACGCGTCGCTATAGACACTATTTTTTTAAATACATCTATCACTCAATAAATACCATAGTGCGCCGCAGCAACAAACCAGAGTCAAGAGGAGACCAATACGCCAGGATTCAGTTGCTTGCTATCGTCCAATGCGCTCTTAATACTCGCCATAAGGTTCCTCTCAACAGGATCCCTTAGAGCATCTGCCAAAACCACCTTTGTCCGTCCGAGCCCATGCTCTGCAGCAAAACTACCCCCCATCATCGTCGCTAATCTACCTAACTTGATGGCAAATTCACTGTCGAGACTAGAAAAACCCAACTGCTCTAGAGGCGGCGAAATATTATAATGAACATTACCATCGCCTAAGTGACCAAAAGGATTAATTCTTACCCCAGCAAGAATCTCATCACAAAGACACTTCGCACGATCTAAAAAATCAACTAATTGACCGGGCGGAACTGAAATGTCATGTTTGAGCTGAGGGCCAAGTCGGCGTTGTCCCTCTGGTTGCTCTTCACGCAAACGCCAAAAAGCTGTGCTCTGTGCTTCTGACATCGCTATAGCGCCATCGACAACGATACCCTCATCCATCCCCCACTCCATAACGTCGGTGAGTATTGAGTCAAGCGGCACTTGCATTGATCCTGACCCGGCTTCTACAAGTAAGTAAAACGATGATCTGCTCTGTAATGGAAAAACAAGCCCAGGAATATTTTCAAGGGCAATATCCAAACCAACATCCGAAAAGAATTCCAGTGCGGTTAAAAATTCTCCACTCTCCTCTCTTAATTTTGTTGCCAGTTTAACCAGCCCTGGCGCATCTCTGACCGCGAGCAAAGCTGTGAGCTGCTGTCTCGGTTCCGCTGATAGTTTTAGGATGGCTCGCGTCACGATCCCAAGAGTTCCCTCTGATCCACAGAAAAGTTTCCGTAGCTGATAGCCGGCATTGTCTTTCTGTACGGCGCGCATCCCATTCCATACACTGCCGTCAGCTAGAACTACCTCCAATCCTAGTACCAAATCCTGCATCATTCCGTAACGAAACGCATGACTACCACCAGCGTTTGTAGCAATCAAACCACCAATCTGCGCACTTCCCTCAGAGCCTAAGTGCATTGGAAAAATCAAGCCTGTCCCTTCCAGAGACTGGTGTAATTGCTCCAGAATAACCCCAGCCTCTACCGAGATACTGCCACCGGATAAGTCTGTAGATGAAATCGCTTTCATTCGGCTAAGCGAGAGAATTACACCTCCTGGTTCACCAAGGACTCCCGCCCCAACAAGGCCAGTATTTCCTCCCTGGGGAATAACTGAAACACCCTCAGCATAACAAAGACGAAGCACATCACTCACCTCAGCGGTTGATTTTGGCCGAGCCACACCCAAGGGAACTTCACCATACTGATCCAACCAATCCCTTTGCCATGGCTGACAATCTTCAGGACCGATCCAGCCCTTAGGGCCAAGCAGCGCCATAAGCTTTGTAGATATTACATCCACTATTGGATTCTCAGATGAGTCGATTTTGGTAAAATGCAGTCACCCTCGGTAGTCGACAACGGTTAAGCTTAAAGAAATACGCACACAGACATAACATCCGATAATAGCCTTTATCGAATCCTACCAATCATTCTTTTCAATCAGCGCTTTAATTAACTGCCTGGCGTCAGGGTCTCGCATACCCACCGCCAAGTTTGCACTCAAAAAACCTTGCTTATTGCCACAATCAAAAATTTCAGCGTCAGTCTCAAAGGCATTTAATTCGTCACGCTTAAGTAGCTCATCCAGCGCATCGGTCAGCTGTATCTCACCGCCGACACCCGCAACGGTCGTCTCAAGCAGACCCAACACCTTGGAGGGGAGAATATAGCGACCCAGTACCGCTAGATTAGAAGGCGTATCCTCTGGCGAGGGTTTTTCAACCAAGCCTTTTAGGGGAATACTTTTAAAGGGCTTACTCGCCTGATCACCCAAGTCAGCAACGCCGTAATTTTCAATGGCCTCGGAATCAACACGCTCAACCATGATCTGGCCTATACCAGTCTCATTCCACGCATCAGTCATGGCGGTAAAGCTATAGTTCTGATCCCGCAATTCTTGATCAAGCACCAGAACATCGGGCAGCAGAACTGCAAAGGGTTCATTATTTAATAAATGCTTAGCACAGAGAACCGCATGACCTAGACCCAGCGCATCACTCTGTCTAACGGATGTCACTGTGACATGACCGGGTATGATGTTTTTGACCGTGCCCAAGATGGTCTCTTTGCCCTTCTTCTCAAGACGGTGCTCAAGCTCGTAGTGGGCATCAAAGTGGTTTTCAATCGCCTCTTTGCCGCTGCGTGTGACGAGGATAATTTCAGTGATGCCCGCTGCGATGGCTTCTTTAACCACATGCTCGATAATGGGACGGTCATACACGGGTAATAATTCTTTTGGGATCGCCTTGGTCGCAGGCAGCATGCGCGTGCCAAGCCCTGCCACTGGGATCACTGCTTTTTTAATGTTTGCTATCATGATTTACCCTTCGGTAACCCGCCCAATCGTCATTATCGACTATCAACTACCAACTACCAACTACCAACTACCAACTACCAACAGTACTATAACCCGAGCACTATAACCCGAATTTTGCCTTTATAACGTCAAACTCTGATGATTCAAGTCGTGGCCCAAACTGAGCAACGACCCTGGCGGCACAGTCATTAGCAAGACCCGCCGCCCATGCATAACTTTTGCCGGATGTTATGGCGTATAAAAAAGCGCCGGCGAACATATCCCCAGCGCCATTGGTGTCGATCGCCTTGGCCTCAACACCCTTCGATTGATTTAGAGTATTGCCATCAAAGGTAATGGCGCCATTAGCGCCATCGGTGATGGCGAAGGTCTTGGTGACCTGCTTCAGACTTTGTGCGGCCGCCTCAAGCGACTCGGTACCGGTGAAGGCCACTGCCTCATCTTTATTACAAAAAATAAGATCCACGCCACCGCCTATCACCTCACGCAGCGCATCACCAAAGACGGCCACCACAAAGGGGTCTGACAAGCTGATCGCTACTTTTACGTTATTCGCC
>Ga0209815_1000251_pt1 | contig 41739 bp, 36 predicted proteins | sample CoawatmetaG00DNA_FD_187507 | JGI IMG/M metagenome (GOLD analysis project Ga0209815, IMG submission 187507) | Marine microbial communities from the West Antarctic Peninsula - Coastal water metaG002-DNA (SPAdes) (version 2) | ecosystem: Environmental > Aquatic > Marine > Coastal ...
TCGCGCAATTACGAGATCGGCGCTAAGGTCGACCTGTTCGATGGAGATCTCTCTCTGGCGCTGGCTGGCTTCCGCGGCGAGAAGCGCAATGTCACGGTGGTCGGGCGGCGGCCCGGCGACGCCGCCAACAGCCTGCAGGGCTATCAGAAGCTGATCGTCGAGGGAGGCGAATTCAGCGTCAGCGGCAACATCACCGATGCATGGAACATCTTCGGCGGCGTGCTGGTGATGAAAAGCAAGCGCCAGCTTAGCGACGAGATGGAGAATGCGCTCAATCTGGGCAATCCCGGCGATTACAGCGCCGCCTTCCCGGCGTCGGGTCTCAGCGGCGACAGGCTGGCGTTCACGCCCAACCTCTCCGCAACGCTCTGGTCGAGCTACAAGCTGCCCTTCGGCCTCACCGTCGGGGCTGGCGTGCAGCATGTCGGATCGTCTTATCTCGGCCGCCCCGACGATGCGTTGCGGGTGATCCCCAACGGCATCTTCGGAAAGCTGCCCTCCTATACGCTCGTCAATGCATTGCTTTCTTATGACTTGACGCAGAACATCAATCTGCGTCTCAACGTCGACAATATCCTCAATGAGAAATATGCTCTGACAACCAACTGGAACGGCACCCGCGCCAGCCTGGGCGCGCCGCGCAGCTATTTGCTCAGCGCCGGTTTCCGCTTCTGATCCGATGGCCCGCGCCGTCGGGGCAGACCGGCGGCGCGGGACAGGAGCGAGGATATGCTGATCGATATCGCACAGGTGCTGACGCGTGAGGAAGCCGCAAGCGCAAGGCGCCGCCTGGAACAAGCGAACTGGCCGGATGGCCGGACCACGGCGGGCCATGTCGCGGCCCGCGCCAAAGCCAATCGCCAGCTTGCCGACGATGATCCGCTGGGACGCTCGCTGGGCGAGGAGATCATACAGCGGCTCTCCCGCACGCCGCGCTTCATCGCGGCCGCGCTGCCGCTCAAGGTGCTTCCGCCGCGCTTCAATCTCTATGCCGACGAGGGGTCGTATGGCCGCCATATCGACAGCGCCGTATTCAGCACGCCCGGCTCACCGGAGCGGCTGCGCAGCGATCTTTCCGCCACGCTTTTCCTGAGCGATCCCGAGGATTATGACGGCGGCGAACTGATCGCCGAATTCGGCATGGTGCGCGAGCGGGTGAAATTGCCCGCCGGTCATTTGCTGCTCTATCCGGCCAATTCGCTTCATCAGGTCATGCCGGTGACGCGCGGCGCGCGCTATGCCGCATTTTTCTGGGTGCAGAGCCTGGTGCGCGAACAAAGCCGCCGAGCCATCCTGCTTGAGCTCGACGATAGTATTCAGGCATTGGCCGTGCGCGCCCCTGACGATCCTGAAGTCGTGCGACTGACGGGCCTCTATCACAATCTCCTGCGCGAATGGGCCGAGACATGAGCCTGCCACCGCCGCTGGAACGCATCCCCCCGCAGGTCGCTTCGCTTGCCGATTATGAGCCGCTGGCGCGCGAGCGCATGTCCGAGCCGGCATGGGCCTATCTCAATGGTGGGTCGGGCGACGAATGGACGTTACGCGAAAATGTCGCGGCCTTCAGTCGAATCCCGCTACGCTCCCGAGTGCTGCGCGACATGGCCGACGCTTCGACTAAGATCAGCCTGCTGGACGCCGAACTTGCCGCACCCATCCTGCTCGCGCCAATCGCCTTCCAGAAGCTCGCGCATCCCGATGGCGAGCTGGCGAGCGTGATTGCGGCGGGCGCGCTAGACACGGCCATGGTGGTGAGCACGCAGGCCAGCATTTCGCTGGAAGAGATCGCCGCGCATGCGCGGTCCTTGCTGTGGTTTCAGCTCTATATCCAGACCGACCGCGACTTCACGGCGGCACTAGTTCGGCGCGCCGAACAAGCTGGCTATCGCGCGCTCGTCGTCACTGTCGACGCGCCGGTCAATGGTCTGCGTAACCGTGAGCAACGGGCGGGTACCGCGCTGCGGGCCGGCATGGAGGCGGTAAACCTCCAGGGCATGCGGACGCCGCCGCCGCCCTCGCCCGAGACGCTGCTATTCGGCACGCCGCTGCTGGCGGCCGCGCCGACATGGACGGACCTGGCCTGGCTGCGCGGCCTTACGCGCCTGCCCATCCTCCTCAAGGGCATCACCGAACCAGCGGACGCAGCACGGACGATCGAGGCCGGCATGGATGGCATCATCGTCTCCAATCATGGCGGGCGGACGCTGGACGGCGTGCGCGCGACGGTCGAACTGCTCCCGGAGATCGTCGAGACGGCCGATGGCGCGGTGCCCGTGCTGATGGACGGGGGTATCAGACGCGGCAACGACATTTTGCGCGCGATTGCGCTGGGGGCGACCGCGGTGTTGGTCGGGCGTCCTTATGTGCATGCGCTCGCCGCGGCCGGCGCGCCGGGCGTCGCGCATGTGCTGCGCCTTCTGCGCGCCGAGTTGGAGTTGGCGATGACGCTGACGGGGTGTGCCACCATTGCGGATATCGACCGGGCGGTGCTCGTGCGCGGCGCATGATGCACCAGCCCTCACACTCGACGGATTCTTCAACGCCGCCTTCCCGCTATGCGCCGCGCAGGTTCGAGCCGCGGGCGCTACTGATGGTAATCCTCATGCAGGGGGCACTGCTCGCTGGCCTTACGACCTATCGCTTTCCCATGGCACCGCCCAAAGTCCAGAGCACGCTAACCGTCCATATGTTCGAGCTCGAAACGCCGCCTGCCGAGCCGAAAGTTGAACGGCTTCCCAAGCTGGAACAGCAGCGGTCCTCAGCAAAGATCCATACGCCCCGGCCGGTGCTCGAGCTGCCAGAACCTGTTGAGGTAGCGGTGGGAGCGACATATGAACCGGTGCCAGTCACGGTTACAGTGCCGGTAACGGCGCCATCGCCCGCGCCCTTCGCCGCACCGCCCCGGCCGACGGTAGTCGGCGATCTTTCCGCCTCCATGATTCATGCGCCTCCGCCGCGTTATCCTCGCGAATCCAGACGGCAGCGGGAAGAAGGTGCAGTGCTCCTCGAGCTGCTACTGGCGACGGATGGCACTGTGCAAGATATCCGTGTGCTACGCAGCAGTGGTTACAGTCGCCTGGATAGCACTGCGATTGACGCGGTTCGACGATGGCGCTGGTCCCCGACAAGACGCGATGGAAAAGCCATGCAGGTCCGCGGAACGGTCGAGATTCCGTTCGTGCTCGCCGGTTAGAGTGACCGCCACCATCTCTTCCGCGATCGTTTTTCGCGGCTGGCCAAGCGTTGAACATCGTGGTCGACGACCTTAGTCTAGTCGAGCATAATTTGGAGGCGTATGAAGCATGATGGGTAGTTTACGGCGCCTGGTGGTGGATGCCGGTCCCGGCAGCCGAATTGTGCAATGCATCAACGTGGCTTCGCAAATTGCCGATCAAGAAAAAGGCATTCTCACCGGCGTCTGCTCAGCTTGGCCCCGTGGCACCTCGTTCACGGAAGCTGTGCTCCACAATCCGCTTGACGTTACGGCTCAGGAGCAGGAATTGCGAACTGCCGTTGCAGCCTCGCGCCTCGCTTTCGATAGCGCGATGGAAAGCTCCACCGTTTCGGGGGATTGGGTCGAACGTATTGCCGAACCTGGCGTCGTTCTGAGCGAGCAAGCTTTGCTGGCCGACATACTGATTATGGGACCGCCGAAAGAGCATGATTTTGCTCAAGCAGATCCAATCGACATAGCAGCACGCACGGGTGTGCCAGTGCTCAGACTCGGAAAGACAACGCCACCGGAGGGGTTTCAACGCATACTGATCGCCTGGAAGGACTGTCGGGAGGCACGCCTCGCGCTCACTGCGGCGCTGCCGTTTTTCTGTCGGGCTCACACGATCATGATTGTCGGGCTTGGTGAAGAAGCGCCGACCGGGTGTCTCGAAGCCGTCCAGGGCTATTTGGCCGCGCATGATATTGACGCAAAATATTTCCATGCGGCGGCGCCCAAAGGCAACGGCGCGCGATGGATCGCTGAGTTCGCTGAGCGTGAAGGATATGATTTGCTGGTAACAGGTGCTCGCGCTCGGGGACGGTGGAAAGAACGCATTTTCGGTGGGATGACTGAAGATTTGCGCGCGATGAATCTGAATTGGTTGCTGGCCAATTGATGGCAGCAGGTTTCCTGGAGAGCCTCTCAAGGGCGCCGGGTAGATGGGTCGCGCCGAGGCGGGTGAGCTACTGGATTTGCACAAACACCAATTCGATTTGATCGACGTGGGACATGCCGCTACGGGCTTGCGCTCAGCCCGCTGCCGCAAAGCACGAAACCTCCCGGATAGCGGCGGTGGATCTCGTCGTTCGCCGTGGCTAGCGGCATCCCGCTTGTCTTGTTCGCGCAACATGAAGGGCGTAGATGGGTCTCGGGCAATAAAGAACAGGGGGATTTTGAGAGGAAATCGCCTTGTCTTGCGTGAGCGCTATCGCTGAACCCCTTACACCTGAAGCAATAATCGTCGATGCGGCACGGTGCTGGCGCGAAACGGTCGATCGGCACCGCCCGATCCTCCCGACACTGTTTGCCCGGCTCGAAATGCGTGGGGCTGGCTTTCTCGCGCCCGCTATCGCGGCCTTGCTCGCGATTCATGAGGTTTGGTCGGGCCGACGCTTCACCGCCGGTGACACGACCGTGCCCATACTGACCGATGACGAGCGGACCTTGCTGGATCTGCTGGAAGCGACCGAGCCACCGGCCTTTCCTCTCCCTGCGCAACCCGGCCTGACCGGGCCGCTTCGGATCGCCCTGCGCTCGACTCGCATTCTCTTGAGGCGCGTGATCGGCCATGATCTCGGCGAGGTGGCGGGGACGGCCGCTCAGAATGCGATCTTCTTCGCTGTCCCTGGCGATTCCGCTCTGCTCTCGCAGGATCGGCAGGCCACTCTCAAGACTCTGGACGCCGCCTGATCCACCGGTAGCGGCTCGTCCACCAAAGGCGGACCGTCCCGCGTCACAGCATTGCGATAGATAGCCGATTGCGGCAGCAGCACGGTCCTCCGCCGGGATCTCCGAGCGCTTGAGCGGCCAGGTGCCTGGTGTGTGACGCGGCGCGACCTGTTCGCTCGGCGCTGACGCAGGCGATCTTCTGTTCTGACCGGGGGATATATGTATGCCGAGGTCGGCGAAGAGAATGTGATCCTCGCCAGCATGAAGCAAGGGCTTCGTCGTGGCGGAGGCGCGGTCTCGTTGGATGAGCTTGGCCGCCTGCCGACGGTGACGGCACACCGTTTGCGACTCTCGGCGAGGGACACGGCCGCGTTCGTCAGCCGGGCGCTCGATGACGGAGGCTGCCGATCTTTGGGCAGCCATTCGATGCATGCCCCTCACCCGTCTCTAGGTATCTGGCTGACCTTGACGATCGTCAGTGTCCGCTCATTGCCGCTGCGATCCGGCCACAGGATCGATTGCCCCTCGCTCAGGCCGATGAGCCCGGCTCCTACCGGCGTCAGAATTGAAATCCGGCCTGCCGAAATGTTGGCATCTTTGGGATAAACGAGCTGATAATCGTAGGTTCTGCCGCTCGCCGTGTCCAGAAACGCGACCGTTGAATTCATGACGACGATATCCGCTGCAATGCTACCGGACTTGCAGATTTTTGCCCGACCAATCTCATCAAGCAGCAGTTCTGCGACCTGAGGCAGGCGGCCCTCGACTCCAATGGCAAGCCCCGTGAGCGCTTCGGCTTCCTCGTCGATCATCTGAATAGGCGGTCGCCTGGCCGCCCTGCTGCTCGTCATAACAATGTCCTTCAAAGAATTTGGCGCGCAGTACCCCGGGGACGCGGCGGTGGTTGTAAGGAGTGAGCCCCGAGTCCAGGGCCTATGCGCGCCGGACCCGGGGCTAGATGCCCGCGAGAAGCTGCTTCCCATGATGGCGGAAGCGCAAAGGACGGCTGCGAGTCTGCATATGTGAATGATGGTGCCGGTGGCGGTCGATGTCAAATTCTGCGACCGGCCAGTCACTTGCGGGCGTATCGCCAACCGTGGGGCGCGACACGGCCACTGCCACTTGCTACAGGCGCTTTTGTGCTATCCTTATTCTCCTGTCGACAGCCCGAACTCGCGATCGACTTCGGGACCGCTAATTTGCGCCTTATCCGGCGCGATGATGGAATTGTGTTCGAAGAGCCTTCGCTTTGCTGTTTCGCCGATTTCGACAGTAGTCCCCATCTCGTCGCGGCAGGGGCTGCTGCGGCGGCCATGGTCGATCGCACCCACTCGAACCTTACAGTCAAGCGTCCGCTCCGCCGGGGCGTTCTCCAGGATATCCAGGCCGCCACCGAACTGCTGCGTTACGCACTCCTTTCGGTGCTCGGCCGCCAACGCGCTGGGGGACCTTCCGTCATGATCGCTGTGCCCGCCGATGCGACCCAAGCGGAACGAAGCGCGTTGATGACTGCGGCCCGCGAAGCCGGCCTGAACTCTGTGCGCTTCATAAACGAGCCTTACGCCGCAGCGGTGGGTGCCGGGCTTCCAATAGAGAAACCCTGCGGCACGATGATCGTCGAATGCGGCGCGGGAACGACCGAAGCTGCCGTGATCTCTCTTGGCGCCCTCTGTCTCACACGGTCGAGACGCATAGGCGGAACATCGCTCGATCAGGCCATCACGGACTATCTGCACGCCCGGCGCAAATTTCTGGTGGGCGCGTTGACCGCTGAGCGAATCAAGCAGGATTATGGCGCAGAGCGTGATGCGGCCTCCCAAGATGAAGGTACGATCACGATCAAGGGCCGCAATCTCGCCTCAGAGCGCCCGGAGGCGTTAGACCTTCCGCTCCGCGAACTTGATGGCGTGGTGGAAAAGCACGTCATGCACATTGTCGACGTCATCCGCGAAATCCTGAACATAACCCCGCCCGAATTGAGCCGCGACATCCACACCGGCGGCATCGTGCTCACCGGTGGCAGCGCGGTAACGCCGCTCCTGCGGAGAAAGATCAGGGAGGAGACCGGCCTGCACGTGACGATTGCCGACGACCCTGCCCGCTGTGTCGCCACAGGCCTGCATCGAATAATGCAAGCCTGAGAATCAGCGTTCCAGACGTCATCCATTAGCCCGAAGACGTTTCAGAGCTTAAGATGGGTGCACACGCCGACCGCTCCTGACCAGGGATATCAGGCCGCGATCCCGTGCAAGGGGTGGCTGACATTCCCTTTTGGCGAGAGGAAATCGGCCTGCGATAACCGTTGAACACGGTGAGGAAAGCCAGCGAAACCTCGCCCAACACGCTGGTGAGGCCGCGGGCCGGAGCGATAACGCAGCTTCCGCAATCTGCCAGGTCTAACCCGTCCTCGCTTGCGGGGCGAGCGCAGCGAAGTTGACATCGGCAGGTGGACGCGCAAGCTTGATGCCGCCTTTCCGGCCACGGACGCGCTCCAGAGGACCCCATCCACGAGCTCGTTCAAGACCTTCATCAGATGCTTCTGGGAAATCGCAAAGGCTTTGGCGATCTCCGCGATCGAGCAGAATTGCTCAGGTGGGCGTCCCAGGTTGAGCACACGCGCAGGGCGTACTCCGTGTGCCATGAGGCGCATCCGGATACCCATTAATGAGGTATTTTTGTTGCATGTTTTTAGTCCGGATATATAGATGCATCAATAATACATGATTTCGACTCGGGAGTGACAACCGTGCTGGAACTGGACGATAAAGGGCTTGGGGTGCTCGTCGATGCCTTCTATGCGCGTGTCCGGACGGATCCTGCGCTCGGTCCGATCTTCAACGATGCGATTGCCGACTGGCCCGAGCATCTGGAAAAGCTCGCCGCCTTTTGGTCGTCGGTCATGCTAACCAGCGGCCGTTACAAAGGGCAGCCGGTGCCGGCCCATGTGAAGCATAAGCATCACATCACGCCGGCGCTGTTCGACCGCTGGCTCGCGCTGTGGGCGCAGACCACCAACGAATTGATGGTGCCGGACGCGGCCGAAGCCCTGCAGGACCGCGCCGGCCGCATCGCCCAGAGCCTGCAACTCGCCATGTTTTTCCGGCTGGACGACCAGCCGGCTTCCCCGCCCGGACGCCGCATCGCCGACGCGACGGCCCCTGATCATATGAGCGTGCTGCCATGACAGACATTTCCCTTGTGAACCTGCGCGTCCTCCATCAGCCCCGCGATCTGTGCAATCACAACGCGCTCAAGACAGTGGCCGCGGTGCCTCGCATGGTCGGCATGCCGACCGGCCATGGCCTCGCCAGCGAACGTTCGGGCCCGGCGCCGAACGGTAGCGCTGCACTTTCTCAGCCTCATGCCGACGACATCCGGATGGCCGCCTGAAATGACGGCCCCATCCCCTTATCGCTCGACTCCGGTGTTCGATCAGGACACGCTGCCTGCTGCATTACGCAACCGCCACGACACCAAGGCCGGGGTCTGGGGGATAGTCAGGGTGATCGAGGGTGAGCTCAGGCTCACCTATCTCGATCCGCCATCCGAGATCGTGCTCACCCCGGACAATCCCGGCCTCATCCGCCCGCAGCAGCCGCATTTCGTGACGCCGGTCGGAGCCATGAAAATGCGGGTCGATTTCTATGATCAACCGCCTGCAGACGCCTGAACTACTCACAAGCCTATATCCAACAGGAGACTATCATGTCGCAGCCCTTGAGCGAGCAAACCATCGCGCTCGTCAAAGCCACTCTCCCCGCGCTCGAAACCCATGGTCTTGACATTGTGCATGAGATGTATTCGCGCATGTTTCAGAACCCTGATATCCGCGATCTGTTTAACCAGTCACATCATGGTGACGCTGGGTCGCAGCCGCGCGCGCTGACCGGTGCAATTCTTGCCTATGCCTCGAACATCGACAATCTGGCTGCGCTGGCTCCGGCGGTGGAGCGTATCGCGCAGAAGCATGTTGGCCTCCAGATTCTGCCAGAACATTATCCTCACGTCGCCGAAGCGCTGCTCGGCGCGATAAAGACGGTGCTGGGTGACGTCGCGACCGACGAGATCCTTGCCGCCTGGGGCGAGGCCTATTGGTTTCTCGCCAATATCCTGATCGCGCGCGAAGGACGCATCTATCTCGAGCAGAAGGACACAACCGGCGGCTGGAACGGTTGGCGCGATTTTCGCATTGAGGAAGTTGTTCGGGAAAGCAGCGTCATCAGTTCCTTCACCCTGCGGCCCGTCGACGGCGGCCCGGTTATGTCACATAAGCCCGGCCAATACCTGACCTTCTGGTTCGAAATTCCTGGTCATCCACCGGTCAAGCGCAACTATTCGATCTCATCGGCGTCCAACGGCGAAACCTATCGCATCTCAGTCAAGCGCGAACCGCATGGCCTCGCGTCGAGATGGCTCCACGATGACGCGGTGGCGGGCACGATATTGAAAGTCGCCGCCCCGGCCGGCGAATTCTTCCTCGAAGGCCATCCCGAGCGTCCCGTCGTGCTGCTCTCGGGCGGTGTAGGCCTGACCCCGATGATCGCGATGCTCGAAGCCCTTGTCACCGGCGGTGCCGACGTGCCCATCCATTACATCCACGGTACACATGATCGCGAGACGCATGCAATGCGGGATCAGGTCCGTGATCTGGTAATACAGGGCAAATCGGTGCGTGCCACCATCTTCCATCAAACCCCGCGCCGCGGTGAGGTGGCGGGTAGCGACTATGATCATGCGGGGATCATCGCTGACGACTGGCTTACCGCCAACACGCCGGTGGCCGAGGCGGACTATTTTATCTGCGGCCCTCGTCCATTCCTGCGGCACGCCGTATCCGCGCTCTCGCTCGCCGGCGTGCCAGCGAGCCGTATCCATTACGAGTTCTTCGGTCCCGCCGACGAGCTGCTCGCGGCCTGAAAGAGGCGCCATGGACGAGATCACCATCGCACGCGTTGTCCACGTCGTAGCCGTCTTGCTCTGGATCGGCGGCGTCGCCTTTGTGACACTGGTGGTGATGCCGTCCGTGCGCGCGTTGCACGCGCCCGACGAACGCCTGGCCGCCTTCCACCGGATCGAAGGCCGCTTCGCGCCGCAGGCCCGCATCTGGGTGTTGCTGGCTGGCGCAAGCGGTTTCTGGATGACCTGGCAAGGGGAAATGTGGGGCCGCTTTCTAAATCCGGCATTCTGGTGGATGCACGTGATGGTCCTGGTTTGGTCGATCTTCGCTGTGATGCTGTTCGTCGTTGAACCATTGTTTCTGCATCGCCGCATGGCAATCTCGCCCGCTCCCGCAAGGGATTTTGTGCGAATGCAGCGCGTGCATCAAATGTTGTTGGCAGCGAGCATCGTCGCAGTCGCCGGCGCGGTAGCCGGAAGCCACGGTCTTATTTGAACTCTGGGCCTGAACTTAATCGAGATGGACCTTTATCGACGAAAACAGGATTGCGCATCGGCCGCCGGCGGCGCGCTCCGCTGAGCGACAATCATCATTTTCGCCTGATGATCGCTGCCGCGCGCCAGACGGATGCGAACGATCGGTTGGAGGCGATGTCTCCGGACAGTTCGTGAACACTAATCTCTGCTACGTTTAACTGCACCACCTTGACCACAAACCCATTATTATGGTTGTGTCTCGTCTTTGGCCTCCAAGAGGATCAAATCCCCTGCCCGTTTCGCGTAATCCAGCGCATAGGCCAGTTCGCCGCGTGTTGCAGCATGGACATGAAGCAGAGGCTGGCCCCGCTCTACCTCATCACCAAGCCGTACAGCCATTGAAATGCCGGCTGCCTTGCTCGCAGGTGCCCCCGCGAGCTTAGCGAGCCGCGAAACCTTGCGGTTATCAATGCGGGTCACCCGTCCTGCCTGCTTCGCTGAAATCGTATATCGCTGCGATGCCTTTGGCGGGACGCGCAATCCTCCCTGCGCTTTGCATATCGCCTGAAACTTGTCCCAAGCGCGACCAGTGGTGAGCGTCTTCATGGCGAGCGCTCCACCCTGCCCCGCCTCCGCCTTGCCGCCGATCTCCAGCGCCGCACCCGCCAGAGTCACCGCGCGTTGACGCAGATCGTCCGGCGCGTTTCCGGCGTTTTGTAAGACCGCAAGCACATCGAACGCCTCGAGCGCCGGCCCGATGCCACGGCCAACAGGCTGTGACCCATCGGACAGGAAACACGTCGCGGAAAGGCCGAAGCGCGCCGCGACGCCACTGATGCGATCGGCAAGCCGCGTCCCTGCTTCTTCGCTGCGCACCTTTGCCGTCATCCCTACCGGGATATCGATGACGACATGGGTCGAACCCGCCGAAATTTTCTTGGAGAGCACGGACGCGATCAGTTGTCCTTCGGTATCGACATCGAGTTCCCGCTCGATGCGGACGAAGATATCGTCCGCCGGACTTAAATCAACGGCGCCGCCCCAAGCGACGCAGCCGCCCTCGGCGGCGACCACCCGTCGCAGCATATCAATATCAAGCTCGACCGGCGCGAGGGTTTCCATCATGTCCGCAGTCCCTGCCGGCGATGTAATGGCTCGCGAAGAGGTCTTGGGCATGACGAGACCATTGGCGGCAACGATCGCCACCACGATCGGCGTTGTGCGATTACCCGGCAGACCGCCGATGCAGTGCTTGTCAAGAACGATCGGCGCGTCCCAGCGCAACTGCTCGCCCACATTCACCATGGCTCTGGTCAAGCCTGTTGTTTCTTCCTCATCGAGTGGCAGCGCAGCGCTGGCGGTGAGAAAGGCGGCGAGATGGACATCCGTATAACGCCCGGCGACGACATCCTCCACAATCTGCGAGAATGCCGTCAAATCAAGCCTGTTACCATAGATACGGCGGCGAACCTGTGCGAGCGATTCCAGCGCGGTAGGATGCGCTATTTCGACCTCCTCGCCCTCATCCACGCCCAACAGATTCCAGGCGGTTTCCGAAAGCCCAATCTCGTCGAGAGCCAATATGTCGTCGCCCTCTGTCTGATACAGCGTCGCCTGGACCTCACATGGGCCGTGCCTGACAACCACCTGCGATCGCGCAGCGAAACCCTCCGCCCGGCAAACATCGCAATCGGCGCGCATCAGGACAATCGCCTGATGCTGACTGTGGAGGCGTAACCGACGAACGCGATGTCGCGCCGGCCGAGAAGGAATGACTGTCTCCGCCACAATCAAAGATCGAATGCCTGGCCTTGGCGTGGCACGGTTGCGTCCCATCCCAGTTCCCGGTCAATTCGGACGCGAAGCGCTTCCGACGCATCGTCCTCCCCGTGAACGATGAAAACGCGATCGGGCTTCCTGCGAAACCCCCGCAGCCACAACATCAATTCGTCGGCGTCGGCGTGGGCGGAGAGCATGGAGAGATCCGCCACCTCAGCCCGAACAGGAATCCACTGACCGTGAATCTTCACTTCCCTCGCGCCCTGCAGCATCTTGCGTCCGCGGGTGCCGGCAGCCTGAAAGCCTGAAAAGAGAATTGTGTTCTTAGGATCAGGCGCAAAAGCCTTGAGATGGTGAAGCACGCGACCACCGCTCGCCATGCCGCTTGCCGAGATGACGACCTTGGGCCAGGAACTGGCCGAGATCGCTTTGGATGCCTCCACTTCCCGCGTGTAGGTGGCGATGCCGCAAATCGCATCGCACTCTTCCGGCGACAACCGGTGATCATCATGATGAGCATGCAGCAGCCCAGTCGCGGAAATCGCCATGGGACTGTCCAGATAGATCGGGATATGCGTGAGCCTGCCTGAACTTTGCAGCCGCCACAGATGATAGAGGATCGCCTGCGCCCGCCCAACCGCGAAGGCGGGGATCACGACCGTGCCGCCGCGCTTTACGGTGCGGCTGATAATGGTGCCGAGCACTTCGGTGGGATCAGCGGCGTCATGCTTCCGATTGCCGTAGGTGGACTCGATGACCACATGGTCAGCTTCCATGCCTTTGTCCGGATCGGGCATCAGAGGGTCGCCATAGCGTCCAAGATCGCCCGAAAAAACGATGTTGCGTCCCCCCCAACTGATCTCGGCGACCGCCGCACCGAGTATATGGCCGGCACGCCGGAATTTGAGGACTGCACCTTCAGCGACTTCCGTTTCGACATCAAAATCGACCGTGGAGAAGAACTCCATCGCCCGCTGCGCGTCCTGCACGCCGTAAAGGGGGAGGGCAGGCTTGTGCTTTGTGAATCCCTGCCGATTGGCGAAGTCGGCATCCTTCTCATTAAGAAAACCGCTATCTTTCAGGATCAGTTCGGCCACGTCGCGCGTGGCGTCCGTGGAATAGATGCGGCCCCGAAATCCGTCCCGAACAAGCTTTGGCAAATACCCGGAGTGATCGAGATGGGCATGCGTCAGAATGACCGCATCAATGCTCGACGGCTTGATCGGCAACGTCTGCCAGTTGAGTTCACGCAGATTTTTCAGACCCTGAAACAGACCGCAATCCACGAGGATATGCTTGTTGCCACAAGTGAGCAGATGCTTCGAACCAGTGACGGTCCCCGCGCCGCCAAGTGAGGTGAGAGTCAGCATGAACAACCCCTATTCGATGATGAAACCAAGCGCGGCCGGATCGCCGCGTCCGTTGAGCGCATCCACTTCCGCCGGCCGAAGCCACGCGTCCCTTTGTTCGGGAAAGAGGTGACGCGCTGCATCCACGAGATGCGCCCAGGTTGAGCGGTTCGCGAACAGCATGCCGGCGACGTCGAGCGTGCCGCCGCGGCTGATATAGCCAAGCGCCGTGGTTCGGCCAGGCCCGCTATCGATCCGCCTGAGGAGACCCAGCATTGGCTCGGGCCGAGTATGCGATGCGACGATGCGTGGCAAGCCGGGTGGAAACAGGGCATTTACCGCTTCATCGGTCGCGGTGAAAGCTGCCTCGATCGCGTCCCGTGGAATCCTGAACCGGCCAGGTTCAAGAAGGGCGGTGACGAGCGGCCGCCGACCCCGCGCCTTCAGGCGTTGCGCCGCCTTGATCGCCTCCTCTAGCTGGTAGGCGCCGATCGCCACCAACTGTATGTCGGCCCCGGCGACCTCGCCTTCGACATGCGCCGCACCGTCCGTCACCAGGCGCTGCGCTGTTTCGCCGGCGAAGCGATGCGGCATGTCGCGCTTTGATACGATCAGGCAGGCAATCTCGCCGCGGCCAGCGTAAATCGTTCGAAGCGCGGCTACCGCGCTGTTGGCATCGACCGGGAACATGACCCGCGCGGTGTCGGACATCTCGCCGAACAGCGCCTCGCCAATGGTCGGGTCCTGGTGGGACTGCTCGTTCTTGGAATTCTCCCAGCTATGCGATGTGACAACGAGCGGCACCGAAATCCATCCAGGATCCTGGCCAACCTCGCGCTGGCGGCGGGCAAAGACGATCTCCTGGCGCAACGCCCCGAGCATCTTCACCGCGAACGCCTCATAGCTGATAATCAGATTGAGACCGCCCTTGTTGGCGAGCGCCGCGCCTGCCACCGCTTCTTCGTTCAGGGCAGTGACGACCGCGCCGTCAATAGCCTCCGCGACCCCCGGCTCGGGCACGGCGACACGGTGCCGCAGCCTTTCCAGTGCCGCGCCCATATGGTTCGAACGCATCTCATCAGGATTGCCAACGCGAGGACGGAGGCCCGGATTGGCATCGACCAGGCGTACAAACCAGTCATCAAGCGCATGCATGGCGCAACTTGCCGGAGCGCCCGCCCGTGTCCAGTCACCGTCTGGAAGCACCGGAAGCGGCGGCTTGCGCACGGCCAGTGGGTGACGGCTCTCGAGCGCTCGGCCCTGCGTCTCATGCTCAGTGAACGCTGCGACAGCGCGATCGAGTTCAGCCGGCCCGACGAAGAGCGCGCGCGCGGCGGTATTGAAACGGTTTCGCGCGGCTTCGTCCTCGGCCGGATTGGTACCAAGTGGAAGGTTGTGCGCGGCATTGGTTCCGGCGCCGGGAAAGCCGAAGCCTTTCACCGTCTCGGCGATCACATAGGGGATCGGCGCCGGATAGACATGCCGCGGATCGGCGGCGAAGCGCTCCAGGTCGACTTCGGCCTGCAGGATCCCGCAGACAAAAGCTGCCGGATCCCGTCCATCGATCACCTGCGGTGCAAAGCCATTGAGTCTCAAATGTTCGGAGAACCATTCGGCGCCGCCTTGCTGCGCAATCTGGACCCGCTCCTCTATGCGCCGGCCGTTCAGAATCATCACCGGTACGATCAGCCCAGAATCCTCGGCGCGCCACCAACGGGGCGTCCAATCCGAGCCTCGCTGTTCTTCAAATGCGCCGTCGCTGAGAAAGGCCACGAGCCGCTCCCCGGGGAGCGGCATATGGGCATATTGCACTTCGGCGAAGCCGAGATAACCACCTTCGGAAACGGCACCCGCCGTGTTCGGTCCGGCATGGCTGCCAAGAGGAACGGCTGGCGCTCCATCTGCGCCGATCCTGTATGAATAGAAATCGGCGACAAGACTCGACAAACCTGCCTCGCTCCGATCATAACGCCCCTTCTGGGCGGGCGAGACATCGCCGGTGAGGGCATTCACAGCCTCAATCGCCGCGACGCAGTGCCCCTGTCCCATCAACCAAGCGCGCGTCGTGGCGGTGAGCGCGTTGGCCGCCAGATAGCCCACGAAGGCAGGAACCATGTTAAGCGATCCGCCGGTATGACCTTCGGGCGCCGTCTTGAAGGCATCCCGGGCCAGCGGCTCGCCTGAGAGATCCACGCGCTTGGCATAAGTCATATGGATAACGGTCCACATCGCTGCGGCGGTGAGCCTGTCCGCCGCCGCAAGAATGGAATACAGCCGCCCGGGTTCGAACCTGCCTGATCCGGCGAGCCTTCCGACACCATCAATCGTCTCGTCGCTATGCGCAATGGGGCCATAGCCGCTCCGCCAGACTTCGTCTTCACTCATATCGATAACTCCCGCCAGCCTTCATCAGTCTCCGTGCCGTTCCACGCCGCCCATCCAAGAGGGGGGATCGCTCGCCGGAAAGGAATCGACCCCCGCTCGATCCACTTCATCCATCGGCTCGGGCGGGCACCGATGTCGAACGTTTCCACCCCCAACCGCTTCCGGGCCAGCGAGCGCCCGCCCAATCATCGGAGCCAATGCGATCGCGTTGCTCGCATGACTGACAGAGTCGGTCGAAACGATCCGGCGACATAGCGGGCTGAGCTGTTCGAAGGCATCTCCAGCGAAAATGGCGTGAACAATCACGACGATGGGCAACGTCAATCCGCGAAGTGCGAGCTGCCGCGCCGCTTCGATCAAGGTCCGTCCTGATGAAGCAATGTCGTCGACCAGCACCGGCTGGCGGTCGCGCCAACGGGAAAGATCGGGTAGCTCAATGTCCACGTTCCGGTCGCCATGGCGAATCTTGCGAGCGACCGCATAGGGAGCGCCGACCTGCGCCGCGATGGCTGCGACCCACTGTTCGCTCTCTGTATCGGGTCCGATAAGGAGCGGATTGTCGACATTGGTAGCAATCCAGTCCGCAAGGAGAGGTGCGGCATGAAGGGCGATGGCCGGCATCGAGTAGAGATCCGTCAGAGCAAGATAGCGGTGCAGATGGGGATCGACCGTGACGAGCCGGTCAAAACTCGATGAGAGGAGACGTGCAAAACTAAGCGACGTCACTGCCTCGCCCGTTTGGAACCGTCGATCCTGCCGCATATAGGCAAGGTAAGGTGCAATCAGGGTGATGCTTCGCGCGCCAAGCGAACGCGCCCCATCCGCCGCGAAGACAAGCCGCAAGAACCCCGCATCAGGCCGAGCGAGCGTGCAGACGAAGATGACCGATCTGTCCTCAACGTCGGAAAGTATCCGCAAATAGGTTTCCCCATCCGGAAAGCTTCTCGTCTCCACGGCGCCGAGTTCCCAGTCCTCCGCATCCGCGAGCAGGCGGGCAAAGCTCTCGTTCCCAGCAAGTGGTATGACGAGGTTTCGGCTTGCATTGCCTGCATTCTCAAATGTTGTGACACGGATAGTTGGATCATCGCTCATGATTTGCAACTCCACGCCCTCACACGCGTCCCGTCGCCCGATCGACCGAAGCGATAAGGCGCCTCTCGGGCAAAGGCTTTTCCAGGATTTCCACAAAGATCTCGTCGCCCTGCGCCGCAGCGACATAGTCGACGCGGTGCGCCGTGACCAATATGGCTGGGCTCGTCCAACCATTGGCGCGCAAGCTGCGAACCAGCGTAATCCCGTCCATGCCGACCATGCGAAACTCCGTAATCAGGCAGAGCGCTTGGGTGATGGCGGGATCCACCAACGCCTGTACCGGACTGGAATGCGCACGAACATCATAACCGCAGCCCTGGAGGGTCAGCTGGCACGATCGGCGGACCATGATGTCGTCGTCGACCAGGACGATCTGGGGGCGGGCCGGTGATGCCGGGGCAGTCATTTCTTGCATCTTCGCACGAGCCAATCTGTCCTTGATCGTTTCCAATATGTGTCGGTATGGTGACGCGTGTCCCTACGTAACGTTCCTATGTTTTGAGCGCACCAATGCCTGTTTGCCGAGGTGGCACTCGCTGGTTGGACGCCCGAAGGTGACCGCGTAGCATTGCTTATTCGGGGCGGCTCCGCGCTTCCGTATCGTCACCTCAAGAAACGACTGGAGCATCGAGAGTGACAGATTCGCACGCGTTACCAAACTCGGGCGCTCAAATCATATGATCCGCAGGCAGCGCGTTCCCACTCAATCGCTACCGCTATCGCGTCTGATATGGCAGATCTCGTGACAGCCCAGTCCACGGGCGCGATGGTGCAACTTGGGTATCTCGGCCTGGCGCTCGCGCTCGGCTTGTTGATCGGTGTCGAGCGCGGATGGGCCTATCGCGAAGCGCAGGCCGGTTCCCGCATTGCCGGGATTCGCACCTTTGGGCTGATCGCTCTCGCGGGCGGCCTGGCCGGACTGGTCGGCTCGACGGTTCATATCGCTCTCGCGGCCATATTGATCGCAGCAGTGGCTGCGCTGGTGGTGATCGGATATCGGCAGTCTCTCGCAAATGCCCCCAACGTCAGCGCAACGATGGCCATCGTCATGCTGCTGACGCTCTGTATAGGATTGCTCGCGACGATCGGCCAACCGATCATGGCTAGCGTCACAGCCGCGGTCGTAACGCTGGTCTTGTCGTTTCGGCGTCAGTTGCATGGATGGCTCGGCCGCCTCAGCGAAATCGAAGTTCAGGCCATAGCGCGTTTTGCACTGATCGCTTTTGCGATCCTGCCCCTTCTCCCCGACCGCGCGATGGGTCCCTATGAAGCGTGGAACCCGCAACAGCTCTGGATGATGGTGGTTCTTGTCTCCGGACTGTCCTTCGTCGGCTATGTTGCATCGAAGAGGTTCGGGCCATCGCGAGGCACGATCGTCACGGCCGCTGCCGGCGCCATGGTGTCATCGACGGCAGTCACCGCCTCGCTTGCGACCCGTCTTCGAGCGAACGATGAAGCGCCAGGTATTTTGATTGCGGGCATCGCGGTGTCGTCCGCGGTCATGTTCCTGCGTGTTCTGCTGATGGTTGCCGTTCTCGCGCCCTTTGCCCTGAGATCACTCACCTTGATCATCGGACCTGCGGCATTGATCAGCCTCATCGCCACTTGGTGGTCGTTGCGCACAGTGGCCAAGCCACAAAGCACCGAGGAAAAGCAGTTCGTACTTCGCAACCCGTTCGATCTTGGACCAGCGTTGATTCTCGTTGCGCTGGTCATGATCCTTTCCCTTATCGCACGCTGGGTCCTTGCCCGTTTCGGCGATGCTGGTCTGGCTACAGTCCTCGCCATTTCCGGCATGGTGGATGTCGATTCCGCCATCATCACCATGGGAGGACTCCCGCCCTCCAGTCTTGCGCCGGTCACTGCAGGGCTGATCCTGGCGGCGCCGGTTCTCCTCAACACGCTCTTGAAGGCAGGTATCGCCATCGGGATTGCGGGGACGCGTCGCGGCCTTCCTGCAGCACTCCCGCTCCTTCTCAGCATGGCCGGAGCGTTACTGATGCTTCCGCTCCTGCTGATCGATATGCGTCTGCCCTTGTGAAAGAAATCGTAGCTGTGAACCAGCGACAGGGCGAAACTGGTCTCCTGACAAGGGCTCCGAGGGGCAGCCCATGTCAGGAGTGATCGTCATTGCTCGTTATGGAGCAAGGGCCGAATGGCGCCCGTAGAGCGTTCCCTCAACCGCGTCACCCCCGTTCCGGCGGATGGAGGCCTGTGTAAGGCGTGTCGAGGCGTGAGCGACGCCGCTGCGCCGCAAAGCTTTCGCTAGCCGCATTGGATGCTCGGCAGAAAACTACGGGGTTTCCCCAAGTGTGTCGCACCTACCGGCCTTTTAGGTTGGCCGCACAGGCAAAAAAGGTGATTCGATGCTCAAGGATCTCGTCGCAATCGTGGACAATGGTGAAAAGAGCGCGGCATTTGTGCAGCGCGCGATCGGGTTCGCCAAAGCGCAGGATGCCCATTTCGCGATAACCTTGCTGACCGATATCTTCTGGGATCCTGCGATCCTGCCGCCTTATGAAGCCTATTCCGGTGTGTTCGAACAGATCGAGGCCGAACAGTCGCGCCGGATCACAGCGGTCAAGACACTAGTCGAGCATGCACCGATTGCTGTCGAAGTGCGCGCGGTGACCGACGCGCCAGCCTATTTGAACGGCGCAGCGAGCGTCGAAGGTCGATATGCCGATATGCTGCTGGTCGGCGGACCATCGGCCTTTGAAAACCCCAAGCTGCGACGCCGCAGCATCGAGGCCGCGCTGATGTCATCCACAGGCCCGATCCTGATCCTGCCGGATGACAGTCAGCTCGAGCGAGTTCGCCACGCGGTCCTAGGCTGGGATGCATCGCCAGAAGCGCGCCGCGCCGCAAAAGATCTGCTGCCGGCACTAGACCCCGGCGCGCATATCGATATCGTCGCGGTCGACGCCCAACCCAGCGAGTCAGGGCATGGCCCCTCACCCGGCACCGACATCGCACGTCATCTCGCGCGACATGGGTTCGACGTCGAGGTACATCAACAAAGCTCTGTGGGCCGGACCGTCTCGGACGCGCTTGAGGAATTCACGAGTTCGTCCGGTGCTGACCTCCTGGCGATCGGCGCATTCGCGCATTCACGCGTCCGGGATATCTTCCTGGGCGGCGTGACCAGGCATTTGCTGCAAGACGTGCGCATCCCGCTGCTGCTCTCGAGATAGGTCGGCCTTGCTGGCGACCGCCATAGCGGTGACGATGGCCGCATGGCGTATCTAGAGAATCATTGGGGCCTTTTCTATCTTTCGACGGAATGGATCATCCGCCTCGCGATGGTCATAGCGGTCCCGTTCCGAAGGTCCCCGGAGGCAGCACGCAGCTGGCTGCTGCTGCTCTTCTTCCTGCCGATCCCGGGAGTTATCCTGTACCTCCTCGTGGGTCGGCCGCGCTTTCCTAAATGGCGGCAACAGCGGTTCGCGGGAATGCCGCGATCAGGCCAGGCAGACGCCCTTATCGCAGCCGCGACGAAGATCTTCGAGCCAGGCATCGAGCATGGACGGGCACCGATCGAAAAGCTTGCCAGGAACCTCGGTCAGTTGCCCGCGGTCGGCGGCAATGCCCTGGATCTGCTCGACGATTACCAGGGCGTAATAGATCGTCTGTGTCGCGACATCGATGCAGCGCACGACCATGTCCACCTCCTCTCTTACATATTCGCCGACGATGCCGTGGGAATGCGCGTGATCGAGTGCCTCGGCCGCGCAACCCGGCGCGGCGTGCGGTGCCGGGTTATGATTGACGCGCTGGGCTCCCGGCCCTGGGCCTCTTCCGTCCTCCGCGCATTGCTTGCGCAAGGCGTCGAGGCGCGCGAAGTTCTGCCGGTCAGGCCCTTTCGCTGGCGACCGGCACGCGCCGACCTGCGTAACCATCGCAAGCTCTGCATCGTCGATGGGACAATCGGCTATATCGGATCGCAAAACATCGTCGCGGCGGATTTCCGCCCTGGCATCCGGAACGAAGAACTGATGGCACGCGTCGAAGGCCCGATCGTCGCCCAACTGCAATCGGTGTTCCTGGCAGACTGGTATCTCGAGACCGAGCAGCAATTCGGAGACCCGCCGCTCTTTCCGCCACCGATCAGCGTCGGCGACGTATCGCTGCAGCTCCTGCCGAGCGGACCCGATTACCCGGTGTCCGGGAGTGAGCGCCTGACCGTCGCTCTCCTTTATGCGGCGCGTGAGCAGGTGGTCGTGACGACGCCCTATTTCATTCCGGACGAAGGCCTGATCGAGGCGATCCAGTCGGCCGTGCTGCGGGGCGTCGATGTCCGTCTCGTCCTGTCCCTTGTGCAGGACCAGCGGCTCGTTGGCCTCGCGCAACGGTCATTTTATGCTGAGATGCTGCGCAGCGGCGTCCGCATCTTCCTGTACGAAGATCGATTGCTGCACGCGAAGCATGTGAGTGTCGATGGCGATCTGGCGACGATCGGGTCCAGCAACGTCGATATCCGATCCTTCACGCTCAACGCGGAAGCCAATCTCATCCTCTATACTCCGGATCAAGTCCGCCGCCTCAACACACTGCAGGAGCGCTATTTTTCAGGAAGCCGCGAACTGCTGGCAAAAGATTGGGCCAGCCGTCCGTTTCACCGCAAAATCGCCGAGAACCTAGCTCGCCTGATCAGCCCGCTGCTTTGATTGGAACGCCTGCCCCCAACGCCCCGAACGGCAGGCGATTGCTGGTCGCCCTGCCCGCCCTAACGGCGGTCACCGGTCAGCTGAAGCAGGAAGGTGAACAGGTTGATGAAATCGAGATAAAGCGTCAGTGCACCCATGACCACGGATTTGCCGAGGAGATCCGAACCCTGGATCGTGAAGTACATGCTCTTGATCTTCTGGGTATCGTGGGCGGTGAGCCCCGCGAACAGCAGGACGCCGATCGCGCTGATGGCGAACGCCATCGCGTTCGATTGCAGGAACATGTTGATCACCATCGCGACCAGAAGACCGACGACGCCCATGATGAGAAACGTGCCGATCGCCGAGAGATTCCTTTTGGTCGTGTAGCCGAAGAGGCTGAGGCCGGCGAAAGCCGCTGCGGTCGCGAAGAAAGTCTGTGCGATCGAGGTGCCAGTATAGACGAGGAATATCGTCGACAGAGATAGACCCATGAGCACGGCAAAAGCCCAGTAGAGCCCCTTCGCTGCACCGAGCGAAAGCGTGTTGGCGCGGAAACTGAGGACCATCACGACGGCCAGCGGCGCGAGCATCACGATCCACTTCAGCGGGCCGCCCTGGGAAAAGAGCTGCGCCGCAAGCGACGTCGCGCCCCCGGAGGCGAACAACAACGCGACAATCCCGGTGAGCAGGACGCCCGACGCCATGGTATTGTAGACAGACAGCATATAGGAGCGCAGCCCGCGGTCGAATGCGGCCTCGCCAACCGCTGTGGTTGCCGCGCGTGGAATGGCGTTTGCCTTCGGATCAGACCATTGTGCCATCGAACTCAATCCTTTTCAGCTAACCGGCGCTTGGATGGCACCGGAACTTTCTCTGGGGCTTTGATCTGAACCCGGGCCATTCACGTCGCGGCCGCTGACGTTCGTCATTTGCCGCGCTTGGTTGCATCCGGCTTCTCGGCCGTTGCACCGCCCTGCAGCAACGTGAACCAAGGCTTGAAAAGAGAATCGAATGGGGTCGCGCCCGTGGCATCGAGGCTTGAGCTTACTGTCGAGGACAGGCTATTCCGCCAGTCGGCGACCGCTTCTTCCACCTTTTCCGCCGTGCCAACCCTTAGCGTTTCCAGCTCGCCGAGATAGTCTTGCATAGGGCCCGTGCCCGGCAAGGAGACCACGCCGCCTTCAACTCTCTTCGAAATCGCAGCGCGGGTCTCTGCGGCAACCTCAGATGCTCCTCGCCCGCCGATCTCGATGATCTTCTGGCCGCTTTCACGCCAGGTTTCGGCAAGCTTCAGCGCAAGACGCATATTCGCCTGCGTCAGCGCGAGCACATTATCGAGGGGTTGCGACATGTCAGCTTCTCCAGTTTCTTGTGGGCTTAAGGCGCCATAGGACCGCGGATGGTAAAGTCGCAAGCCTTGGCGCTGCTTGCCATCGGGACATGTACGTAATTAGCGGACGGCCCAGCTGCGGGCCAGGCACGCCTCGAACCGCAGGCACCTGCACCTCACCAAAGCCCTCCGTAAAGACACGCATATCGGCCCTGCGGAAAATGGCGATAGCTGTGGGCCATGCAAAGCGAGCTTGGTACCGTGTCAGCTTCCCCCTTCGTGCCAAAGGGACGTTTCGTCGCCCTCGGGGGTCCCGTGGTCGATATTCAATTCGCCGTGGAGGACTTGCCGCCAGTTAACGATGCACTGCATATCGACGCGGGTTCGGCGAGGAAGCTGCTTGCCGAACCGCAAAGCCATATCAATGAACATCCGGTGCCCGCCGTTACGCTACAGACAGCGAATGGGTTCAACCGCGGCGCCGCGACCATGATTGCCGTTCGCGATGCCGTTCTAGGACGCGTCCTGGCCATAACAAGCATGTGGACAATGGGCCGACTATCTGCATGCCCGATAGCCGAGTCAAAGTCCCGGTCGTCCGACCAAGGCGGACGATCCATATCATGAACATCGTCCGGAGAAGCGCATGAAGCCGCTCGTCGATCTGACCGGCAAGCGCGGGCTGGTCATCGGAATCGCAAACGACAAGAGCATTGCCGCCGGGTGCGCCGATGCCTTTGCCGGATGCGGCGCGCGTCTTGCCGCAACCTATCTCAACGAGAAAGCAAAAGACTGGGTCACGCCGGTCGCCGAGAGGCTCGGCGTCGAGTGGACGGCACCATGCGATGTTCGCGTGCCGGGACAGCTCGAGGCCCTGTTTGGCGAAGTGGAACGGCGCTGGGACGGCCTCGACTTTCTGCTCCATTCAATCGCGTTCGCACCGCGGGAAGATTTACATGGTCGGGTAGTCGATTGTTCGGCCGACGGATTCGCCATGGCCATGGACGTGTCCTGCCACAGCTTTTTGCGGATGGCAAAGCTGGCCGAACCGCTGATGAAGGTCGGCGGCTGCCTGCTATGTGTCACCTTCTATGGCTCCGAACGCGTGGTCCAGCATTACAATCTAATGGGTCCGGTCAAGGCCGCGCTCGAGAGCGCCACACGCTACATCGCTGCCGAACTGGGATCCAAAGGCATACGCGTCCACGCCATCTCGCCCGGACCGATCGCCACGCGGGCAGCCAGCGGCATCGAACGGTTCGATGAACTGCTGACCCGCGCGGCATCCGAAATGCCTGGCCAGCAACCGGTCGACATCGAGGATGTGGGAGCGCTCGCCGCCTTCCTGGTCAGCGATGCGGCAAGGCGGATCACCGGAACCATCATTCCCGTCGACGGCGGCCAGCATCTGCTGGCCTGACCGGCCATATCGTGAAAGGATCCTATCCATGACTGACAACATCAGCACAAAATTGCAGACCCGGACCGGGCTCACCCTCCTTGTCAGACAGGCAGGCCCGGACGATGCACCGATCCTGGTAGAGCTGTTCCACAATGTGAGTCTGGAGGAGCTGCGCTTTCGCTTTCTCACCGGCCTCAGTCAGGTCGGCGCCGATCAAATCAAGGCGATGACGCAGCCCGATCATAGCACGATCGAGAGCTACATCGCATTCGATCCCGATGGCACCGCAGTGGCGACTGGCATGCTCGCCTGTGATACGCAGGGCGAGCGCGGCGAAGTCGCAATTTCCGTTCACGCGAGCCATCATAATCAAGGCATTGGATGGACCCTGCTCGCCTTTCTGGCGGAGCGCGCGACCGCGCGTGGCCTAAAGGTCATCGAATCGATCGAGAACCGGGGTAATCGTACAGCGATTGAGGTCGAGCGTGATTCCGGTTTCTTAATTCAGGAATATCCCGGCGATCCCACCCTCGTTCTCGTGACACGCAATTTGGCGACGCCGCCCGGGGCCTGAATTGGGTTACCGGCAGCCGATCTGTCGCTGTGAGGGAGGCGGTAAGTCGTCGACCGTCGCTCCAAGCTTCCGGCCATGCGCAAGCCGAGCCTTCCCTCAGCCCGGCGGGCGATGTAGGGCATCCATCATACGACGCAGAGCGGCTGATAGCGCGGCGTTCGTTGGAAGCGCCTCGAGGTCCTCCTTGAGATTGGCGAGAAGACTCGCGCACATGTTTCGCCAGTCCAGGCCGATTGCTTCGTTGGCTTCGCCACGATTTCGATTCATGAGGCTCGCCGCGCCGCCGCGCCGCCGCGAGCTAGATGGTAGCAATCGCCAATGTCAGGGGACATGATCGATCGTGCCGCGCCGCGGGCAACCAGCTCGGCGCGCAGCGATTCGATTGTTCCTGCCTCGCCATGTGTCAGGAAAAGGCTTCCCGTGATGGGATGCCGGTTCTCAATCCATCCAATAAGGCCATCGCGATCAGCGTGCCCGGCATAGCTATTGATCTGCCGGACCCGGGCCTGAACGACGATAGAGCGACCCCACATGCGCACACGCTTTGCGCCATCGAGGATAGTGCGTCCCAGCGTGCCGGCCGCCTGAAATCCTACGAAGAGGATCGTCGAGTCCGCACGCGCCAGATTATGCCGGAGGTGATGCCGGATGCGGCCGCCCTCGCACATACCCGACGCAGCCAGGATGATCGCTCCCGAGGCGGCGTTGAGCGCGATCGAATCCGTTGAGGATTCGATGTAATGGAAAGAAGGGTGATCGAAGATTTTGCCTCGCCCCATGTCTTCCAGCCCGTCGGCGTATCGCCCGAATACCTCGGTTGCCCTCCCCGCAAGCGGCGAGTCGATGTAGACCGGCATGCGAGGCAACCGCCCCGCGTTGAGGAGGCTGGCAATATCGAGAAGCAACTCCTGCGTGCGCTCGAGTGCGAATACAGGAATGATCAGATTGCCGCCTAACGCCATGGCTTGCCTGATCTCTCCCTGGAGCAGTGTGCGCCGTTGTCGAATGGTGGCTTGCTTGTGGGTGTGGTCGCCGTAGGTGCTTTCGCAAATGACATGGTCGAAGCCGGCGGGAGCGGCCGGGTCAGGATAAAAGGCCTTGTGCTCGGGCCCGAGATCCCCGGAAAAAAGCAATCGAAGCCCCCCGACAGCCAGTTCGACCGAAACCGATCCGAGAATATGTGCGGCATTCCAGAGACGCGCGCGGATACCGGGCACCGGCTCGAACCAGGTCTCCAGAGGGATGTCACATGCCCGGAGCGCTGCTTTTGTCCCGTCCCGTTCAGTAAAGATCGGTTCAAGGGGTTGCTCGCCTGCGCGGTCGGGCCGCCGGTTTCGCCTTGCCGTATCATTCTCCTGAATGCGCCCGGCATCGGGCAACATGAACGCGAGAAGATCTCGTGTTGGCGAAGTGCACCAAACCTTTCCGGTAAATCCGGATGAGACCAGCTTGGGCAACAAGCCGCAATGATCGATGTGGGCATGGCTGAGGATGACCGCCTCGATCGCACTCGGCTGGAAAGCGAACGCCTGATGGTTCAGCATCTCCAGGCTGCGTGACCCCTAGAATAACCCGCAATCGATCAGGAGACGCCGCTCCCCGCAGACCAGTTCCATGCAGGAGCCGGTCACGGTGCGGCCCGCACCATGGAATTGCAGTGAAACAGACTCTTCCTCGTTCATCATCGCCCTTCGATCGACCGCCAGCGTCCTGGCGTCTACGCGCCCTCGCTCCTTCTCGCGATCTTCGACAGCAGCGACAATCAGGAGCGATTGCCCTGCCAATCATGCGCATCCGGCTAATAGTCGACGAGCCGGGCCACGGTGTCCGCCAAGCTGTGCTCACGCAGTGGCTTTTCGATGACGCGGGAAAATCCCTCCCGCATTGCCTGGTCGACCAGACGGGGTGAATGATAGGCGGAAACGAGCACTGCCGGCCCCTTCCAACCATTGTTCCGCAGCGCCTGCAGGACGCCAATGCCGTCGATCTCCGGCATCAGATAGTCGGTGACAAGGCAGGCAGCCGCCAAGGCGAGAGGATCGGCAAGCAACGCCTTGCTCGAGGCATAGGAGCGTACATCGTAGCCTTTTGCTTGAAGAAGGAGCTGGATAGAACGGCGGACACCCGGATCGTCCTCAACGAGCATGATGACAGGCCGGGTTGCGTCCAGAATTGGAAGAAGTGCGTTCATGATCGTCCTGACAGACCGGCTGACGAAGTGCCGGATCGGTCAGATGACGGAGAGGCGCCCTTCTGGTCTTTACGTAGTGGTCCTAGGCATCTTTATCGCCAAGGTTGGCCGCGAAGGCGATGCGTAGCGCATCGGACAGGCTCTTAACGTTCAGCTTTGCCATGAGGTTCGCTCTATGCACCTCGACTGTGCGGGGCGATATGCCGAGGTCGAAGGCGATCGTCTTGTTCGGCAGCCCGTCAGCAAGCCCCTTGAGCACATCTTGCTCCCTGCTCGTCAATCCCGCGATCAGCACAGTCGCTTCCGCGGCACGCTCGGAACGCTTACTCAAACCGTCAAGCCGCTCAAAACCGGCGGTGATTGCTTCGATCAGCGTCGCCTTTTCGAACGGCTTCTCAATAAATTCGACCGCTCCAGCCTTCATGGCACGGACAGCGATGGAAATGTCGCCATGGCCCGTGAGGATGATGACCGGCATCGCGACGCCACGCTCGATCAACATCTTCTGCACCTCGAGTCCGTCCATGTCGGGCATCCGGACATCAAGGAGGATGCAGCCGTGCTCGACATGACGAACCTCTCGCAAGAACGCGACGCCCGACGGATAAGTGGCGACCGTATACCCCGACGTCTTCAGCATGAACCCGGCTGAGCGCCGGATCGCCTCCTCATCGTCGACTATGTGGATCATGCGTCTATCCGTCATTGATCGCCTCCGGGTCTGCTCCAACCAGCGTGAAATGAAATTGTGATCCGCCCCCCTTGCGCGGCTCAAGAAAGATACGACCCCCATTTGCCTCGACGATCGTCCGGCAAATCGAAAGCCCAAGGCCCATGCCTTCACTTTTTGTGGTCACAAAGGCGGTGAACAGCTGCCGTGCAACATGTTCCGCAACTCCGGGGCCTGTGTCCGCCACGGTGACGCGGACCATGCCACTGTCTTCTTGCCGTGTGCAAACCCATATCTGCCGCTCAGGCGAGCTTGCCATTGCCTCGACCGCATTGCGGACGAGGTTGATCAGAACCTGTTGTATCTGCACCTTGTCGACCAGTACCAGCACCGCGCCGGTGTCGAAATCGAAATGGGACCGAACACCTTTTTCCTTCGCACCAATCAATCCGAGCGCTGCCGCCTCCGCGATCAGGTCCGGCAGATTCTCAACCGTCTTCTCGACTTCGCCCCGCGCGACAAAATCACGCAGCCGCCGAACGATCTGGCCCGCGCGGATCGCTTCACCAGCTGCGTCGTTCAGCGCCTCGGTGATCATCGGCAAGTCGTCGGAATTGCCTTCTGCCAGTAAATCCCGCACCGCCTCGACATAGTTGGCAACCGCCGTAATTGGCTGGTTGAGTTCATGCGCCAGGGTCGACGCCATCGTGCCCATCGCACTAACGCGGGCGACATGAATGAGTTTGGATTGCAACTCCTCAAGGCGCTCCTGAGTCTCCTGTCGTTCGGAGAGGTCGCGGATGAAGCCGGTGAACACGCGCTGCTTGTCGCTGATCGCCTCGCCCACCGAGAGCTCCATGGGAAAGGTCGAACCATCACTCCGACTGGCCAACACCACGCGGCCAATGCCGATGATCCTGCGTTCGCCGCTGGTAAGATAGCGCTCAAGGTAGCCGTCATGCCGCTCCTTGTCCGGCGACGGCATTAGTCGGCTGACATTTGATCCGACGACCTCGGCTTCCGTATAGCCAAAAAGCTTCTCGGCGGCAGTGCTGAAGGAAATGATGCTGCCCTGTTCATCGATCACGACCATTGCATCGGGTACAGTCGCGAGGATCGAGCGCAGGTGGCTGGCATTCGCTTGCAGTGCACTTTCCGCAGCCCGCTGCTGGGTAGCGTCGCGCACGACCTTGCCGAACCCGCGAAGCGCTCCTTCTTCGTTATACAGCGCAGTGATTGAGACATGCCCCAGGAATTCCGAACCATCTTTACGGACCCGCCAGTCCTCTTCTTCGAATTTGCCAAGCTCGCGCGCGCGCGCGAGATCGGATCCCGGCTTTCCGGCCTCCACAGCATCGACCGGATAGAAGACCGAGCAATGCTCGCCGACTATCTCCGCCTCGCTCCACCCTTTCAGTCGCTCGGCGCCCTCATTCCAGATCGTGACCCGACCCTCGGGGTCCAGCATGTAGATTGCATAGCCTTCGGCGCCGTCGACCAGCAGATTCAGCTCCTCGGCAGCGGCCGCGCCCTCACGCAGACGCGCGGCGACACGCTCATTCTCTTTGCGGGACCGTCGCTGCCAGGGGGCATTGCCCCCAGCGAACAATATGATACCGCCGGCCAAAGCCAGGGCTGTCACAACACTGATCGTATCGAACATGAAGGAGGGTTCGAAGAGTTCGAGCAGAGTCGCAGCGACAATCGACAGGATCGCGGCAAGCAACGCCTGACGGGCGCCGCCGGCAACCGCAGCGACCAAGACGGCAATGCAGAACAGAAAATAGGGCTCGCCAGCGACCAGCCAGGGTTTGAGCGTATAACGCGCAACGACCGCAATCAAGACCGCTGCTACCGTGATGATCGACGCCAGGATCTGGGAACGTCTCACCTGTGCCTCGCTGCCGATCATCATAGATTTACCGGGAAACCAGATGCACGCGGATCAATGCCGAAAAGCCAGGTAAGAATCGGCAGGGGCACAAAATGTTATGCCCCGCACGATCGCGCTTCGGATAGCTCGCGCTCCGGCGCGCGGAGCGCCTCTCAAAGGGCAAAGACATCACGCACTCCCGCTGCCGCCCCGCCAGTCGGGACGGTTGATCGCGCGCAAACATAGGAAAACGCGCCCTGCGTATTTCCCGAAGGTCTTTCATTTCGCAGGCCGCCCGACCGAAGCCGAGAGCCTATGTTCAACGCGCCAATTGCGACCATTTCCTCACGATCAAGATCGGAAAAGGCCAGCGCACGCTATGATTTTCGGCGACGCGTGTCCACAGGGTAGTTTATTCCGACCCGAACCGACTCTTTGCGTGCGCGTTATAATGCGCATCGTTTGCAGCACCCCGAACTACGTATCCTTACAGATATTCGGGGGGCCATCGACGTGAGAGCTTGGTAGCAAAGGAGTTCCACGTTTGACCGATATCCTCCTGGAGATCCGCAATCTGCACGTTTCAGCAGACGGCCTGCCTGTCCTGCACGGCGTGGATTTCACGATCCCGATCGGTGAAACGCATGTGCTGTTCGGCCCGAACGGATCGGGCAAATCTTCGCTCCTCGCGACGATCATGGGCCTTGTGCCCTATCGGGTCACGAGCGGGGAGATCTGGTTCAAGGGTCGGCGTATCGATGCGCTGTCCGTCGATCAACGCGCACAGATGGGCCTCGGTATGTCGTTTCAGCGGCCGCCGGCCTTGGAAGGCGTCACGGTCGAGGCATTCACGGCGGCGATCGGATCCACCGCGCTGCTGGAAACGGAAGCCTTGGCGCTCGATTTCAGCGGCTTTGCCGAACGCGATGTCAATGTCGGGTTCTCAGGCGGCGAGATCAAACGATGGGAGATTCTGAAGCTTTTCCTCAAGCGTCCCGATCTGTGCCTTTTCGACGAACCGGAGAGCGGGGTAGACCTCGAGCATATCGCGGCCGTCGGCAAAGCCATCGACAGGTTGCTCGGGGCCGATACACCCGCCGATCCGCAACGTACCGCGCTTGTGATCACCCATACCGGCTTCATTCTGGACTATATTCACGCCGATGTTGGCCATCTGATGGTCGACGGCCGGATTGTCGGCGCCGGAGATCCACGCACCCTGTTCAGCCACATCAAGGCGCACGGCTACTCTTTGCCGCCGGCCGGCGCAGATATTCAGCAAGCGATCTGAAGGAAGGAATTTTTCGTGGCCAGTCTGCTCGACGACGATATCTCTCCGGAAGAAAAGCAGCAGCTTACTCGCGTCGGCTACAGCGTCGAAGGCGAGCACAGCGGAACGTGCGTGCTAGTGAACCAGGAGGTTCGCCATATCACGGTCAATGACCCTGACGTTGAAATCCTCCCGCTCAAGGGCGCGCTGGCGCGCTACGACTGGGTGCAGGATCTCATGTTTCACCTGATCGACCCGGCTGAGAACGAGCATGTCGCCCAGGCCGCCGAAAGCCGCCATACCCCGGTCGGTCACTTCATCCGCATCCGCAAGGGCACAAAAGTACGGCTGCCCGTGCAGGTCTTCACGCTGCTCGAGACACCGCAGGGTCGCCAGTTCCATCACAACATCACGGTCGTTGAGGAAGGCGCCGAAGTCGAAATGATCTCCGGATCCGCAGTCCCGGCGTCGGTTCATACCGGACACCATCTCTCGATCTCCGAGACCTACCTTCGGGAAGGCGCGACATGCCGCTCCGTGTCCATCGAACACTGGGGATCAGCGATGGAGGTCCATAGTTACGCACGCACCCACGTCGGCAAGGACGCGCGCGTCATTGAAAGCAATATCCAGGTGTCTCCCCTCAAACATCATTACTCGCAAAGCCGCACCGTCATTGAAGACGGCGGCGTCTCAAACGACCAGTCAGTCATCTTTGCGCCGGCCGGTACCGAACGCGTCATGGAGAGCGAGATCCATCTCAAGGGCGTCGGCGCGCGCTCGGCGAGCATCACACGCATGGTCACGGGCGGCGGCACCATCGTCAATCGCACCACCCTCGTCGGCGAAGGGCGGGACACGCGGGGCTTCCTCGGCTGCAACGGACTGAAGCTCAGCGACGAGGGAGAGATTCTGTCGGTGCCGGCGTTGGGAGCCCGCAGCGCCCAGGCTCAGCTGTCGCACGAGGCCTCTATCGGCATGATCGACCAGGCCAAACTTTCCTACCTGATGGTGAGTGGGATGAGCGAGGACGCGGCGAGGGATCTGATCATCCAGGGCTTCCTCAATCTCGACGCCCAGCAGCTCCCGGAAGCCATCCGCATCGAGGTCAGTCGAACGATTGCGGCCGCAAACTCCGGCTCTATGTGAAGCTGGCTATCGCTTTGCAGCGTGATCGCCGATATCAGCACCGCCAGCTTCAAAAATCATCGGGTTAAGCGCTCGCTATTCATCGACGTTTCCCGTTTCCGGCTCAGAGTGACGAGACTGACAGCCAATGTCCACTAGCAGGGCGAGGCCATCGTCACAGCCGGCGCGGGCCTTCATGCAGTCTACCGCGAGACCGGCGCCATCAGCTCCCGTTTGGTTGTGCTGGTCCTGCGCACCCTGCCCTGCATTCCTCAGGGACGGTCATCGCCCTTCGCTCCGCGTATGTTCTGCTTTCGCCACATGCAGCAAGGTGGACACGAAACTGTCAGGGTTGAGCGAAATGGAATCGATTCCATGGTCGACCAGAAAGGCCGCGAAATCGGGGTGATCGCTCGGCGCCTGCCCACAAATTCCAACCTTGATGCCACAGGCATGGGCACGCTGGATGACATCGGCGATCGTGCGGGTCACCGCCTCGTTGCGCTCATCGAAAAGCGGCGCGAGGAGCGCTGAGTCACGGTCCACGCCGAGCAACAACTGGGTCAGGTCATTCGACCCGATGGAGAAGCCATCAAAACGGGCTGCGAAGTCCTCGGCCAGGATGACGTTCGAGGGGATCTCGCACATCATATAGACCTGAAGCCCCTCGTCGTGACGACCGAAGCCATGCCGCGACATTTCGGCAAGCACTTTATCGGCCTCGAGCGGCGTCCGGCAGAACGGCACCATCGCGATAATATTCTTGAAGCCCATATGCTCTCGGGCCCTCTTGAGCGCCCGGCATTCAAGCCCGAAGCCATCGCGGTACCGCTCATCATAGTAGCGCGACGCGCCTCGGAAGCCGAGCATCGGATTCTCTTCGGTCGGCTCAAATCCGGCGCCCCCGATCAGGTGCGCATATTCGTTGGTTTTGAAATCGCTCAGCCGAACGATGACCGGCTTGGGATAATGGGCCGCCGCGATGCGCGCGATCCCGCGCGCCAATGTCTCGATGAAATACGCCTTTCCGTCGGGGAAGCCTTGCGTCAGGGCATCGATCTGCCGGTGCGCCTCAGCATCCCGGACCTGCTCAGGATGGACAAGGGCCATCGGATGGACCTTGATAAGGTTGCTGATGATAAACTCCATGCGCGCGAGACCGACGCCGCTGCTGGGTAACCGCCACCAGCGGAATGCCGCCGAGGGGCTTGCGACATTCACCATCAACTCGGTCCCGACTTCGGGAAGCTCCCCGATGCTCAGTTCCTCATTCCGGAACGGAATTTCACCATCATAAACCGTGCCCCGGTCCCCTTCCGCGCAGGAGAGCGTCACCGCCTGCCCTTCGTGCAGCAACTGAGTGGCCGTGCCTGTTCCCACAATGGCGGGGACGCCGAGTTCGCGACTGACAATGGCGGCATGGCTCGTCGCGCCCCCATGATCGGTGATGATGCCGGCAGCGCGCTTCATCACCGGCACCCAGTCGGGATCGGTCATTTCAGCGACGAGAACAGCTCCATCGCGGAAGCCGACAATGTCCTTAGGATCGCGGATGAGGCAGACCTCGCCGCTGGCGATCGCCTCTCCAACCGCGGCTCCGGTCAGAAGAGGCGTTCCGGACCGTTCAAGCCGATAGGTTCTCAGCGTCGTCGTATCGCGTAAGGATTGCACGGTTTCCGGCCGGGCCTGGACGATGAACAGCTCACCCGTTTCACCGTCCTTCGCCCATTCCATGTCCATCGGCTGGCCGTAATGCTCTTCGATAATGATTGCCCAGCGTGTCAGTTCGAGGATTTCCTCGTCTTCCAGCACAAATCGCGATCGTTCCGACGAGACGGTATCGACGATATTCGTCCGCGCACTTCCTCCGGATGCGTAAATGAGCTTGCGGGCTTTCTCACCCAGGCGCTTCTCGACGATGGGATGGCAATACCCATTCATGGCGAGCGGCTTGAAGACGACATAGTCGTCCGGGTCCACCGATCCCTGGACGACGGTCTCCCCCAGCCCCCACGCTGCGCTGATGACGGCCACATCGGGAAAGCCGGTCTCGGGATCGATCGAGAACATCACACCCGCACCGGCCAGATCGGATCTCACCATCAACTGGATGCCGATCGACAGCGCGACATCGAGATGGTCGAAACCCTTTGCCTCGCGATACGCTATCGCGCGATCGGTAAACAACGAGGCGTAGCAGCGCCGGCAGGCATCCAGCAGCGCTCGTTCTCCCAAGACATTGAGGAATGTCTCCTGCTGCCCGGCAAAGCTTGCATCCGCCAGATCCTCAGCAGTCGCGCTCGATCGCACCGCAAGCGCGACTTCCTTCTTGCCTGACCGGCGGGACAGCGCGCGATAGGCATCCCGAATAGCGGCTGCAACGTCTTCGGGCAGGTCAGCGTCGAGGAACAGGCGCCGGATCGCTTCGCCGGTATCCTGTAAGGTGGATTGCCCTGCCCGGAATGCCTCGATCGATGCATTGAGCGGAGATCGGATGTCATGCGCCTCGACCAAGGCCCTGTAAGCGTTCGCAGTCGTGGCAAAACCACCCGGAACGCGGATACCGCGATGTTGCAGAGCGCTGATCATCTCACCAAGCGAAGCGTTCTTGCCGCCGACACTGGCGACATCGGTTTTGCGCGCATTTTCGAGCCAGACAATATAAGGGCCGCCACCGTCAGCCAGAAAGGCATCCGCCGGCGGGGTTTGAACTGCGCTGATTGAATGAGTCTGCATGACCTCAGCATGACGCCTCAGTCCTGCACGGATATAAGGGATATCCCCAAGTCCGAGGCGATGATGGAGGGACGACGCTTGGTGGCGAACTCGCGGAAATAGGAGATGCTGTCGCCAACGCTCGCGAGAGGATTGACATTATGTGCAAAGGAGATGCCGCATCAAGCGTCATAAAACCACATCACGCGCGGAACCACGTCGAACCTAGCGTCGCGGAGGCGGATCTTCATTCCGAGGGCAAGCCGCGCATCTTTCTTGACCAGCGCCCCGCCGCTTGAAAATGTCACCGATAAGGAGAGGCGCCCATCGAAACGAGCATGACCAGGAGCGTTGATGACGAATATAGTGACAGTGACCCTCAACCCCGCCATCGACGGCGCATGTGCGGCGCAGGAAGTGCGACATACGCATAAGATCCGGACCACCAATGAACGCTATGATGCAGGTGGAGGCGGAATCAATGTGGGCCGGGTCATACAAAGATTGGGCGGAGACGTGATTGCCGTCTATCTTGCCGGCGGCGCGACAGGGACGGTGCTGAACAGTCTCGTCGACCAGTATGCGCTCCCCCGGCTGTGCATCGATATCGAAGATCACACGCGGATCAGCCTTGCGGTTCATGAAGCCAGCACAGGCCGGGAATATCGCTTCGTGCCCGAGGGGCCACACATTGCCGAGACAGAATGGCAGACCTGCCTCAATGCTTTGGAATCCCTCGACTTTGATTGGCTTGTCTTGAGCGGGTCCCTGCCAAGAGGCGTTCCGGAGGATTTCTATATATGGGCCGGCGATGTCGCACGGAGCCGTGGGGCACGTGTCGTTCTCGACACATCGGGTCCAGCGCTCGCACGCACCCTGGCCTCTGGCGGGATCTTCCTCGTGAAACCGAGTCTGGGAGAGTTCGAACAGTTGATGGGCACGCCCTTGCGCGACCCGGACACGCTAATGGCGGCCGCTCGATCGCTCATGGCGCGGGGCCAGACGACTCATCTTGCCGTCACGATGGGCCATGATGGCGCCCTGCTCGCGAACGCGGATGAGGTATTGCGCCTGCCGGCAATCGCCGTCGCGGCGCAAAGCGCAGTTGGTGCAGGCGACAGCTTTGTCGGGGCGATGACCCATGCCCTTGCCACCGGGCATAGCGCGCACAACGCCTTCAGGTACGGGCTGGCCGCAGGAACAGCGGCGGTGATGACGCCGGGCAATGATCTTTGTCACCGCGATGATGTGGAACAGCTATTCGCCCGGTCGACGCAATAAGCGAGACCGCATCTGGTGATCAAGTTCCATACAGCGCTCAGGTTCCGGCTGGCGGGACGAGCTCGACATGGACAATCCTCGTGCTGCCATCGTCGGGGAACGGGATGATCGCCTCGTCCCACACCGCCCCATCCACCCTGATCCGTTCCACGCCGGTCGCGAGGCCGGCCGGATTATCCACCCGGATCTGCAGGCTTCCCGACGCGCGTGTGACGCGGGCCTCAAAATGCGACCAAGTCGGCGGCAGGCAGCACGACATGGCGATTCCGCCTTCCACCAGCCGCAGTCCCAATATCTCTTCAATCGCCCAACGCCAGACCCAGCCAGCAGCGCCGGTGTACCAGCTCCAGCCCCCGCGCCCGACATGCGGGGCCGCCCCAGCAACATCGCCCGCAAGCACATAGGGTTCGGTTCTGTACACCGCGGTCTCGACAGGGCTGCGGCCATGGTTGATCGGATTGATACGCTCGAACAGCGCCATCGAGCCCTGGCCGTCACCCAGTCGCGCGGTGGCAATGCCGAGCCATGCAGCGGCATGCGTATATTGCCCGCCATTCTCGCGGATGCCCGGCGGGTAAGCCTTGATATAACCTGGATCGCGCGGCGTCCGGTCGAACGGCGGTGTCAGCAGCCGGATGATGCGATCGTCATCACGCACCAATTCCCGTCTCGCGGCGGCAACCGCGCGACCGGCCCGCGCCTTGTCGCCTGCGCCGGACAGAACCGCCCAGGATTGCGCGATCGCGTCAATCCGGCATTCTTCATCGTTGTGCGATCCCCAGGCACGACCATCATCATCGAATGCGCGCAGATACCAATCGCCGTCCCATCCGGACCGTTCGATGGCTTCTCCCAACCTGCTCGCGCGCTGCGTCCAGCGGTCCGCGAGTTCCGGGCGGCTCGTGCCGCACAGTCTCACAAAACCATCGATCGCCGTGATCAGGAACCATCCCAGCCAAACGCTCTCGCCGCGACCATGCTCGCCGACCCGATTCATCCCGTCATTCCAGTCGCCGGCTCCCATGAGCGGGAGACCGTGTGCGCCCAGGCGATAACCGCGATCGAGCGCGCGTTCGCAATGCTCAAATAGCGAAGCCCGGTAATCGGTTACATCGAAGCGGGCATAGCGATCGGATTCTCCTTCGGAAAGCTGCGGGCCGCGCAGGAAGGGCAGCTCTTCATCGAGGATCGCGCGGTCACCCGTCGCCTCGACATAGGTCGCGGTCGCATAGGGCAACCACAGCATGTCGTCCGAGCAGCGCGTCCTCACGCCGCGATCGAAGGGCGGATGCCACCAGTGGAGGACATCGCCTTCCTCGAACTGGTGCGCGGCCGCCGCGAGGATTTGCGCGCGTGCCGCCCCCGGATCACTGTGGAGAAGCGCCAGCACATCTTGCAACTGGTCACGATAGCCAAAAGCGCCGCCGGCCTGGTAGAAGCCGGCGCGCGCACGAACCCGAGCGCTGGTCACCTGATAGGGTAGCCAGCGATTGACCATGATATCGAACGCTGGGTCAGGCGTGGTCACGCAAACCGCGCCGAGGCGGGTCTCCCAGGCTTGGCACACCTGCACAATGCCGCGATCGATCGCCGCAGGATCCTGCCAACGTTGCGCGAGCGCGACCGCATGGGCGCGGTCCGTGCCCTGTCCAAGCACGAAGCAAACCTCGGCTGTCTCACCCGGGGCGATATCGAGATGGACCTGCAGCGCCGCGCAGCAATCGCCGCCGGCCGCCTGCTGCCGCCCGCCCAGGTCCCATTTGTCCAGACCCTGCGGACGGCGCGCATCGCCGTCACGCCCAATGAAGTCCGAGCGCGACGTCGTCACGCTGTGTGGCGGCACCGTGCTCGTCAGAAAAGCAGTCCGATCCTGGAACTCCTCGTTCCACGGATTGGTGGCGAGAAGCACATGCGCGCCCGCATCATAGTCCGCAGCACGCAGCGGCGCCGATTCGCCGCGCACAGCGCCGAGCAACCACTCGGCATAATAGGTCGCAGTAACCCGGCGAGTTCGGGGGAGGAGATTGCGCAGACGCAGGCGGACGAGCTTCACCGGATCGTCACTTGGAACGGCAACGGTCAATTCCTGGGCAAGGCCCTCGCTCTCTCGCTCCCAGATCGTGTAGCCGGCACCGTGGCGCACCCGCGCGGCGGAATCGCCCCCGGCCGGTTGTGGGGTGGTCGTCCACACCCGCCCGTTCTCCTCGTCTCGCACATAGAGGATTTCCCCCTGCGTGTCTTTGACTGGGTCGTTGTGCCAGGGAGTGATGCGGTTCTCACCGCTGTTGGTCGCCCAGCTGAACCCGAGTCCCGCCTCCGTGACGATCGTGCCGAACCCGCTGTTGGCGAGCACATTCGACCAGGGTGCAGGCGTTTGCACCCCAGGCGCAAGCGCGACGACATACTCCCTCCCGCCGTCCGTGAAGCCGCCCAGTCCGTTATCGAAGGCGAGGCTTTCCCTCGAAGGTGACGCTCCTGGCGCTGGCACCTCGACCGGCCCCTCCGGCACGACAGGCGTGAACCGAGGGCCCGACAACGGCTCGGCGTCAAGACGCGAAAGCTGATCGGCGATAGACCCTCCCCGCTCATCGAGCCGAAGATGCGCGGAGCGCTCGAGCAGCCGCGCGCGGTCGCCATCGGCACGGTCGATGCCGACCAAATGGACGCCGCCATTCTGGCCCAGCTGATCCTGGACGCCCGCATCCCGCAGGACCGCCAGCAAACGTTCGCGTACCGGCTCGAGATAGCCCTCGGCGCCTTCGTGCATTACGACAAGATCGACGGCCACGCCGCGATGCCGCCAGAGCTGATGCGCGGAAAGCAGGAACCGCAGCAGGCCCGACCGCTCCGTGTCTCCTCCGCCTAGCAGGAGGATCGGATGATCGCCCGATATACCAAGCGCCCAGAGATCTTGGCGGCTCGCTCTCCCCCTGCCCACGCCCTCGTAAGTCGCTCGTGGCGGTGCGGGTTGAAGTAGCCGGGACAACAGCTTCTGGGCCTCGGGAACGCGATGAGGCGCGAGCCCTAGCGTATGCAACTCGCGCGCCACCGCGGTTGCCGCGTCGCTTACCGCCCAGTCCATGGACGGGATCGTTGTGTACCGCTCCGCGATCTCCTGCACGGTCTCGCGGGATCCGGCCGCGATCGTCAGGAATGCGATCTCACGTCGGCCGAAGGGCGGTATCTCAATCTCCGCCTGCAGGCCGATCACCGGATCGAGCGTCCAGCCAAGACCACCGGGCAAGCTGTCGCGGTTCAATGCCGCCGGCGCTGATTCATGACCGTGCCGACCCAGAAATGCGAGGCGATCGGTTTCGACGCCTCGCACGCGCAGGCCTGGCTCATCGGCGATCGCGCGGTGAAGGAGCACCGGGGGGCTTTCCTTCGGATCGCGTGCGCGGCGGCTGAACAGAAGACCGTCCATTGCGGGGAGCATTTCGCTGCCAACGAACAGCTTGCTGAAGGCAGGGTGGCGCGCGGCATCGGCGGCCGGCGCAAGAACGACCTCGGCATAGCTCGTGAAATCGATGGTGCGCGTCCGATCGGTTTCATTGACGACCATGATGCGGCGGATCTCGACATCGTCGCCGTGCGCGATCGAGACGGTCATGCTGGTGGCGATGCCATGATCGCGTCGGTGATATTCGACTTGATGCTCGTGGAATCGAGTGTGAACGTCAGTCGCTCCCGAGCGGATCGGCTCCGGACCGGCGGACCATAGCGCGCCCGAAGCCCGTTCCCGCAGATAAATCGACATCCCGCTGCCGGAGGGAGATGCGTCCGACCGTGTCAGCGCGTGCCGACGCCAGTGGAGACTGCCACTCCCGCCCTCGGCCAGGCGGCTCGCCATGCGGCCGTTGCCGATAACATGAACCGCGATCGTTCGACCTGAGGTTTCCGCCGGCCAGCTGTGCAGGGGAGGGATGGCGCCCTCCGGCACCGGCGCAACTTCGCGTGTTTCGATCCGCGAGATTTCGGGAGGCAGTTCCCAGGGGATGCGCTCGTTCAGCAGCAGGTCGATCGTGCGGATATGCGGATCTGCATGGAACCAGTCGACGAATATGTCGCCGCACAAGGCATTGCCCATCGCCGCCAATGCCATGCCCTGATGATGGGCCATATAGGAACGGACGATCGCGAATCGGTCGCCTGCCGGAACCCGCTCCGGCGTGAAATCGACCGCTTCGTAGAAGCCGTAGCGACCGATCAGTCCAAGCGCTGCGAGCTCGCGCATGTTCCGGATCGCTAGCCCCGGCCGCGCGGCCAGCGCCAGCGCGGTCGCGTAGGGCGCCACCACCAGGTCCCGCGACAGGCCCCGGCGCAAGCCGAGCGCGGGAACGCCAAAGGCGTGATAGCCATACACGCGATCGGCACCCATCGATGCGAAGGAGGATTCGGAAATACCCCAGGGGATATTGCGCGCAGCGCCATAGTCACGTTGCAGATCGACGGCGCTCCGATCGCTTTGTCCCAGCAATGTCTCCGGATCGCTGCGCAGGAACAGGTTGGGCATCAGATACTCGAACATCGAGCCGTTCCATGACACCAGAGCAAGCCCACGGGCCTGTTTGGTGATCGGACGGCCAAGCGAGAACCAATGCTCGGCAGGCACGTCTCCCTTGGAGATGGCAAAAAAGCTTGCCAGCCGCGCCTCGCTCGCGAGCAGATCGTAATGATGCGGGTCGATCCGATCGGCGCTCACATTATAGCCGATATTGAATAGCTTGGTCGTTGCATCAAACATCAGGGCAAAGTCCATCGCCTCGGCTTGCCTTGCAGCATCCGACGCAAGGCGTTCGAGATCATCGCGCAACGCCGCGGACGTGGCCGCTCCGAGGTCAAGTGCAGCGCCCAGTTCGCGCGCCCAATCACGGATACCGCCCTCCGCTTGGCTCTGTTCGAAGGCGGCGATGGTCGCGCGAGCCCGCAGGGCGGTCGCTTCCGAGCCCGCCGACAAGGCATCGACCAGCATCGGACGAAGCCCATCGGCGATTTCGGAGCAGCCTTCGGGCGGCGCCTCGAGAAGCGGCTGCCACGGCAGCAGAGTGTCGACATCGCGCTGCATCGCCCGAAGGTGATGATCCGCCCGCTCGACCCAGACCTGGACTTCGTGCAGTGCTTCGGTCGGAAGCATGTCCCCCATGGCGATGATGTGATGGACCTGGCCCTGCAGCTGCCCGCAATCCCGCTCGAGCAGGGTGCTGAGGCGCTGATGCCAGGCCGCCGGTTCCCCGGGCGCAGTCCTCGCGGATTCGCGCATCGCGGCGACGAGTTTGCGGCAGGCGCCGTCGCCATCGATGCCCTCCACGCCGAGCGCCTCGGCGAGAAGATCGAGCACATCGACAAAGCCATCCCAGCGCTGGAGCGAAAGAATCGGCGCACGCACCGCCTCGCGGCAGGCGCTCTTCGCGACCACCAGACTGACCGCCAGATTGCCGCTGTCGACGGCTGACACATACCGCGGTTCAAGCGCCTTTCCGGTGCGGGTATCGTACCAATTCAGCATATGGCCGCGATACCGCTCGAGACGGTCGAGGGTATCGAGGACGTTCCGCAGGCGGACAGCGACTTCGTTCGCACCGATATGGCCGAGCTTCCACGCTGTCAGCGTCGAGAGAATCATCATGCCGACATTGGTCGGCGATGTGCGATGCGCGGTCGCTTCGTCGGGAGGCGCCTGATAATTGTCAGGCGGAAGCCAATTGTCCTCGGGCCGCACGAATGTCTCGAAGAACAGCCATGTTCGCCGCGCGAGCCGACGCAGAAACAGGCGATCCTCACCATCCAGCGTCT
>Ga0209815_1000256_pt1 | contig 41399 bp, 25 predicted proteins | sample CoawatmetaG00DNA_FD_187507 | JGI IMG/M metagenome (GOLD analysis project Ga0209815, IMG submission 187507) | Marine microbial communities from the West Antarctic Peninsula - Coastal water metaG002-DNA (SPAdes) (version 2) | ecosystem: Environmental > Aquatic > Marine > Coastal ...
AATATAATAAGGATAATTGTTCTTTTTATTCAGGACAACTGCTTCAATTATTATATTGTTTTCCTCAAATCTACAAATTTAAACAAGTCTTACTCCATAAATTTGCTAATAACTATTTATCCGATTAGTTCAAATAAACAATTAATTAGCTAACTTAATATTCAAACAATGAAAATCATTTTTCGATTAATTATCCTTTCGATTTTAACTCCTTTAGCTGCTTTTGCGCAATCAAAGATTGTCACAGGTACTATTAACGACGAAATGGGGCTGCCTCTTCCGGGAGTTGTGATTCAAGTAAAGGACTCCAAAAATCTTGGAGCTATCACAAATTTTGACGGTGTTTTTAAAATTTCAGTTCCTTCAGAAGCTAAACAAATTTTAGTGCTTTCGTACTTAGGGTATTTGACCGAGGAAGTTGATGTTTCTAAAAATATAAATATTTCACTTAACTTAAATGTTGACTCGAATCAACTTGACGAAGTGGTGATTATTGGTTATGGAACTGTCCTTAAGAAAGATATTACAGGTTCCTTATCATCTGTGATTGTTAAAGACGAAGTTGCTAATCAGTCTACTTCAGTAGATCAGCTTTTACAAGGACGTGCCGCTGGTGTACAAGTGATACAAAATGGTGGTTCTCCAGGTTCTGGAATTAGTGTTAAAATTAGAGGAACTAATAGTTTAAGGGGTAATAACGAACCTCTTTATGTTATTGATGGTGTTATTATTTCTTCTGCAGGTGAAGATGTTTCAAATGCGGGTGTAGGTAATCAAGGTCAAGAAACTCAAAATGGATTAAATGGAATTAACCCACGAGATATTGAGAGTATTCAGGTATTAAAAGACGCTTCTGCTACCGCTATTTATGGTTCCAGGGGTGCAAATGGAGTTGTTTTGATAAGTACCAAAAAAGGAAAGAAAGGGAAGGCTAAAATAAGTGCATTTCTTAATAGCTCAGTAAGAACAATCACAAAAAAATATGATGTATTAGATAAATTTGGCTTCGCTAAATATGTTAATGAAATTAGAGAAATGAACGGAGACGATCCTCGTTACTTAGTGGAGGGTTCTTCCATTTACGCATTAACAAATGGGGTTCAAACATCTGATGTGCCGGAATTTTTTAACTGGCAAGATGAGGTTTATACTGAAGGATATAGTCAGAAATTTGGAGCTTCAGCTTCAGGTGGTGGTGATAATGGGAATTATTATGTGTCTGCGGGTTTTAGTAACCAGGAAGGGATTGTTAAAGGTTCTTCTTTAAAAAGTAGTGATATTCGAATCAATTTAAATCAAAAGCTAAATGACAATCTACAATTAAAAGCGCGTTTTAGTGGGTTCTTTAGTACCAATAACTTTGTTCAAGGTGGTGATTTAATAGGTAATTCGAATCGAAGTTTCGTAAGGCAAGCCCTTGCGTTCAGACCTATTTTAGTGGCTTCTGAAATTGTTGAAGATGTATTTAGCACAAATCCATACGCTTGGATCGATGATTTCTCAGATTTATCTAAAGGATCTCGTTACTTTGGTTCTTTAGGACTTACCTATAAGCTTCCAGTTAAAGGCTTATCATATGAAGCTAAGTTTGGAGGTAATATTAGATCTAAAGATAGAAGACGTTGGTATGGGTTATCAACTTTTCAAGGTAATGATTCCGGTGGTTCACTGTCAATATCAACATTACACACAAAATCACATCAGTTTAATAACTTATTAAGATTCAATAGGAAATTTAATAGAAAACATAGAATTAATGCATTGGTCGGAGTCACTTATGACGTTCGAAAAGTAGAAAGAAGTATTTATGCGGTTGAAGATTTTATTACGACTCAATTTACTACTGAACAACCTGCATTTGGTGAGGTAAATAGAAGACCGTTAACGCTAGGGAAATCGGATCAACAAATATTCTCGCTTTTAGGTCGATTCAACTATACATATAATAATAAGTATACTTTAACAGCTACGATGAGACGTGATGGTGTTTCAAAGTTTTCAGGAAATAATAAGTATGGTAATTTTCCATCATTTGCTTTAGCTTGGAATGCTGGGAATGAAAGTTTTATTCAAAATCTAGATGTTTTTGAAAGTTTAAAATTTAGAGGTGGTTGGGGTCAAATTGGTAACCATGGTATAAACCCATACGGAACATTGTCTAACTACGGGGTGTCAAGTTTGTATGGAAATGCCAGTGGTGGTACTAATGTTGCTATTGCGCTATTAGGTCTTTCGAATCCTGATTTAACATGGGAAACAACAGAGCAATTAAACTTAGGTTTAGATTTTAGTACCCTAAATGAAGTGGTATCAGGTACGATTGATATCTATGACAAGACCACTAAGAACTTACTTCAAAACTCTAATATTCCAACCTCTTCTGGGTTTTCAAATATTTTAGTAAACAAGGGATCTATTTCTAATAAAGGTGTAGAAGTTGCTTTAAACTTTATGCCAATTTCAACTGATGATATGGAGTTGAGTTTTGGAGGTAACATCTCTTTTAATAAAACACAGATTACAGACTTAAACGCTCAACCATTGCAAGGGTTTTATGAAAATGGCGCTGTAACAGATAGAAGGTTTTATTTTGGGAATGCGATTAGTCGAGGTGTATATTTTAAAACCTTAGCAAATGTATTTGTTGAAGGGGAAGAATCGAGTCTCTTTTATGGGTATCAAACAGATGGTATCTACCAAACAGAAGATACTAATTTAGTTGCAGGTGCTGTACCTGGTGACGTTAGAATTGTAGATCAGTTGACTGAAGATACAGATGGTGATGGTATTTTAGACTCTGGTGATGGTGTGATCGATTTAAAGGATAGAACTTTTATTGGAAATCCAAATCCAGATTTTGTATATGGATTTAATATAAATTTTAAATACAAAAGATTTACGGTTAGAGCTCTATTTAATGGGGTATTCGGAAATGATATTGCAAATGGTAACTTGTTGCAATTAGATAATGCGGAAGGACTTGCATTTCAAAATATTTTACCTAGAGCCTATAACAATGCATGGAGGCCAGACAATCAATCAAACACACATCCAAGAATTGGGTATAATATAATTAATGACACTGCCATAACAGACCGTATCATTGAAGATGGTAGCTATTTAAGGTTAAATAATTTAACTGTAGGCTATGATATTCCTGTAAAAGACACTAGTTTATTTAATACTATGAATATTTACATAGCGGGTCAAAACTTATTTACTTGGACAAATTACATTGGATATAACCCAGAAGTATCCACTTTTTCAAATTCAGGTCTTATAAACGGAGTTGATTTTAATGGCGGACCCAATGGTAGAACTATTTTACTAGGAGTAAATATGAGCTTTTAAATAAGCATCATTTTAAGTATTAAAAACAATATATATTACTAAATTATAAATCATGAAAAATTTTAAAATCATATTATTAACAATTATAGGAATACTGGCTTATTCCTGTGATATCGATGAACAACCAATATTTCTTGATGCTGATGCTTCTTATGGAGATCTACCAATTGCTACGGGTGCTTTAGACGGAATTTATCAAAGATTGACAACATACGGTGCCATGGAGCAACGTATTTTCGCAATTAATGGTTTTTCAGGGTTTTTTATTACACACAAACAAGGCTTTGACATTAACAATGTAAATAATCAGAATTTATTCTCTTTAAAGCCAACCTATGACCGAGATTCAGAAAATATGTGGAGAGAGATTTATTCTGCAATTGGGAGGTGTAACGGTGCTATTAATAACATAACAACTGTTAATTCAACAACTGACAAAACAGAGTTAAGTTTCAATGATATTTCGGGGCAAGCCTATTTTGTGCGGGCTTGGTCTTATTTTTCCTTAGTTCGTCTCTTTGGAGATATTCCACTATGGTTAACACTTCCAGATAGTGATAACTTAAGCAAGGCAAAAACGAGTGCAAAGGAAGTTTACGTACAAATTATAGCGGATGCCAAAATGGCTAAGAGTCTTATGAATGGATCAATTGGAGCGGGCTATCCAAAACAATATGCCGCAAACATGTTATTAGCTAAAGTGTATATGACACTCGCTACAAGTCCTGATTTACAAGCAGATGGTATGAATGAAAGTGATTACTGGCAGATGGCCTACGACGAAGCTAACATGGCCTATGGTCAATATAGTTTAGTATCGGACTATAGCTCTTTATTCACAGACGAATTTGAAAACTCTACAGAGTCAATTTTCGAACTACAAATTAGTCAAGATGCTGCGGGCTCTCAAATGGGTAGGAATTATACCCCATGGAAATATAAACTAGGTAGTCATTTTGGTTGGTTGCAAGTAAGTGCAGATGTATTTCTAGACCACCAGGCCGCCTATCCAGATGATCCTAGGCTTCTAGGAACATACCTTTATGATTATGTGAGAGCAGATACTGGTGCCCCAGTTAGGCATTATCCTGCATTTGCTTGGAGATCTAATTTAAATAGAGCACATCCATTTTTGTTTAAATTTGCTGAAAAAGATACAACTCATAACAATCAATTTGGAGATCAAAATTTAATTATTTATCGTTATGCTGAGCTACTCATTATGCTGGCTGAGATTTCTAATGAACTCCAAAATGGTCAACAACTTGGTTATATTACGGAGGTCTTAGACCGTGTAGGTATGCCAAATACAGCATATCTTGGAGATCAAGCGACCTTTAGAGATGCTATTATGACTGAATATCGATTTGAACTTCTAGGAGAAGGTGAAGATGCTCACAATAACAGAAGAAGAGGATTTGATTATTTTTTAACGCACACGATAAACAAACATAACAATAATCCAATATTTAATGCTAATGTTGATATAAAACTAAGTACAGATCCGACGCAAGTAATGCAACTGCCAATTCCGCTTACCGAAATCAATACGAATGACTTAATAGACTAGCGGTTTAAATTGTGGGTTAATAAATTTCAAAAAGACCAAAGCTATTACGTTTTGGTCTTTTTTATCTTTACTTAGTTTTAATGTCTTTACATTATGCAGTTAGAGACAATAATTTAAACGCTTCGTGGATCGTATGGTAGCAGATTGGCATAGGGTTCTACTCCAATTCTTTTACAGAAATCGTTTCTGATCAAAGTTTAGGTTAATAAAGTATTAGTAAAATATATGCGCTTAAATTTTTCAATATTACTGTTTTCATATACTTGGATGGTGTCTCAAGACGATTTTTTTAATTTCAAATAAAATGCCATTAATCAATCCAACATTACACCCCTTAGATAGGAATTCTAAATGGAATAAAATGCCTGAAGAAAATTTAAAGAGATTAAATCTAGAAGATTATCTAAAATCTCATTATTAAAAACAAATTATGAAATTAGCTATTTACTCATTTTTATTCATTCTTTTTGTCGCTAACACAGTTAGAATAAACGCTCAAGAAGTTGTTAAAAAACCACTAAATGTTGTTTGGATCAGTTGTGAAGATATAGGGCCCATTATCGGCGCTTATGGAGTCGATCAAATTAAGACACCAAATATTGACAAGCTAGCTGCTGAAGGCGTCAGGTATTCAAATGCATATTCAACAGTTGGTGTGTGTGCACCAAGTCGTTTTTCGATTATTACGAGCATGTATCCAGCGCGTCTAGGAGCCCATAACATGCGCACGGGTAATCTAAATAATTATAAGACTCCAGAAAAATTATTCTTAAAAACAACAACCAATATAATTGACAAAGCAGGTTACCCAATTCCTGAGTATGAAGTGGTCACCCCTGAAAACGTAAAACCTTTTACTCAGTATCTCAGAGCCGAAGGGTATTACTGCATAAATGATAATAAATGTGACTATCAGTTTAATGCGCCTTTCACTGCTTGGGATCATACGTTAGGATCAAATTTATTTAATAAAATACCAGGCAACCAGCCATTTTTTTATGTCAAAAACTTATACACGACTCACGAGTCAAGAATATGGTTGCGAAAAGATAAGCCACTAACTGTATTTCCAAATGAGGTTATTGTTCCTGATTACTATCCTGATATTCCTGAAGTTAGAAATGACTTAGCTATTAAATATTCCAATATCGAGGCACTTGATAAAGAGGTTGGGGAATTATTAAAAGATTTAGAAGCTAAGAATTTACTAGACAATACAATTATCTTTTTTTGGAGTGATCATGGTGGAAACCTTTTGAGACAAAAGCGTGCTGTAGGAAACAGTGGACTTCATGTTCCTTTGATCATTAGGTATCCAAATAAATATAATGCTGGAGAGGTTGAGGATGCATTAGTTTCATTGATGGATTTAGGGCCTACTGTCATGTCACTATTAGATATTAAACCCCCAAATCATACAGACGGTAAGGCATTTGCGGGTCGATATAAAAAAGAATCTAGAGATTACATTTTTGGTTCTGCAGATCGATTTGATGAATCTACTGATATGCAGCGTTCAGTTTTAGATGGACGATTTGTTTATATTAAAAATTTCATGACAGAATTACCTTTAATTTTTAGAAATAAATACAGAGAGCAAATTCCTATGAATAAGAAACTTATTGATATGGATATTAAAGGGAAATTGAGTGGAGATGCGGCTTATATTTTTATGAAAAAGAAGCCTTTAGAGGAGTTGTATGACTTAAAAACAGACCCCGATGAAGTTCATAATTTAGCCCTTAATCCTGCTTATGAAGCGAAACTTATTGAATTAAGAACGGCCCTCTCAAAATGGCAATCAGATATAGATGATCAAGGGTTTAAGCCAGAAAGTGAAATTATTAAAGGGTTTTGGCCAAAAATGATTCAGCCAGTAACATCAGATGTAAAGATCGAGATTAATTCGTATGGTCTTGTAAAAATGTCCTGCGACACTAAAGGGGCTTCTATCGGCTATCAAACGGAAGACATGATAGGGGAGGGCCGTTGGTTGTTATACACAAAACCTATTAAAATTAAATCCACTCAAAAACTATTGGCAAGAGCCATACGAATCGGATATAAGGCATCAAACATCACATTTAACTAAATTATCAGTATGAACTCAATTTACAAGTTCGCACAAACTATCCGCTGTTATTTGATAGGGAGTACCAACCTAAATTAGCTTACAAAACGTTGGTTAATCTTATTGAGAATTAATTATTAAACTAATTTAACGAAACTATTATGATTCTAAACACCATTAATTTAGTTCACAAATTGAAGCCCTTAATACTGTTGCTTCTTTTTATGAGTTCATCATTTATTTTTTCTCAATCTAAAATAAGTATTGAAGGTTTAGTATATGATATATATGCCTATCCGGTTCCTTATAGTTCCATTGGTATTTCAAAGAAGAATATAGGAGCTAGTTCAACGGAAGACGGGAGTTTTAGTTTTTTTGTTTCCAAAAAAGAATTGATGGATACACTAAAGGTCTCTTCTATAGGTTTTGAGACTTACAAAATTAGCGTTCAAGACTTTATTAAATTAAAAGATAAAAAGATCGTTTTAAAAGATAAGATAACTGAATTAAAAGAAATATCAATTCAAAGTTCAAAAACAATTGTAAAAAACGCCCTTAAAAAACTTAAAACGAATACTCTAAGCAGCAAACATAAACTTGGGATGCTTTACAGGCGTTGGTCTGTAGAAGATAAAATTTGTCGTTTTTTTATTGAACAGTATATTGATGTTGTAGATCGCGGGCCTTCGTCTAATATATATGGATTTAAGATCCGTCACAATCGTACCTCTTCTGATTATAGATTTGTAAAAAACCTTCAAAATAAACACTCATTGCAATATATGGAGTGGAATAACCCACTGCGAAAAGGAATTTCATTGGGCACTTATAAATGGAAAAAAATAAAGGATACTAATTATGATGATGATGATATTGTAGTAATCAAAGGAAGCGAGAAAAACGGCGATTTTATAACACTATATATTGGATTAAATACGGCGAAAATATATAGATTAGACATGTTTAAGACACATAAAGAAGGAAGGTCTATGGACGCTATTTATGTTTATAAAAATAACAATCAAAACAAGCTGTATTTGAGTTATCATAAAAGGGAGTATACATTTCAGGTTAAAACGCCTGAACATATAAAAAGAATTATGATTCAAACTGGAAAAACATCAAAGCCTTTTGTTCCAGTAGCCTACAGACATGAAGTTTTTGTTTTGAAATTAGATGACAATTCCGAAACAACAAAATCTAAAGGTGATGAATATAATCAAAGAGATATGTCTTTGTATAAATTAGACTATGATCAACACTTTTGGAATAATTTAAGTCTTCCGCCAGAAACTAAATTTTATCAAAAAAACAGAGAGGAACTTGAAGGGTTGTTTGATGTTCCGATGGAGATCCAATTTAAGTATTCAAATTCAAATTAATATAAAGTTTTTAGTATGAAATACTTAAAGTGAATGTTTAAAATCTGACGAAGGAATAACTTCGAATATTTTAGCAGATAGATTAAAAAAATTAAAATCACTCGGTTATTTCTTCTTATAAAAAACTTGGAAAATAATAAGACAAAATTCGATTATCCACTAGACAGAGGATTAGATTTACACCCTGTACTCGACGAAATACACCCACTTGTATCAGATTTAATTAAGAGCATAGATTCTAGAGGTTTAAGCAACGAAATTTATGATTCAATCAAACTATATCAATAAAAAGAGCTGAATTACTCTATAAATTAGATTTTTATTATACTATAGATATATTGTTAGTTGCAATATAATAGTTATATTGGCACCTATATTAATTTAAACGTATTATAATGAAAAATTTATATTTCTTAACACTATTATTACTGGCACTAAATTTTCAAGCTCAAAAGAAAAATGTCAATGGAAAAATCTATGATAAGCACCCCGCAATAAACGTAGCGAATGCGTTTACAGAAGCTTTTGTTTCAGGTGATGTAGAGAAGATTAAAAACTTGGTTACAGATGATTTTGGTTGGTGGGCAAAAAACGAAATGGATCCCAGTAAAAAAGATTTAACGAGTCTTATTGAGAGATCAAAATATTTAAGTAAGAATATTATTGGCTTTGAAATTGTAAATAATGGTGGAGCTTATTCCGATGCAATGGAATTTGGTAAAGATAAAGCCGTTCATGTATATGCGTATCAATTAATGAAAGGTTTTGATAAAAATACTGGAGTAGGACTTGAAATGCCTAGGAATTCGATTTTCTTTATGAATGAAGATGCTACAAAAATTTCTAGTTTAGTTGTATCTGATAGTCAGTTAAAATGGAACAAAGCCTATGATGCTTGGAGTACTAGGGAAAATGGTGTTATCTACAAAGATCATCCAATGATTTCAAAAGCAAGACTTTTATATGTTCATTTTGCTGAAGGTAATCTTGACGTATTGCGTAGAATGTATAAGGATGATGCAAAAATTAGAGATGTCATGACTCTTTCAGATATCAAAAATTATTTTGGCCCTGAAGAAAAAATGAAAATGATAGAAGGTTTTTATACCTCATATGAAGTTGTAAACCTCAAAGAAATTGGTTATCCAGATCTTTTAAAGTATGATGGAACCGATAATACTACTATAATTTCTTGGTGGGAAATTAGCATTAAAAATAAAAAATCAGGTAATATTTCTAAAGGATATCATCACAACCAAATTACTGTAAACAAAGAAGGTTTAATTGTAAAGGAAGATTATTATTGGAACCCATCCTTATTGCCACAATAATTTTTTTAAAATTATTTAATGATCCAATTGAAAAAGGAACTTTAATTTAGTAAAAAAAACCACAATCTTCTTGATTGTGGTTTTTTATTTTATGAAAAGTAATAAATTTTAACTATTCTTCAAATAACAACACATTTTTTAGACTTATAACAATAGTAACGCTAAGTCCTAAAAAACCAATTCTACTTGCAATTTGATTTCTTATAGTTTTTTCGATATAAATTAAAAATAGTATTATTTTTACGTGCTACACTTTTTAGTTTTATAAATGTAATATGAAATACTCTTTTAGAAATTCCTCAACCCGCCTTGGAGGATACCTTTCTTTTATTGTTTTTTTCTTTATTATTTCTAGGATAGAAGTCGTTAGAGAACTATTTGTTCATTGCACAGGAGTAGTTCCTGCGGAGTTTTATACATTACAGAAAAGACCAAATTAAAAAGAGTATCAATAGCAGACCAATAGATTTTTTCCGGGTCCCCAAAAGTCAGTTCAAAATAATAATGTGTAAATCATTTTAGATCAAAACAACAAAAGAGAACTTTTTTACAGAAGAGTTCATTTTTAAGTTAATAACGTAAATAGTAACATAGAAAAACAATTTTATTTTAAATAATCATATGAAAAAATTAGTTCTCATTCTATTCATAGTAAGCACCAATTTTAATAGCTATTCCCAAATAAATCCAGATAATATTGAGATTGTAAGAGACCACTATGGTGTGCCTCATATCTACGCAGATTTAGATACAGAAGTTGCCTATGGCTTTGCTTGGGCACAAGCAGAAGATCATTTTAAACTTATACAAGAGGCGTATTTAGCAGGAAATGGATTGTTAGGAAAGCTTATTGGATTAAAAGGAGCTGGTGCAGATTTCTTAACACAGTTTATTCAATCCGAAAAAATTGTTAATGAAAAATTTCACACGCTTGATGAAAAATTTGTTGCACTTATTGATGCATTTGCTCAAGGATTAAATGCATTTGCTATAAAACATCCAAAACAAGTTTTAGAGAAAAAGTTATTTCCACTCACACCTCAAAAATTACTTCGCTACACACAACTGCAATTATTTATATCAAATGGTGCTGACAAGCTAGTCACTGGCATAGTAAACAATAAATTGTCTTGGCCATATGAAATTGAACAAGACACCAAGGGATCAAATTTAATTGCGGTTAGCAGGAGCAGAACAGGTTCTGATGAAACTTTTTTAACTATCAATACACACCAACCCTTAGAAGGTCCTACCTCTTGGTATGAAGCCCATCTGGTAAGCAAAGAGGGAACCAATATTATTGGAGCTGCTTTTCCTGGTTCACCTTGCTTACTAACAGGAGCCAATGAGTTTTTGGGATGGACACATACCGTAAACTATCCGGACAAGGCAGATGTATACGCGCTAGAAATGCACCCAAAGAAAAAAAATGTCTATTTGGTAGATGGAGTAGCATACAAGCTAGAAAAATTTAAAGCAAAACTTCATTTTAACTTCCTTGGTATGAACATTCCTATTAAGAAAAAATTTTATCACAGTATTTATGGTCCAACCCTAAAAAATAAAACAGGTGTATATGCTGTAAGAACAACAAGTACAACAAATATTAATGCGATAGAGCAGTGGTGGAAGATGAATAAGGCGACGAATTTTACAGATTTCTATAAAGCACTTGAAATGAAAGCGTTACCAGGGTATAATATTGGTTATGCAGATAGAAACGATACTATTTTTTACATCTCCAATGGTAAAATTCCTATCAGGGCGAAGGGCTATGATTGGACTGATGTGGTTCCTGGAAATACACTCAAAACATTATGGGATACTTACTATGATATCAAAGACTTGCCACAAGTGGTTAGTCCAGCCTCTGGTTTTGTTTACAATGCCAATCACACTCCTTTTAAATCTTCTGGAAAGGCAGACAATCCGATAGCGGAAAATTTTGCAAAAGAAATGAACTTTGAAACCTATGATAACAACCGTTCTACAAGACTTTTACAGTTACTAGAAGAAGAAGAACGTATCGACTATGAGCGCTTTAAACGCATAAAATACGATCATCAATTGCCCACACCTTTACAGTATAATTTTATGGATTTAAATCCTTTGTTTGAGATGAAACCGGCAGACTACCCAGACGTTAGCGTGTTATTATCAGAAATTCAAAATTGGAATAGAATTACGAACCCTACTTCTTATGGAGCAGGAGCTTATGCTTCACTATATTACCAGCTAAGACCTTTTTATGATCAATTAGGTGAAGACCGTATTTTTACGCATCAAGCCTTGTATAAGGCTTTGAAAATTACAAAAGAGCATCTAAAAACGTATTTTAATAGTGATCGTATTCAGCTGGGAGATTTACAAAAGTTAGCAAGAGGAGCCAAAGAACTTCCTATTTTTGGACTACCTGATGTGGTCACTGCAATGCGTGGTGTGCCTTATAAAGATGGACGTATAAAAATTACACACGGAGAGTCTTATATTGGCTTGGTAAGATTTACACCTACTAAAACATATTATGAATCTGTTATTTCGTTTGGAAATAGCCGAAGACCAGAAAGCCCACACTATACAGATCAGATGGAGTTATATGCTAATTTTAAAACAAAAAAAATGTCATTTGATAGAGAAGTTGTTATGAAAACAGCCAAAAGAAGGTACGCACCAAAATAGGTTTTTAATATAAAAAAGTTTATTTTAAATAAGCAATAACAAACATTAGTAGTATAGAGCTGTTTCATTCCATTAATTCATCTTGTACTAAGTCTTTGTTTTATCAATTATTTTTTAACAACATTTGTAAATAATTTAATTAAAGAGTCTTAAACACTTTTATTTAGTCTTTTATAAAAAACGATACTTTTAAAATTATGTCTTTAAATAAATGCTCTGACCAATTTTTTAAACAAATTGACCTATAATGAAACTATTTAATTACAGAATAAATTGTTATTTGTAATTGATTCATAATAGAAAATTAAATGCAAGAAAATAGAATGTCGGTTGGAGTTTTAATTGTTTTTTTAATTTGTAGCTTAGGGTTAAATGCTCAAAAAAAAGAAAAGACTTCTAATATAAAACAGCCCAACTTTTTATTCGTTATGGTAGACGATCAACCTTTTGATGCCGTTGGGTTTTCTGGTCGTTATCCATTTTTAAAAACACCAAATATTGATCGATTAGCAAAAGAAGGTGTAAATGTTAAGAATTTTTTCGTAACACAATCTATATGTTCCCCATCTCGAGCTAGTTTTTTAACGGGTACGTATCCTCATATTCATGGTGCAAACCAAAATAATCGTCATGTAGATCCAAACTGGGATAAATTTGCACCCTATTCTAGTCACTTACAAAAAGCGGGGTATGAAACAGCGCATGTGGGTAAAATTCATATGGCACATTCAAGAGGAAAAGCTCACATAAGACCCGGTTTCGATTACTGGTTTAGTTTTATAGGGCAAGGGAAATATTTTGATCCTCCGGTCAATGAAAACGGACGCGAGTATCAAGAAAAAGGATATATGACAGATATTCTTACAGATAAAGCAATTACTTGGTTAAAAGAAAAACGAGATACAAACAAACCGTTTAGTTTAAATCTTTGGCATAAAGCGGTGCATCAACCGCATCTTCCAGCTCCAAGACATGCAGATTTATATGTAGACAAGGAATTGCCTACACCACCTTATGATACGCATAAAGAAACATTTAAAGGGAAGCCTGAATGGCAAAGAAAAAAAACCTACGGTTTTGCTTGGAAGAAGAATCTTCCAATTCCGTCTGAATTTCCAGAACAAGAATGGCCAATAAATTATGATAAGAATATGCAACTTTTGCGATGTTTAGCTGCTATTGATGAATCTCTTGGAAGGGTTCTAACTACTTTAGAGGAAATGGGCGAACTAGACAATACTGTAATTATTTACACTAGTGATAATGGGTATTTTATGGGAGAGCATACTTTTTTAGACAAACGCTTAGCTTATGAAAACTCTATGCGTGTTCCCATGCTTATTCGTTATCCCAAAATAATTAAAGAAGGTACCCAAGTAAAAGAACAATGTTTGAACATCGATATGGCTCCGACAATTCTGAATCTAGCAGGAATAGAAAAACCAGACTATATGCAAGGAGAGTCGATGGTAAATTTATTGAAGGGTGAAAAAGAAAAGAACTGGAGAAAAGCAATTTTATTTGAATATTATGTAGATAGCTACTGGCCGTATGCCGGACCAAATCAAATTGCTGTTAGAACAGAAAGATATAAGTTGGTAGATTCTTTTTTAGCCAATGATATTGATGAGTTGTATGACCTTAAAAATGACCCTGGTGAAATGAATAATTTAATTGATATTGTTAACTATGATGGCATAGAACAAAATCTTAGAGGTCAAGCAACCACATTAAAAAAACAATATAAATACAATCCAAATAGAGATTGGTGGCTAAAAGAGGTCATGAAATCTAAGCAAAACCAAAAAAACTACTAATTGTAAAGACATTACTCATTTAAAAAATTGTATTTTAGTGAAGTAAATCGTTGTAATGAAAAAACAAGTTTCTAACTCAATTCTTTTTGTTTTAATTTTTTTTTCTTCTCTAATCCATGGGCAGCAAATTAAACATCTTGGTGTTTATGATGGAATTAGTAGCGGTGCTGCGCGTGCTTTTGAAAAAGACAGTTTGGGGTATATGTGGATTGGAACTTCTCAAGGTCTAAATAAATATTCTGGACATGAATTTAAAAGGTACGATACGTATGTTTCTGAAGGGGTTGAAGATATTATTAATATTGCAGGAAATATCTTCGTTTTGGGCTCTAAAGGACAACTGCTGAAATACCAGTATGAACAGGACAATTTTAAATCCATATTAAGTCTCAAAAATTTTAATTTTTTATCTTTTGAGTTGCTCAATGATCATACCTTAGTAATTGGACTTAAATCCGGACTGCTAATTCACGATTTAGAATCCAATAAAACCAGTAAATTACGACATTCTAAAACCCGTTTTAATAGGAAGATCCATGCAAGAGATAGCAAGGTTTATGTTGCCTCAACTAATGGGATTAATGTGTATAGTTATTTAGAGACTTCCAATCAACTTGTGTATCAGCATACACTTTTAGAGGGCATTGAAACACTTGATTTTGATTTTGACAATCAAAATAGAATTTGGGCTGGAACGTATCAAAAGGGACTTTTTGTAATTGATGCACAAAACACTAAAAATGTAGACTTATATGATAGTCAAGTTGATACATTTACGGCAAGATCTATTGATTTTGATAGAGAAAACAATGCCTTAATCTCTGTTGAAGGTATGGGGTTATTAGTAATAGATCAAGATTTAAATATTGTTAAGACTTTAAAACATGATCCCAATAAACTTAACTCTTTAAGTCAAAATAGTATTTATGAGATTTTTGTGGACGATGAAAACGTTTATTGGCTGGGTTTGAGAGAAATTGGTATTGATTTGGTGTATCCAAAAAACAATCCATTTAATAATATTTCTTATGTGCCATACAAGTCAAATAGTATACATAATAACAATATTCGTTCTATATATTTTGATGAAAGTGATACTGTTTGGTTTGGAACAGAAAACGGAATTAGTAAGCTTTCTCCGGATGGAATGTGGACTAATTATAATAAGAACCCAGATTTAGCAAACAAGGCAGTATTAACTATAAATAAGTACAATAACCATCTTATTTTAGGAGTGTATGGTAGTGGATTAATTAAGTTCAATCCAGAAACAGGAAAAACAGATGTTTTTCCTTTAATTGAAGATAACAATAAATCTAAATTAATTTTCGCCACTCATGTTGACAAAAGTGAAGTCTGGGTAGGAGGGATTGATGGTCCTGTAAAACACTATCAAAACGGTGTTTTAGTTAACAGATATAAGACGGGGAATGCGCGGTCTATTATCTCTAATAATCAAGACCTTATATTTGTGGGGGCTGCTAGCGGCTTAAAGGAAATTAATAAACGAACCAAAAAAATAAGACCGATTAAAAATAAGACCATTAAAAATATTCCACAGATTTATTCTTTGTGTTTTGATGAAATCAACAATTGTATTTGGATTGGAAATACGCAAGGGCTTTTAAGCTATAATTTAACGACTAAAGAGATTAAGCACCTAAATAAAGAGCTAAATTTTGAATCGGGAACCGTATTTTCGATTCAAAAAGATGCTAATGCAAACCTATGGTTGGGAAGTTATTCGGGTCTATGGAGGCTTAATCCAAAAAGAGGCATTATCAGAAAATTTGATGCGGCTGATGGCTTAACTATTGAATCGTTTGGTTTTGGTGCATCCACGCAATCTAATACTGGCCGTTTGGCGTTTGGAGGTCCCAAAGGAGCAACGTTATTTAGCCCTAAAGATTTATCAAGTGAGAAAGAAGACTTAAAGATTTATGTTTCTGAATTCAAAATTAATGGGGTTGCACCAGACGCTACAATCCTTGATAAAAACATAAATTTCCTTGATAAAATCGAACTAAATTACAATCAAAATTCATTAAGTTTTAATTTTGAGACCCCCAAGCTTCATGGGTCAAAAAAACAAGTATTCAGTTGGGAATTAAAGGGCTTTGACAACCAACCAAACCTATCAAAAAATAGTCGACAAGCCGTCTATTCAAAATTACCTGCAGGTTCCTATTCTTTAGAGACAAAAGTTACAAATGTAGATGGCGTTTTATCTTCAGAAATCTATAGCATAGACGTTATTATTAAACAACCGTTTTGGTTAAGTAATTTCGCTTTTTTAGTATATATATTCCTAGGACTTGTCTTAGGGTATCTATTAATTCTAATAAAAAAATCAAGAGCTGATCAGAAGTTTAATGATAACAAAATAAAATTCTTTACCGAAGTTGCACACGATATTAGAACTCCTGTTACCTTAATTCAATTATTGGTTTCTCAACTTTCAGAAAAAAACAAATTTCAAAATAGTATTGAGCTAATACAACGAAATACACAAAATTTAAATGAATATGTAACACAGCTTTTAGATTTTCAAAAGGCAGACCGAGGGATGCTAAAGTTGTCAGTTAAAAAAGTAGATTTAAAGAAAATAATACACAGAACTGTTGCTGAGTTTGAGCCTCTGCTCATTGAAAAGTCTATTGATATATCTTTATCAGTTCCAAAGGTTTATTTATGGTTTGATGAAACTAAAGTATCACGAATTTTTTATAATTTAATTTCAAATGCTATAAAATATAGCGAGGATGGGGGGCAAATCGAAATTAAGGTTTTAGTAAATAATGAAAATGTCCAAATTGATTTTATAGACAATGGAATAGGAATCCCAGAAGATGAACATAAATTATTATTTTCAAGATTTACTAGAGGAACTAATATTAACAATAAAGGGATTTCAGGCTCTGGAATTGGTTTAATGATTTCCAAAAAAATTATTGAATTGCACGGGGGAACAATTGAGTTTAAAAGTAAACAGAATATAGGATCTACCTTTTCTTTAACGCTCAAAAAAGGAAGCGAACATTATAACGAAAAGGACTTGTTTGTTAAAGAGTCAGAAGTTTTCGATTCAGAGTCTATTCAAGAAGGTATTACTAGTAATAAAACCTTATTGCTAGTAGAGGATAATGAGGACTTAAGAGCCACCATTAAATTTGAGTTGGAAAAGAAATATACTGTGATTGATGCCCCTAACGGCAGAGAAGCACTTTTAATAGCGCTTTCAAAAAATCTAGATTTAATTATAACGGATGTAATGATGCCTGTGATGGGTGGAAAAGAGCTTTGTAATACTATAAAAACCAATTTTCAAACAAGTCATATTCCTTTGATTATGATTACTTCCTTAAACGATGTTGATGACAAAATTGAAGGTCTTGAAATTGGGGCTGATGCGTATTTAGAAAAACCATTTAATATGAAAATATTAAATGCATTGATTGTTAACCTTTTGAATTCAAGACAATCCATTACTCAAATCTCTAAATCAAGCTTAGATCCTAAACAGCAGGTGAAATCTAACGACGAAAATTTCTTATCTGATATAGTTGAGATTATAAAAATGAATATTACCAATAGTGAATTTTCGATTGATTTAATATCTGAAAAAACAGGCCTTAGTCGGTCTAAGTTATTTCGAAAGTTAAAAGGCTTGACAAATATGTCTCCTGTTGACTTGGTAATTAAAATTAAATTAAATCATGCCTCAGAGTTACTAAAAAACAATAAAACCATGCGTATTAGTGAAGTTGCCTACGCATCTGGTTTTAATGATCCCAAGTATTTTAGCACCTTATTTAAGAAATTCTATGGTAAAACTCCTAAAGCCTTCAGTGAAACGTTTTAAATTACCTAGTAATAGTATAAAGCAGACTGTATTGAATAAAATTTAAACTACCCTTTGCTTTATTTTATATAATGTTCTTTTATTAAGTAAAATAATATGTATCAGAAGTTATTTTTCATAGACGGTTATTTTTACCAAGCTTAATGATTGTGCAAAAAATTACAGGCAAAGGTGATGTAATTGATGATGATTCTAATAAATAACTTCCTAGTGCAACACTACCAATTAAAGGAACCTTTTTTAGCACATCAATTGACTTTGATCGAAATTTCACAATTAGCCGTAAAATGGGAGATACTTCAGTAGTGTCTTATATTGAAATGAAAACTCAAGAATTTGTTGTTTAATATTAATAATGATATTGATAAAAATACTAATTTATCTTCTTCTCTTCCTGAAAAAAATTCAAAGCTATAAGTATCTTTTAAACAGTTATTTAACTAAGGTAAAAGCCTTAAAATGGCAAAACTTGTTATAAACTAGAAAAATAAACCTACTAAAAAGTTTAATTTCTATCATTAAGGCTTAAAATTTCTATAGCCTGTATGAGTTGGTTAAATAATTTAACTTTCTGACTAAAAAGTTTAATTTCTATCATTAAGGCTTAAAATTTCTATAGCCTGTAAGAGTTGGCTAAATAATTTAACTTTCTGAGCAAATCATAAACCTTTAGTTTTCAATCTTCTACTAAATTTATAATCTTAAAACAGTTCAATTATGAAAAAAATTAGTTTACTACTTCTCTTAATGGTTTTAGCCATAAATGTGTATTCTCAAAAGACTAATGAAGAACGTGCTTCTAAAATAACAAATGAGATATCTGAAGTGCTTTCTTTAAACCAGGAAGAAACAGCAAAAGTATACAAGATTCAACTGAAACGTTTTCATGAAGTGAATACAATTAGAAGCACGTATGCACAGGATCCTGAAACCAAAAAGGCAGAATTAAAAAAGATCTATAACAGACTCTTTGGGAAATTAAAATCTACCCTTGGTGAAGATAAAATGCAAGAATGGAAAATTTACAAAAGAAATAAATAAACAATTAATAAAATTAAAAATCATGAAAAAAATTACATTATTATTGATCACATTAATCACAAGCTCAATAATAGCTCAAACAGCAACAGTAAATGGAGTTAGCTATGGAACTATTGCTGCGGCCTACACTGCTGCTGCTGGAGGAGATATAATTGTTATAGACGGTATTTTTGATGAAATTTTAACTAGCAATAAGGCTGTTAGTTTACAGGGAGATGACCCAGCAACCGACGGTATTGTTTATACGGGAACTGGTCGTGTATTATTTTACACCAGCTCTGTATCTGGTGACTTCAGCATCTCAAATTTAACTATTAGTGGTGGAAATGTTGGTGGAAATGGTGGAGGATTATTTGTTGATAAATCCACAAGTTCTCAAATTACACTATCCAATCTTATTGTAGAGGATAATTCATCTGGTGGAAATGGTGGAGGAATAAGTATAGTTTCAGCAAACGTTAATATCAATAACGTCATTTTAAGAAACAATTCTGGAAAGAATGGAGGTGGTATGCATATTGCAGTAGTAAATGGTGACACCTCAACTTCTGGAGCAAATAAAATTATTAATGTGTCAAACTCGCTTATTAACAACAATACTTCTACTCTTATTGGTGGTGCATTTTATATTTATGCTGGTGGAATTTCTTTAAATAAGACGTTAACAGTTAACATGGAGAATACAACTATAGCTCTTAACAGTGCAACAACCTTGGGAGGTATTGGTTATGCTGTTGGAGGGCAATTAGCTGATGGTTCTGGTTTGCCAAATCTTAATTTAAATATGACTCATGTAACTTGCGGCCGTAATACATCAACAGGTAACGCAACTAAATTCGGACTTTATTTTAATAGAACTCATGGATCAGCAGCAAACAACCTTATTTTTAACGCCTATAATTCAATATTTGTAGGGGCTGGAACAACAACAGCTAGAGGGATTAATTTTGCTTTTGCACAAGTACCAAAATTTATAAATAATTTATCGTCAGATTTAAATAACACCGGAAATATTACTAGTAATGTTAACAATATTACAGGTCTTACTGCAGGGCAAATAGGTCTTCCAACAGCTTTAACTGATAAAGGAGGATTCTCTAATGTTTTAGCGCTTACTAATGCTGGTCAGGCTGTTGATCATTGTACCTCTGCTACTGGAGTAACCTTACCAACTTCAGATAAAAGAAATTTTTTAAGAGATACTGACCCAGATGCTGGTGCCTTTGAACATTACAATATTTGGACAGGAGCTACTGATAATACTTGGACAGATGAAGAAAACTGGGAAAATGGCTTACCTGCTTCAGGTGATTTTGTACAAATTAAATCTGCAAGTAATATGCCAACAGCTATAAGTGCTATTGATGTTGGTAATATTATTTTGGATTCAGGAACATCATTTATCACATCATCAACTTACACTGGAAATTTAGTGTATAATAGAAATTTAAACACCACTAATTGGTATTTAGTTTCATCACCTGTTGTTGGACAAGATATAGATGCTTTCGTTTCAGCCGAAGGTTTAGCCTCTGGTACAGGAAGTAATGTAGGGTTGAGTGATTACAACAATGCAACTCCAGGATATACCTATTACCAAAGTGGAGCCTCTGGAACTGGAAGCTTTACTTCAGGAGATGGAAGGTCTATCAAATTAGCCTCTACTGGAGATGTATCATTCGCTGGAACTATCAATACTAATGATGTTACCTTACCAATGATCTCAAACTCAAATGGATTTAATTTGGTAGGAAATCCATATCCCTCATATTTAGCAGGAAATGTAAATGCAGATGGAACAAATAATATACTTACAATCAATTCAGCAAACTTAACCGAGAATACTTTGTGGTTTTGGAATCAAAATACAGATTCTTATAATCAGATTAATCAGGCTTCTGCTGCTTTTCAAATAGCGCCAGCACAAGGGTTCTTTCTTAGCGCATCTGGAAGTGTAAATCTTAGCATTACTGAAGCCATGCAATCGCATCAAGGAACTGATAATTTCCAAAAAACTACTAGTAGACCTGAGATGAACATAACAATGACCAATGGAACAGCTTCTAGAGATGCAGATATTTTCTTTATCGATGGAACTACTACTGGTTTTGACAATGGGTATGACAGTTCTATTTTTGGTGGGGTATCCAATGAATTTGCTATTTATACACATGCAGTTGCCAATGGTAGCGGTAGAAATCTAGGTATTCAATCTTTACCCAATAATAATTATGAAAATATGATTGTTCCTGTGGGTGTAAATGCTGCCTCAGGATCAGCTATTACAATAGAGGCCTCAACAAACAACTTCCCTGAAGGATTAAAAATCTTTCTTGAAGATAAACAAGACAATAGCTTTACACTTTTAGATGCAGATGCTAACTTTAACACTACGCTAGAGAATGATCTTAATGGTATTGGACGTTTTTATCTTCATACAACTCAAAGCGTTCTTAATACTACTGCCGCTACTTTGGATAATATAAGTGTTTTTAAAGTAAATAATTCTTTAAGAATACTCGGTTTACAAAAAGGGAAAGCTTCTGTTAAATTATTTAATATTCTTGGAAGACAAGTTTTAAATGCTGCTTTTGAATCTAATGGTACGAAAGATATTTCATTACCAAGATTAGCGAAAGGTGTTTACATCGTTCAGTTAGAAACAGCAGAAGGTAAACTAAACAAGAAAATAATTTTAGAATAACTTAAAAGAAATCTTTAAAGACAAATCACAATGAAAAAACAAATTAAAAAAAACTCTCAAGATATTACTCGTAAAGATGCTTTAAAAAAGATTAAATCTTACAGTAAGTATGCTGCTTTAACTGCACTTGGTACCTATTTAATTTTAAATCCACAAAAAGCGCAAGCTTCCTCTCCATCCGATCCTGGAACCGGGTTTTAAAGAAAAAATAATTAAAAAAGCAAGAGGTCTTTGCTAAAGTAAAAACACCCGACGAAAATTTCTTTTCGGAGGGTGTTTTACTATTACTAAAAACCTTACAAATAGTCCGTTTTCAATTGATTTATTGTCTGAGAAAGCAGGGCTTAGTAATCTAATTTATTTAGAAAGTTAAAATGCTAAACACAAATGTTACCTTTAGATTTAGTATCTAAAATCGAGTTAAATCATGCTTCAGAGTTACTAAAAAATAATAAAACGATGCGTATTAGTGAAGTTGCATACGCATCGGGTTTTAATGACCCCAAGTATTTTAGCACCTTATTTAAGAAATTCTATAGTAAAATCCCCAAAGTTACAGTGAAATGCTTTAAATTAATGAGTCGGTCAAATAATTAATCGTTTTGGATAAAAAGTTAACTTCACTCTTAAGGTCTGTCCTTAGATTGTGATGTATAAAATTGTTATGAATACCAATTTCAGAATCAGCAGCGAATATCAATATTGATTGATAGTACTTATTCTTTTACTTTCGCATCTCGCCATATAATTTGTATATTTAATAACCTATTATCATAAACCATAAATGAAAATTAACCATCACTTATCAATCTTAATATTGCTATCCATACTTTATGGTTGTAAATCAGCCCCTACAAAAGTGAATAAAAAGTCGCCTAATTTTATCATTATTTTAGCCGACGATCAAGGATGGAATGGCACCTCAGTGCAAATGATGGATGAAGAAATTCGTTCAAAAAGCGATTATCATCAAACTCCTAACTTAGAAGCATTGGCCAAACGAGGCATGCGTTTTTCTTCCGCCTATGCGAGTGCTCCAGTCTGTTCACCCTCAAGATACAGCATTCAGTTTGGACAAACTCCAGCGAGACTTAAAATGATTAGAGTAGGCATGAATACAAATCATATCAATCATCAAACAGCGCTTACAATACCGAAGTTGTTAAAATCAATTGATCCTAATTATACAGCGGCTCATTTTGGTAAATGGGGTATTGATGTTGATCCTTCAGTTCTTGGATATGATTACAGTGACGGGATTACAGGGAATAAAGAGGGTGGGTTTAGTTACAAATCATCTAAAAAGATGCAATGGGGTAATACCATTACAGAGGATCCTAAGAAAATCTTTAGTACCACTCAAAGTGCTATTGATTTTATTGAATCTCAAGCAAAATCAGAAACGCCTTTTTTCTTACAAGTGTCCCATTATGCAGTTCATTCAGACATTATGGCGCGAGAAGAAACACTAGAAAAATATAAAAATAAAGCAAAGGGAAAGTATCAAAAACACGAGGGATTTGCGGCAATGACAGAAGATCTAGATGCAGGTGTTGGTCTGTTATTAGACCGTGTAAAAGAATTAGGTCTAGAAAGCAATACCTATATTATTTATACTTCAGACAATGGGGCTGTTCCTATAATGCCTCCGAAACGATTTTATAAGCAGGGCTCAAACTTTCCTTTAAGTAGAGGAAAATGGGATGCTATGGAAGGGGGTATAAGAGTTCCTTTTGTAATTGCTGGACCAACAATTAAGGCAGGAATAGAATCGAAGACACCAATTACATTTTCAGATTTACTACCAACTATAGTAGATTTAGCAGGTAATAAAAATCTCAATCATACCAATTTAGATGGAGGAAGCTTTAAAACTCTACTAGCCAAAGATGGCAAAGGAAAAGTAAAACGTTTTTCTCAAGGTCTTATATTTCATGTGCCGTACGAAAATGGAATTGCGCTGAAAAGAGCTCATTCGGCGATCATAATCGATAATTTTAAATTGATAAAATTTCATGATACAAATGAGTTTTTATTATTTAACATCACTCAAGATTTAGAAGAAAAAAAGAATTTAGCGCTCATGTTTCCTGAAAAGCTGAAGGAACTAGACGTTGCACTAGATACGTATTTGCATGAGGTAAAAGCACCTAAATGGCAGCCAGGCATCAATTGGAAAAATAAACCCATTGAAAAATTTAATTCTTACCACTAGTTAATTTAAGTTTTCCAGATAAAAAGTTAAATTATTTATGCGAAGGAGTTTAAATTTATTAGGTTGGTTAATTATTTAAATTATCTGAACAATTCTTAAACCTTTAGTTTTTAATCTTTCTTTACATTTATATAAATAAACATATCTATTTATGAAAAAAATTATTGTAATCCTTTTATTGGTTTTAACTTCAAATGTGTATTCTCAAAACACTAGCGAAGAACGCGCTACCAAAATAACAAACGAGATGTCTGAAGTGCTCTCTTTAAACCCGGAAGAAAAAGCAAAAGTATATGAGATTCAACTAAAACGCTTTAATGAAGTGAATACAATTCGAAGCACGTATGCACAAGACCCAGAAACCAAAAAGGCTGAATTAAAAAAGGTGTACAACAGACTATTTGGAAAATTAAAAAATGCACTTGACAAAAAAAAGATGCAACAATGGAGAATTTACAAAAGAAATAAATAAACTATCAACTAAAATAAATCATTATGAAAAAAACTACTCAAAACGTAACTAAATCAATTTGCTTAAGCGGTCTTTTAGCTTTTGTTTTTTTATTCAGTTTATCAATTAATTCTCAAACTGTTGGTCAAGAGTATCTTTTGAATCCTGGTGTTAATTCAGCAACCGGAGCAGACTCTACAACCCCTGATACCGGTGTTGATGGTTCTGGTAATATGCCTGCCAATTTAGGAGGTTGGTCAGGTGGAAATGGAGGCGCCTATGCAGTTGCTAATACTGCAAATGGAGATTGCCATTCTCCAGATAGAATGTTTAAGTTTAATAAAGTTGGTGGTGCTGATGGACATTATGTTTTTCAGGATGTAGAAGATCTTCCAGCCGGAAATTTCAATTGGTCTTTTTGGACTAAGTGGGGTGCATTGGTAACTTGGGCTGTTGATGGAGATAAGACTCCTACGTTTACAATTTTGACTGATGATGATGCAGATGGTACTTGGGAAGTTGTCAAAACCATTATTACTACTCAGCCAACTGCAGCTGATACATGGGTTGAGCAAACCGGTATTTATAATAACCAAATTACAAGGGATGTAAGAATAAGGTTTCATAAAAATGGAGGATCAAATGCCGCACCATCAAACCTTAATCAAACAATGTTTGTTGACGATGTTAGTTTAAACTATGCAAGTACATTTACCTCTCCAGTTGATGATACTTCTTTATCAGCTTTGACACAAGACGGTACTGCAATTGCTGGCTTTACTAAAAGTAGTATTACTTATGATATTAGTTTAGCAGAAGGAACAACTGTTGTTCCTACAATAGCTGCAACTGCGAACAATCCAAGCGCAACTGCTGCAATTACTGCTGCAACAAGTATCCCAGGAACAACAACAATTCTTATTACTGCTGAAGATGGAACAACTACTAACACTGTTTCTATTAATTTCAGCCTTCAACTACCTGGTGTAGTTGGTCAAGAATATCTAACGAATCCTAATATTAACACCACGGCAACTTCTACTGAAACAGGTGTTGATGGTACGGGTAATTTTCCTGCCCTAGGTGGTTGGGGTACTGGAGCTAATGGTTCTTATGCACCTACTTCCGCTGGAAATGGGGAATGTCACTCTGAAGATAGAATGTTTAAATTTTTTAAAAAACTTGATGCTTATGTCACTCAGACAGTAACATTACCAGCTGGAACCTATAATTGGTCTTTTTGGACTAGGTGGGCTGCATTGGTAACTTGGGCTGCTGAGGGAGATGTTAAACCTAAGTTTATAGTCATGACTGACGATGATGGCGATGGTACTTGGACAGCTGTTCAAACCATTATTACAACTCAGCCAACTGCACTTAATTCATGGGTTCAGCAATCAGGTACTTTTGAGAACGATAGCTATAGACAAGTTAGAATCAAATTTTCTAAAAGTGGTGGAACAGATGCTGAACCAACAAACCTTCAACAATTAATGTATATTGATGATGTTAGTCTTACTTTTGCAAGTACTCTTAGTATTTCAGAGGAAGAATTAATGTCATTCTCTATCTATCCAAACCCCGCAACAGACTTAATTTCTATTAGGGGAGTTGAAAATATCAAATCAATAAAAGTATACTCTATTTTAGGAAGTTTAGAAAAAGAAGTTTTTAATACCAATCAAATTGATATCTCAGAACTTTCATCTGGTATTCATTTAATCAAGGTTGATAACGGAACTGTTTCAATCAAAAAAATAATCAAACAATAGTTAATTTATTTAAGAATTAAAGCTGATATATTAATCTTAATATATCAGCTTTTTTTTTAATTTATTAAATACCATTTATGTACCCTTTTAATAAGTATATTTTCCGGATTGTATTTTTAATAGCAATCTCTTCTTACAGTCAAAATAATTCAAATAAAAAAAAGGCACCGAATATTGTATTTATTTTTTCGGATGACCATGCAACCAATGCAATATCTGCTTATGGAGGTATTTTTAAAGAATTGGCGCCAACACCAAATATAGATCGTATTGCAAATGAGGGTGCATTGCTCAAAAATGCTTTGTGTACAAATGCTATTTGTGGACCTAGTAGAGCATCTATATTAACCGGGAAATACAGCCATGTTAATGGGTATTATAAAAATTATAAAGGAGGCGTTTTTAACAATCAACAATGGACGTTTCCTCAGTCTTTAAAAGAAGCAGGGTACCAAACGGGCTTAGTAGGGAAATGGCATTTAGCATCAGAGCCTATTGGTTTTGATTACTATAAATACCACATATCTCGAGGAGAACAGGGCCTGTACTGGAATCCGGTATATAATGATAATGGTATAAATAAAAAAGAAAAGGGCTATGCAACAAATTTAACCACCGACTTTGCGTTGGACTGGCTGGACTCTAGAAATACTAAAGAACCTTTTTGTCTGTTGTTACAGTTTAAAGCCCCGCATCGTCAATGGGCACCAGATACTAAATATGAAAATTTATGGGAGGGTCAAGAAATGCCCTATCCATCTACTTTTAATGATACTTATGAAGGCAGAGAGTTAACGGCTGGTGATACGGAGATGACCATGGATTATTTTAGTAGACAAGACATGAAAATGAATCCACCAGATTCGCTTTCTAAAAGAGATCGGAGAAAATGGACTCAATTTGGATTTAAACCCAACGAAATAGTAACTCCTGATGAAAATTTAAGTCCACAAGAAGTCCGCGAATGGAAATATCAAAAGTATATTAAAGATTATTTGGCAACAATTCGATCCGTTGATGATAATATTGGTAGAGTATTAGCCTATTTAAAGGAGAATGGATTAGAAGAAAACACGATTGTAATTTATGCTTCAGATCAAGGTTTTTTCTTAGGAGAACACGGGTTTTTCGATAAGCGTTTTATGTATGAAGAGTCTTTGAAAATGCCGTTTGTTATTCGGTATCCTGGTAAAATTAAACCAGGAACCATTGTAGATGATATTGTTTCAAATATAGACTTTGCTCCAACCTTAATGGATATGGCAGGGATTGCTGCTCCCGAGCAAGTTCAAGGGAAAAGTTTTTTCTCTAATCTAAAAGGAGAAACTTCTGAAGATTGGCGACAATCTATGTATTATCATTATTATGAATACCCTTACTATCATCGTGTTCAACCTCATTACGGAATAAGAAATCAACAATATAAATTAATCCATTTTTATTATAATGTGGATGTATGGGAACTTTATGATTTAAAGAACGATCCCAATGAAATGAACAATTTAATAAATATAGAAGCAAACTCAGAACTTATTGAAGAGTTAAAAAAAGAACTGTATAAATTAAAAGAGTATTATGGGAATAATCTTTCTTTAGAAGAATTAAGAAATATTTCTGATACTGACTTTGGAGGTTTGGAGTCTAAAAAAAAATAAAATGAGGTTTCCAGAAAAAGAAAAATTATATGTAATAAAATTGTTAAACAGTTGAATAAAAATTTGGCTAAGACTAGTATAAAAATGAATTCAAAAAGCTATTTTAATGTAAAAAAAACATTGAAAGAGTAAAAAAAATTATTAGAATTAAATCACTACAAAAGATCAGCTTTAAAATCTTATTAATATGAAGATGAACAATACTAATTTTTTTTTAATATTTTTATTCCTAACTGTTACACAAGTACTAACAGCCCAAGACTACCATTGGACTGGTGATGGCGATGGTATAGATTTTTTTCAAGAAGCTAATTGGATTGATACCGTATCAGGCTTAAACCCAGAGGATGGAACAATAAATCCATCTCAATCCATCAATTTTAATCTTTTTCTTACATGTGAAGCTAGCACATATTCTTCTGAAGTAACTGATATTACTTCACAAACCCCCGAACTGTTTCGTCAGCAAGCAAACAACGAATGGCCCTATATTTTCACGGCTACAACAAGTAATAACGATAATAATCAAGAAGCTCAAACGTTTATAATTAATGTTACCAGTTTACCTTCTGAAGGTGCTAAATATCGAATAGTTAAGTTAGTTGCCAATGGAAATTGGGATATTGGAACTCTGCAAGTACTTTCTTTAGGGATAAACACAATTCCTGTAAATAGCGTAAATTTTAATAGAACTGTCAAATTCCAATTTAGTTCAGGAGCTATTGCTTTTGATGAAATCACACTGAATGGTAATGCTATTTTTCCATTTCAAAATAGCCCAATTTTATTAGCTCCCTCCAGTATATTATGCATATCCAACGGAACTCTTGATGCGAAAAGTTTTTCAGGTGGAACGATATTATTAAATGAAAACTCATATGTACATTTAAGTGATTCTGAACCATTATTAAATGATGTTAATGTTTATTTAAATTCTGATATAAGTTGGTTGCGTTTGGAGAACGTCAACCCTAATGTAACCAATAATATGTATTCATCACAACTTTTTGTTTCTGAAGATATTGCAGAATTTCCTTCAAACATCCGGTATGATAATTATTATGATAATGGGACTGTTATCAGAGCGCAAAACTTAAATGCTACCCCTTTAACAATCTACTCCGATGAAAGTGTTTCTGGTACATCGGCAGATATTGCAATAGATCAAATTTATAGTGGTGCATCTATTCCAAATCAATTGAATGATAACATTCGCTCCTTTTATCTAAAAAGAGGCTATATGTTAACGTTGTCTGTTAATGATGACGGAACAGGAAAAAGTAAAGTTTTTATTGCTTCAGAGGAAGATTTAGAAATTCATACTTTGCCTAATTCACTTCAAGATGGGGTTTCTTTTATACGAGTTATTCCTTGGAATTGGGTATCTAAAAAAGGCACAGGTGGTGATATTGTAGGTATGGACAACACATGGTTTTACAGATGGAATAATCAGGGGCTTTCTGATCTGCAAAGAGAATGCCCTCCCATGTCTTGGGGATATGCAGGAGCTGATGATGCTAATGATATAAATCTATATAGATCTAAATATAAAGCTACCCATGTTTTGGGTTTTAATGAACCAGATGATTGCTTTGGTCAATCGGGGCAATACAATAATTTATGTGATGTTACTACTGCCTTAGGTGTCTATGAAAACTTAATGAAAACAGGATTGCGCCTAGTTTCTCCAGCTTGCAGACAAGGAGCCGCTTTAAGTTGGCTAAATTCATTTAATAATTTGGCAGTTCAAAATGATATTAGGATCGATGTTATTGCAGTGCATTGGTATGATTGGAGTATGAGTCCTCAAGACTCACCAAATGAAAACCCAACTAATATTTTTAACCGTTTTAAAAATTATTTAGAACAAGTACATAACTTGTATGGTCTTCCAATTTGGATTACAGAATTTAATGGTAATAAATATAGAACTCAAGAAGTCAATTATGAATTTATGCAGTTAGCGATCCCGTATCTAGAAAGTTTAGATTATGTAGAGCGATATGCTTGGTTTGAACCGCATAATATCTACGAAAGTGATGATCCTGGTAATGCCGAATTTTTTGATGATGTTATGAACCTTACCGATATTGGAACATTTTATAAAAACTATCCATCTACTGCTTCCATACCAGCACCTTTTTATATTGGTTCAGACAACTTATCCAACAAGGATATAATTAATAACTTCGAGTATTTATGTGAACCTGAAAATGTACTTTCAGACAACCTACTCGCAATAGCCGATGTTCATAAACTTACTGTGACTCCTAACCCTGCTAGTGATAAAATAAAAGTGCTTTTTTCTGAGCCCATTCAATCTATTAAACTTTACAGTATAACAGGGGCTTTCATTAAAAAAGAACTATTAAACGGCTATATTGATATCTCTGATTTACAAAAAGGATTATATTTTATTAGTGTAAACCACCGCTATCATCACAAGTTTTTAAAACAATAGAAGGCTAATTATACCTTGTTTTTGTTTATTTTTAATTAGTGTTTTAACTTTTTTAATTAATGTATAATATGAAGCTATTAAAAATCAGTTTTTTAATCCTATTTTTTTTATCTCTTACGGGCTCAAAGCCAGTTATATCCTCTGATAAATTGAATGTTTTATTTATCATAGCAGATGATTTAAATTGTGCGTTGGGTGCATATGGTGATTCACTTGCAATTACACCAAATATTGATAAATTAGCAAAAATGGGGGTTGTTTTTGGGAATACTCATGTCCAATATCCACTGTGTGGTCCCTCTAGAGTTTCTTTGATGACTGGGTTGTATCCTGATCAAACAAAATCAAAAAAATTAAGACTGTATGTTCGACAAACCATTCCGGATGTAGTAACAATCGGTCAAAAATTTAGAAAGGAAAACTATCATTCAGTAAGAGTTGGTAAAATTTACCACTACCATAATCCTAGAGATATTGGAACTGCCGGTCATGACGATTCTTATACTTGGGATAGAACTGTAAACCCTTACGGACGAGATAAAATTGAAGAATATAAATTAAAGGGTTTAAAACCAAAATTAGATGGAGGAACTTTAAGTTGGTTGCAGGCAGACGGAAATGATGAAGAGCAAACAGACGGAATTGGCGCCACAGAAACCATCGGATTTTTAGATGAGTTTTCTAAAAGTGGTGAGAATTTCTTTTTAGCATTTGGCCTTTATAGACCGCATGTTCCCTTTGTAGCTTCAAAAAAATATTTTGATTTATATGACATTAACGATTTTAAGGTGCCACAAAGCACAGATGATTATCTGAATACAATTCCAAAACCTGCTGCAATTTCTGTTCGTCGTAAAAAAGAACAAGTGGATTTAGACCCTGATTTAGCCAAAGAGATTAAGCATGCCTATTATGCAACCACCAGTTTTGTAGATGCACAAATTGGACGTGTTTTAGACAAGTTAAAGGAAACTGGATTAGATAAAAATACAATTGTTGTTTTCACTTCTGATCATGGTTATCACCTTGGTGAACATGGTCATTGGCAAAAGCAAACGCTGTTTGAGGATGGTACACGTGTTCCTTTAATAATTGTAGGACCAGGTATTAAAATTAATAATAAAATTAATAATAACCCAGTTGAATTGGTTGATTTGTATCCTACAATTATGGAACTAGTTCAAATGCAAACCCCAAAATTTGTGAGTGGTAAAAGTATTGTACCACTTCTTGAAAATTCAGAAAATATAGTTCGAGAAAGTGCTCTTACGGAACTTCAGGTAAATACAGGGAATGGAATAGCACAAGGGTATTCAATTAAAACAAAACGTTATCGGCTAAGTCAATGGGAATTTAAAGGTGTTAAAAATTATGAATTATATGATCATTTTTCTGATACATCTGAGCTTACGAATCTTGCTGAATATTCAGGCTATCAAAAGATTAGAGATTCACTAATTAAAACTTTAAACAATCGAATTTTTAATGCTAAAAAAGTACCTCTGGGTTTAGGAAGACAAATTAATAATGCAAAACCTTGGCAAGAACCAAAAATAATTCGTTCGAAACCTAAATAGGTATAGTTGTTTTTCCAATTTCAAGAAGATTGAGTCCTACATGACTCGTTAAATTCACCTATTACCCCCAGACACATAACCATTAGACCCTAATAACAAATTTGATTTGAATTACTATTGTAATATAATATCAATATCAATATCAATACCAATATAATTAAGGTTAGTCGCGTAAAATTAAATAAAAATTATGGAAAATATAAATAAATTTATAAGCAGTATAGATGATTCTACTCCTAATAAAATTAGAGAAAGTAAAAGTGATGCTGAATTTAGAAGGTACTTTAGAGAGAACTACCTTAAGCAATTAAATTTAACCATAGTTAGCCAACAACGTCAACTGTTAAAGGCTTTCGCTGATGAATTTAATGATAATACAGATACTTACATTTTAGAAGGAAGGATTGTTACATTTTTAAAAGCTTTTAATTGTGGCTAACTATTTATAATAGTACCCGTTATCATAGCCTTTTTTGTTATCATAAAACACCTAAAAATTAGGTAAATAAAAATTGGAAATTAGTAAACAAAAGCATATTTTTAAAAATAAAAATAAAAATAAAAATAAAAATAAAAATAAACATAAAAATAAACATTATGAATAAGAAAACTTTTTTACTATTAATAACAGCAGTATCTGCTTTAGGCGGATTACTATTTGGATACGATACAGGGGTTATTAATGGCGCTCAATTTTACTTAAGTAAACATTTTGATTTGGATTCAGCAATGAAAGGTTGGGTTGTGGGAAGTGCTTTGTTAGGCTGTCTAGTTGGAGCCATTGCAGCAGGTCCTTTAAGTATCAGATTTGGTAGAAAGCACTCTTTAATAATTTCAGCTATCTTATTTTCTTTGTCTGCCTTTGGTTCTGGTTTGCCGTCTATTTTTTCAGAGTCTGTTTCTTTATTGGTTTTCTTTAGAATTATTGGAGGATTGGGTATTGGTATCGCCTCTATGAATGCGCCTATGTACATAGCTGAAATTGCACCAAGTGATATAAGAGGAAAAATGGTTACTTACTATCAACTTGCTATCGTTATTGGCTTTTTTGTAGTGTTTTTAGCTACCTATTTTATTGGAAATAATTTATCTGAATTAGAAAATATAGCCTTTGGTTGGAAATACATGTTTTGGTCAGAGTTAATTCCAAGTTGCTTATTCTTGATATTATTGTTTTTTGTTCCAAAAAGTCCCCGATGGTTAGCTCTTAAAGGGAATGATGATGAGGCATTAGTTATCTTAACCAAGATACATGGCGCAGATCAAGCAAATAAAGAAATAGAAGCTATAAAAAATTCTCTTAAAACGAGCGGTTCTAATAATAAAGTGAACTACTTTTCAAAACTAATAATTGGAATTATATTTATTGGAACAGCACTTTCTGTGTTGCAACAATTTACAGGAATAAACGCAGTATTATATTATGGTGCTGATATTTTTGAAAAAGCACTTGGTTTTGGTAAAGAAGATATTTTGGCACAACAAATATTATTAGCATTTGTGAACCTTATATTCACATTTGTTGCGATGTTCACTGTAGATAAATTTGGAAGAAAGCCATTATTATATATTGGGTCTATTGGAATGATCGTTGGGTTTTTATTACTAGGGATTACTTTACAGCAGCAATCTGTTGGGTTCTTATCATTATTAGGCGTGTTAATTTTCATAGCATCATTTGCACTATCAATGGGGCCTGTTGTTTGGGTGTTACTTTCAGAAATGTTTCCAAATAAAATACGTAGCGTAGCGATGTCTGTAGCTGTAGCTGCGCAATGGGCTGCAAATTATGTGGTTTCGCAATCTTTTCCAATAGTTATGGATAGTGAAGTAAATAATGGTGCAACTTGGAACGGTTCATTGCCGTATTTTATATTTACTATATTTATCGTAATAATAATGATTGTTACCTATAAATTTATCCCAGAAACAAAAGGAAAATCTCTTGAAGAAATTGAAGCGTTTTGGAAAGTATAGTTTTTAAGAGTTGTTTTAATAGTTACAATTTATAAGTTGAATGATTTAACGAACTATGAAAAATATTAAATGAATAATAGAAAAATAAGTATACTTAGCTTTATAATTTTAATAGCAATCGTTGCTTGTAAAAAAGAAGCGAATAAAAGTATTGAAATCAAGAACCAAAAAGAATTTAATAATCCCGATGGTATGGTTTGGGTAAAAGGTAAGACCTTTTTACAAGGAGCCAAACAGTCAGATAATTTTGCAATGCCAAGGGAAAAACCTGCTCATGAAGTTAGTGTTGATGGTTTTTTTATAGACGCTACAGAAGTAACGAATAAACAATTTAAGCAGTTTATAGATGCTACTAAGTATATTACAATTGCAGAAAGACCAATCGATTGGGAAGAGATGAAAAAGCAGCTTCCTAAAAACACACTAAAACCGCATGATTCTATTTTACAACCTGGAAGTTTAATTTTTAATAAAAATATAAAAGCGGTTGTAAATATGAATAATTATTTTCAATGGTGGATATGGAAAATTGGTGCGAACTGGAAACATCCAGAAGGACCAGATTCTACAATTAAAGATAAAGATAATTTTCCTGTTGTCCATATTGCTTTAGAGGATGCTTTAGCTTATTGTAAATGGGCTAAAAGACGCTTGCCAACGGAAGCAGAATGGGAAGCTGCAGCGCAAGGAACAAATAATAGAGCCATTTTTACTTGGGGAGATAACTTCACCATTTTAAACTCAAATGCAAATACTTGGCAAGGCGTTTTTCCTACAAAAAACGAATCTATAGACGGTTTTAAGTTAATTGCACCTGTAAAATCATATCCAGCAAACAGCATTGGTATCTATGATATGGCAGGAAATGTTTGGGAGCTTACGGCTGATTTATTTAATGTGAACCACTATAAAGAATTAGATATTTCTAAGGCAATTATGAATCCTAAGGGGGCTAATAAATCCTACAGTCCTGCGAACCCTAATCAAATAGAACACGTAATGAAAGGTGGGTCTTTTTTATGTCACGAATCGTATTGTGCTAGTTTTAGAATTTCTGCAAAAATGGGGGTTTCTATAGATTCAGGATCAGACCACATGGGCTTTAGAACCGTTGCAACTAAAAAAATGATAACAAATAGTCAAACAACAGATTAAACCATATGTAATTTTAATAGTCAAAAAAGAAAAAGGTAATTTTTTATAAAATGGAGCAAAAGCATATTCAACATTTATATAATAGAGCAGGTTTTGCGGTAAGCTATAAAAAAGTAATTAATTTAAAAGATAAACCTAAAATTAAAGTCGTTAATAGCTTATTTGCAGAGGTATTAAAAACGCAACCATTAGAATTAGATCTTACAGCGTTTAAAGCTTTTTCTGAATCTTTAGGACCCTATTCTAAAATGAATAGGATTAATAGACAAAAATTAAATAAAAAAAATAGAGAAAAGATTAAAGATTTAAATTACACTTGGATTGAAAGACTTGTAAATCCTGATGCGGTATTAATCGAAAAAATGACCTTGTTTTGGGCCAATGTTTTTGTCTGTAAAGACAATAATGTACTAAGTATGCAGCATTACAATAATACATTAAGAAAATTTGCGCTTGGTGATTTTAAACAGTTTGTAAAAGCAATCGCAAAAGAAGCTTCGATGAGCAGATACCTTAATAACAACCAAAATGTTAAGAAGAGACCAAACGAGAATTTTGCTCGTGAGTTAATGGAGCTTTTCACACTTGGTATTGGGCATTATACAGAACAAGATGTTAAAGAATCTGCAAGAGCCTTTACTGGATGGACGAACAATCGAAAAGGTGCGTTTATCTCCAATCCCAAAAAACATGATGATGGTATAAAAACCTTTTTAGGAAAAACAGGGAATTTTGATGGGGATGCTATTATTGACATTATTTTAGAACAGAAACAATGTGCTAAATTTATTTGTGAAAAACTATATAGATATTTTGTAAATCCGATTATAAATGAAACTAATTTAAAAGAAATCACAGCGGTTTTTTATAAGGATTATGATATTCAAAAAGTGATGTATCATATTTTTAAATCAAAATGGTTTTATGATGACCAAAACATTGGAATAAAAATAAAATCTCCTTTAGAACTTCTAGTAGGAATACAAACGATTATTCCCATACAGTTTAAAAAGCCGCAGCAATTGCTGTATTTGCAAAAAATGATGGGTCAAATACTGCTAAATCCACCAAATGTAGCAGGATGGAAAGGTGGTAAAAGCTGGATAGACTCTAATACATTAATGTTTAGATTAAAATTACCTTCAATACTTTTAAATAATGCTATTATTAATTTAGAATCCAAAGGGGAGTTTGAAGATAATTTTGAAAATTATTATAAAAAGAACAAAAAAAACTATATCAAAACACTTCCATCTTGGAATGATTTTGAAAAAGAATATGCAGCCGTTTCAATTAAAGAATTTAAAAAAATAATATTAATTTCTAATATAGATAAAGATACAGAAGCCTTTTTAGATAATTTAAAATTTAATTCGAATAAAGATCTGTGCATCCAACTCATGTCTATTCCAGAATATCAACTTTGCTAAATAATGGAAAGAAGAAAATTTTTAAAACAAAACGTACTCGCAAGTAGCTTGTTTTTTGTTCCAAGTTTTGTAAAGGCATTCGAGAATGCCATAAAGGACTCTTTAGGGTTTAAAAAGCTTGTAATTGTGCAATTATCTGGTGGTAATGACGGTTTGAATACTATAATCCCATATACAAACGATATTTATTATGAAAGTAGACCAAATATAGCTATTGCAAAAAACGATTGCATTAAAATAACCGACGAGTTTGGGATCAATAAAAATTTAGCACCTTTAAAACATTTGTATGATAAAGGGTATTTATCTGTTATTAATAATGTAGGCTATCCCAATCCAATTAGATCCCATTTTAGATCTACAGATATTTGGCATACAGCAAGCGATAGTAATCAATATTTAAATACAGGTTGGTTAGGAAGATATATAGATGTTTATGGTAAAAAACCCTATTCAGGAATAGAATTAGACGATAGTTTGTCTTTAATAATGAAAGGAGATGTATTAAAAGGAATTGCGACAAAAAACCCAACTAGTTTATATAATAATACAAAAACACCTTACTTCAAAAAGGTGTTAGATTCTCAAAGAGATGTGCATTTAAGCGAACATAATTTAGGGTATTTGTATAAAACGATGATTGAAGCAAAATCTTCTGCAAAATATATTTTCGAAACATCCAAGACCTATAATAGTGCTTTAACGTATCCTAATAACCCTTTTGGAAAACAATTAAAAACAACAGCTCAATTCATAAATTCTAGAGTAGAGAGCAAAGTATTTTACGTATCAATGGGTGGTTTTGATACCCATGTAAGACAAGAAAAAAAACAAAATAAATTGCTACAAACATATAGCGAGGCAATGGATGTTTTTGTGAAAGATTTAGAGCAAAAAGACACATTTAAAGACACACTTATTTTAACTTTTTCTGAGTTTGGAAGACGTGTTAAACAAAATGGAGCTAGTGGAACAGATCACGGTGCAGCAAATAATGTATTTATAATTGGTAAGAATTTAAAAAAACAAGGATTCTATAACGAAGCTCCTAATTTAATAAACTTAGATAAAAATGGGGATATTAAATATACTGTAGATTTTAGATCGATATATGCCACCATTTTAGATAAATGGTTAGAGGTTGATGATGCCACCATTTTAAACAAATCATATAGTAAGTTGGGCTTTATTTAAGACTGCATACAATGGTCGTGAAGAAAAATGAGATACTTCAAAACTCCGCTGTAAACTTTTCACTTTAGCAATATTCGGGCTTCATACGAAAGGTTAAAAAAATAATTAGAAGTTGAAAAATAAGCCGAACATCTGTTTTTAAATAGAATAGGGGAATAACAAATGAATGTTATTCCCCTATTTATTGTTTATTTCCGTTAAACAATTTTCACTTTAATAATTCTTTTATTTCTGCAAAATAATCATAGAAAATTATTGGATCAATGGAAGGCTTCAGTGTTAACTATCTCTATGAAAAGAGTGGTTGTTATGGCGTAATAAAAAGAATGATTAACTGCATGCTACTTCAAAAGAGAAAAATATGTGGGGTCTTATAAGTAAGTTGTTTTTATTGAAGTATTTAGATGCAATCAATTAGATAATAATTGCTTATATTTAATGCAATTAATTTGAATATTTAATAGTGTAATATGCCTTCATTAAATCCATCAGCTTCCGTTTTAGGGGTTCGTAAAGCCAAGCATCTCTTAAGACGTGCATGTTTTCACTATTCAAAAGCAACGTTGGCCCATTTTGCATCTTTGACACCTTCGCAAGCTGTTACAGAGCTTTCTCAAGAGGCGAATACACCTTGGCAAGATCCATATGATTTAGCCACAAATAATAACGATAATACTATCGATGGTTTTTGGATACACAGTGGAAACCCTCCTTCGTTTTACCAATCTGGTCAAGTGAGAAAACGAGCCGTTATTTCAGGCTGGTGGTGGTACAATATGATGCAACAAAATAGATTAAAACATAAATTAGTTTTCTTTTTACATACGTGTTTTACGGTTGCAAAGGATTCGGGTAGTGGCAAGTCTGCTTATTTTTATGACTATTTAAAACTTTTAGATTTTTATGCTTACGGGAGCATCAAAACTTTAGCTAAAAAAATAACTTTCGATAATGCAATGTTGTATTATTTAGATAATACAACCAACAATAAAAATAATCCCAACGAAAATTATGCACGTGAATTTCTGGAGTTATTTACGATATTAAAAGGTCCGCAAATTTCAGAAGGCAATTATACTAATTACACAGAAACTGACATTCAACAAGCAGCTAAAGTATTTTCTGGGATAAAAGTAAAGCCAAACAGAGATACTATCGACTCTGATACTAATATTCCCTATGGCTACGTGAAAACTTCGCAGCATAATACAGGTTCAAAAACATTTAGTGAAGCCTTTAACAATCAAACCATTCAGGGTGGGAGCGATCTTGCCGGAGTTACTAATGAACTTAGTGATTTTGTGGAAATGATTTTCTCCCAATCAGAAACAGCCAAGTCCTATTGCCGCAGATTGTATAAATTTTTTGTAAAAAGTGAATGGGGAGCGGCTGTAGAAAATGACATCATAGCACCTTTAGCTACCCAACTCATGAATTCGGACTATGACCTCCTTTCTATTGTGCAAACACTTTTAATGTCTGAGCATTTCTATGATGAGGATAATTCCGATACAACCAACGAAATTGTGGGAAGTATTGTTAAAAATCCAATTCAACTTTTGAGTCAAATTATTTCAGCGCTCGACATTTCAGTACCAAACCCAGAAGCTTCAAGCGAAAATCCGCCTAGCTCGTGGACAACTGAACAACAAGATTTTTATAATTTCTATTATAAATTTTGCCACAATACATTTTTACCTGGTGCCGGAATGAATATATTTTCACCGGATACCGTTGCAGGATATCCCGCTGATTATCAAGGCCCTGATTATGATCGCAGTTGGTTTAGTTCTAACACCATTGTAGCACGTTATAAAACAATTGAGTCCCTTATTGCAGGAAAAAATAGAATTTTGGGAGTTCAAACGAATGCCAATGGAGCGTCTTATTATCAGAACATATGGATACAATTTAACGCAGTAGCGTTTGTTGATAACAACAATCACATCTCCAATCCTTATGATTCAACGGTATTGGTTTCTGAGCTTGTGGAATTGCTTTTTTGTGAAAGTATTTCGGCAAACCGCCTGGATTATTTTATTCAATCCCTTAACGACTTAGATCCTGGTTATTGGGCAGGTGCTTGGGCCGAATATGTTCAGAGTGGAAATACTGCTCAAGTCAAGACACGTTTGGATGCGCTTTTCACAAAACTTATAAATGCACCAGAATTTCAATTAATGTAAATTTATTTAAAAATGAAAAGAAGAAATTTTATAAAGCTTACAAGCACTGCATCAGCAGCTGGTTTGTTGCCGATACAATTAAATGCATCTTTCAAATTTTTGAATAGCTTTTCGAATTGTGATTTTTCGAATCGAAAAATTGTACTTATTGAACTCGCTGGTGGTAATGATGGGCTCAATACAGTGATACCATTAAGTGTATACTCGGATTATGTTGGCATGCGACCTAACATTCATGTGCCGTCCTCTTTAGTGCTGCCGCTAAGTAATATTGATTCAAATCTCGCAGGGACAAATCAAGATATAGGGTTACATCCCAAACTCTCAGGAATGTATAACTTATTTGATCAAGACCAACTAAAGATTATTCAATCTGTAGGGTATCCTTCGGCTAATAAAAGTCATTTTGCGTCTATAGATATCTATAATACTGGGAATGATGGAAGTAATTGGAATAATGGTCAAAATAGTGGTTGGATCGGTCGTTTTATGGAAAACCATTATACCGATTTATTACCTACAAATTTTCCAATGGGGGTTCAAATTGGCTCCAGAAATACATCTTTGGGATTTCACGGTTTAAATGAACACGGTCTTGCCGTTAATTTAAGCGGACAAGACTCCGAAAACTTTTACTCTGTTTTGAGTGGGCTTTCTGGAGAATATCCTTCCGAATTCCCCGATTCTCACTATGGTAATGAGTTGCAATATATTGTAGATACTGATGCGGTTTCAAATGTATATGCGCAAACCATTTCTAATTCTTTTAACAGTGGAAGTAATTTTTCTGGTGCCAATTATCCAGATACTGACTTGGCTGATCAATTGAAAACTGTAGCGCGATTAATTCGAGGAGGAATTCAAACCAAAGTTTATATGGTTCGACTTGGAGGTTTTGATACCCACAACAATCAAGTCCAAGGTCAAGGCGATATTCAAGGAAAACATTATAACTTATTAGATGAATTATCTACTGCTGTCGAGGCATTTATGAGTGATGTGAATTCCGATAGCATCGGAGATGATATTGTTGGTCTTACCGTATCTGAGTTTGGAAGAAAAGCTCAAGAGAACGGAAGTAATGGAACCGATCATGGTGAAGTAGCACCTGCATTTGTTTTTGGTAAACCTATAAATAGCGGTATTTCGGGTGTCAATGTTGATTTTAGTGAAGCTACTTCCGGTAATAATTTTCAGATAGAATCCGTTCAATTTGATTACCGTCAGACCTTAGCAACAATAATGCAAGATTTTCTTGGTTCTAATACGAACAATATCAATAATACTTTTGTAGATAATATTAACAACGATAGTTTTGCTGAGCAGAAAATTCAAAACCTAGTAAAAGCGGATTATGCAGTTCAAGAAGACTGTTTAAATCAAAGTTTAAGTGTTGAAAAACTCAATTCAAAAGATTGGTTTGTGTATCCGAACCCTTTTAAAGATCACGTAAATTTAAACTGTTTGATAGATGGTCAAAACAAACCCACAACATTTATCATCGTGAATCAAATTGGT
>Ga0209815_1000257_pt1 | contig 41294 bp, 68 predicted proteins | sample CoawatmetaG00DNA_FD_187507 | JGI IMG/M metagenome (GOLD analysis project Ga0209815, IMG submission 187507) | Marine microbial communities from the West Antarctic Peninsula - Coastal water metaG002-DNA (SPAdes) (version 2) | ecosystem: Environmental > Aquatic > Marine > Coastal ...
ATAAAAATTGATTATATTTATACTATAAATAACAGCAAATAACTAACTAAAAAAAATTAAAAAATGCCAAAATTAAATTTACAAGCAAGATCAGCTCAATCACATTCAGTAACTGAATACCACATTCACACAATTACTGAAGACTTCTTTAAGCTAACCAAAAAGGAGTTAACAGACCTAGTACAAGCTGGAGAAGTACTGATGTTCAAATCTCATTTAGATGAACAAGGCACTTTACTTAAAGCTTCAGACGTTGATGTGTACCAAGAAGTAGTAATCTATACGGAAGTACAAAGACAAAACAATCCTCAAAATTTAGAATACACTCCTCAAGAAGCTTTATCATATATGACCAACATACAGATTATGGAAGAAGAATCAACTAACTTATCAATAAATAATATATAAAAAAACTAAAATGGGAGAACATCAAAAAACACAATTACTGTTTAACTTCAAAAAATTTGGATCAGTTTTAATCATGGGAGTAGATAAAGAAACTAATGAGGAAGTAAACACTAAAGTATTTGGAGAAGGAGATAATGAAGATATGATACTGCAATTCATTACTGACTTGGAGAATGAAGATTTAGATATATTTGTTTAATTAAAAAAAGATTATGGAAGAAAATTGTTAATAACTTTTTCAAAATAATCACCCCTGATTTTCCGGTTCAATAAAAAATGATTATATTTAACTATAAATAAACAACTAATAACTAACTAAAAAATAAAAAGTATGTCAAAAGAAAAAATTCAATTCGAACTCACGTTTAACAAAGATATCTTCGCAGTAGTATATCTTGACCATGATGGTTACGTAGACCCAACTGCAACTCAAGGTTCAACAGCTACAAATGCAGATGGTTCTCCATTACTAGGAGAATTAATGGTAGCTAAAGGTTCAAAAACAACAATATCAGAACAAAGCTTTATTGCACTGTTAAGTTGTGATGGTCTTTCAACCTCAGCTAGAGATGAATATACAGATTTACCGCTAAACTATTCTTATAGCTTAAAGGATATTTGTAATGCTAGAAAAATTACAACTTGGACTCAAGTTGAAGAAAATTGGAAAGATGCTAGATTCTACGACAAAGATTCAATCATCGGTTATAAAGGTAGTATCAACTGTGCTACACAAATTGATACGTACAAAACAAAAATGCATAATCTAAGACCTAATGGTCCAAGTGGTCCAAATCATCATGATGCATCTTATAACGAAGATAAATGGATGGAACAAAAAGATACACATACCTTCGATACAGAGCGTGGTAGATGGTTTAAGAATCCAGAAAATAAAGATATTGAGGTTCCTTCTTCAATAGACTTAGATATCCAAATGGCTAACGAATATAGCTAATGGTATTTGAATCAAATTTTATAAAAAAAGTAATTGAAGATGGTTTAATAGAACATAAACCTAAAATTATTGAAAATCAATGGTCAATACAAGGAAGTACTGGAAATGACTATACTGTAAAACTAAATGATTCAGGTTCATATGAATGTAATTGTATAGGATTTAGAAGGGTAAAAGACGGTAAATGTAAACACATTAAACAGGTTATAAATAAAAAATAAAAAGAATGACAAAAAAAGATTTAATAGTAGATTTTGTATCCAGACAAGGCAAATATGGAGCTAGATTTACAGAAATTCAGAAGTTCATTTATGAACACAACAACCCAGGCATGACGTATGGTAGAAATAATAGAGGATATTATTGTTCTGCATTTTCAAGTTGGGGTTATGATGGAACAGATAGACGGTATCTATTAAAAGGAGATACATGTTTAGTTAAATTAGGTGAATTATATTTTGCAAAGAAAAATGGCAAGATATTACATACACAAAAAAGACAAGAAGTAGTATGGGAAAATTAAATAAATAAATAATATGACAAAATTGATTTGGAGATTATATTCTCAAAAAAAGATTACCCTCGAGGTAGCAGTAGAGCTATTATCAAAACATGATAGAAGCAAAGAAAAAGTAAGAAGATATTAAAAGAAAATAAATTATGAAAAAATATTACGGAACAGTAGCATTTATGGGATTTACAATAGCATTTGTATTATTATTTGCCTATTTGACCCCAGAACCTAAACAACCAACACAAGGCATTCCCCACAATTATTATACCCCAGATGTTTGGGAAGATACACTAGAATTTAATTCAGAAGACTTTATAGACATAGATTCTATAGAAGAACATGATTGTCAATTAATGGATAAGGAAGCGATAGATTGGACAGGAACAACCCAAGGAGAAGATACTCTTGGTGTTAGAGCAACCATGTATCATCCAGTAGAAGGACAATGTGACTCATCTCCATTGATAACAGCCGACGGCAGCATCATAGACCCATATAAAGTATCTAGTTGGAACTGGATTGCAGTTTCTAGAGACTTATTAGTATCAGGAGGAGGTTGCCTTAATTATGGAGATTCAGTATACGTAATAGCAGGACACAAAACAGGTTGGTATATTATACATGATACCATGCATAAAAGAAAAACAAACCAAATAGATTTTTTAGAGTCTATTGGTACTCAGGTATATAGATACACAGAAGCTTCTATGATAATCAATTCATAATTGTTAATAACTTTTTGAAAATAATCACCCCTGATTTTCCGGTTCAATAAAAAATGATTATATTTAACTATAAATAAAAACAACTAATACTATGACAAAATTACGAATATATATAGATATGGATGGAGTTCTTTGCAACTTTGAAAAGGCAAAAGAAAACCACCCAGATTTTGGAAAGAAAGGTTTTAGACCAGATTTAGAATTAGATTTTTCTAAGTTTGAACCTATGACTGGAGCCATTGAAGCTGTACAAAAACTAACTGATATGGGTCATGATTTATTCATCGCAACAACTCCACCCTGGAACCATCCAGATGCTTGGGGTCAAAAAAGAAATTGGGTTGAAAAACACTTACCAACACTTAAAAAGAAAATGGTATTGACCCATAGAAAAGATTTACTCAAGGGTGATATACTCATTGATGATACTAGATTTAGAGGCCAACCTGATTTTGAAGGTGAATGGATGTGGTTTGGTAAAGACGGAATGGATTGGCCTTATGTAGTAGAAACAATAAGAAATATGACCGATATGCTAAAAATAATAAAATAAAATATGGATACAGAAGACTTACTAAAACGATTTGGATTGATGGTTACAGAACTATCATCTACAACGTCTAATAACAATAAAAAAGATATACTACATAAGTGGGGTAGTGCATACCCCGAATTACTTACTTTGATGGAATATATCTATTCAGATTACAAAAAATATTATGTGACTAGTTCTAACTGTAAGAAAAAGAATGAATTATGTCATAAACATTATCTTGGAAGCCTATTTTGCATGCTAGATAATCTTGATAATAGGGTTTGGACCGGCCATGAGGCAATATCTTATGTAAATGGATTTGTACAAAATTATCCAGAATATGAAGATTTAATATGGAAGATACTAGATAGAGATATGAAATGCAGAGTATCTACTTCTTTAATCAATAAGGTATTTCCTAATACTATTCCAGTATTTAAGGTAGCTCTTGCAGACACCTATAAACCAGGTATGGCAGATTTTGAAGAAGATATGTGGCTATGTAGTAGAAAACTTGATGGCGTCAGATGTCTTGCTATGATAGATGAAGATGGAGACATCAAATTTTATTCTAGGGGTGGTAACGAATTTCTAACACTTGACAATGTTAAAAAAGACCTTCAAAAATTACAACTTAGTGGAGTAGTACTTGACGGAGAATTATGTATTGTCGATGAAGATGGTAATGAAGACTTCCAATCAGTTATGAAGGAAATAAATAGAAAAAACCATACAATAGAAAATCCGTTACTACAAGTATTTGATTTTCTTACACTTGATGAATTTAACAATCAAGAAGGAGTAACAGAATTAGGAATGAGATTAACATTTTTAAGAGGAGCACTTGATAGAACCTCATATGAAGGCGAAGATATCAAACACTTAAAGGTATTAGAACAACTACTTATCACAAATTCAGATTCATTTCAAGTATTATTTGATCAGGCCTCAGCAAATGGTTGGGAAGGCCTAATGTTAAGAAAAAATGTATCTTATGTTGGTAAAAGAAGTAAAGATTTGTTAAAGGTTAAAAAATTCTATGATGAAGAATATATAGTTAAAGGTATAGAATTCGGTGATATGCGGTACATTAAAGAAGGAGTAGAAGTAGAAGAAGAGATGGTGAGTAATATAACAATAGAACATAAAGGAAATACTGTTGGTGTTGGTTCTGGCTTCTCAATGGATGAAAGAAAAAAATACTTCAAAAATCCTGAATTATTAATGGGAAAAACAGTGACAATACAATATTTTGAAGAAAGTAAGAATAAAGATGGAGAATATAGTTTAAGGTTTCCAGTATTAAAGCATGTTTACGAAAATGAAAGAAATTGCTAATAAAATGATATTTATATATGATAACCACTTAAATGATTGGGTGTAGCAGAATCGGGTAGAAATAATTAACGTTATTCTTTAGAGTAGTAGAGTATATTAAACTCGACCCTCCCCATGGTAAATGCCATCACTCTGGTAGTAACATCGCCAAAAGTGACAGAAAAGGATAAGATTATATCTTTCCCAGGTCTAAAAGCAAGCTAGACTTGACCAAAGGCTTTTTAAGTTTTTACCTTACAAATCAGTTTGTGAAAAACTGTGGGTTCGAATCCCACCGCCCAATCATGGTTATCATATTATTAAACAAAACGGTTATATGGACATAAGAGATTTTGCAACAACAAGCAGAAAAATGGAATGGTTAAATAGTTTAAGAGTATTCTTAGAACAAGGGCCAAGCCAACATTCCCACAAACAACGAAAAGGTTTTATAGGTAGCTGTGTATACAGATTCAGCCATTCAGGTTTTCCATTAAAACTAATGTCAGAAGAGGCATTGAAAAGAAGACAAGATAGAGATCATAAAGGATTGAGACCCATGTGGACAAGTGATCATGTTTATTCTTGCAATAGGATATCAGAATATCTAATAAAAGTATTTGATGAAGGATCTAAAGATTGGGATGATATCTGTAAAGAATTACCATTTTTACTCACAACTATCGAGGTATCTCCAAAAGAGAATAATCGTTTAGGTGTATCACAAAGAGGTGGAAAAAAATATAATATACAAGACTTATTTGATATGCAGCATTACAAAGATTGTGGAATAAGGTTGGTAGAAAAACCAGATAAATTAAAAAAGGACGGCACACCTAGAAGAGGTGCAACATATTTTGATGAAGAACTTAGAACCCCAGCAATAAAAAATATAATATCATGGTAATATGAAAAAGGTACACCTTACATATAATTACTTGCCGCAAAAAGACTCAGAAAGATTTTGGACTATAAAGGATATCCATGATGGAAGAGGCTTTGGAGTATATGCAAATAATGATATATCTATTGGGTCATCTATAGGAGACTCTCACTATATTATAGATAATATGGCAATTGCAATAACTGAATTAGGTAAATTCCATAATCATTCAGAAAATTCAAACTGTGAAGCAATAGATATAATGTATAGTATGGAACTTATAGCAAAAACTAATATACTAGCTGGAGATGAATTAACTGTAAACTATTCAGATTACAAACGTATATTAAATATAGAAAAACCAAATAAAAATTGGAAAAAAAGTGTTAAAAAGTTTTAATATGTCAAAAAAATTTATTATATTAAACTATTAAAGTAATTAAACGGAGAATAAAATGAACACAAACCCAAGAAATCCAATCACACAAGCATTGGACGCTCAATTTAGAGCAGATTTACTTCAAGCTATTGCACAATTAGAAATCTACCTAAACAATTCAGTTGGAGGTTCTGGTACTGCTAATATAATTGAAGAATGTAAGAAGTTAGTTGAACAAATTGTATCAAAACAAGAGTGTATAAAATACACCCATCAACTATATATGAAAAGCAATGAAGAAGAAGAAGTATTAGATTCATCTGACCTAGAAGCAACTGTACATGGTCTAGTAGAAAAAATGGATAAATTTTTAACAGCATTAGGACAAGGAGAAGAATAAATGTATTATCAAGTAAGAGTAAAAATCGCAATCGACACAGGTAAGGGCGTAAAACAAGCAAAAGAACAATATTTAGTAGAAGCAGCATCAGTAACAGATGCAGAAGCAGTGACAACATTAGAAATGACAGAAGGTGGAGTTGATTTCGAAGTAGTTGAAGTCAAAAAATCAGATATTTGTAAGGTATTGTAATGAATGACATTTGGAATAACATCAATTGGTATAATATGCACTTATGTGAATATTATAATGTTACGCCACAAGAAGCCTTAGCACTAGGAACAAGGACTTCAGGAAGAAAACCATCTCTGCCTGGTTCAAAAACATGTAAACCAGTATCAGGTATGACATACGAAGATATATGGGATCTATCACCACGAAAATCAGAAGAAGAAATTTTCAAATTTTATAAAGACCAAGGCTCATGGAGCGCATTCAGACAATGTGTCCGCCATGCAGATCAGCTTGATGAACACCTATTAGTTTTTGGTGATATATTTAATAGTGGTATGCATGTTGTAGAGTACGGTTGTGGAGTTGCACCCTTTTTATTTACATTAGCCAATTCTATAGTAAATCCAACAGAAACAGATATAAGAATATCTTTATCAGATGTAGATTGCGAGCATTTAGATTTTGGTCATTGGCGAATGGGTAAAATACTCAATGATAGACGATATAAGAATTTTAATTTATATAAGGAAACAATTAAGCCAAATGAGTTACCAAAATATAAAGAAAAAATAGATATAGCTATAGTGACCGAAGTATTTGAACATGTTCCTGATCCTATAAAGGTAGCAGATAATTTATTAAGCCAAATGAGTGAAGGTGGTATGATTTTGGAAAATTTTATCAAGCATGAACCAGATGATGGTGGTGGACCTGATTTAGAATCTGCAGCTAGACAAAGAAAACAGTATTACGAATACCTACATTCTAATTTCAAATTGATAGGAGGACGTAAAGAACAAGAACTTCCAAATGGAAATCGAATATGGAAAAGACTAATATGATAACTTATCTATTTATAGGTATTGTATTTGGTTTTTTTGTAGAGTTAGTTAGAGATGCAATACTAAAACAATATCCAACACTATATCCATGGGAACAGTCGAAAGATCCATATAACATTATAATAAGACTTGTACTTATTTTATTATGGCCTATAGGCTTAATCATATTTTGGTATGGATTTTATAGAAGTTATTTTAAGAAATAGGTAAAGAGATAAGAAAAATGGGCAAGGGACTAATTACAGAATACAATTATACAGAAGAACCAGATAAATCATATCAAATACTTAAAGAATTTGATGATGGTTCAGTTGTTGTAGTACTAAATGGTTTGACACAGACGATGGAAATTAAAGGTCTTGAAAATGCAATGGATTATGTAGCAACATTAAATGAACATGCAGTAGGCCACAAATATAAGGTTAGAGGAATATGAATAGATATACAAAACACGGATTAACACAGTTACCATTAGAAGAGAAGAGAGGATGGTCTAGACTTAAGTGGAAGTTTAAGGGTATAGAGAAGTCGGCATTAGTTAAATATCCAAATAGCTATATGGCTATCCTATGGGAAAATGGAGTAGAGAAGGTAACAGAAGAGAAGGTTTGGACTAATCCGGATGTTTGATAAATTAAATAAATGGTCAATGGATATGTTTTTGAAATCAATTCATCACGTTAAATTAGAAACTCCTAAATTTCTATTCACGTGTACCAAGTGCACAGGCGAATGGTCAATGAAAGATAAAAAAGGTATAGAACCTATATTTGATAGACCATACATAACGTGTCCTCATTGTAGTAAAAAAGCAAAACCAGAAAATATGGAGAGATAGATCAGTTGGATTTTGATAAATTAAAAGTACATTGGCATGAACAAGTATTTGCAATAATAACACATGAATTAAAAATGACGTACGAAGAAACAGAATATACAGTTAGGACAACTGAATCAGGAAATACTTTTGAAATTGTATTTTGGAATGGTACTGATTGGTTAGAGGCTGATAAAGATAATAAAATCGAATTGGGTATAGTTAAAATATTAGAAAGCGGGGACTACTCAGTTGGTATGGGCTCGGCTTTCGGAAAATAAAGGGATAAATAAATGGCACGAAAAATAGTTAAAAAATGGAATCCAAAATATAGTAAGACTTCAGTAAGAATAGCACTTCAGAATGCATTAGCGAAGCGTTGTTATGGTGAATTATCAAAGGAAGATAAATCGTTTATAAAGGAAATACTTAGTGAATGTGATGGTGTAGTACTTAAAATAGAAGAATTGGAAGATAGTAAGTTATGAAAGTAAATTTTGACACAACCAAGGGCAACATGATTGCCGAATTATACGTAGATGATGCTCCGAAAACAGTAGCGAATTTTGTAAAATTGATAAATGAAGGATTTTATGACAGCTTGGACTTCCATAGGGTGATACCAAACTTCATGGTACAGGGTGGTTGTCCGCTAGGTACAGGAATGGGAGATGCAGGATATAAGATCGAATGTGAAACAAATGGAGGTAACCAAACTCATGATAGAGGAGTACTTTCAATGGCACATGCAGGACCTAACACAGGCAGTTCACAATTCTTTATTTGCCATAATAGACAAGGTACACAACATTTAGATAGACAACACACATGCTTTGGAAAGATAGTAGAAGGTATAGACGTGTTAGATACAATAGTACAGGCAGATAGATTTAGCCTTTCAATAATATAATAAACAATAGATATGACCAACAGCCAATTTGACACAATAGTTGAACTATTGAATAAGATTTTAATACAGTTAAGAAAGAAAAAATGATATGACAGAAATGGAATTAAGAAGTATGATGAGAGGTTACATACAAGACGCGACTCAATCAGAGGTACCCAACATAACTCTACTAAATAGAATGATGGAGGATATCGAAAAGTACAAAGCTACAGATCCCAAGCAAGCATCTCATGATGTAGCTTGTTGTGATGAAGATAATCCGTGTGAATGTGGAATGGAGGGTAAGTCGATGTTTTCGAAAATAAATAAACCCTCAAAATGTAAATGTGGTAAGACAAAAGATAGTGGTGGTAGTTGTGATGGTAGTCATATGAAAACTTGTGAAAAGACCTCAACAACCGCAATAGTAAAAGAAAATATAAATAAATTATTTACAACAGGAACAGGGTTGGCAATAACTATTATGACAGCAATTTTTTGTTACCTATGTATAGAACCGTTAATGAATGATACATACAATTTCTTACGGGTAACGGGAATGGTAATCATTGGTGGCGGAGGTTCAGGACTCATATTGATGATTATACTTAAAAAATTGATGAAGATGAACTAAAATGGAATACGAAGACGAATACGCAAAATTTGAAGACTTAACAATAGAGTCAAGTGATGAAGTATGGTGGCATACTACAATAGAGTGTAAGTGTGAATGGGATGGTAAGAAGTTCACAATAAGAGATTCAGAAAATCCTAAGGGTAGAGAATTTATTTGGATGGACGGAGAAGACCAATTTTCACAAGAAGAAATGGACGAGATAGAAGAATATATGTATAGTGGCGAAATAGAAATAGCTGCAGACTAATGAAAAAAGTGTGGACAATTTGGAAATATGCAGTAGGAAGCTTTAGTGATGAGAGAACACATGACCATGATAATAGGGTAGCAGTAATAAGGACAGCTATTGTAGTAGTAAATGTTCTTACTTGCCTAATGATAATAGCAAATATAATACATAATTGGTAATTATGACATACGAAGTAGAAATTAAAATACCAAAACATAAATGGGAAGTAATGTACCATACCTTTGAAAATATAGAAAACTTATGGAAAGAAATATATTGGATAATGGGGCATGATGACTCGCTAGAAGAAAAGATACCTTTAGATTTAATAGAAGAAATTAAAGTGAATAAGGTAAATGGCGGCGCGCGCGAAAAAAACCCACGCGGTAGAGAAAATGCGGTGGTCGACCTATAGGCCCTCGTGGGCCGCAAAAGGACAATTATGAGAAAAGCAATAAAAATATTAGAAATACCGTTATATTTGTTGATAATCGGTACAATCACTTTAGATGAAGGATACGTTGGATATTCAATATGCTTATTTGCACTTTCAGTAATAAGATTATGGATTAACCATATAACATATAAAGAATAGAGAAAGACGATGACAACAGAAATTTGGATAGCAATAGGTATAATATTTGTAGTAGTATGGATATGGTTAGGATGGGAAGCATGGAATACACCAAAAGCACCAGATGAGTTTGATAGGCATTTAGACCAGTTTGACAGAAAAGAAGACGCAGAATACAGTGAAGATAATTGGAATAGGAAGGTACGTGAATTGGGACCAAATAAGAACAGTTTAATAGATGAACCAACAGATATAAATGGTATACCATATACAGAAGAATAGCAGCTATGAAAGAAGATAATACAATCCGAACAGGTATACATAGTAGTAAAGGTACTACGATAGGTACGTATAAAGAGAAGTACAGTAAAGCCAGTAGTACACCGTTAAGTAAATACCGTCCAACTAATACAACCGATATATGGATAACTATCACCTGTATGACCCTCACAGGTCTAATCGTGGGTATAGCAATCGGTATCCTACTGTAATACCAAACACCTCTTTGCCAGCGATGTACAGACAGGCATATTAAGTCACCATAATAGTGTTCCTGCACCCCCTGTAACATAATACACCCAGAAAGATATAAAAAAGACCCGTATCAATAGAGTCGGATGCCAATGTGTGTGAGGTGGTGAGGAGGTATTTTTCTGCACCCCGGCTGACACCGGCTTTTCGGTACTAATATAACTATAAGTGTTAAAGTTGACTTAACGGCCACCACGGCTGTGATCCAACGGACCATCCTGTGCTTCTTTTTTATCACACATAGGTGCACTCAGATACTGTCGTCCTAGGTGCTGGTAGTGTCTATCTATCCCTCTAACCTACGTATCCCCACTACACCCTAACCTATGGCTGCTATCTAATTTATCTGTAATACTAAGCTTATCCTGATTCAGCGCTACCATTCCCATGTGTGATCTAATGGCAAATAATCCTTTCGATTGATAGCTCTACAGGCCCGGATAGATACGTGAGAAATATGACTATCTTCAGGATGTGTGATCAGCCACACTTTGACACATTGTCATATAGATGTGACATATTGTCATCAATAATAGTTTCATATGTCAATTAAATTGATTATATTTATACTATAAATAACAACTAATTAAACTATACACACATGAAGAAGACTATCGGTACGTACACAATCAAAATGAATTCAAACAGCAACCTAATCACTGTCACTAACAATGGTGAAATGATATACGGCAACGTTGTTTCAGCAGCCGATTCCGGTTCTTCATATGACTCAGTTTGTGCTAAAGTACAATCTAAAGTAGATGCACAGATTACTTATAATGAGCGATACAGATGCTCATAAATTGTTAACAACTTTTTGAAAATAATCACTCAGAATTTTTTTATGTGGCATAAATTGATTATATTTAACTATAAATAAATAACAAATGAACAATAATACAATGGTACAAGATCTATACACAGTATACCTAACATGCGCAGCCTTCCCTGGAAAGGTACGTAAATCAGTAGTAGGAGCATCCAATTTATCATCAGCTAAGGCGATGGCATTAAGCATGTATCCTGGATATTCACTACTAGACTGTTAATAACTTACGACGGTTTGTTAATAACTAATGTGGCAAACTGTTTCCGGATCAACAAAAAATGATTATATTTATACTATAATCAAAGCAACTAATAATAATTAAAAAATAAATAATGAGCAAAAAATTCACCACTGACAAAAAGATCTATTTGAAACCTATATCGCCTACTAAGCTAGTAGATGGTGCAGGAAACGAATACAAATGCCCGAAAGACACAACGTCTAGAGAGCGAGTAGCACGTGCCTTTAATGAAGGTACTCGTGCAGTAAAAATTATGGATAAGGAAGGTACTCTAAGTATGGGTACAGTTGAGATATCGTATTTTGAAACCGGACCCAATGCCTATAAAGGTGATGATTGGGTAGCACTTAACGGTCTTAAAATAAATAAAGCACCTAAAGGTGTAACGCTCCCTGCTGAACAAGTGGAGCTAATGCAGTTTATAGAGACATCAGCTGATCTTAAGCCAAAACAATTATTTCTTAATGATACTAAATGGAGATTCCTAATTAGATCAGCTATGAGAGGTAAGAATATCATGATGACTGGTCCAGCTGGTTGCGGTAAGACTATGGCTGCTAAGTCACTTACTAATACATTAGAGCGACCTAATTTCTATTTTAATTTGGGTGCAACCCAAGACCCTAGAGCTACCCTTATAGGTAATACACACTTTAATAAGGAAGATGGAACTTTCTTCTCGGAGGCTTTATTTGTCAAAGCTATACAAACTCCCAATGCAATTATACTATTAGATGAAATATCTAGAGCTCACCCTGAAGCACATAACATATTGATGACAGTGTTGGATGAGGGTCAAAGGTATTTACGTTTAGATGAAGCAGACGGTTCGCCAACGATCAAAGTAGCGGAAGGAGTAACCTTTGTAGCGACTGCTAATATAGGTAATGAATATACAGCAACAAGAGTTATGGATAGAGCACTATTAGACAGGTTTATTATAGTGGAAATGGACGTATTAGGTATGGAAGAGGAAAGCGAGTTATTAGCAATGCTATTTCCACTAGTTAATCAGAAGCAAATAGACTCCGTAGCGGCTATCGTCGCTGATACACGTAAAGAACTAAACAGTGAGATGCCTAGATTAAGTACACATGTTAGTACTCGTAGTAGTGTAGAGATGGTAAGTCTAATATATGATGGCTTTAGTCTTGCTGAGGCTAGTGAGGTCTGTATATACCCACTATTCGATAATGCTGGTGGTATAGACAGTGAAAGAACCTTTATTAAGCAAATAGTACAAAAATATATCCCACAAGAAAATACAGACGAGGACTTATTTAATACAGAAGACGTAGAAGATGCAGATGACCAATAGGACACACAGTGGTGGTATAGGAGGTAGGGATGTAATGTCCCCCTCTATTGCCCAACAATCAAATAATTGTTTGTTCACCCTAAAAAAACTTTTATCGGGCAATGCGCTCAGTGCACGTCCATATAGGTGGCTAAAAAAAAGAATCCGGGATATTATACACGTCGGATTAAATACATTAAGTAGAGTGTATAAAGTGTTAACTCCACGTAGTGGACTAAATCAATTGAATAATGAATAGACAAGAATTAAAGACCATGTTTCTAAATATGGCACCAAACACAGTAGTAAGAAAAGAAATAATAGTACAACAAGATTGTGGTCACGTAGAGATAGTAAGCGATGGACCAGATGGATACTCTAGTTTTAAGACCAATCAAGGAGAGAATGCATTACAATATGCCCTTGATAGAATTGAGGAAAGTGTTGGAGAGTACAAAGATTTAACAGACCATAAACTAATAATAAAATAGATATGGAAAACTACGAAAATAAAGCAATATGTGGTATAACAGCAGAAGTGACTGTAGCTCAGATACAGGCATTATCAAACGGTATACTAGGATTGAAAGAGGCTGTACTACAGAAACTAATTATAGGAATGGACCCTAAAGAGGTACAGAAGATAGTTGATAAAGCCAAAGAATGGATTACAAAAAACAATTAAATATGAAAATGAACGGAACACAGAAAGTGGAATACGGCGAAATAACAAGAAGAATACTAGATTGGGTTGAGATAGAGAATGGAGTACATCCTCACGTAAGTAGAGGAAAGGTTAACTATCCTAAACATGGAGATATCGAACTGGAATACAGAGATATTAGTGGAGCTAACAGTATGTCACACCACCTACCTAACTGGAGGAATTGTAGTACAGAACGTAAGTGCGGTAGATACCTAGAAAAGATTGAATATAATCCAAATTGGGAATCACCACATTACAGTGGAGATATGCATAAAGGCCTAGTAGGTAGATATATGGTCAAGTACCGCAAGGTACACCCTCATTTAGAGGGTCTTAAGAAGCTGTGTGAGACTATATTAAAAACCTTTAGAAACATTCAGGGCGATGGTACACAAACCATTCTATGGAACACTATTAACGATGATAGAGCTAGGGTAGTAAATCATATCGAAGCATGTAGAAGAAATTACAACTACCCTATTACTAAAGCTATACTAGTAGAATATAATAACCTATATAACGAATACAAAAAAGACTACCAATGGACTACAGCAAACTAACCACCTACCTATCCGATCTAACAGCTATACAGATTTTTGGCATGCTATTCGTCTGTATTATATGTATTACAGCTGTATGGACTATGCTCACCTATATTACTAGTAGCTTGATCGATCCCGCCAAGAATTCAAATAAAAAATTACTAGACAACATGAATCGTCTAGACGCTAAATCAAATATTAACCCAAAATTAACCAAAAAGTAAAATTATGTCAATGTTAAACAACAAGCCTCTCCAAGGCTATAAATTCGGAGACTTCGTAAAATTCAAGTACAATACTATTGTATACAACCAAGAAAAAGGCCTACCTATGTTTCGTGATGTAGAGCAATATGGTTATTTACGAACAACAAATATATGGAACAACAAGGTAACTGTACAACCTATAAGCTCAGATCATCACGCTGCTGGTATGAGGGTAGAGTCAACAAAGATTGTATCAAAGTCTAAGTTTAGTGGAAACATTGAAGACTATCCAAAATCTGCTCCTGAAGGATTTCAAGTAGATCCACCAATATTCTCTGATGACCCTGATATACCTCGTTATCCTGGTGGAAATATGCCTATCAGACCAACCGACCTTACTGCAACTGATAGACTAATACCTTATAATGCATCATTCGATAAAAAGACTAAAAAGGCTGAAAAGATTGCTGCTAGTCTAGATGCTGAAATAGAAAAACAAAAAGCTTTAATTAGCGGTAAAGTAAGTGGATAGAATGGAAGATTATGAAAAAGAACTAATAGAACGCGAGAAAGGCGAAAGACTTCTCGCTCTTGCCAACAACAATAGTTATCTATTGGTGACTGGTAAGAAAACCCTTGATGAGATACTTGAGAGACGAGGTGATCAAAGTTTTGTTACGATGCCTGATGAGGCTCCTGATACTGAGGATTTGCAACTAATGATTGACTATTTCATTGAAACTGAGGAATATGAGAAATGCGCTAAGTTAAGAGATATCCAATTAAGCTCGGGAGAGCCCCTAGATGAGAATTTCGAAACCACCGCGTCGAGGCCACCTCATGAGTAGTACGCGCGCCGCCGGCCCGGTCGTCTAATGGTTAGGACGCATGGTTTTCATCCATGTAATCGGAGTTCGATTCTCCGTCGGGCTACTAATATATAATTGTTAATAACTTCAATTAAATTGTTAATAACTATATCACCCTGATTTTCAGGATTGTAATAAAATGATTATATTTATACTATAAATAAAACGTTACAACTATGAGTAAACTACTAGAATCAATCATCAAAGAGCAACAAAGACTAAAGGACTCCGGATGGACGCCTAAGTTCAGAGGTGACACAGGTATAAACATCTGTAAAGTTATGATAGATAACAATATTGAGCTAAGAGATCACCATGATGAAGGCTTAATTGAGACATTCAAAGAAAATAATAAACTTAAAAAATAAAAAATGACTAAAGAAAGATGGGATTGGTATCAAAAAGAGATACAGAGATTAAGAGAATTGGATAAGTTAATAACTGATAGAGCAAGAGCAACCTACTCAATTAAACAATAATATATGTATGCCACATTGTCATATAAACTAGACACATTGTCATATGAAATATTTTTATATGTCATGTATTTTTATTATATTTATACTATAACCAATAACAATTAAAACAATAAACTATGTCAAAAAATTATTCTAACTCCTCATTCTGGTACGACTTCGATAACGACACAGACGTCGATGTAATAACTGGAGAAGAAATTAAACCTGGTAAAGATTACGTAAAGATGGCAGCTACTCTTAGAGCCATATCAAACTTTGTACGTATCGTAACTGGAGAAAACATACCTGTAAGATATAACAATAAAGATGAAAGTTTTACTGATGGTAAAACAGTTGTTATTTCTGGTAATATCAAAGATAAAGACTTCGATCCTACTGTTGGTTTAGCCCTTCATGAAGGTTCTCACTGTCTTCTTACTGATTTTGATATTCTTAAAGATCATAATTTTAATAGCTTTATTGATGATAATTTTGATTTAGATACAATAGCTGAAAAATATAAATTTTATGAACAAGATTGGTCTGATGAGCACCAAAAATATATAAGTACTGGTAAAACAAACACTAGAGAAGTTTATACTCATATTGGTTCTACTCTTAGACAAATACTAAATTATGTTGAAGATAGACGTATTGATAATTATATCTACAAAAATGCTCCTGGTTATCAAGGTTACTATGAAGCACTGTATGACAAATACTTTCATTCTAATATTATTGATAAAGCTCTCCAATCTAACGAAAAAACAAGTCTTGATTTAGACTCTTACATGTTTCGACTAATCAACCTTACAAATTCTAATAGAAACTTTAGAGCTCTTCCTGATTTAATGTCAATATGGAAAGCTTTAGACCTTAAAAATATTGATAGATTAAAAACTACATTTGATTCTTTAGACGTAGCTACTGAAGTTTACAAAATTATTGAGTCAAACATTCCTGAACCTAAAAAACAAGAAGATGATGGAGGTGATAGCGATAGTAATGATACAGATAAAGATTGCAATGGAGAAAGTGCTGGATGTTCTAGTCCAACTGGAACTAAGCAAGGTGAAAGTGATGAATCTTCAACTGTATCAGACGAACAAGTTGAACAAATGATTAACGATTTAGAAAACAATTTTAAAGGAGATTGTAATGGTGATGATACTGACGATGGTTCTAAAGCTCAAGGTTCTACTCCTCAAAGCGGTACAGCTACTAAGACTATTGAACTTTCTGATTCTCAAAAAAGAAGCCTTAATAAAGCTATTGAAAAGCAAAAGGAATTACTTAATGGTAGTATCAAAAAAACTAATGTATCTAAAAAAGATAAAAATAATATAACTGCAATTCAAGATAGTGGTTCAGAAACTAAAAATGTTGGAAAAGGAATTGCAAAAAATTGGCATTCCCCTACAGGAGAAGGTACAAATTGTCTAATAGTAAGAAATCTAACTCAAAAACTAATCGATGCAGATATCTACAATACATTGAACAGTTACCCATGGAAAATCAGCGGTAATCAAGAATATGTAAATGATGGATTAAGATTAGGATCTCAATTAGGTAGAAAATTACAAATTAGAAATGACGAAAAAAGTCTAACATACACCAGGCTTAATAGTGGTAAAATAGATAAAAGATTAGTTTCAAGTCTAGGTTATGGTTATGAAAGTGTATTCAGCCAAGTATTTGAAGAAAGATTTAAGCCAGCAATTGTTCATATTAGTGTTGATGCTAGTGGTTCAATGAGTGGAGATAAATGGCGAAATGCTCAAAGAGCAACAATTGCAATTGCAAAAGCTGCGTCTATGGTACAAAACCTAAATGTAGTTATTTCATATAGAAGCACGGAGGAAATTGGAAACAAAAATACACCAGCTATATTTATAGCATATGATAGTAGAAAAGATAAAATAAATAAAATATCTAATCTATTCAAATATATTAGCTGTCCAGGTGTTACTCCTGAAGGTCTTTGTTTTGAAGCAATTCAAAATGAAATTGTTGATTCCTCAAATGGTGTTGATAGCTACTTTATAAACTTTTCAGATGGAGAACCTTACTTTGAAAACAGCGAAATTCAATACTATGGTGAGATAGCACATAAACATACTAAAAAACAGATAGATAATATGAGAGCTAGAGATATTAAAGTACTTAGTTATTTTATTGGTGGTGGTTACGGTTCCTCTAACGATGCATTTACAGCTATGTATGGAAAAGATGCAGAATTTATCAACACAAACCAAATAGTTCCATTAGCAAAATCATTAAACAAGATGTTCGCAACAATATAAAAAAATAAAATTATGGCAAAGAAAGCAAAATTTAAGTATAAAGAAGGACAATCAGTAAAATTCAGATTCTATGATGGTTCAGTTCATGACGGTATAATAAAGACTGCAGACTATAGGAATAATGATGTTAACTACCTACCAACCGAATATAGTCAGTGTATGTATACGTGTCACGTTCCTGATAATTCAGGAGTATATTCTAGAGGTTATATGGTATATACTATAACTGAAAATATGATAAAAAATAATATTAATGATAGTGTAAAAATTACCCCACTTGAAAATTATATTGAACCAGCTGATGATTTAGAAATTGACGATAGTACTGAACTACGACAAGCAATATCAAAACAGCGAGAGTTTGTTAATGGTAAAGTAAAAAATTAGATATTTATATATGTACAGTTTTAATAACAATAATGGAGAATATGATTTGTTGGACCTTTCCGAATTTTTTAATGGTGTTCAAAAAGAAGCAATGAATTCTGGCTATGAACTATTTATTTTACATGGAATAGATGGTATGAAGAATGAATTGGGTTCTAGAGACCCAATAAGTATAGGTGATAAACTTATCAAATATTTTATAAGATATGAAGAATATGAAAAATGTGCAGAAATACAGACCATTATAGATAACTATAAATTAAAAATGGAGAAGAAAAAATTATGAAAGTAAACATTTGGATAAAAAAAGAAGACGTTAAAACAGGTGTTATAACAGAATACCATACCAACCAACCACAAATATCATATAGTAGTTATGTACAAGTGGCTATTACATCTGATGAGTTTGTACAATTGGATGATGATAAGTATGATCCTATAGATAGTGAAGAAGTTGGTCAACCAGTAGGTGATATTGAGGATTGGAGTTCAGATGGATGGATAGTAAAGCAATACAATAGAAATAGAAACCACACAGACTGGGTTAAATCGAAAGGCGAAATACCATACATCTATGAAAGAAATTCTGATAGTGGGGATATATCCCGTAGAAAATCAGGAGACTATGATGGTAAACGAGAATATGTTAAAGTAGGTTTAGGTGAGAGAGTATATTCAAATGATAAAGATTTGAACAAATTAACAGAAGAAATGACTGAAAAAACTGTTGATGGGGAAGGTTTTATGACTTGGTTTCATAAGTTAACAAAAAATGAGCAAACAAAATTAGCAGCATCTTATAATGATTAAACAATAAATAATAAATAGTTATGGTAAATTCAAAAGAGGCATTTATGTCTAAGTTCAAAAGAACTAAAAAAAGATTAGAAAAAAGATTTCCTGGAGCAAAATTAAACTCAACCCCAAATGGTAAATTTTATATTGGCCAGAAAGGTTCAAATATAATTGGAGAAGAATATATTGATTTATCAATTGCTAATAGTGGTTGGGAGGCCTGGCGAAATTTAGATACTGTAGAACATTGGAATAGAATAAATACTAGAAATAAACAGAAGTTAAGAAAATCTCTTGATCACATTGTCGTTTCAGGCGATTTGACAACATACGACCCAACTGACTATATTGAAAAACCTGAGTCATTTACTATAAGTGACGGAATTGAATGGGATAATGAGTAAATTAAGTAAAATTTTTAACGATATGTTGGATGCATGGCAAAAAGTTAAAATAGCAAAAGAAGAATATACTGTTGGGTCTATATCTAATGGAGAATTATTTGATATAGAATTCTATGCTTATGAGGTTGAAGAAAAATTTATTAAACTTTTACAAAAATAAACTGAAAATAATTTTTTTTATTGAAAAATTTTGTTTATATTTTATATAACTTTATTTATAATAGTGAAAAGAAGAAAGATATAAAACCGGAGGTAGCTGAAAATCCATTAAAGAGTAAGCAAAAAATTAAAACATTTTAATATGTCACACAAAGAAAATTACAACAACAACAGACCAGAGAGAACGAAGTTTAACCCTTCAAAATTTGGCCCAACATGGGCTAGTATCTACTGGAAAGGAAAACCTGGATTAAGTCCAATGGGAGAGGCAAATCAACCGATAATAGGGGAGATAAGTATTTCTGGGAGACAATTTGACCTTACGTTTTCAGAATGTAATAAGTTAATTGAAACATTAATAGACGCAAAAGAAGGTGCTAAAATATCTAGAAGATTAGGTACAACGTCTAATGCTGCAGGATCCCCAATTGGGTTTATGGAAGTTCAATCAGAAATGTATAAAAAATAAGAGAAAAATTATGGAAACAATTTTAAGCGGATTATTAGGAATTATGATAGGTGGAGTAGGTGTAGGTATATACTACTATAAAAAAACATCTAATCTATATTCCCAGATAATAGACAAACACACAATTATTAAGTTAATTAAAGAACACATGGCTAAAACAGAAAAGCCTAGAAAAAAATATTTAGGTAAAAAATATAATTCTAGTCCTAAACCAAAAGCTAAAACGTTTGCGAAAAAAAAATCTGAGAAAGCTAGTTAATTCTAGCCTTCTCGTATATTTATATTATATAACAATTGGTACTGCGGGCCAGTAGGTTATAAGTTAAAACTAAGTTTAACAAATTAAAATTATCTAAGGAGATTATTATGACAACAACAACACTCGTAAACACGCCTTTCGGCACAAGATTATTCCCAACTGATTTATTATTTAAGAATTTTTTCGATCAAGCTTCGGCTTTTGAGACTAATGTAGACAAGAAGATTAACCATCCTGTCGATATTATCTATACGGAAGAAGCCTTAATATTTGAAATAGCAGCAGTTGGATTAAATAAGAAAGACATCGATCTTTCTACAGAGGATGGAACAACGTTAAAGGTTTCATACACTAAACCAACCATCGAATCTAATGATTCAGACCAAGACGCAGGAGAATATATCCATAAGGGTATTGCAAAACGGTCTTTTGATTTAGGATGGAAGATTAGTCCTAAGTTTGATTTAACAAAAATTACGGCATCCATGGAAAACGGCCTTCTAAGATTAGAAGTACCTGTTTCTCCAGATAGTACGCCAAAAACAATTACAATTAAATAGGTTACATAAACAAATAAAAACTGGCTCGCAGGCTAATAGTTATATGAAAATATTTTACAATGGAAATAATGCTTATCAAGTTGTTCGCACAATAAATGTTAGTACGTGTGATCCGAAAAGATATGGCATTAATAGAACAGACGAACAAGCTTACAATATGATCCTTCAGCTTTGGAGAGATGAACACCACTGTGATCATGTTCTACGGCGAGAAAACGATTTTATGTTGTGTAGAACTATTAAAGATGTTCAAATTATAAATAATAATGATTATAATGATATTTATTAATGACCGTTAGTACTTTTATTAGCTGCTCAAATGGACGAGGGTTCGACTCCCTCCATCTCCACTCAACGGACTATATTCATTTAGATATAATATGGTCCTCGGTGATAAACTATATTCAATTGAATATAATGGGGATGACTTGGATATTGACATTGAGATAAGGATTTAAGGAAGGTCACGCATAACAGGCGAACATGTTGAAATGGCAATGGCGGCTTAATAAAGTCCCCAGACCCAACGGCAAAAAGAAGCCACGTCGTTTAAGCTTCGGTGGATAGTGGAAAAAATAAAAACGAATGAGGGTATTAGGAACTCTTACCCTCTAGTTTTTGCGTCTGAGACGTCGCGGATAGCTAAAAGAGTTCAGCTGGGTGGGTTGGTGGATTTAACTAAAATGATTGAATAATATATATGATTAAAAATTGGAAAATAGATGATGTGTTAGACCCAGACTCAAACTTTTGGTCGACCGTCCACGATGAAATAACTATATATTTAGAAGCTATTGGTGATTCTGAACCAAGAGCATTTTATACGTTCTCAAAGAAAATACAGGATTATCTTAATTCATTTAAGAAACAACCTAGCTTTTCATTAGATATGTTTGGTATAGACATGCAAGAACCAAGACATACTCCAGATGAAATAAATCAAGCAGATGCACTTATATCTACAATAATTTGGGATTTAGTTAGTGAAGAAGATAAGCACAATCTCTTTGATGATTCAGTAGAATATTTTAATGAATTTATAGACTCCTGTCCAAATTCCCTATTAGATGATTTTGTCAGAAAACTAGCTAATGGTGAAAATCTAATTCCCGAATCAAGAAGGAAACCTAAAAATATAAAGGAAATTATTTTTAATACTAGTGTATCAGAACAGGGTTGTACAATAGCAATGTATAACAAAAATTTAATAGTATCATCCATTAATGAATCTATAGTATTAAAGGTTAAATTAGCATTTGAAACTGCTGGAAACATACTTAGAGAATATAGAAAGGATATAAAACCATCTGGAATATCTGTCCATAGTTATATTTTTGAAATAAAAAATAATCGCCCAAATTAGTATGAAATCTAGATTATTCCCATTCTTAATTACCTTGTCAGCTCTAACCGTATCTGGTTCTGCTGCATTTTACTCCGTCTTTGGATTAAGCAAACTATTTGCTGGTGCCAGTAATGAAGTAATTATAATGGCTGGATCATTAGAATTTGCAAAGTTAGTAGTTGCATCTTTATTATATCAATATTGGGACACTATAAATAAATGGCTTAGGGCATATCTTGCTATTGCTTGTTTTGTTCTAATGATAATAACATCAGGTGGTATATATGGATTTTTATCTGGAGCATATCAATCAACTGCAACTCAATCGGAATTACTTGATAAATCTCTATCAATACTCAATCAAAAACAAATTAGATTTGAAGAGCAAAAAGTAGACTTAACAATTGAGAAAACTCAAATAAATAAGTCAATTTCTGATCTAAGAATATCGCTTTCAAACCCAACATCAGTATCTTATTGGGATGAAAATTCTCAAACAGTAATTACAACAACATCTAGTTCTACAAGACGAGCACTGCAAGCAGAATTAAAAACTACAATTTTCGATAGAGATAATCTTAATATAAAATTAGAAGCAGTATTAGATTCAATTACAACAACTGATATGTCCTTATTAGAAAAGGAAATCTCAAATGAAGATGAGAGAGAGCTTGGCCCACTAAAGTATCTAGCTGAAACAACCGGTAAGGATATGGGACAAGTTGTTAACTGGTTCTTATTACTCATTATATTTGTATTTGACCCATTGGCAATAGCACTTGTAGTAGCAGCAAATATGGCATTTGCTCAGATAAAGAAGCCAGAAGATCCTGAAGAAAATTATTTTGAAAGGAGAAATGACCATCTAAATAGGGTAGTAATGTCTGCACCGGAGGGAAAGAAATTTAATGAACTTTACCCAATGAGTACTCTATCAGAACCAAATAAATCTCTCATTAAAAGAGTCAAGGAAAACCAGAAGAAATTGAAGAAAGAAATAAAAATAGAACCACAAGATATAGTAGTTGATGATTTGGAAAAATTAGAACAAACAATAGTTAAAAAATATGACGTATACGGTGAAAAATATACTATTGATGAATTATCTATTCTAGGCAAAAAACTACCTAGGTGGAAAACTGGTATACAATTTAATGACTATTTAGCTAGTGGTAATATAAAAAGTGCAATAAAAATACTAAAAAAGTATAAAATTATATAATTTTTATATTTAATATTATATGGAAGAACAAACATACTATACAGAATATCGAAACGGTGATAAATGGAATCAGCGAAAAGACGCACTATACAAATATATGGAATGCAAGCGGTGTGGCCAAATGTCAATGGTTACTGAAGATACTACTGCAGTAACATGTTCTGATTGTGTAAGTGAAATGGTAGATCCAGTTGAAACATCAGCACCAAAATCGGACAAACCTAGGGGTTGGACACTAATGGCTGAGTTCGTAGATAAAGACGGAAATGTATATCATAGAGGAAAAGAACAACCAGAATTAAAGGGTACTCTTTCAATAACTGTTGTTGATAAAAAAGCAAAACCCACCAAAAGAATGACAAAACGAGAAAAACAAGGCCTAATGACAACTGCAGCTCTTAACTTGCATAAATTAAAAAAACAACTCGTAAATATCAGATGGAAAAAAGATAAAAAAATAGTACTTAAAGAAATAAAACTACACACCAAAGTTGCAACTGGTAAATTTCCACGGGTGTTTGATATTGAAGCATATCTAAAGAAATATAAAAAGTAATTCAAAAAACATTTTTTTATATCACAAATTTTTATTATATTATATATAATGAAAAAAATACTAACAAACTTTTTAATCTATATTGGCGCCTTTGTAGTAGCAATGTTTGCTCTAACCGCTGCACTGTTTATATGGGTTATATTACTACCAATTAAAACCTTGGAGAAAATCGGAAATGGATTCAGAAAATTATGATACACTAATTTACCAAAGAGGTGGATCTACAAAAGAAGCAAAATCAATATCATTAAAAGTACCAAACAATATGAATTGTAAAGAATTTAAGATTATTTGTGTCAGAATGGCTCACGCATTAGGTTATCATGAGAATACAGTTAGAGACACCTTTGGTGACATACAGGACAATGATAAAAATATAAATAAGAAACAAATGAAACTTTTATTTGACTAATATGGAATATTTAGAAGAAAAAACACAAGTACTTGAAAGAGTACCCCCAGGCGATAATTGGAAACCTATTGGAAGATCAGATTTATCATTTGAATCTTTAACTGAAGGTTTAGAATGGAGTTATCAAGAAACAGGTTGTAGGGATTATCATCTAGCTGCCTTTGACGGAAAAGTATATTCCATAGATAAAAAAGAAAAACAACCAGAACCTCAAAAAACCTTTAGTTTATACGGAGAATAATATGAATTTAACAGAAGAACAAATAACCCAGAATTGGTCAGACTTAAAATCAAAAATCAGTGATAACTTTACTGGTGATAGGCTAATAAAACTAAATACTTTATATGATGACCTTGGTACCAATATGATGACGGCACCAGCATCTGGTATAGAACACTTTCACAACAGTTTTATTGGTGGATACGTCGATCACGTTATAAATGTAATAAACTGTACTGAAAAATTATATGACTTATGGTCTGAAATGGGTGCAGATATGTCTGGTTATACTAAAGAAGAAATTATGTTTTGTGCATTAAACCACGACTTAGGAAAAGTTGGTGATAAGGACAATGAATACTATATACCAAACCAAAGTGAATGGCATAGAAAAAATCAAGGTAAGATTTATGACCCTAATCCTAATATCCAACACATGACCGTCCCACATAGGAGTATTTGGCTATTACAAGAATATGGCATTAACTTTTCTCAAAATGAAATGATAGGAATACTTACTCATGATGGAGTATATGATTCAGCAAACGATGCATATCTTAAACCATGGGGAAAAGAAAAAGCTCTATGGAATAACTTACCCATAGTTCTACATCATGCAGATCACATGGCATCTAGAATAGAATATGAAAGGTGGAATTCTGGCAACACAATAAAAACAGCTTTTAGTAAAAACCCAAAATCATTTACTAAAACCCCTAAAATATCAACTGAAGGTGCAACATCATCCCAAGCTCAAGATATGTTCAAGGATTTATTTGGAGAAGGCAATTGATTTTAGAAATAATATTAGCAGTAATAGTTATAATTAGCATATATGTTAATTGGAATCTATTTAGAAAAACAGAAAAATTAGAAGAAGCAAATGAAGAAGCTGCAGTTTGGATTGACGAATATAGTAAAAAACTAAATGATATCTTATCTAAAATTAGAGAAATAGATTCTAAAAAAATGTTTGAAACAGATGATGATGTTGGATCTATTTTTGCTGAAATTTCTAAAAATATAAAGGAACTAGAAGAGTTAAAGGCAAATGATGAAAACTAATAGTCCAGTACAGCAATTTTATATAGATATTGAAATTGTTAGAGCAGAAGAAATAAGAAAGGACGAGGAATTCAAGGCATTAAATAAGAAGAAAAGAGGTCGACCGAGAAGTAAAAAAATGTACTTTACCCATGAAACTGAATTGGCAATTATAGCTTATAATGCAGAAAAAAACCAACATTTACGAAATAAAGTATACAATGAATTTATATTATATCCGTTTGATAAATTAGCTGAGAATATAATACATACATTTAAGTTTTATTATTTTGATGGCGGAATATTTGAAGTGAAACATGAGGTGATAGCCTTCTTATTAGAAAAACTTACAAAGTTTACACCTGGAAAAGGTAAAGCATTTTCATATTTTAGTATTGTAGCAAAGAATTATTTAATTCAAAACAATAATAAAAATTACAAGGCTCTAATTAGTAAAGCTGATGTAACTGTTATTGATACTAGAAGAAACATTGGCGTTGAAACAGCACGACAAGAAAGATTGGATGGATTAGATATATTCATGACTAGGTTTACTGAGTATTACGAAAGCCAATTAGTCGATAAAACATTCAAATCGGAACGAGATAAAAGAATCGCCCGAGCACTATTAGTATTGTTCGAGGATAGAAAAAACATAGAAATTTTTAATAAAAAAGCCCTATATATTATGATTAGAGAAATGACTAACACCAAAACACAACATATTACAAAGGTTGTTAATGTCATTCGGGATGATTTTGCCCGCCTCTATAAACATTTTAACGAAGGGAGCTTTTTTTAATATATGAATTATATTTATAAGTGGTTATAACAAATAGGTTATTAAATAAAGGTTATTGGAATAGCGCAAGGTTATTCAATAAAGTCTTAAATGAAGAGAGCATTCAACTAAGCAAATTAAACAAAGAGAGGAAAATTTATGAGAAAAACAATTTTAACAGTAGCACTGTGCATGGCAGCAATATTCGCATCAGCACAGAATTTTATGGTAGTCACAACTTACACTGCAGCAGAAGAAGGCGCAGAGTGGGAAATGTCTAGCTTAACCGACAACATGGGTATTGGTTACAAGGTAAACGATACTTGGACAGTTGGTTTAATCACAGCTGGAGAGGATTCATTAGGTGACAAAAATTACGACCTTTTTGGTCGTTATAACTGGAATACAGATGTATATATTTCAGTACAAGCACCAACTGAAGAAATGATGGACAACTTAACAATAGGATTAGGTTATTCATTCGTAGTATGGAAAGGGTTAGCAGTAGAACCTAACTACACAATGGGTCTTAAAGAAGACGCAAACGGAGATAGAGAGGGTACGTTCAACTTAGGGTTGGCTTACCGTTTCTAGTAATTAAATAATTAACCGAGATGCTCTCTCAACTTAGTATTAACAATTAAAAAACGGAGAAACAACATGGAAAATGTAATTAAATACGTAACAGGATTCTTTGGTGGACTATTATCAGTAATGATGGCAGTATTACCAGTAACAATCTTATGGACAATCTTAACAGGTGGTTCAGTATTTGGAATGGATGTAATTACTAACTTAACTGCTCTAGTAAATTCACTTGGACAAGGTGGATTTGTAGGACTAGTAGTTTTGATAGTAGTAATGTCATTTTTTGTCAAAAAGTAGTATATTTTAATACATACTGATTAAGAAGCCTGGAGTTTATTCTCCAGGCTTTTTTATTTTCCATTGACTCTGATATTTATAGTAAAGACGGAGAAAAATTATGTTTGAAAATGAAATATTCGAAGGAAAGAACTTTTCGGATCTATTAAAAGAAATACACACAAATTCTAAAAAAAAGGATAAACAAATAACTTCCTTAATTGCCCAATTGCAACCACTTGTTAAAAACATAACAGATGCAACAATACTTGTACCATTGATAAAAGACTATTTAGATGTGGGTGTTAAAAATGACGACCAACTAATCAAAATGGCCAGCATAGTACAAAGAGCCATGACTAGGACAACTGAAGAGGGAACAGATTTTAGTCTTTCAGATGATGAAAAAAGGCAGTTATTAGACACCGTAAAAGAAACAGCTAATGTAAAATGGGAAAAAGAAGTACACAACGATGGGAAAAAGGTCAAGTAGTAATACAACGACGTTTAGTAAATCAACGTCAACAACTAAAGCGGCTAATACAGCCTTAGGGGGTATAGCTACCTCTGCTGAGGTTGTAGATATTATATTAGACCCAGGACATCCTGCCTGGAGCCCCCAAACAAACCTTATAATCGGATCAGTAAAGGCTCGCCCATTAAAATCCTTTAATGCAAAAACGGACGACTTACAATGGTATCAACCACTACTAGCTAATTTTTATACTGCATATCCTTTAATTGGCGAAATAATTTTACTAATTGATGCAATAGGACAAGATGGTGAACAATCAACAAGAAGCACTGAAAAATATTATTTACCACCAATAAATGTTTTCCAAGACCAAAATAATAACCAGCTACCAGCTTCAAGTTTTGATATAAATCTGGGCTTAGCATCCCAAGCAGGAACAGATACAACTGCATGTGATCCATCAGGACAATACTCCTCAAATGTTGATGCAAAAAACGAACCAGTAGATTTAACCCCTCAATTAGGTAGAACATTTCAAGAAGCAAATATAGCAACACTAATACCATATGAAGGAGACGTTTTCTTTAATGGTCGAGCCGGCCAAAGTATTAGATTTGGAAGTACAAATATTGGTGCAGCTACTCCAAATTATTGGTCAGGCGCTGGTACTGTTGGCGATCCTATAATAATAATGAGTAATGGACACAACAGACCAGAAGGAAGCGACTTTCATATAGAAGATATAAATCACGATGCAGGTACCATGTTTATATGTGGTGGACAAGCTGTTGAAATTGCAGTAGCCACAGATCCTAACTGGGATTCCTATGAAGTAGAATATGAAAAAGCCTCAGAAGAGGAAAGAATATTTGATTTTATGAATGATAAAGAAATAGAAAAGATAGGTCCAGCAAAACCATTTGAACCACCAAATATATCTGAAGAAAATGATGAACCAGTAGAAGTTACACCTGAGGATATTAAAGATATTAAAGATATTAAAACAACTGAAGCATTAGAGGTAAATAAAACAAAAAATGCCCATACATGTGGAACAGAATCAGATTTTAATGAAGATGCATGTATGGAAATAGTTCTTAATACAATTGCTGGTGGTGGTTCTAAAAAATATGACCATTTAGGTTGGATGGGTAAAAATGATGGAAAAAGTGGACCAAATTGGAAAACTGACAAGGGAGGATTTAATTCAGGTGGAGGTGAATGTTGGGTTGGTATATTACATTGGACAGGTAGATCCACAGCAACATTATATGCCGGTATGAAATCAACAGGTATGATCCGTAAATACTGGCCAGACAAGGTAACCATACCAAACGAAGACCCTAGTAAGGGATACTACTATGATGGTAAATATGCAGGAAAAACTTTAACAGTTACTGAAGATGTATTAAATGATTTTTGTAAAAATGCAAACTACAAAGAATTACTTTATGACTGGTGGGCAAAACCAATGAAACGGTTTGTTGAAAGTGGTAGTGACTCTGAAAAAGCACAAAAGAAAGCTGTATGGCTTAAGTTTGGTAAGAAGGTAGCAACATATAAAGGAAAGGGTGGTTGGAAAACCAAACGAGAATATGCAATTGCAATGTTCTTCCTTAATTCATATGGTGCACCACTATATACATTTAATTGGTATGGGTCTGAAGGAACAACCTATGAAAATAGAAAGGTCCTTAACCGAGGAACTACTAAAATGGTAGATTCAATGGTTGGTGAAAATTGTATGCCTGTTGGTGACTGTTTGGAATGGGACGCAGAAGCACTTATGAAATATTACTGTGGAGGAATGATAAAAGACTATAATGGTCCAAGAGGAGATAAGGATGCACGAACAGGTCCTGGAGAACAGCAGGTATCTTGTTGTAGAAGTAGGTGTTTACACGTTAACAAACACTACCCACCATGCTGCTGTAGGTTTGACGAAACCAATGAATTATATAGGGAATTTGTTTTTGGTGGATGTGGTAAAACTCAAAGAGGTGATGGAAGTCTTGATGGAACAGGAGATGTACCAGCAACATGCTATGTAAAAGAATGGAGAGAACAAACTGACTATGGTCCAGAAAAAGGTGTTGGAACATGTGAAGCCCCTCCTATTCCAACTCCACAACCAAAGACAAACCCACCATCAACTGATGGCATTACCCCAATTGGAACTGGAGAACCATGTCAATGTCAATCTAGGTGTGACAATAATTTCTCACCAATGATGGGTAAGAAAACAGATACCGGTGAATGTGACTGTAGATTCTTCTTGAATAGTGGTGCTGAGATTCTAAATCAAGCTGGTTGTGATCCTCCAAGAAAGATGAATGGTAATTGTGATTGTATCTGTTCAAATGGCGAATTTTGGGACGAATTAAATCAGGTTTGTATTAGTCAAGCAGAAAAAACATATAGAGGCTTATAAACATGGCAAGAAAAAATTCATCATATTCTAAAACAACATTTACTAAGCAGACCACAGTAGGTAAGTCAAATAGATCTTTGCAGCAGGGAAAAATTGTTTCTGCTGAGGTTATGGATATTATATTAGACGCAAACCATCCTCAATGGAACCCCCAGCAAGGACTAATGCAGGGTTCCATAAAGGCTCGACCCCTAAGCAGATTTAATGCTAGACCAGATACATTGGAATGGTATCAACCTCTATTCCCAAATTTTTCAACTGGATATCCATTGTTAAGGGAAAACGTATTATTAGTACGTGCTGCAAATAAAGGAGCCCAATCTCAAAAAACATCAACTGAATTTTATTATATTGCTCCAATAAATATTTGGCAAGATGCAAATAATAACCAAATGGCTGCCTCTAGTTATCAAATTGATGTAGCTAATTCTGCAATGAATCCTCCTATCTGTGATCCTGCAGGAGTATATCCTACTGCAGCAGATGGTGATGTAAAGACCGAGGAAGAACAAGTGTTTCCTTTGGGTGAATATTTTATTGATGAAGTAATTCCTAAGATTTTTCCATATGAAGGAGATGTAATATTAGAAGGAAGATTTGGCCAAAGTATAAGGTTCGGTAGTACAGTTTCATGGGCAGATACACCAAATAATTGGTCAAAATCTGGAGAAAATGGCGACCCAATAGCAATACTAAGTAATGGCCACAGACCCCCTCCAGGAGCAGATTACCATTTAGAAGATATAAATTATGATGATGCTGTAATATTTTTCTGTGACGGCCAAAGTATACCAATTATTCTTGCATCAACCCTATGGGATAGTTATGAAACATCTTTTGAGAATGCAAAACAGGTCCAACTTGATTTTGATTTTACGAATGATAAGGAACTGAAAAAACACGAAACAAATTTAACAAAAGAAGATCGCCCACTAGAAGATTTAGAAGAAAATAAAGATACATCAACAGAAGAATTAAACGAGCAAAAAGCAGAAGAGTTATTAGCTGATGATGCCCAACCAGAAAAAAATGGACAACTAATAACATATAGAGGCAAGGCCATAGAAAAGCACGGAAATTCAAAAATAATAGCTGATTGTGTTCAATTATTGGTATCTCTCGGAGCAACCCCTGCTGGAGGAGCAGGAATAGTTGGAAATTTAATTCATGAAGGAATGGGCCCACTAGCAAGAGCGGGAAATCCTATTTCTGCCTGCAGCAATTTAGAATTGTATGTTAAACCATCTCCAGGTACTGACGGAGTTGTAGGTACCCCAAAGAATGCATACCACAAAGCAGTTCCACCTCTACCAGAAGGATGGGTAGGTGTTGGTGCATATGAAAAACATCATGTTGTTGTAAAAACCAGAAATGGTAAGAGAAAAGAATATCATTACTATAAAGGAGACTATTCAAATTGGTCTGGAGGCGTTGGATTAGCTCAATGGACTGGTAGTAGGAGAAAAGACCTTGAACAAATCTTAATTGGTAATTTGCGATTTTGGGATGGTGGTGGTGGCCCACCATATGGTAGTATACCAGCAGAAAAATATAATAGGAACCAATATAATAGAGCCTTAAGGAATGCATTATATAAAGGACACTCTGGAATACTGGCTCAAGTAAGATATTTATGGGATGAAATGGGAAATAGTAGTACATATCGCATATCACAGAAAACTGCAATTGCAAGTAATGACGTATTTGAAGTAGCTTGGAAAGTTGTTGCAAACTTTGAAGTACCATCTTCATATAAATATGGTTCACCAACCAATGCATATGGAAATGCTAATAAAAATTATAAACCAAACAAATATAAAACAAGAAACGGTAAAAAAGAGTACTATAAAGATGCTTGGCCAAAAACACAAAAAGAAAGAGGTGATTCAGGACAAGATGCTTTAACTGTTTGGGAGTGGTATTATAAAAGTGGAGATAAAGGTAATGAAATAATAGAGCCACCAGTTAATGCAGCAACAGAAGCACAAACAGAAGTAGGAAATGAACAAGGATTTAAGATAATGGAAAATAATTTACCTAATGCTCGTAATGAGAAATTCTTAAATATTAACCATCCAGAAGAAGATGTTGCTGGATCTCTAGGAGAATATGTTGTACAGAACGTTGATTCAGGATTGGCTAGTTCGTCAAATGACGGCCATGGTGGTACTGCATTAACCATGTATATAAAGGATATTAAAAATGCAATAATAGAATATAATGCCGGCCAAAGGATGGAATTCTAGAAGATTAAATTATGGGAAGATTAAAAAATTTATTTAAGAGAAAAAAGCCTAAAAAGCCAATGGCTGCCAAGAAGGTAAGTACAGCAATTGGAAACCAAACTTTCGTCTCAGCTGAAGTTACCGATATAGTTATGGATCCAACCCATAAACTATTTAATCCTGCTCAATCTATAACTATTGGTGCCATTAGAGCTAGAATATTAACAACACAATTTAATGCTGCAGAAGCTGATCTATTATGGTATCACCCAATATTTGGAACAGGTGTATATCAACCCCCACTAATTGGAGAGGTTGTATTGTTGATCCAAGCAATAGGCAGCAGGGGACAAGTAGACCAAAATGCTGGAGAACTATATTACCTACCTCCTATAAATGTATGGCAAGATGTAAATAATAATCAATTACCAGCTTCAAGTTTCCATGCAAATATAAAATTAGCAGAATCAGACGATTCAGAGGAAAAAGCATGTAACCCATCAGGACAGTATTCATCCGCAACAGGAAATCCAAAGGATAGAGAAGATGTATCTGTTGTTAGATTTGGTGAATATTTTCAACATGAAGATATACCTAAAATATTTAGATATGAGGGAGATCAAGTCATTGAAGGAAGATTTGGTAATAGTTTAAGATTTGGTGCAACACAAAAATTACCCAATAGTAAAAATTATTGGTCTGGAGCAGGTAGTGATAGCGACCCAATAACCATATTTTCTTCTGGCCACAGACCAGAAAAAGATTCAGAATATCATTTAGAAAGTATAAATAATGATGATGGAGTTGTTATGCTAACCTCAACACAACGAATACCTCTGGCCGTAACAGCTTTAGATGGTGATACTCTTCGTTGGGATTCATATGGAAATACCCCAACAGTTGCTAAAAAAGACGAATTTGAAATTAACCCTAAAACAGTAGAGGTAAAAGAAACAGAGGTAGAAGTATTGGAGGAGAAGGAAGATGTTAAGAAGGAAGATAATAAAAGAAAGGGAGATGAGGACGGGGAATCTAATCATGGAAACGATATAACTGAACCAGTTGTAGTTGAAGACGCAAATTCAGAAGAAGTAAAAAAAGAAAATGAACATAATTGTGATAAAACCTGCGATGCAACAGATAAAAAGGTTGTAGAAATAGCTCTTAAAATAATCGCGGGTGGGGGTTCTAAAAAATATACTGACTTAGGTTGGATGGACAGAAGTAATAAAACGGTTTGTGGAGCAAATCCGAAGGGTGGTGAATGCTGGACAGGAATTTTACATTGGACTGGATATCACCATAGAACATTATACGAAGCAATGGATAGTTATAAGATTGATGGAAAAACAGCAATAGAAACATTTTTTAATTTTAATGCATATATGCCACAACCTGATCCATCAAAAGGACAATGTTATGGATTAGCACCAAAAAAATCAAAATATTCAAGAATAGATCGAGACGATTATTCACCAAGCAATGCAGACAAATTTGGGTCTAATAAAATAAATCTTAGATTCTTAAAACATTTTTCAGAGTATGCAGATACAAAGGAACTAAATTATAGCTGGTGGGAAACAGGTATGAGAAATATGATACACTCAGATTATAATAAAAAAATACAGGATCACGCCCTCATTAGTAAATATAAATCTAGTTTAAAAAAGGTAAAAGCTAAGGGTTGGAATACTATGCGACAATTTGCAGTTATCTGTATGTATGCAAATAGTTGTCCTGGTAGAATTGATGAATATGGGGAAAAACACAATTGGGATGCTGAAAAAATGCTTCAATCTTACTGTTCAGGAGAAGTACCAGAGGTTTCTTGTTGTAGAAGTAGGTGTAATCATATTAACGACCATTATCCTCCATGCATAGATCAAGAAGATAAAAATAACAAACACTATAGTGAATATGTTTGGGGTGGTTGTACTGAACATGGTAGTCGACCAAATAAATATTGTAAATATCCTGATCATGAAAGAGAAGCACCCCCACAAGAAAAAACAACTGTATTTGTTGAGGTAGGGGCTGACGGCCTAAGACTAATGTTGCGTACCATGCCCAATGGCTGGCAAGAATATATTCTTGATGATGACCAACTAGAAACACTACCAAAAACCCCAATAAAAGATGGTGATAATTATATGGACTTTTTAGATTTTAATTTTGGTAGTGTAAGTATGACCTCATTTTCTGATGGAATGCGGGGAATAGAATTGGCAAGACATTCACTTCAAAATTCAGTTGACGAATGGAATGAAATGGATCCGGATTAAAAAATTGTTATATTTTGATATTTATATATAACAGGAGAAAAATACAATGGCATACAAACCAGAAGCACCAGATAAATACGCTGGAAAACAAGTACTAATAAGTTCAGATAGAATATTATTTAACGCAAGAAAAGATTCTGTGTTTTTATTTTCTGATAAATCTGTAGGTATATCGACAAATGGTACATTTAATGTAGATACTGGAGAAGATACTATAATAAATAGTCCGGGAATATACTTAGGACTAGACGCAAAAGAAAAATGTGTTTTAGGAGATACTTTGGTTGCATGGATGGAATCCCTAGCAGACGCATTAATGAGTCATAATCATTTACATGCGCAAGGACCAACAACAGGATTAGTTGATCCATCCCCATTTAACCAAGCTAAAACTAATGCAAAACAGGCACTTAGTGCACAAAATTATACTTTATAATTATTATGTTTAACCCAGCCCTCTTTATAACGTCGGTTAATTCAATAGAACTAGATCCACCAAGTAGTGCTATTGCCCACGCAAATGCTTGGGCAGATGCCTTTGCTAGTGGATATGGTATACCAACCCCTCCAACACTAACATCTGAAGCTGGAAAAGCACAAATGAAAGCTTTATTTATTGCGGCATACAATACCCCAAACCAAGGAAAAACTTTAATGAATGCTGGTGTAAGTGTATTTGCAGCAACGATGGCGCCCGGAATGCTTCCAGCATTTGCAGCAGTACCACCAATGGGATATATGGGTTTCGACCTATTAACGTTAGCTAATTCAAAAACCTCTGGAACATTAGGCCCAGCATTAGCAGCAACAACAACCCCATGGTTTATGTCGGGTCTAGCAGTAAATGTATCTAGTGGTGTAACGATTCCCTGGTCGTAACATATAATTGTATACTCTTTATATTTATATAACGTATAATAGTATTATACCAAAGGAGAAAAAGTATGAAAAAATCTATATTAGTAAAAATTATAAAGGATGCAGTTAGAGAAGTTGTCCGAGAAGAAGTCAAAGCTGCCATAAATGAAGAGTTGGATATTAAAAAACCATCTACAACTACTGAATTTTCAAATGTTATGAGTCATGCTGAAGATTTATTTAATCCAAAAGAAACAAGTAAATCATCGTTTGCAAAAAACCCAGTATTAAATGCTGCACTAAACGAAACAGCCGATTCTTGGAAAACAATGGGTAACAAAACACTAAAGGGGTCAGATGCTGGTGGTGGAAGGACAGGTTTAGCAGCTATAATGGGAATGCAATCTCCAGACCAAACATTTGGTGGAAAACCAACAGCCCAACAAATGATACCAAACGATAGAAAACACATAGAAGTACCTCAAGAAGTAGAAAAAGCCTTAACAAGAGATTATAGCGATCTAATGAAGGTGATAAACAAAAAAGGTAAATAAATGGATTTAATGACACAAATAGCAAACGATAAAGATTGTAAGACAGATAAAGTAGGTAGATATTTGAATTTTTACAATTCAATATTTCAATCAAAAAGAACCAAATATAAAAAGGTTTGCGAAATTGGTGTCTATAAAGGACAGTCTATAAAATTATGGCTAGAATATTTTCCTGAAGCACAAGTATATGCTATTGACTGTGTTGAAAAATTTTACAAACAATTACCAAAACATGACCGCGTAACTGGTTTTTTTGGAGATTCCCGTGTAAAAACAGGTGCTGGAGAAAATAATGCATTAGGTATGGCTGAATTTGAAACTAAGTGTGGAAAAGATTTTGATTTTATTTTAGATGATGGTACCCATAAGACATGTGCAATACAACAATCACTTGCTTCACTTTTCCCACTTGTAAAATCAGGAGGATGGTATATAATTGAAGATATCGCAGCATGTATGAGAAAAGATGGTTGTGCATCAAAAGTAGATGGTAGTGATAGAATAAATACCGCTTTAGATGTTTTGAAAGAAACCGGCAAAATGGGAAAAACAGCAATACATATGTCCCATGAAGAAATAGAATATGTTGAAAATAATACGGATAGAGTAGTTTGGCACCCAAATAAAACTGCCTGCGCAATAAGAAAAAAATAATATATTATGGCAAATGGAAATAGAGAATTTATATCGAGTCCAGTAATAGATGAAGAGTTAGATACAGGAATAGGCCTCACTTTACCATTTAATTCAGAAACTGGAAAGTTTGGAGAAGTAAGTTATTTTTCTATTGATCAGGCCCTTTCTAATCTAAGAAACCTTATTTTAACTAGGAAAGGCGAAAGACCAATGCATCCAAAATTTGGAACCAATCTACAAGATTATTTGTTTGAACCAAATAATAAAGAATTAAGGGATAAGGTTGGAGGTGAAGTAAGACAAGCAATAGAAGATTGGTTGCCGTATATTATAGTAAAATCATTGGATGTTAAAATACCCGATGCGAATCAAGGCGGTTTAACTGATAGATATCATGCAATAATGGTAGCCTTAAAATTTGGTTTACAAAATAATTCTATAGATGAATCAGAAATAGTGTTGGAAATAGGGAGCGAATAATATGGGATTTGAAAAATTAAAAACAGATGTAAAATATTTACAAAAAGATTTTAAGGGGTATAAGGATAGATTAAATAATTTTGCACAAACATATTTTCCAACAATACATAATGATTTTAATGAGGCTTCCCCAGCCCAAATGTTTGTTGAACTGTCTGCTTATGTTGGAGATGTATTATCCTTTTATATAGATACACAACTACGAGAAAGTTTATTGTTGCATGCAAGAGAGCGTTCAAACGTACTAGATATAGCTAAAGGATTAGGTTATAAATCTCCAGCTGCAGTTGCAGCAAGTGCAAAACTTGACATATACATATTATTACCAGCAAATGGCTCAGGTGCTACTACTGGTCCAGACTGGAGATATGCTCCAGAAGTACAATCAGGATTAGAAACCTCTGCAGGAACAACAAATTACTTTTCACAAAGGCCAGTTGACTTTAGGGTATCAAGTTCAGCTGATCCAACAGATATTTCAGTTTATAAAATAGATGCAAATGGTAATCCAGAAACTTTCCTGATTAAAAAGAACGTCACTTGTAAATCTGGTAATGTAAAATATAAAAAATATAGTTTTGCAAACCCTAAAAAATACGATAGTATTCTATTGCAAGAAAAAAATATAATTGAAATAATAGAGGCTAGAGATAGTGATCAAAATAAATGGTATGAAGTAGATTATCTTGCACAAAATCTAGTATATGAAGAAGTACAAAACACTAGATATATAGATCCTGAATTTGCAGTCCACGCAGAAGATACCCCATATTTATTAAAATTAAGAAAAACTGGAAGAAGATTTACACAAGAACTATTGGCAAATGGAAAAACAAAGATAAATTTTGGAGCTGGAAATTCAACAGTATCTGATGAACTCATTGTGCCTAATCCAAATAATATAGGAATGCAATTACCATATGGAAACACATCAGCAATGGATAATGCATGGGATCCATCAAACACGATGTTTACTAGAGCATATGGTACCGCTCCATCAGATACAACAATAACCTTCAAGTATTTAGTAGGTGGAGGAATTAAAGCAAACGTCAGAGCCGGTGAAATTAGAGAGGTTCAAGCTTCATCTTTCTCATTAAATGTTGATGGACTATCTAGATCTACAGTTGATTTCGTTTATAAATCTTTAGCAGTTAATAATCCATCTCCAGCAACTGGTGGAAAATCACAAGAAACTGTTGAAGAAATAAGACAAAATGCAATGGCCTTTTATGCTGCACAAAATAGAGCAGTAACTAGAGAAGATTTTTTATCTAGAGTTTATTCTATGCCTGGAAGATTTGGAAATATTGCTAAGGCTTATATTATACAAGATGAACAATTTAGTAAGGTTTCAGGAGGACCAGTACAAAACCCCCTAGCCCTAAATTTATATGTTCTGGCATACAACAATCAAGGCCAATTGACACAAGCAAACGAGGTAACAAAGGAAAATTTAAGAAATTATCTAAAAAGATATAGGATGCTTACTGATGCTATAAATATAAAGGATGGCCATGTTGTAAATCTTGGAATAGATTATTCAATAATACCGTTACCATCATATAATAGTAAAAGTGTATTATTACAAATAAATAGAAAACTACAATCTATGTTTAATATATTACATTGGCAATTCAATGAACCAATATTTGCTGCAAACATCGCAACAGAAATTGATAAAATTGAAGGTGTACAAACAGTACAAGACATAAATATATACTGTAAATGGGATACAGATTCAGGATATTCTGGAAACTATTATGATATAATAGACGCAACAAAAAATAAAATAGTTTATCCATCACAAGACCCTATAATGTGGGAGGTAAAATACCCAACAGAAGATATAAGAGGAAAAGTAGTCACTTATTAGGAGATAATTATGTATTATTCAATAACAGCAAAAAAAGATGCAACAATATATGAGAGATCCGAAAGTCTCAATGCAGGAATTGATGAAATTCTAGAAATACAAAAAACGGTATCTTCATCTAATACGGTGAACATATATAATTCTAGAATTCTTATAAAATATGACCTTTCATCTATATCAAAATCTATGGTCGATGGAAACATACCCAATATAGCTCATCCAGAATCCTCAGCCTCAGTTTTCTTAAAACTATATACTACACGAGCAGCTTCATTATCTTATAAGTATGGTATTGAAGCTTATCCAATATCTCAATCTTGGGATATGGGACAAGGAAGAGCAACTCAGAAAAAAATAACTCCTGGTGGAGCAATATCTTTTGAAGAAGAAGGAGTTAGTTGGAAATTTAGAGATGGAAAAGACTATTTTGGTAATACATGGTCAACTACTCCTGCCAATTTTTCTCCTGGTACTACTGGTTCATATTCAACAACTCCTGGTGGAGCAACTTGGTATGTGTCTTCTTCTACTGAACAATATGTTTCAACAGAAAAATTTGATTACGAAAAAACAGATATATCTATAGATGTTAGTAAAACGGTACGTAGATGGCTAGATGGTACAATTCCAAATGAAGGATTCATAGTGCTTCGTTCCGGTTCAATATCAAACGAATATAGTGAAGAACAAAATTCAAGACCACATGGAACCTTACAATTTTATTCAACAGACTCTCATACAGTATATCAACCAAGATTAGAATTTAGATGGGATGACTCATCAGAATCCACTGGTTCTTTGAGTCCGTTTGATGTAAATAAGAATAGTATAATATATCTTAAAGATAATGTTGGAAAATATAAAAAGGATAATAAGCATAGGTTTAGATTGGTTGGTAGAGAAAAATATCCTACTAAAACATATGATACAGTTTCTGCAGAGTTAGCTGTGAAATATTTACCACCAACAACATATTATGCCTTAAAGGATTCAAAAACTGGAGAAGTAATATTACCATTTAACACTGGAAGCACAAAACTAAGTTGTGACTCCATAGGAAATTATTTAGATTTATGGATGGACCAATTATATGCTGGTAGAAGATATAGTTTTATGTTTAAGGTAGTTACAGGTTCAATTGAAAACATATATGATAATGATTATTCATTTAAGGTTGTGATATAGATTATGGCATACAGTAGAAAAAAAATAAAATCTAGAAGGTTTATCTCAAGTCGATCTCGTCCAAAGGTAAAACCAGTCATCAAACCACAAAGCCAGAGAGAATATCCAACGTCTCCAATACAGGTTGAAAAAGGTAATACAATACAAGATGCTGTAGAATTTAATTCCTTTAGAGAAACACAAACTCCTTATGATGCATTAGTAGATATTATTGAATCAGTTGAAGGAGCTGGTGAAGGAGATACAGACTTTAGTGTTAATGAAACTTTAAGATATGGAGCAGGAGCATTATCCAGAACAGGCGATGGAGAATTGGTTAGTACTACTGCTGCTCAAACTAGAAATAGAATGGGAGTTTTAATTTCAGACCAGTCAAACCAAGAACATTATATTGTAGCAAATATTAAACATATATTTCAAGCAAAATCTTATATAAAACAAGTTGATACTTCAATATCCCAATTAAGAAGAATGCCTAAAGAAGTAACAGGCCCATCAAATATACCTGTAATAGATACAATACAATGTTATCCTGGCTTTGGTACATTAGAC